>Ga0209066_10004672_pt1 | contig 14739 bp, 8 predicted proteins | sample All_14_2_FD_187198 | JGI IMG/M metagenome (GOLD analysis project Ga0209066, IMG submission 187198) | Freshwater microbial communities in response to fracking from Pennsylvania, USA - Allegheny Zone_MetaG_DW_15 (SPAdes) (version 2) ...
GGCACCGTCGAGGTCGTCACCGACAGCGTCCCGCCTAAAGCGCTCGGCATCGCCCGGCGCATTGCCAACACGCTCGGGCTGCCGCTCGTTGGCGTCGATTTCCTCATCGACCGCGCGACGCGGCGCACGACGGTCATCGAGGTCAGCCCGGACTTGGCGATCTCCCCTCCCGAAGGCGAGACGGTCGCCGAGCGTTTCCTCGACTTTCTTTTTCCCGACACTGAAAGGAAGTAGCCTTGTTCCAGTGTCCGAACTGTCACGTCTTTTTGAGACGCGCCCAAACGAAAGCCGGCGTCTTCTGGTTCTGCACCTCATGCAACGGGCGTTCGGCCACCATCTCGCTTCTGCGCCGGAACATCGAGCGTGAAACCGTCAACTCGCTGTGGAACACTGCGCGGGCAGCGGGCTTGCCGCACCCGCGGAGCTGCCCGTCCTGCGCCAACCGGATGGCCGAAGTCCAGATACCGACGGCGACGGCCCGCACCAGCATCGATGTCTGCACACGCTGCCAATTCGTCTGGTTCGATCCCCGCGAGTACGAGACGCTGCCCAAACAGCAACAGCAGGACTCGTTCTTGAAATCGTTGCCGCCGGAGGCCCGCGAGCGCATCGCCATGCTGGAGGTCGAGGCGATCCAGAAGGCCGCCGACAGCGACGAGGAGCACAGCGGCCCCTCCGAAACTTGGCACTACATCCCGGCCCTGCTCGGCCTCCCGATAGAGCAAGAGCCGGGGAGACTCTCGTCCATTCCTTGGGCGACGTGGTCGCTGGCCGCCGTCATCGCCCTATTCAGCTTAACCGCTTTTTCCGATCTTGAGCCGATGATCAAGCATTTCGGACTCATCCCTTCTGACCCGTTACGGTTCGGCGGACTGACGCTGGCGACCTCTTTCTTCGTGCACGGCGGACTCTTCCACTTGCTCTCCAACCTCTATTTCCTTCTGATCTTCGGAGACAACGTCGAACAGGCGCTCGGCCGCTGGAAGTTCCTGCTTCTGGTCGTGCTGGCAACCTTGGTTGGCGAGGTCGCGCACGTCGGCATCGCGAGTGGTTCTGACGTGCCATGCGTCGGCGCCAGCGGAGGCATCGCCGGGATTTTGACCTATTACGCGCTCGCTTTCCCGCAGGCGAGAATCGGGCTGTTTCTGCGTTTTGGAATCCTGATCAAATGGGTCAGCGCCTCGGCACAAACGCTCTTTTTCGTCTGGCTCCTGATGCAGGGAGTCGGGGTCTGGCTTCAGCTCGCCGGCCTCAGCAACGTTTCTTCCATGGGCCACCTCGGCGGCGTGGCGGCCGGAATACTTTTCTGGGTCGCGCAAAACCGGTGCGCCTCCACACACGCACCGCCCCTCCACCGTTGACGGGCCGTTGCCTTCCGACCCTCGCGCGCCGTTCACCGGCCGCCGTGCGGCAGGAACAGCCGGACGCCTCGCCCGCCACTCCTCACAGTCCCGTTACCTTTGAACTCAAGGCCGCGATCTCCGTGCCGTCGTCCAGCCGGTAAGGCGTGCCGCCGAAGTTGACCGTGACGGTCACGCCGTTGGCGAAGACGGTCTGCTGCACATGGCGGTCGGGCGTCAGGACACGGTGATCGGTCATTTCCGAATACCCCGTCGCGCGTGACACCGGCTCAGCCACCCTGTAACTCGCCGCAAACGTCTCTTTCGATTCCGACCACTGCTTCCGGCTGAACATGTACATCGGAGGCGTTCCGTAAAGCGCGTTGAACAAGTCGCGCTTGCGCCAGACTTTCGGCAACTTGTTGTTGTAGTCGCCCCAGTACCACTGCGCGACCACGCAGTCGTGATACACCAGCTCCCAGAGCGGCAAACGATAGGCCTCACCCACCTGGTACTTCTCGAGCCGGGCGGGGACCTCGTCCCACACGCGCGCCATATCGCGCCCCGAATCCGGAACGCGGTAAGCCCCAAGGCTCAGCATGCCCTCGAAGTAGTCGCAGAAAGGCACCGAGGCCTCATGCCCCGTCTCGCTGCCGCACACCAGTCCGAGATCGCCGATCAGCTTCAGCAGCTCCATCTTGTGCTGGCGGCTTTGCGAACGCGTCATCGGGTGATCCGGGTGATAGCACTCGAACCACGGCGCGGCGACCGTCGTGTCGATGAAACGTGCGCCATACGGCTTGGTCTTCAGCTCTTCGGAGATCCTCTTGCGCGCATAAGGCAGCGCCTTCGAGTCGCAGATCACCGCGCAAGGGATCATCGCGCCGTCCTTGGCCTTCACCCTCCAGCCGCGCCGCCACTGCTCCTGACCCGGGCCAGCCCAGTTGATATCCTGCGGGAAAGCCTCGCTCACCCAATCCGAATGCTTTCCTTCGAAGCGGACGAAATTCGCGGGGTCCATGATGTCCTGATAGATGTCATAGCGACCGGTCAGCACCTTCGGCAGGGCGTTCAGCGCCTTCAGCTCTTCCGCTTTGCCGCCGCCGCTCCACAGGATCCGGTCCATGCCCGCCGCCTGAAGCTCCGCGACCAGTTCAGCCTTCCTATTCCCGGCGTCCCAGTTCCAGATGTTCGCCGCGCCGATCAGCAAGTCGATTTTCGGATTGCTTTTGACCTTCTCCGTGAAGGGTTTAAATAGTCCAACCTGTTTCGCGTGCTCCCGGTAACGCTTGCACATCGCCACATGCCCGCCCTTGTCGAAGAACACATAGCGCGCCTTGCGCACATAGCCGAACTGTCCTTTCGTCGCATCCCAAGACGGGCCCGCCTGCCAGAAACCATTCGCGCCCTTACGGGCGTTCATCGCCGCATCGTCCGGCGTCTCCAGAATGCACATCCACCCTGCGCCCGTCGTGTCTTCAGTCACACCGAAAAAGCCCATGCAGATGCCGTGCCCGCCGTAGGCGATCATCCGGTACAAGCCCTGATGCTCCTCATCGACCGGGTACCCCATGCCCTCGTTCATGGGCACGATCAAGCGGTCGCCTTTGCGCGTCGCGAACGGCAGCGGGAAGTCCAGCGCTTTCGGCAGCTCTCCGCTTGCGGACAGCTCGACGCTCACTTCGGACTTCCCTTTCCCGACAGCCAGCGCAACACCGATCTCGCGGGCCGTCTCAGGGTCCAGCAGCTTCAGGGCCACGCTCGTGTTGTCCGGCGACGGCACCGCGTCCAGAACCATCCAACAGGAGAGGTCCTCCCCTTGTGACCAGACCCGGCCGGTGCGCGTATCGGTGACCGAGATCCGCGCCGCCGCGCAGTCCACCGCAACGCTGACGCCGTTTCCCGCCAGCGTCACCTGTTTCGGAAGCGCGGCATTCATGCGGGCGGCCAGTGTTCCCGCACGCGCGATGCGGTAGTGAGAGACCTTCACCGTTGACGGTGCGTGCCCAATCAGGCGCGCCTCAATGCTCGCCACTCCTTGGGGAATGATGAAGCGCGACTTCAGCTCAGTCTCATCATGCGGCGCGTTGCAGGAGAGGCCGCCATACGACCACGACAACTCTTTGTTGTTCCCGTCCCGCAGAATCACGCCCGTCGCGACGTTGGCCCACTCCTCGCCGGTGTGTATTTTCAAAGCGCAGCTCAGCTCAAAGATTTCGCCGGGTTTCACCGCAATGCGCGGGATGCCATACAGGCTCCAGTCTTTTCGCCCCGTATGCGTGACCGTGACCGACTTTCCCTCCACAGCCTGAACAATAGCGTTCGCGTCGCGCGCCCAGACACGCGGGTTATCCAACGTCCACTGCTCCTCCGCGACGGCACAGGCTACAATCAGGTTCATCACCCCCCAGATCATCTTCATGTCACGATTCCTCCCCCAATGACGGGCCTGGCGCCCGGAAAACAACTTAGATTGTTTCGAATATTACCACGGTTTTCTGCGTGCTTCCACCTTGGAATCCGCCAGTCCTTGGATGAGCGCGAATCAGCTACATAAGGCCATACGGCTGTCGATACCTTCGGACACGCGCTCTCTTGACCGTCCCGGGCCCCTTCCACGTTGCCCTGTCGGCCAAAACGTGACACCCCTCGAAACGACGCCGCCACCAAGTCGTGATCGTCCGCCTCAGCCGTCGTGCTGCCCCCGGACGTTCGCCCTGAACTGTCCCATGGTCGTCCCGTACCGTTTCCGGAAGATCCTTCCGAGATGGGTTTCGCAGGCGATGCCGCACTGCAGGGCGATCTCACCGATCTTCAGGTCGGTCTCGGCCAACATCGACTTGAGGCGCTCCAGCCGGACATGCTCGATCTCCTCTCGCACCGTTCTTCCGGTCGCGTTCTTGAACCGGATCTCTGTCGCCCGGCGCGAAAGTCCCGCAGATTTCGCGATGTCCGTGACGCGGAGACCGGGATTGTGGGCGTTGATCTGGATGAACCGCAACGCGCACGCCATCTTCTGGTCCGAAATGGCGGTCCACTCGGTCGACTGGCGCGTGACCACGCGGATCGGCTCCACAAGGTATTCGCGCTTCTTCAACCGCTCACCTTTCATCAGCCGGTCGAGGTGTCCGGCGATCCGGTAGCCCGCCGGACGCGGGTCGCACTGGATGCTGGACAACGTTGGCACCGACGCCTCGCAGATCCACTCATCGTTGTCGACGCCCAGCACAGCCACCTCGTCCGGCACGGAGACGCCAGCATCCATGCAGGCGTCCAAGACCTGTTTGCCGCGCCGGTCGTTCGGGGCGAACAGCGCCAGTGGCGTGGGCAGCGACTTCAGCCAGCTCTCCATGCGCGGGCGCTCGACGGCCCAGTCGCGCTGCTCCTTTGCGGAACAGGCCCCATACACATGGCAGCCGCGATGTCCCGCAGCAGCAAGGGCCGCCTTAAAACTGCGCTCGCGGTCCACCGACCAATAGGTCTCAGGATGCGTGTCGCCGACGAAAGCGAACTGCGTGTAATGGCGTTCCAAAAAATAGTCGGCGGCCATGCGTCCGATGGCGGCCGAGTCCCACACGACGCACGGATACCGAAAAAGCGGATAGGCGCGCTGCCGCATGGGGTGCGGCTGCAACAGCACGACGACCGGCACGCCAGCCCCGGCGATGAGCCGGGCCTCCTCGACAGAGTGGTAATCCGCCGCGATAATGCCGTCGCAGCCCCATTGTTTCAAATCCTGCAAGCGGTAGGTCCACGGGCGCTTCTCCTGCTGGTAGATGCGCCATGGACCATGCTCCTGCGCATACTGAAGCACGCCCTGAAGCATGTCGCGCAACCCCTTCACAATGGTGGAGGTCAAGATGACGACATGCGGTATCGTATGCTTTCGTGACGAAGTGACCATAGCATCACTTTACGCCAAGCTGGCCATTTTCCGCAAGGGCAGACTGCGCAAAACGTTGAAAAAAGATACGCAAAATACAGATCGACAAACAGCGGATTCGGTGTACTTTAAATCTTGCTGGAAGTTACGTTTGCTTTAACGTGGTTATAATGGAGACAGATCATGTGGAAAAATTATCGGTTTGTGCGAATGATCGTGCTCTTTGTTCTTTTCGCCGGAACCCTCGCAAAGACGCACGCGGATACGGTTGCGCTCTGGAAGCTCGACTACTCCCCCCACACCGGCTTCAACGCTCGCTGTCTGATTGATCCCGCGAACGACTTTGCCCTCGTTATCCAAGGCCAGCAGAAAGAGCCTCCCTCCACGCGCCCTTCCCTGCCTTCAGGCAAGAGCCAGGATTGGTCGCCTTTGCCGCCCAATCCGGACCTGACGGCGGGCCTGCTGGACACTGCGTTCAGCACGAACTCGATCTATTACGAGCACGGAATCCTGTTCAGTTCCACAGGAGTCGTCGACGCGGTCAAGAATCCCGCGCAGAGTTTCACCATCGAAGGATGGCACTGGCGGCAAAACTGGTACGTGCCGCCCATCGGAACCTTCAGCCCGTTTTTCTCGGCCGGCGCTGCCGACGGATGGCGATTCAGCCTGTATAATCTGGACGACACCAACACGCTGTATTTCCTGATCACGGACTATCGCGCTCCAAACAACCTGAGCAGACGCTTTCCGACCCCAATACCCAAAGCCGTCCTCTTCCAGAAGTGGTGTCATTACGCGCTTGTGTATGACTGCAATGGCGGCGGAGGCCTGGGCACGTGGGAAGTCTTCGCCAACTCACAATCGTACGGCGTCGTCACGAACAACAGCCGTCCGACCGCGCCCGGCCCGGCAGCAGGGTTCCATCTGGGCGGCGATGCAAGCGGCTCCCAGTACTTCGACGCCGGAGCGTACGATTACTGGCGCGTATCCAACGAAGCGCTCACGTCCAACCGTTTCCTGAACGCCGGCGTCGCGTCGACGGCGCCGCGAACACTCGCCTTCTACCGGCTCGACGTCAATGCGGACGGCTCGTTCGATCTGTCCAACCGCGTGGCGAACGCATGGCACCTCACCGCACCCCCGCTTGGCAATGTCGCCTCGCAACTCACCGCCAACGCCGCACAGGCCGTCGTAGGCGTGCCATGCGACCCGAATCCGAACGGACCCTTTCTCGGCAGCCGCACCGCCAACACCGGCAGCATCACGTTCAATGCCGGATCATCTGGTTGGAACGCCTACCTGCTGGATACGACCGGCCTGGCTGCCCGCCTTAATACCAATCTCGCCTGGACGGTGGAGGGGTGGGTCAACTTCAGGCAACTCGCGGGACGTCAGGTCATCTTTGACGCCAAACAGAGCAAAGGATTGGGGGATGGGTGGATGCTGCTGAACCACGAGGCCAACGGGATCAACACGCGCTACTGTCTTTTCATCGGGGCAGTGCCGAGCTATTTCCCGTTCCCGCTTTCCGTGCAGGGTGAAACGCCGACCAACAGCTGGGTCCATTTGGCCCTCACCTTCGACCCCGCTTCCGGACCCGGCTATCAGGGCGCGTGGGAATGTTTTTTGAGCGGAAAGTCGCTAGGGCGCATCGAGTATTCGAACACCTGGACACGCGTCTCGACAGCCGCTGCGGATTTTTGCGTCGGTGGCCGCGCCAACACGTTAAGCGATGCCCTGCGCGGCTCAATGGACCTGGTGCGCGTGTCGCAGGGCGTGCTGGCGACCAACCAGTTCCTGAACGCGGGCGGTTATGCCGCAACGACCGGTGCGGTTGCCACGCTCGCCTACTGGAAACTCGACAGCGACGGCCTGTCGGCCGACTCCTCCAGCCAAGTCGACTCGCGTTATGCCCTGGCCGCCGTCACCAACACGGCCACGCCCGCAGGCAACCTGCGGCGCGTCGCGGGCACGCTGCCGAAATTCGACGCCACGCCCGGATTCATCGGCGACCCCGCCGCCAACGCGGGCTCGCTCCTGTTCACGAACGGCACGGCGCTGACGACCGGCAACCTCGGCGTCAGGCTGGAACTCGACAAGCCGTTCACCGCTGAGGGATGGCTGAGGTGGTACGGCAGTGCGGCCCGCGATGTCCAGACGCTTGCAGGAACGCGTTTCGATACGGAGACGGGGCTCCTGCTTCCACCGGTCGGCACCGCGAACCGCGTGCTGTTCGGCCTTCCGGCGGGGTGGCTGCTGACCCTTGAGAAGCGCGGTGCAAACGTGGCGTTCCATCTCGCGTGCGACACGGCAACCACCAACGCATACACGAGAAGCGTTTCCGTCATCGACACGGACCTCGCGGTACTGCCGGCGGCTCATCTGGCAGACCAGTGGCGCCACGTCGCGTTGGCCTACGCTCCCGACGCGGGAGACCGCGGCCAATGGACGCTCTACCTCGACGGCGTGCCGGCAGGCGTTGCCACCAATACGGCCGCGCCTTTCGTCAACCATGAGAGCCACCGCTTTTTGCTCGGCGGACGGGCTGGCGGCACAAACAGCATCGACGGACTCCTCGACTGCTGGCGAGTCTCCAGCGGCCTGCGGACCCCCGCAGACCTGCTGTATTTCGGAGTCCAACGCGGAACTGTCCTACGTTTTGAATAAATGAACACCCTTCTTTTAAGCGCGCTCTCGCTCCTTCTTGTTTGCGACGTCGCACAGACGGCGCCCGCCGACCTGCCGGGCGGCGAATTGGCGGTCGGCTCGCCGGACGGCCGCGACTTCTCGACGGGAATCGTCAAGGCCTCGGTAAGGCCGTGGCTGACCGCAACGCAAGGCGTCGTCGAGGTCGAATGCCAGATGCCGCCTGGCTGGCCGATAGACGAGGACGCGGCGCTGTTCCACGCCCAAGCGGCGTCCCACGTGCACGCCACGCTCTTCTTCCGCAGAGGAACCCTGCTGGCCGTCTATAAGGGCGGCGAGGCCTATTTCGCCTCCGTGACGCTGCCCGAGGCCGCCACATGGCCCGCGGGCTCTTGGCACAAGATCCAGTTTGGCTGGAGGCCGGCCCAGGACGACGCCGGCGAGACGCTGACGAACGAGGTGACCTTCACGCTGGTTGCCGACGGCAAGTCGGCTGGCGACGGCCTCGGGCGCGTGATGGACCCCTGGCCAGAGCGCTGCGAGCTGGGCGGCAAGAATGGGGCCGCCGTGTGGCCGGGCAAGGTGCGCCGCCTCGCGCTTTCGCCCCGCCCCCTGCTCGTTTCGGAGGCGGTGGCCGAGCTGAAAGCGGGAGAGCGGACGATCACGGTCAAATCCGATCGCCCGCTCGGGACGTGCCACCGCTTCTGGACCGTGGCCAACTGCAACGGCCCCCACCGTTTCCTGCAGCCGGGATATGCCGACGGCACCCGCAGGGGACAGCCCTTCATACGCGACATCAACGCCGTCTATCTGCTCGGCGGACGTTATCCCGATCAGAACGTCTGGTTTCGCGGCGTCGCGCCGGACGGAAAGCTCGACGTCGATTTTTCTGGGCTGATCGCGCAGCTCAAAGCGATGCTCGACGGCGGCTACACGCCGTGGATCGTCCTGGACAACACGCCGTACGCCATGAGCCATCCGCCCCAGGAGAGCACCTACGGCAACACCGCGCCGCCCGACGACGAGCGCCTCTGGGCGCGCTACGTCGACGCCGCCCTGCGCGCGGTGATCGAGGCCTTCGGCAAGGAGCGCGTCTCGCAGTGGTGGTTCCGCGTCGGCACGGAGCCGGACCTTCTGCCGGGCCATTGGTCAGGCACGCGCGAACAGTACTTCGCCCACTACGACTACACCGTGTCGGCCGTGACCAACCTGCTGCCGACGGCCCGGATCGGCCCCGGCAACATTCTCAACCCGCGAGACGGCCAGTTCGGCACCAAGACGCGGGGGATGTGGGGCCTCGACATCATCGATCACGCGGCATGCGGCACCAATGCGGCAACGGGAGGGATCGGCACGCGCCTGGACTGGTTCTCCTGCTCGTGGTACGCGCGCATCGGGCGGCCCCTGTCAGATTTCGACGAGGCGGTCAACCTGATGCGCGCGAGGCTGGGACGCTATCCGCAGTTCCGCGAGACGCCGCTGGTCATCGGCGAGTTCACCGTGCTGCACGACGAGAATGGCCGCCGCCTGTGGGCGGGCGACACGACCGAGTGGGCCGCCAGCTTCTATGCCGGAATGGCCGACCGCGTCTACCGCTACGGCATCCGGCAGGTCTACGAGTGGTCGCAGACGACGGAGGGTATCCTGCATCCCCGCACGCAGGTGATCGCCATGCTCGACCGCATGGCCGAGGGCCAGCGCTTGGAGACGGAGGTCCGCGCCTCCTCGGCCGCCGATTGCGGCGCGGTCGCCTGCCGTAAGGGCGACGACCTTTTTGTCCTGCTCTACAATCACCGCGCGTTGCGGCGCCCGTCGATACCGGAAAAAGTCCATTTGGTCGTCAGCGACGGCCGGATGAAAAAAGGCGCCGCGTGGCAGCTCTCCGAGACGCTCGTGGACAAGACGCACGCGACGTGGGCGTACTCCCTCGCGGCGGACTGCCGGGCAGCCGGAGTGAAACCGCTGCCGCTGGCAGGACGCTACGAAGGCAGCGTGTCGCTCCTGTACGGAAAACCGGGCGTGGACGTCTTCCGGAAGAACAAAGACAAGTATGCCCAGCTATCACAGGTGGTTGAAACGTCAGAGACGATCCGGGTCGGGTCCGGACGCTTCGAACGCACGATCGATATGGCGGGCCACAGCGTACGGCTGATCAAGTTTACCCCCCTTGTGTCGGAAACGGGCAAGGAGAAAAAGTCTTCGCTGTGGGACTCGTTGAGGAACCTGCTCCGCTGATGCCTCGCGGGACGACTGAAGCCGTCACACCGACTCGGACCGGCAGGCCAGCGCGGCAAATCCACCCACCACACTTCCAACGATGATCGACTCCTTCGTTCCGTCTCAGGTCTGTTTTTTGTGTCATACCGAAGGACACCCCTGAATCCTCCGTGCAGGCGCACATGCTGTGCGCCCAGAAACTCGCGTTGTGGATTAAACGGTTGCGTCACGCACCGACGCACAGCGCGACGGCCTGCACGATGTCGTCGAGTTGCTCCGCCGTCACCCGCCCCAGACGCCGATCGAAGCGGCGCAGGGACACGGACTTGACTTGAAACGCATCCGCTGACGACTCTTTTGTCAACCCGTTGGCGGCCGTTGGCTTCAAGTGGATCATCCACGGGGTTTGGACATAATCGTTCGACCAGGCGGTCACCGGCACAACGATCCTGAGCGGCAGTCTGCCAACGGCGTCGATGCTGACCACAACCGCCGGACGCATTTTTTCGATCTCGGCGCCGACCTGGGGGTTGAACCGGACCAGCCAGATTTCCCCCCGTGCGGGGAGATCTGCCTGCGCGGAAGCGGCACTCATGTGCGCACCTCTTCGCTTTCGTCTTCGAACACATCAAAGGCCGTCAACTCCGCATCGGCCGCATAGTGCCCGGCCAGCGTCTCCGCAGCGCGTGCAAGCAGGACATCACGCTGGTCGGCCGGCAGCGTCCGCAAGTCGGCAGCCCGCGTCCGTTCAACCTCGCCTCCCGTCAGATTCAGCGTCAGTTGCGGGCAGAGTTCTTGGGCTTGCTTCTGGCTCAGCAACCCCTCGGCCAGAGCCCTCAACACCATCTGCATGAACCGCTGGGGCCGCTCGCGGCCCCTGTACTCTACGGGTTCTTTGCGGCGAATTCCCATGCGGCTCATCTGGTCGAACAGGAAGCGGAAGTGCTGATCGTTGATGATTCCGCAGTCGCGCGCGCGGTAGACCCACGCCTGCATGCTCAGACCATGCTTCATCTTGAGAAGCTTCAGCTCTTCGAACGAAAGGCGCGTGCGCTTCTCGCCCAACTCCTTGATCGCGACCGCCTTTGGCACCAAGAAAGCGGACGCAAAGCGGTTGGCCAACCGCTCCTCTTCGGACGGATTCGTGGCCGCACCCTTGTCCATGACCAGATGCCCCAGTTCATGCGCCAGCGTGAAGCGCTTGCGGTCGTCTTCGACGGACGGGTCGACCACGACCACGGCGTGACACCCGTTCGCAAGCCCCGCCAAACCGTCGACAGTGTCCTCCGATCCCTCCACTTCCACGACGACACCCTCCCGGTCCTCGATCAGATCGGTCAGACTTTCGATCGGCTGATCATCCAACTCCCAGGCCTTGCGCAGGCGGCCGGCAGAGGCCTCCGCGTCATCCACGGTGGCGAAAGGGAGACAGTTCGGGAACGGTTTGACCGGGGCGAGCGTCAGACTCTCCCGGAGCCGCACATAGGCCTCGACCCGCTCGGCAGCCACCGCCTTGACACGGTCCTGCTCTCGAGCGCCCAACGTGGCCCGCTTGCGAAAGGCGAGCCAGGTAATCGACACTTCCGGCTCGCGGAGGAAATACTCAGCGGGAACGCGCAAGACATCTCCCAGCTGCTTCAGCAAGGAGGCCCGCGGCACACTGGCGCCGCGCTCATACTTTGACAGCGCCGCCTTGGTCAGAGACACACCGCGCCCGCCGAGCGCCAGAACGACCTCATCCTGACTCAGCCCCGCGATGGCGCGCGCCTGACGAATCCTTTGGCTAATCATCGCTCATTCCCTCCTCCAGATCCATACACAGAATAACAAATCCTCATTTGGTTGACAATACACAACATGTTGTGGTACAAATCAACGCATCAACCACAAATAGTGCCGACTGCGCTCCAACACAGTCGGCACTGACCTCTACCGGGTAGGCTAAGCGTCTCGCCACCGCCTCTCGTCCGCCAACACCCCGTTGGCGTGCGCCGCTCTCCCAAAAAAGCGCCCAGACAGGCAAGGGATGCAATCTTAATCGTAATCTTCATCCTAATCCGCTCCACAGGTGAGATTAAGATTAAGAGCAAGATTACGATTAGGATTTTCGAACCGAAGACTTCGCAAAATTTCGAGGAATCTCGCTTCGCGTCTTACTTGACGCGGCCGGTGTAGGCGTCGGCGCCGGAGTTGTCGATCGCGTACTTGAAGAACTTGTCCTCCGCCTCCGCGCGTGCCTTGTCCCAGGGACGCGGGTTGCCGCAGAGCTGCACGGCCCAGAGCTTCAGCTCTTTGCGGTGCCAGTTGACCATGCAGTTCGTGCCCCACGCGCCGCCATGCCCGAACCAGGAGTCCTCCTTGTCTTCTTCCGGCGCGGAAAGCCCGAGCGAATATCCGCCCAGGCCTTTCGGCCGCGTCGACTTCGCGAGGATCTCCTTCACGGTTTCTTCCTTGAGGATCCGCACGCCGTTCTCGCCCACGCCGAGATTCATGAGCATCTTGTAGAACTTGAGCTGGTCGTTCGCGGTCGTCCAGAGCCCCGCGCCCGCCGATGCGAAGACGTGACCGTCGTTGTAGGGACGCTGCTGCATGTCGGCCTGCAAGCGGTATTTGGCGGGCGCGTCCTTCACGCAGTCGTACATCTCCACCTGTGTCTTCAGCTGCTGGTCGGTCGGCCGGAACGAGCTGGAGGCCATGCCGAGCGGATCGAGGACGCGCTCCTTGAGGAACTCCTCCCAGCGCTTGCCGGTCACCACCTCGACCACCGCCGCGCCGATGTCGATGCCGGTGTTGGAGTACTGCACCTTCGTGCCGGGCTCGAAGAGCAGCGGACACGCCGCAGCGATCGCCGCGGTCTGCCGGAGCGGCGCGCCGCCGGACCAGCCGCCGCCCTTGAGGTTGCCCTGCTTCGCGCAGATCTCGAACGGGAATCCGCCGGTGTGGTTCAAGGCCATGCGGACGGTGAGCTCGTTTTTCGCCTTGATGAGCCGCTTCACGCCGTTCGAGGTGGACTCGTGGACCCAGAGCTCCTTGAATTCCGGCAGATACTTCGAGACGGGATCGTCGAGCGTGATCTTGCCCTCCTCGACGAGGATCGCGATCGTCACGCCGCAGAAGCCCTTCGTCTGCGAGCACTGCATGTAGACGTCGTCCATCGTGATCGGACGCTTCGCCGCCACGTCGGCGTAACCGACGCAGGCGACCTCCTGCAGCCCGTCCTTGTAAAATACGTTGACCGCGCCCGGGAGCTGTCCGTTCTCGACGTAAGGGGCGAGCGCGTCCTTCGCGAACGTCGTCCCCGAATTCTTCGCCCCGTTGTTGGTGACCGTGTTACATCCCGAGATAATCGCCGCGGCAACGATGAGTATCAGCAGTTTCTTCATCTGACTTTCCTTGTTTGCTTTTTACTTGTTAAAACCCTTGTGGTTCATGAATTCCCAGATGCGGCCCATCCAGGTATAGCTGCCCGTGTCCGGGGCGGCTTTCCGCTGGAAGCAGTGGTTGCGTGTGGCAAGCGTGTGGAGATCGGACTGGATGCCCATCCGGCGGAGCTGCTCCCAGCATTTCACCGAATTCATCGCCGCCCAACCGTCCGCATCGCCGTGGATGAACAGGACCGGACACGTCGCGAGATCGAAAGAGAACTCGGGTACAAGGCGCGCGTCGTCCTCGTTGCCGCCCTTCGCGTTCGGGGATTCCGCGCCGTCCGTGAGCGCGTACGCCGGATAGATCGCGACCGCCCACTGCACGTTGCAGGGAAGCTTGTCGAGGTCGTCGATCGGCCAATAGGAACGGTGTTTCGAGCTGGTCGCGCCCATGAGGGTCAGGTGCCCGCCGGCGGAGGAGCCCATGATGCCGATGCGGTCGGGATCGAGCCCCTTCGCCGCGGCTTGGCTGCGGACGATCCGGATGGCGCGCTGCAAGTCCTGCCAGGCCGTCGTGTACTTGGCCAGCCCGCCCAGCGGACGCGGCGTGCGGTATTTCATCGTCACGACCGTCATGCCCTTTTCGTTCAGGTACCGCCGCGTCGGCGCGACTTCGAACCCGTCCGGGCTGTTGCCCATGTAGGCGCCGCCCGAGTAGATGATCTGGATCGCCTTCGTCTTGAGTTCCTTCGGCATGTGCCACTCGAGATAAGGCAGGCACTGATTCGTCTGCGCATCCGGCATCTTGCCTTCCGGCCAAATCGGCTCCTTGCGATATTCGCCGCGCGCGTCGTCGTTCGGATAGCGGGACATCAGATCGACTTCCTCGCCGAGGCGCCCGTCAAAATTCATCTGACGGATGTACTCGGCGATACGGTCGAGCCAGTGGTCGTAGGCGGTGCCGTCCTCGCCTTTGCCCGGGTCGCCCATGAAGCCGTGGGGGCGGTCCGCGAAGAGATGGATCTCGGCCGGGATCTTCATCCGGCGGAGCTGGCGGTAGATCTGCGTGGAGCCGTTCGGCGAATAGATGTCCGTCCCGCCGTGAAAAAGCGCCATCGGACACGTCTTCGCGTCGAACTTGAACACGTCCGAGAGCTTGGCGTCGATCGCGTCGCCGTCGCGCGTGTTGGGGCCGGCGAGCCCGTCCGTGAGCGCGTAGGCGGTGTAGATCGGCACGGCCCAGTTGACGTGGCACGGAAGCTGGTCGAGCCCGTCGACCGGCCCGTAC
>Ga0209066_10004674_pt1 | contig 14732 bp, 16 predicted proteins | sample All_14_2_FD_187198 | JGI IMG/M metagenome (GOLD analysis project Ga0209066, IMG submission 187198) | Freshwater microbial communities in response to fracking from Pennsylvania, USA - Allegheny Zone_MetaG_DW_15 (SPAdes) (version 2) ...
TGCTATCGCCTGTCTAACATGCTCAGCAGCTATGACGCCATGTTCTGGTATGTGCCCTGGGATCGGGAATATGGGCCGCGTATCCTCGACATGAACCAGTTGGTGGTGAACCAGCCGATCAAGGTCGAAGCCGTACCCTATTGCCCCTGCTGCGGCAAGAAACTGCCGCCCAGCCTGAAGGCCCTGCGTCTGCGGCGGCTTGAGGCACTTGGCCTGTCCCCCGACGATCCCGACCTGCCGGAGACATGGCGAACCGATCAGTGGTGGCGCGAGGAAGGCCTCTGGCCCGACAAAATGCCGAACGACGGCACGCGCCGACGGGGCAATTGCCCGGTGTGAGGCGTTGATCGACATGCTGTATGAACAGGGGGGCAGGCAATGAAGCCCGCGCTGCTGAAGAGAGACGGCCGGTTCGTTCTACTCCTTTACGAATACGGTTTTGAGACGGCTTTTACATCTATAATACTATTTGCCGCATGGATGACGTCAGGACTAGAAGCCGCTATCTTGTTTGTATTTATCGGAGTTGTCCTGTCCCTTGTTTGCCGGGCGCCGACCCAGATACTGCTGTGCGGTCTGCGCCGGATGCATCTTGCCCGACAAGGCCGATGGCATCCATGGCGCTCCATCGGCGTGGTGGCTTTCTGGTGGCCGGTTTGTTGTGTTGCCGTGTTCATGGGGCCAAAATTCACCAGCCGGTTATTTGCCGAGGGTGAAGTATTCGTTGGTACGCTGGATAGTTGGTATGATGGGTTAATGTTTTTTTCTCCCTTCTATGCGGCCTCCCTCCTGGCCCCGCTGCTGGTGTATCGGATCACTGGCTATCTGTTCGACGCCGACTTCTCCCAACCACCCTGGAGCCATGGCAAATGGGGCTTCGAAAAGCCTGCCACCGTTCCGGTTAACCCGCAGCCACAATAGGCTGTGCCGAGGTGAGCGAAGGCGGGCCGATGAACTTTCCCGGGCCAGGACCAGGAGCAGGAGCAGGGGCGGGCCGATAGCGCATCCGGCCCGCTGATCACGCCCGTGCCCCGGGAAACCACCCCATCCATCACCGGCGGCTATGGCGAAGAGCGGGAGGATTTGCCCGATACCTCCATCCTCGAAATCAAGCCGCATACGAAGCATGAGCCCTATCCGCAACCTTCCACCGATCTGTCCGGCAAGGACAAGGGCGGCATCTGGAAGGACGCGCGGGACTATGCCGGGACCGAGCAGGGCAAGGCCGATCTGGAGCGACGGGAAACAGCTAAACGTAGGAAGCAGCCGATTGCCCCATACGGCGAACTTTGGAAGAAATTGACACCCCAGAAAGGTAGCGGGACTCGCGCTCAGGGCGATTTCGAATTCGAGTGGGACTATGCTCATGGCGGAGAGATTGAAGTTTATCAGAGAGGTCAACACCTCGGGGCACTTGACCCACTTACGACGGAGTGGAAAAAACCATACGATGAAGATCGGCCAAGAAAAAAAGAGAATCGAAAGTGAGGCCCTGCGAAATGGCCAGAAATAACGATTCACATCTTTCTAACGATCCATTCATCTGGCAACCCCATCCAGAAATCCTGAAGCTGTCCCGTCGCAAGGATGTGGCGTTGGAATATTTCCCGGACATGCGGGAGATTGGCATTTACGTCATCAAGATGTGGAAGAAAAGCCGGGGCCCAACCGCAATTCGTCCAATGCACTACTGTCCTTTCACCGGGCGGCGTTTGCCAGGGCGACTTCTTGGCGCACTCTGGTCTGCTATCCGTAAATCACATGGAGCCGAAGTGGCTAATGATGTGATCTATGGCAAGATCAAATCTCCACAGGAATTCCGCAATGATCGCTGGTGGCGAGAACGTCGGATCTCGCTGCGCACCGGGCGGGATTACCACATTGATCCTATCCGCAAAGCAATAGCCTGGATGAAGGAGACCGGCCATCGCCTGACCTGGCGGGATGAAGAAGACGATTGGGACGATCATCTTCCGCCTGGTTACCGCCGTGGCCCCTATGAGCCGCCGCATCTGTGCTATTGCCTCTCAAGCGTGCTCAGCGCCTATGGTGCCATGTTCTGGTATGTGCCCTGGGACCGGGAATATGGCCCGCGCATTCTCGACCTTAAGCGGAAGGTCGAAGGCCAGCCAATAGCCGTCGCGCCCGTGCCGTATTGCCCCTGGTGCGGCAAGAAGTTTCCGCCCAGCCTGAAGGCCCTACGCCTGCGGCGGCTTGAGGCACTTGGCCTGTCCCCCGACGATCCCGACCTGCCGGAGACATGGCGAACCGATCAGTGGTGGCGCGAGGAAGGTCTGTGGCCCGACAAAGTACCGAAGGACGGCACGCGTTGACGGGGCAATTGCCCGGTGTGAGGCGTGATAATCATGACCGCCGCAGGATGAGAAGCCGGGCCTTGCCGTGACGCCGGTCTTCCTCCAGCGTCCAACCTTCATCCAGCCAGGCCGCATCCTCGCGCGGGTCAAGCTGGGCGATCACCAGCGTCTGCGCACCGATCCAGCCGCGCCCGAGCGCGCTGGCCAGCGCCTGGGCGGACAGCCCCTGCCCATAGGGCGCATCCAGAAAGACCAGGCCGACCGGTGTCTTGCGGGCGGGCAGATCGGTGGCGGAACGCGCGATAACCTCGCATTCCCCCTGCCGATGCGTTCTGGCGATATTGTGGGCCAGCGCCGCCAGGGCGGCCCGGTCGGTTTCCACGAAGATGGCACGCCCCGCGCCGCGCGACAGGGCTTCCAGCCCCAGCGCCCCGGTTCCAGCGAACAGGTCAGCCAGTTCCGCGCCCGGCAGCACGCCCCGAAAGCGGCCATGGCTGAGCATATCGAACAGGGCCTGACGCGCCCTTTCGCTGGTGGGCCGGGTGGTTTCGCCCGGCGGTGCCTCCAGAACGAGGCCCTTATGCCTTCCCGCGACGATGCGCACCGCCGCGCCCCTCCCTGCCCGGCATCGGCCTGGCGGAGCCTGGCGCTTTCGGCTTGGCACCGGCTTCCGGCTTCCCCGGTTTGGCCGGCTTATCCGCACGCGGCTTCGCCTGGGCCTCCGGCTTGGTGGTCCGTTCGGGCTTCTGCCTGGTGCTCACATCCGGCTTCGTCTGCCTATCAGCTCGCGGCTTCGCCTGGGCCTCCGGCTTGGTGGTCCGTTCGGGCTTCTGCCTGGTGCTCACATCCGGCTTCGTCTGCCTATCAGCTCGCGGCTTGGCCGGGGTGTCCGGCTTGGTGGTCCGTTCGGGCTTCTGCCTGATGCCGGTTTCCGGCTTGGCCTGTTTTTCGGCTTCCGCGGCCTCGGCTTCCGCGCGGTATCGGCGCGCGCCCGCATTGCCGGGTTTATGCGGCTTCGGCTTTGCCTTGGCCCAGCCGGTCCTGTCCTTGGGTAGGAGGCCGGAGGATTTGCGCATCTCAGGCCCCGGCACTTCTGCCACCGCCCCGCGCGTCAGATCGCCCAGCTTGAACGGGCCATATTGCAGCCGGATCAGGCGGTTCACGCTGAGGCCCAGATGTTCCAGCACCTTGCGGATTTCGCGATTCTTGCCTTCGGTCAGGGTGATGGTGAACCAGGTATTGGCGCCGGACTGGTTGTCGATGCTGACCTCGATGGCGCCATAGCGCACACCGTCGATCTCGATCCCGTCCTTCAGCCCGTCCAGCCGCGCCTCGTCCACAGCGCCATGGGCACGGACGCGATAGACGCGCCGCCAGCCATTCGCCGGCAGTTCCAGCTTGCGTGCCAGCTCGCCATCATTGGTCAGCAGCAGCAGGCCTTCGCTGTTCAGATCCAGCCGCCCGATGGAAATCACGCGCGGCATTTCCGGCGGCAGCTTTTCGAACACGGTGGGGCGGCCCTGCGGGTCGCGCGCCGTCGTCACGCAGCCGGGCGATTTGTGATAGCGCCACAGCCTTGTGGGCTCGATGGGCGGCAGGGTCTTGCCATCCACCGCGATGCGGGCAGGGTCGGCCAGCGCCAGCGCCGGGCTGTCGATCTTGCGACCGTCCACGGCTACGCGGCCTTCCGCGATCAGCTTTTCAGCATCCCGCCTGGAACAAATGCCGGCGCGCGCGATCCATTTGGCAACGCGTTCGCCCTTGGCTACGATTTCGATCTCAGTTTCGCTCTTGTCGGTCATGGCGCGGTGAACTTAGTTTCTGGCCATGACGAAGTCCAATCAGAAAGCCGATGACGATCCAATGAGCCTGGCCTTTGTCGAGGCCGAGGCCGCCGCCGCCCGTGGGGAGGCCCCGATCGGCGCGGTTCTGGTCGATGCAAAGGGCCTAGTCCTGGCGCGTTCCGGCAATCGGACGGAGGGGGATAGCGACCCCACCGCGCATGCGGAAATGCTCGTCATTCGTCAGGCAGCCGCCCTGCGGGGGGAACCGCGCCTGCCCGACTGCGTTCTGTATGTGACGCTGGAACCCTGCGCGATGTGTGCAGGAGCCATCGCCCATGCGCGGCTGCGCAGGCTGGTCTTCGCGGCCTACGATCCCAAAGGCGGGGGCGTGGAGCATGGGGCGCGGGTGTTTTCGCGCGCCACCTGCCATCATCACCCCGAAGTGATCGGCGGCGTGCGCGAGGGCGAGGCGGGTGCGCTCCTGAAACGCTTTTTCGCCCAATTGCGGAACCAGGATAGCAAGGACGAGTAACGCTTCGGCGGAAGAAGAAAGGAAATAGGGCATGCAGGCTTCACGCAGAGGGGTGATTGGCGGGCTGTTCGCATCCGTGGGAGCCGCAGCGCTGGGCGGTTGTGCAGGGACCAACCCGGCGACGGGCCGGTCCAGCTTCACCGGGCTATATGGCATCGAGGACGACAAGAAGCTGGGTGCGCAGGAGCATCCGAAGATGCTGGAGGCCTTCGGCGGCGAATATCCGGACCCGAAGCTGCAAGCCTATGTCGACCAGATCGGCAAGCGCGTCGCCCAACATGCCGAATTCACCCAGTTCGACTATCGTTTCTTCTTATTGGATTCCCCCATCGTCAACGCCTTCGCGCTGCCGGGTGGCTATTGCTATGTCAGCCGAGGCCTGCTGGCGCTGGCTTCCGACGAAGCCGAACTGGCGGGCGTCATCGCCCATGAGGTGGGCCATGTGAATGCCCGCCACACGGCGGAACGCCTGACCTCCGCGACCATCGCCCAGCTCGGACTGGCCGTGCTCGGCATCGCCACAGGATCACAGGCCGTAACCGATCTGGGCGGGATGGCCGCTGGCGCCTATATCCAGAGCTTTTCGCGCGAGCAGGAGTTGGAGGCCGATACGCTGGGCATCCGCTATATGGCCAAGGCCGGCTATGACGCCAACGCCATGGTCAGCTTCCTGGCCACGCTCCGCGCCCATTCCATGGTGGAAGCCCAGGCCATGGGTCTGCCCGCCGGCAGCGTGGATGAGTTCAATCTGATGGCAACCCATCCGCGCGGTGCCCAGCGCGTGCAGGAAGCCGTGGCCCAGGTGAAGGCGCAGGGCCTGCCCACAGGCGGGAATCGCAACCGCGACGGCTATCTGGGCATGATCGACGGCATGCTTTATGGCGACGACCCGAAGGAAGGCAAGATCACCGGACAGCTGTTTCAGCACCGGGATCTACGTTTGCAGTTCGAAGCGCCGGAAGGGTTCCGGCTACAGAACGGAACCGACCGGGTCGTGGCCTCGCGCAAGGATGGGGCGGCCATGCTGTTCGACATGGCCAGCCGGAAATCAGCCAATCTGCGCGATTATCTGGAGCGGGAATGGGCAGAACCCGGGGCTCTTTCCGGGATCGAAACGATTACCATCAACGGACTTCAGGCCGTTACGGGATCGACACGAATGCAGACCCAGGGCGGCGTCGCCGATATTCGCCCCGTGGTGATTGATGGTGGGGAAAGCCGGGTCTTCCGGCTGCTCTTCGTCAGCCCGACCACTGCTACCGCCAGCCTGAGCGAAGCATTCCGCCGCACCACCTACAGCTTCCGCAGGTTGAGCCAGGCGGAAGCCGCCAAAATCCTGCCGCAGCGCATCCTGATCACCAAGGCCAGCGCCAGCAGTGACCCGGCCGTGCTGGGCCGCCCCCTGCCCTATGGCCAATACAACGCCCAGGCCTGGCTGGTGCTGAACGGGCTGGGGCAGGGCCAGCGCCCGCAGGCCGGGCAACTGATCAAGGTGGTGGCCAGCTGACGGTGGCGGCGGTGCCGCTCAATCGAAATCGAGATTCCAGGTGCGGTAGCGTTCCCGGTCATTCTGCCAGCCTTCGCGCACCTTGACGAAGAGGAAGAGGTGGATGCGTTTTTCCAGCATCGCCTCCAGATCATGGCGGGCGGCAGCCCCGATGGCCTTGATCCGCTGCCCGCCCTTACCCAGGATGATGGCCTTCTGGCTGTCGCGCTCGACATAGATGGTCTGCTCGACCCGGGCGGAACCGTCGGGTTTTTCCTCCCACAGCTCGGTCTCCACCGTCAGCGCATAGGGCACTTCCTCATGCACGTTGAGAAAAAGCTTCTCGCGCGTCACTTCCGCCGCCAGAAGACGCACGGGCATGTCGGATGCCTCGTCCTCCGGAAACAGCCAGGGGCTCCATGGCATTTCCCCCGCCAGGATCTTGGCAAGATCCTCCACCCCCGACCCGTTCAGGGCCGAGATCATGAAGGTCCGCTCGAAGGGAAAGCTGGCATTCAGCCGGGCGGACAGCCCCAACAGCGTATCGGCCTTGACCGTATCGACCTTGTTCAGGGCCAGGATCGCGCGGCGTTTGCCGTCGCTGAGCCCCTGGATGATCCGGTCCACCTCCGGCGTCACACCGCCCTGCGCATCGACCAGCAGGACGATAGCGTCGGCATCCTTCGCCCCATCCCAGGCAGCGCGCACCATGGCGCGATCCAGCCGACGCTTGGGTGCGAAAATACCAGGGGTATCCACCAGCACAAGCTGCGTCGCCCCGCGCATGGCAATACCCAGCACGCGGGTACGGGTCGTCTGTACCTTGTGGGTGACGATGGACACCTTGGCGCCAACCAGATGGTTGACCAGGGTGGATTTGCCGGCATTGGGCGCGCCGATCACGGCCACATAGCCACAGCGCGTCTGTTCGCTATCAGTCATCTTCGCCTCCTATGGCGCCGAGCAGCGCACGTGCGGCCGCCTGTTCGGCCAGCCGCTTCGATCCGCCCTCGCCTCGCATCGCGTCCAATCCCTTCACCCGCACTTCAATCACGAAATGCGGTGAATGATCCGGTCCGCTGCGGGAGACCACCACATATTCCGGCAGTGGCAAGGCGCGCGCCTGGGCCCATTCCTGCAAGCCCGTTTTGGCATCCTTCGGCGCCTTGGACAGGCGTTCCAGCCTTGGAGACCAGTTGCGTTGCACGAAGGCCTGTGCCGCCCCAAGCCCTGCATCCAGATAGATGGCGGCGATCACGGCTTCGCAGGCATCGGCAAGCAGGGTTGGATTGGCGCGGCCGCCCTGCTCCTCCTCCCCCCGGTCGATGCGCAGAAACTGGCCGATGCCAAGCTCCTTGGCCACCTCCGCCAACGCCTCGGCCCGCACCGCGGAAACCAGGCGCTTGTTCAGCCCGCCCTCACTCTCCTCCGGCCAGCGGCTATAGACCAACTCGGCAATGACAAGGCCGATCACCCGGTCGCCCAGGAATTCCAGCCGTTCATTGCTGTCCACATCGCGCGCAGCGGCACTGCGATGGGTCAGTGCGCGTTCCAGCAAGCCCCGGTCGGAAAATGTATACCCCAACCGGCGTTCCAGGGTGGTGATGTCCCGGTCAGTCGACGGCATGGAACAGGCGCCCGAAGCGCAGCCATTCCAGCGGATTGCTGCTGAAGCCGTTCCAGGAGAAGAAGATGAAGCTGGCCTTGCCGATCAGGTTTTCGATCGGCACCGGACCTACCGCGCTCAGGAAGCGGCTGTCCTGCGAATTGTCGCGGTTATCGCCCATCATGAAGACATGGCCAGCGGGCACCTTGAAGGGGCCGGCATTGTCCGCCGGGTAGGTGTCGCCGCGCATCTCCAGAATCGTATGCTTGCGCCCTTCGGGCAAGGTTTCCTCGTAATGCGGCACCAGACGCACCACACCGGGCATTTCCGGATAGGGATAATCGGCAAGCCGTGCCCGCTCGATCAGCTGATCGTTGATGTAGAGCCGCCCACCGCGCGTTTCCACCGTATCGCCGGGCAGGCCGATCACCCGCTTTACATAGTCGATCTGCGGATCAGTGGGCAGGGCGAAGACCACGACGTCACCGCGCTCCGGCCCCGACCCGAACACCCTGCCGGAGAAGGGTGGAAAATCGAAGGGGAAGGAATAGCGGCTATAGCCGTAGGAGAATTTGGAAACGAAAATATAATCACCCACTTCCAGGGTCGGATACATGGAACCGGAGGGGATATGGAAGGGCTCGAAGGCGAAGCTGCGCACGCTCACCGCGATGGCAAGCGCGATGCCCAGCGTCTTGGCGATATCGATGGCTTCGGCCGCCAAGCCGCGGCGTGTCTTCACCGCCCCGGCATGCTTGCCGGTCGCTTCCTCGGTCTTCTGATCGGGTAGATCGTCCATGGGCATGCCAATACGCCGGTAAAAAGGGTGGAAAAAAGCATCTGTCGGGCGGGTATCCCAGTCGGACGCCCGGCTTGTCAAGGCCGCTCCGGCCAGTCCTGCGGAACGGCGGACAACACGACCACGGCCTGCGCGAGCCCGGACTCGTCGGTCAGGGTGACATCACTCATGGACCGAAAGCCCCGCGGGATCAGTTTTTCCAGCCGCAACAGCGCGCCACCGCCCAGCTTCAATGTCGGTTTGCCGCTGGCCAGCGGCACCACTTCCATATCGCGCCAGAACACACCCTGACGGAAACCGGTTCCCAAAGCCTTGGAACAGGCTTCCTTGGCTGCGAACATCTGTGCATAGCGCGCCGCGCGGGCCGCTGGGCCGCGCCGTTCCGCCCGCATCCGTTCCTGGTCCGTATACAGCCTGTGGGTGAACCGTTCGCCAAATCGATCAAGCGCTTCGGCAATGCGGCCGATATCGCACAGATCGGTTCCAATCCCGATGATCATGCCTTACCTTTTCATTCCTGGCGCAGTTGCTTCGCCTTGCGCATGCGCCGTTCCAGCCTTTTGGCGCGGTATACGATGATCAGCGACCGGATCGGGAAATAAAACACCAGCCCCCCGATCAGGCCGGTGGGGATGGACCCGATCATCCAGGGTATCAGCAGATCGAGCTTGTGTTCCCATAACAGCTTCAGCGTCATGCCGTGAAAGCTGAGCGCGCGCGGATCATGCCCAATGATCCAGCAGCCTACCGTATAGGCGGCCAGCCACATGAACGGAAAGGTCCAGGGATTGCCAACGAAAGTCCCGATGGCTGCGGCCACGACGCTGCCGCGAAAGGGCCAGATGATCAGCACGGCCAATGCGATGTGGAACCCTACCAGCGGGGTGAAGGAGGTGCCCACCCCGGCGGCAAAGCCCAGCGCGATCATATGCGGCGTGCCGGGAAGCCGTGCTATGCGATGGCGAAAATAGGACCATACCCTTCCCCAGCCCATCCGGGGCCAGAAGAAATTCCGCAAGCGCTCCAGCGTATCCTGACGCCTTCTCTTAAACATCAACCCCGAGCCCGGTCCACCTGCTGCACCACGCGCTGGGCCCGTAATGCCGCGATGATATCCACCAACTGCTTTACGTCGCGCACCTCGATATCCAGCAGCATCGAGAAGAAGTCCTGATCCCGGTTGGTGATCTTCAGATTGGTGATATTGCCTTTGTCCCGTCCGATCACCGCAGTGACGGTGGCCAGGCTGTTGGGCTCATTCGCCATGATGACCGCAATCCGGCCCACGAAGGTCTTGTCACTGCCAGCGCCTTCTTCCCATTTGACATCCAGCCATCGTTCCGGCGCGTCGGCGAAATTCTCCAGCGTATCGCAGTCGATGGTGTGGATGGTCACACCCTTGCCCGTGGATATGATGCCGACGATACGATCCCCAGGCAGGGGGTGACAACAGCCTGCGTAATGCACGGCCATGCCGGGAATGAGGCCGCGGATCGGCACTGCGAGCCGCTCGGCTTCGCCAGAAGACTTGGCGGTCGTGCGTGGCCCTTCCGCCACAACTTCCGCCTTGCCACGCTGTGCATCGGCGACCGCGCGTTTCGCGCCCGGATAGACCGCATACAGCACTTCACGCGCCGCGACCTGCCCGTCGCCGACGGCGGCGTAGAGATCGTCGAGCGAATCCCTGCGGAATTTCTTCAGCACGCCTTTCAGCGCCTTTTCCGTCAGGTCGTATTTTTCCTGCGCGAAGGTCTTTTCAAGGATGGAGCGACCAAGCGTCGCATATTGTTCCCGCTGCTTGGCGCGCACGAAGCGGCGGATTGCCGCCCGCGCCTTGCCCGTGACGACAAAGCTTTCCCAGGTAGGCGAAGGCGTCTGCGCCTTCGACGTGATGATTTCCACCTGGTCGCCATTCTGGAGCTGCGTGCGCAACGGCATGATCCGGCCGTTGACCTTGGCCGCCAGACAGGTATTCCCGATCTGGGAATGGACCGCATAGGCGAAGTCAACCGGCGTCGCCCCGCGCGGCAGCGCATGCAAATCGCCCTTGGGCGTGAAGACGAACACCTGGTCGGAGTACATCTCCATCTTGGTGTTCTCGAGGAAATCATCCGGGCTAGTCGCATGCTCCAGGATTTCCAGCAACTCCCGCAGCCAGCGGAACTGCTTGCCTTCCGTCGTGGCGGATGGCGGCCCGGCATTGCCCTGCTTGTACTGCCAATGGGCGGCAACCCCCAACTCGGCCACTTCATGCATGTCACGCGTGCGGATCTGCACCTCGATGCGCTGTCCGCCCGGACCATAGACACCGGTATGCAGCGAACGATAGCCGTTCGGCTTGGGCAGCGAGATGTAATCCTTGAAGCGGCCCGGCACGACGCGATAGGCAGCGTGAATCACGCCCAGCGCGTGATAGCACTGCTCGACCGACGCCACGATGACGCGGAAGGCCATGATATCGGCCAACTGCTCGAAACCGACATTCTGGCGCTGCATCTTGCGCCAGATCGAATAGGGCGTCTTCTCCCGGCCGGCCACATCGGCCTCGATGCCGTTATCCGCCAGAAGCTTCAGCAGGGTCTGGATGATGCCCGGAATCGGGTTCTGGCCCTGGGCCTTGAAGCCGTCCAGGCGCGACACGATCGCCTCGCGCGCATCGGCATTCAATTCCTTGAACGCCAGATCCTCCAGCTCCTCCTTCCAGTCGCGGATACCGATGCGCTCTGCCAGCGGCACATAGATATCCATCGTCTCCAGGGCGATGCGCCGTCGCTTGGCCGCCGCCTTGATGAAATGGAGCGTGCGCATATTGTGCAGCCGGTCCGCCAGCTTGACGATCAGCACGCGGATGTCCTGCGACATGGCGAGCAGCAGCTTGCGGAAGTTTTCGGCCTGCTTGGTGCGATCGGACTGCAGTTCGAGCTGGGAAAGCTTGGTCACCCCGTCGACCAGGGATGCGACCTCGGCGCCGAACAGGCGGTGGATTTCCTCTACCGTGGCGGCGGTATCTTCCACCGTGTCGTGCAGCAGGCCGGTAACGATAGAAGCGTAGTCTAGCCGCTTTTCCGACAGAAGGCCGGCCACTTCGACCGGATGGGAGAAATAGGGATCGCCGGAAGCCCGCGTCTGCGTGCCATGGGCCTTCATGCAAAAAACATAGGCGCGGTTGAGGATATCCTCATCCGCGCCCGGATCATATCCGCGTACACGCTCCACCAATTCATATTGGCGCAACATGCCGATCTTCACCTCTCGCTCGGCCAATACTGACAAGACTGGCCGGCAAAGCCCGGCCGAGCGCTACTGTAGTCCCGGTTCTGCCGGCGCCTCAATCCCGGACGTCGTCATTGTCCTCGAAGCGCGGCATGCCGGCCAGCTCTTCGGCTTCGGCCAGATCGTCCAGCGCGACGGTCTCGGAATCGCCGCCCATCATGGCATCGGCGGTCAGCACACCGGCGCCGAAGCCAATGCCTTCGCCTTCTTCTTCCGGCTCGTCCACCTCAGGAACCTTCTGCAGGCCGCGCACCAGCGATTCTTCCAGATCGACAATGCCGACCGTCTTCTCGGCGATTTCGCGCAGAGCCACCACCGGGTTCTTGTCGTTATCGCGATCCACTGTCAGCTGCCCACCGATCGCAAGCTCGCGGCTGCGCTGGGATGCCAGCATCACCAGATCGAACCGGTTCGGAACTCTCTCGACGCAATCTTCAACGGTAACGCGTGCCATTGGGCTAGCCCTCTTCAGTCGTCTTGCCGGTAAAATTGCCGCAGGCTGCCTGCCACTGCCGGCGCCTTGGGCGGCGGACCCTACATATGGGTACCCCGTTTTGCAAGGAAAACCCTATGCCGTTATAGAAAGACGCATCCTCGCATATTCGTGAAGCCCCTTGCTTGCGCGCCGCAGCAAGGCTAAGACTTTGCATTATAGGAATCCGCACATTCGAGACATTGCATGTTTGGTCGTGTTCGACCTTCTTCATTCGACGGTATCCGTCATTCGGACATTCGGATGCACAGGCAAGGTAAGATAGCGGACTCCAATAATACGGGCGGCCTGCCCGCAACCTGATCTTAGAGGGATTGCATTCAAGCCATGGTTACGGAACTCGGTTTCTACGAGGATGACCGCGTCGCGATTTTCATCGACGGGGCCAATCTGTATTCCGCCGCGAAGACATTGGGCTTCGATATCGACTATCGCAAGCTTCTGACCATGTTCCAGAAGCAGGGCACGGTGGTGCGCGCCTTCTACTACACCGCCCTGTTCGAGGATCAGGAATACTCCCCGATCCGCCCACTGGTCGACTGGCTGGATTATAACGGCTACACGGTCGTGACCAAGCCGGTGAAGGAATTCACCGATCGCGAGGGTCGGCGGCGCGTGAAGGGCAATATGGATATCGAGCTGGCGATCGATATGATGCAGATCGCCGAGCATGTCGACCATATCGTCCTGTTCTCCGGCGATGGCGATTTCCGCCGTCTGGTCGAGGCCGTGCAGCGCAAGGGCGTGCGCGTCTCGGTCGTCTCCACCATCTCCACCCAGCCGCCCATGATCGCCGACGAGTTGCGGCGCCAATGCGACGTCTTCGTCGAACTGCGTGATCTGGCCCGGCATGTCGCCCGCGTCTATCAGGATGGTGGCAGCGGGCCGGCCACCGGCAATTTCCCGCGCCGCGACCGCTTCCGTCGGGAAGACGAAATGCGCCCATCCTCGACCCCGGCCACCGCGCTGGAAGGCGGCGATGATGATGAGGAATTCGACGACGAGGTGTTTGACGACGCCGATGAGCCGATTGTGGAAAAGCGCTGAACGGGTCTCTGTGACGCATGGCCCTTCAGCCGCGCCTGCCGGATCGCGATTGTCCGCTCTGCCCGCGCCTTGCGGGTTTCCGGGCCGATAATCGCGCGGCCTTTCCCGATTTCCACAACGCGCCCGTCGATCCCTGGGGACCGCTGGACGCACCAATCCTGGTGGTCGGTCTGGCGCCCGGCCTGCGCGGGGCGAACCGCACGGGCCGACCCTTTACCGGAGATTACGCGGGCGATCTGCTCTATGCCACGCTGCTGGATTTCGGGCTGGCCCGCGGAAGCTATGGCCGCGATCCGGGCGACGGGATGGAATTGACCGGCGTGCGCATCACCAATGCCGTGAAATGCGTACCACCGGAAAACAAGCCGGTCGGGGCGGAGATCAAGGCCTGCAAACCCTTCCTTGTTTCCGAGCTCAAGGCCATGCCGAAGCTGGAAGCGATTCTTGCCCTGGGCCTGATCGCGCATAATGCCACACTGTCTGCACTGGGCCTGAAGGCATCGGCCGCAAAATTCGGCCATGCCGCGCGCCATGACCTGGGACCCGGCCTACCCCGGCTGTTCGACAGCTATCACTGCTCGCGCTACAATGTGAACACCAACCGCCTGACGGCGGAAATGTTCCGCGCGGTGGTCGCGACCTTGCCGGAGGCAAGGCCGGTTGAGCCATGAGCGGACATGGTGTTCGTTCCAGGGCTTGATCCTGGGACCTTTCGCCAGCGCGAAGCAATAGCCCTCGCCCCCTTGGGGGAGAGGGTTGGGTGAGGGGGAAAACAGCAGAAACCCTCACCCGTCTCGCCCTGGCGGGCTCGCCACCCTCTCCCGCCCCCCTTCTAGATCACCGACAGCATGGCCGCCACCAGCGGATGGCGTACGATATCGGCATCGGTCAGCCGCACCACGGACACATCCTTCAGCGCATCCAGCCGTCTGGCGATGTCGCCCAGGCCGGACATGCCTTCCAGCAGATCGCTCTGATCCGGATCGCCGGTCATCACCATGGTGGAATGCCAGCCCAGCCGCGTCAGCAGCATCTTGATCTGGCCATAGGTGCAGTTCTGCGCCTCGTCGATCACCACGAAGGCGTTGTTCAGCGTGCGTCCGCGCATATAGGCAACCGGCGCGATTTCGATGGTGCCATCCTGCAACGCAGCCTTCACCCGCTTGGACCCCATCCGGTCCTGTAACGCGTCATACAGCGGGCGGAGATAGGGGGCGAGTTTGTCCTGCAGATCGCCCGGCAGAAAGCCCAGCGATTCGCCCGCCTCCACCGCAGGGCGTGACAGCATGATGCGATCGACCACGCCGCGCTCCAGCGCCTCCACCGCCTTGGCAATGGCCAGATAGGTCTTGCCGGTACCGGCCGGACCGATCGCCACGACCATATTGTAATTGTCT
>Ga0209066_10004675_pt1 | contig 14730 bp, 14 predicted proteins | sample All_14_2_FD_187198 | JGI IMG/M metagenome (GOLD analysis project Ga0209066, IMG submission 187198) | Freshwater microbial communities in response to fracking from Pennsylvania, USA - Allegheny Zone_MetaG_DW_15 (SPAdes) (version 2) ...
ATCTCACGCAGTAAATCCGCGTCAGGGGTCTTCTCCACAAGCGCGCGCAGGTTCATCATGTCGTCGGTCATCGGTCGTCCTTCCTGTCAGGTGTTGGATTCGACAACCAGACCCTGCCGGAAAGCGCCGATGACCACCGCGCAAACCAGTTACACCACGTCCAGGGACGTCACCCGGGGGGGCTCGCCCGGCAACGTGCAACTGGAAGACCTTCAATGCCGGAACTCCCCTGACTGCCTGCCGCTCAGAGGATTTCCGCCCCCGTCTCGAACCATGCGCGCTGGCATCAGCGACACGGCCCGCGTCTGGATTCAGGGTCAGGATCGGCAGCCGGCATCGCCTGCCTGTGTTGCCTATCCGGCAACGCCCCCATCGAAATAATACATTTGATAGACCGATATGCCGGCCGTAATACTTTGACAAAATGACAACGAACCGAGTCTGGGAGACCGCAATTCCGTAGTAAAGACAGGGAAGCAAATGTCATGACAAAGATATGCGGACAGATCGTAACTATAGATAAAAAAATAAACAGCACTCAGACGATCGGTTTTCTGCAAAACCTCAAACTCTCCGTACATTCCGGGCGCGGCCTATGCTGCCGATCGCGAAGTTCGGCGCCGCGCTGAATTTCCATCTGCGCATGCGGCCGGCGCGCTCCAGAACCGCTCCGGCGTCAGGACAGGGTCCTGGCTGGCAGCGCGCGGCCGGCCCCATGCATGCCAACCATCTGCAATCAAGAACAGGGAGTACCACAATGTCCTCGATCATCAAGGCCGCCTTGGCTGCTGTCATGGGCGCAACCATGCTGTCCGGCGCTGTTTCGCAGGCCCAGGCCCAGAACGTCGTCTGGCGTTTCGGTCATGAGAATCAAGCAACCGTGCCCGCCGGCAAGGCCGTGGACATGCTGGCGGCATTGGTGGCCGCGCGCAGCAATGGACGGTTCAAGATCGACGTCTTTCCCGCCGCCCAGCTGGGCAAGGAAGCCCAGCTGATCGAACAGGTCCAGCTTGGTACGTTGGAGATGATGTTCACCCCAACGGCTCCGCTCAGCAAATTCGAGCCGAAACTGCAGGTGATCGACCTGCCCTTCCTGTTCCCGGACCGGCCCACGGCCTACAAAGTGCTGGACGGCGAGATTGGACAGAAGCTGCTGGACGGCATGGGGCAGAAGGGCTTCAAGGCCATCGCCTTCTGGGAAAGCGGCTTCAAGCAGCTTACCACCTCCGGCTCACCGATCCATTCCCTGGCCGATCTCAAGGGTTTGAAAATCCGGACCATGCAGAGCCCGCTGCTGATCGCCCAATATGAAAGCTGGGGTGCCTCGCCGATTCCGATCTCCTTCACGGAAACGTATAACGCGCTGCAGCAGGGTATTGCCCAGGCGCAGGAAAACCCGCTGACGTCGATCAATGCCATGCGCTTCTATGAGGTGCAGAAGTCCCTCACGCTCAGCAATCACGGCTACACCGCCATGATGCCGCTGATCAATATCGACAAGTATGAGAGCCTGCCGGCCGATCTGCGCGACGTGCTGGAGGGCGCGATGAAGGATACCCGCACCTGGCTGCGGGCCGAAAACCAGCGCATTGACGAGCAATTGCTCGAAAAGATGTCCGCCACGCTGCAGATCGTGCGTCTGACGCCCGAGGAGCGTACCGGCTTCATCAAGGCCGCGCGTGAATTCCACAAGAGCTATGCCGACCGCGTGGGGCCTGACACGCTGGCCGCGATCTATGCCGTGGTCGACGGCGCGCAATGAGCATATTCAGAACGTTCTACACGCTTCTGGGCAAGATCGAGGCTGCCATCATCATTCTGGGGATGGCAGCCTCCTCTACCCTCATCTTCGTTCAGGTGGTGCTGCGCTACCTGTTCAGCATCGGCATACCCTGGGTGGAAGAGGTCAGCCTGTATATGGCGATCGCGGTCACGTTCACGGCCGCCTCCGCCGCCATTCCCAAGGGCCTGCATCTGAGCCTGGAGGTTCTCGACACCTTTCTGGGGCCAAGATTGCAGGAATTGTTCCGTATCCTGTCCATTCTGGCTGGTCTCGGCTTTTCCCTGCTTTTCGCCTGGGTCTCGTATGAATTGATGCAGCGAACGGCACGCTTCGGGCAGACGGCCGCCTCCTTCGACATGCCGATGTGGCCGATTTACGCGATCCTGCCGATCTCCGGAGCCTTCATGGCCCTGCGCTTCCTGGAAGCGCTGGTCACGCCCCGGGCCGCGCGGGTCCCCGACACCGCGCAGAAAGGATAAATCCCGATGTCATTTCTGGGCGTAGCCGGCTTCAGCGCCGGACTTCTGATCGGGATTCCGACCTTCATCGTGCTCGCCGGGCTGGTATTCGTAGCCCTTCTGGTTGACGACAAAGGGCCGCTGCTGATCGTGGCCCAGCGCATGTTCGGCGGGCTGGACAGCTTCACGTTGATGGCCATTCCGCTGTTCAACCTGACCGCGGAAATCCTTCGGGCCGGAAAGCTGTCGGACCGGCTGATCCGATTTTCCGTCGTTCTTGTCGGCCATATGCGCGGCGGGCTTGGCATGGCCGCCGTCATGGCCTGCATGCTGTTTGCCTGCATTTCGGGCTCCAGCCCTGCAACGGTGATCGCCACCGGCTCCATCCTGGTTCCCGCCCTGGTTCAGGAAGGATACAGCAAGCGGTTTGCCATTGGCCTGGTCACCTCCGCCGGCTCGCTCGGCATCCTGATTCCCCCCTCCATCACCTTCATCATCTATGGCGTGGTAACCGGCACATCCATCGGCGCGCTGTTCCTGGCGGGTATCGTCCCGGGGATCCTGACCGGTTTGATGCTGATGCTGTACAGCCATCTTTATGCCCGGCGACAGAACATCCCGCGACGGGACCGCCCCAGCGCCCGGGAGATCCTGACCGCCACGCGTGAGGCGTTCTGGGTCCTGCTGATCCCGGTATTCGTGCTGGGGGGCATTTATGGCGGCATCTTCACCCCGACCGAAGCCGCCGCGGTTTCCGTCTTCCTCGGGCTCGGCATCGGCTTCTTCGCCTATCGGTCACTGAAGCTGTCGGACCTGCCCGGCATCCTGTTTCGCACCGGCCTCGTCTCCGGCGCCCTGATGATCCTGATCGCGGGCGCGACCGCCTTTGCCTGGTTCATCACCTCCGAACAGATTCCGCAGCCCCTGTCGCGCGCGGTGCTGGGGTTGACCGATGATCCCCTGGTCTTCCTGCTGATCCTGAATGTCATCCTGCTGATCATGGGATGCTTTGTGGAGGGCGCGTCCGCCATCGTGATCCTGGCCCCCCTGATCCTGCCGGTCATTGCCCAGCTGGGCATCAATCCGGTGCATCTGGGTGTCATCTTCGTCATGAATATGGAATTGGGAATGATTACACCGCCGGTCGGCATGAATCTGATGGTAGCCCGCATGATGACCAATGAAAGGCTGGGCTTCATCATCCGGTCCGTCATACCGACCGGGCTGGTCATCCTGGCCGCCCTGCTGCTGGTTACCTATGTGCCTGCCCTGTCACTAGCCTTGCCCGAGGCGGCGATGTCGACGCCTTGACAGCCGCTGCGGACGAATGGCGGGCGGCTTCACTGCCTGCCATTCGTCCAGCGCCTGCGGTGACCGTACCGAATCCTATATTATAGGAATTCGAATCCGCATCCCTGCGGGTCCGACCTATAAATTCCCGGCATCCGACGACGGTGACTATTCCGCCGCCCGGTGACGCGCCATCGGATATTCCCCCGCGCCATTCTCGGCCCCGCCATACAACCATTCGATGGCATCGTACCATTGTTCCGGTGATTTCGCGCGCATGATCCCGTTGCGCAGGGCGGCATGCGCCCCATCGGGGTGATAGACATGCTCGCCCATCCAGCGCGACTGTAATTGCACCCGCGCGGTGCGCAGGCAACGCCGCGCCACATAGGCGGCGAAGCCATCCTCGATCCGGCCGGGCTGCGCCGCCAGCGCATCACCCAGCGCCACCGCATCCTCCATCGCCATGCAGGCGCCCTGCGCCATGTATTGCATCATGGGATGGGCCGCATCGCCCAGCAGCACCACCCGCCCGTCCTGCCATTGCTGCACCGGATCGCGGTCGCACAGCACCCACAGCTTCCAGTCCCGCCCATGGCTGATGATGCTGCGCGCGCGGTCGCAGACATGTTCGAAGCCGCGCATCACCTCTTCCTGGTCGACCGATTTGCCGGCCACCGGCTCGGGCGCGTCATTGTGATAGGTCACGACCAGATTGAAGCTTTTCCAGCCCGACAGCGGGTAGTGCACGATATGGCATTTCGGCCCGGCCCACAGCGTGGCCGCGTTCCAGCGCAGATCTTCCGGCATCATCTCCGTCGGGATCACGGAGCGGTAGGTCGTATGGCCCGATACGCGCGGGCGGCCGTCATTCACCACCCGCCGGCGGATGTTCGACCATAGCCCGTCCGCCCCCACCAGGGCGGTGCCGCGCACCCGCTCCCCATTCGCCAGGATGGCGGTGACCGAGCCGGAATCCTGCTCGTAATCCGCCACCTCGGAACTGGTGCGCAGGTGGATCAGCGGATGCGCCTCGCAGGCCTGCAGGATCACGCCATGCAGATCGCCGCGATGAATGACCGCATAGGGATTGCCGAACCGAGCCCGGAAATCCTCGCCCAGAGGGATGCGGCAGATTTCCCCATCCTCCATCGCATCCATCAACAACAGGCTGTCGATGAACACCGCCATGGCGCGCGCCCGTTCGCCAATGCCCAACCGGTCGAAGACATGAAAGGCATTGGGGCCAAGCTGAATGCCGGCCCCGATTTCGCCCAGGCGTGACGCCTTTTCCAGCACCTGCACCGCATGGCCGCCGCGCGCCAGGCTAAGCGCCGTTGTCAGGCCACCAATGCCGCCACCGGCGACGAGGATGGGAAGCGTGTCGGTCATCAAGTCCTCCTGCATATTGTCCTGGCCCGACCGCTCGACCGGCGGCCTTTTCGGTTGCAGCCGGTGCACACGGCCCGGCGGATGCGGTAGAGAATGCGTCGTACCTGCCCGGCCGGCCTTGTTCAGGGACCGGACGCGCATCTATTTTATTTTGATAAGCATGCTGATGATCAGTATACTTGTCAATAGCACTGCAAAGACCGATCGAAGGAAACAGCGTGACCGACCTACAGCACATGCCGGGCCATCTGATCCGCCGCTTTCAGCAGATCGCCGTTGCCATCTTCCTGGCCGAGGTGGGCGATGCCGGCTTCGACCTGACGCCGGTGCAGTTCGCCGCCCTGGTGCAGATCCAGGCCAGCCCCGGCCTGGATCAGGCGACCCTGGCCGGGCTGATCGCCTATGACCGCACCACCATCGGCGGGGTGGTCGACCGGCTGGTCCAGAAGGGCTGGGTGGCGCGCGATGTCAGCGGGCGCGACCGGCGGGCGCGCGAATTGCGCATTACGGAGGAAGGCCGGGGCGTGATGGCCCAGGTGGAACCTGCGGTGCGGGAAGCCCAACGCATCATGCTGGCCGGGCTTGACCCCGACGAGGCGGCGATCTTCATGCGGCTGCTGCGCAAGGCCACCGCCGCCGCCAATGAGCTGAGCCGCGCGCCACTCAGAACCGCGACTGCGAATACAGCCCGTCCCGCCAACTCCTGACCGGCCCGGCGCGACGGGGTGAAATCGCTGCGTCGCGAGGGCCTGAAACAGGGCAATGAATCTCCGCCACAACCTTGCCGGAGAGGAGATTTTTTATTTCCCCGGTCAGATTGACCGACCTTCGCGGACATGCCCAACTCGGCGCTGAGACAGCTTGGTTTCTGCCGTTTTCTGCTGGGAAAGGCATCGTCCGTGAGCAAGCCCAACACCATCACCCTGCCCGCCATCCTGCTGGCGAATGATCTGCGCAGCGGTGCCGTCGTCTTCCGGACCGAGGCCGGCGTCTGGTCGCGCGATGCGGGCCAGGCGCAGGTCGCGGCGACGCAGGACGCAGCGGACCGGCTGAAGGGTGAAGCCCTGGCGGCGATGAAGCGCAACGAGGTGGTGGACGCCTATCTGGTCGATATTGCCGAAGGCGTCTGGCCGCCCCGCCCCAACCATTTCCGCGAACGTCGCAAGATCACCGGTCCCAGCGCCGGTCCCGTTGCCATCCTGGCCGAGTGAATGGATGCCGTCCCATGTATCGCTATGATGAATTCGATGCCGCAATTGTCGCCGACCGCGTGGCGCAATTCCGCGCCCAGGTCGAGCGCCGCCTGTCGGGACAGCTGACGGAGGAGGAGTTCAAGCCACTGCGTCTGCAGAACGGGGTCTATCTGCAACTGCATGCCTATATGCTGCGCATCGCCATTCCCTATGGCACGCTGTCTTCCCGCCAGCTGCGCCGCCTGGCGGAAATCGCGGAGCGGTATGATCGTGGCTATGGCCATTTCACCACCCGCCAGAACCTCCAGTTCAACTGGCCTTCCCTGGTGGATGTGCCGGAAATCCTGGAGAAACTGGCGGAGGTGGAGATGCACTGCATCCAGACCTCCGGCAACTGCATCCGCAATGTAACCGCCGACCATTTCGCGGGTGTCGCGGGTGACGAGGTGGAAGACCCCCGCCCGACCGCCGAGTTGGTGCGGCAATGGTCGACCTTCCATCCGGAATTCGCCTTCCTGCCGCGCAAGTTCAAGATCGCCGTCACCGGTTCGCCGCAGGACCGGGCGGCAACCATGGTGCATGATATCGGCCTCGTCATCCGGCGCCATCCCGATAGCGGCGAAATCGGCTACCGCATCAGTGTGGGCGGCGGGCTTGGCCGCACCCCGATGATCGGCCGCGTGATCCGCGACTTCCTGCCCAAGCAGAAGCTGCTGGCCTATCTGGAAGCCGTGCTGCGCGTCTATAATGCCGAAGGCCGGCGCGACAACAAATACAAGGCCCGCATCAAGATTCTGGTGCATGAGACCGGGCTGGAGGAATTCCGCGCCCTGGTGGAGGCGGAATATGCCGGGCTTGACGGCCCGTCGGTCGATGTAGGCGACCGGGAGCGCGCCCGCATCGCCGCCTATTTCGCGCCACCCGCGCTTGAGGCCCGACCACAGGCCCAGGCCGTGCTGGACAGGGTCGCGGCGCGGGATGCCGATCTGGCCGCGTTCGTCGCCAACAATCTGTTCCCGCACCGGGTGGAAGGCCATGCAGCCGTTACCATCTCGCTGAAGCCCATGGGCGCCCCGCCGGGCGACGCCACGGCCGACCAGATGCGCGCTTTGGCCGATCTGGCCGACGGCTTTTCCCTGGGGGAAATCCGGGTCAGCCATGAGCAGAACCTGATTCTGCCGCATGTGGCGCTGGACGAGGTGCCCGCCCTGCATGCAGCGCTGGGCCCGGCCGGGCTGGCGACCGCCAATGCCGGGCTAATCACCGATATCATCGCCTGCCCCGGCCTGGATTACTGCGCGCTGGCGACCGCACGGTCCATCCCCATTGCCCAGGCCATCGCCGAACGCTTCGCCGACCCGGCGCGCCAGGCCCTGATCGGATCGGTCGGGCTGAAAATCTCCGGCTGCATCAATGCCTGCGGCCATCACCATGTCGGCGGCATCGGCATTCTGGGGCTGGAGAAGAACGGTATCGAGAATTACCAGATCACGCTGGGCGGCGATCCGGGCCTGGACGCATCCATCGGCGAACGGCTGGGCCCCGGTGTCGCGGCGCAGCAGGTGCCCGATGTGGTCGAAGCGCTGATCGCGCTTTATCTGGCCGAACGCCAATCTTCCGCCGAAGGCTTCACCGATGTCGTCCGCCGCAGGGGCGTGGCCTTCTTCAAGCCGGCCCTGACCCAGGCACAGGGGGAGCCATCCGATGCCGCTGCTTGATGCGACCGGGCTGATCGCGGATGACTTCCGCGATGCGACCAGCGTCCCCGAAGGCTGGACCGGCGGATTGTTCCTGGACGGGAATGGAAGCTTCCCGAACGGGTTCAGCGGCCGGCGCGGCCTTGTGCTGCCGGGCGAAGCAAAGGCGGAGGAAGCCTTTGCCGCCGCCCGGGGCTTTGATGCCATCGCCATCACCTTTCCCGTCTTTTCCGACGGGCGCGGCTTCACCCTGGCGCAACGCCTGCGCCGCCTGGGCTGGGCGGGTCATCTGCGTACGCGCGGGCCATTGCTGCCGGATCAGCTGGTGATGGCACTGGCCTGCGGCTTCGATGCGGTGGAAATCGCGCCGGAGCTGGCGGATCGGCACGGGCTGGAGAGCTGGCTTGCCGCCCCGCGCCTGCAGCGCCATCGCTATCAGCGCAATCAGGCCGACGGGCTGGGCGTGGCACTTGCCCAAAGGCTGGAACGGCAATCATGACCAGTTCGCGCCGCCCGCAGCCCATCGCACCCGCGCGCATCGCGCCGCTATCGACCCTGCCGGTGTTCCACGATCTGCGCGGCCGAACGGTCGTGTTGGCCGGTGATGTGGAAGGGCTGGACTGGAAGGCGGAACTGCTGGAGGCGGCGGGTGCCGTATTGCACCGGACAACCGGCCTGCCGGACCCGTCGGATTTCGCAAACGCAGCACTGGCGGTGGGCGGCTTTGCCGACCGGCGCGACGCTGCCCTGTTTTCCGCCCAGGCGCGGCAGGCCGGCGTGCCGGTCAACCTGATCGATGATGCGGAATTGAGTGATTTCCGCTTCGGCAGCATCGTGAACCGCGACCCGGTGGTGATCGCGATTTCCACCGACGGGGCAGCCCCCATTCTGGGCCAGCGCATCCGCAGCCGGATCGAAGCCCTGCTGCCGTCGGGTCTGGCCGGCTGGGCTCGCGCCGCGAAATCCTGGCGCGGCACGCTTCCGGGCCTGCTGCCGGGTCGGGCCGAGCGCCGCGTCTTCTGGGAAGGGTTCGCCGATGCCGCGCTGAATCCGGCCGCGCAAGATTTGCCGGAAGATCGCTTTGATGCCCTGTTGGCCGAAGCGCGCGGGGCGCAGTTGGTTCGGCACATGGGCCGTGTCGATCTGGTCGGCGCCGGCCCCGGCGATCCGGGACTCTTGACCATGAAGGCCGTGCGTCGGCTGCAGGCCGCCGATGTCATCCTGCATGACGATCTGGTTGGACCCGGCATTCTGGACCTCGCCCGGCGCGAGGCGCGGCGCATCCGGGTCGGCAAGCGGGGTCATGGCCCCTCCTGCCGGCAGGACGACATTGTGGAACTGATGCTGCAGGAGGCGCGGGCGGGCCATGCGGTCGTGCGCCTGAAGGGCGGCGATCCGGGCATTTTCGGCCGCGCGACGGAGGAGATCGAGGCCTGCCGCGCCGCCGGCATCCCCTGCGCGGTGGTGCCGGGCATCACGGCGGCCCAGGGGCTGGCAGCCCAGCTCGGCATCTCCCTGACCGAACGGATCCGCGCCAGACGGCTGCATTATGTCACCGGCCATGGCGTCCAGGGGGACCTGCCCGATGATCTGGACTGGGATGGCATCGCGCGGGGCGGGGTGACCACCGTGGTCTATATGCCGCTGGGCACGCTGACGTCTTTCCGGGACAAGGCGCTTGCCGCCGGCGCGCGCAGGGAGCTTCCGGCCCTGATCGCGCGGTCCACCACCCTGCCGGAATTTGCCCTGTGGTGGGGCACGCTGCACGACTTGCCACGGGGTGCCGAAACCCTTGCCGGAACCGGCCCGGCCCTGGTGATCCTGGGCGAAGTCGTGGACCGCGTGGCGGAACCCGCCCGGCTGACCATCCCCCGGCTGGAGGCGGGCGTGGCATGAATCTGAGATCAACTTTCCTGCGCAAGACTGCGGAAGGAACGATCCGCCCCACCCTGCGCGAGTTCAACCTGGATGCCTGGCGCATCCGCGACCACAAGGCCAGCCATGAACAGGCGCGCGATCGGCTGCGTCTGGGGGCGGAGGATTTTTCACGGCTGGAAGCCGTGGATTTCCAGCATGGGCCGGATGAGATCGAGATCACCTTCCCGATCCGGCTGGAGGCAGCCGCCCTGGGCTGCGCCCGGCAGGCGCGGGAGGATTGGGGCTTCACCGGCATCTTGATCGCCAGCGGCGCGGTTGGGGAAACCGACCGGCGCCTGCTGACCATGTTCGGCTTTGACCGCATCCTGGCGCATCCGGCCTGGGTGGCGGCCGTCGATCCGCCGGCCCCGCCCGCCCCCTCGCCCATCGGGCAGGCGGAATATCAGGCCAGCCTGTTCTGGGCCTTTTGACTACAAAATACCAAAAAGTTGCAATACTGCTCGCCGAATACCTTGCCCAACTGTGCAACAGGCCCTCGGATCAAGTCGGGAATTATATACTTGGCGTACCGAAATCCAGGAAGGGCGAGATGGGCGGACAGGAAGGCTGCGGAGAAAGGCTTTGGGGACAAACTCTACCGAACGGCATATCCGCTGATCTGGTTATGGCGTCTTGCGACGTGGCGGACCGATTGTACGAAGCTGGTCTAGGTTGGCCGGAAATCGTTTGCGCGCTAGCGCATATATTTGAGGCGCGGGCATCGACCCGTCCCCAACTGCGCCAAGCGAAAAGGCGAGCGATGCAAATCGCAGTATCTTTAGGTCGTGAGAAATTTGGCAAAGACGCGATAGATCAAAAGTGTGAACGCGCGCTTTTCGTTGGCTGTTGATTGCAAGCGCTGAAAATTTTATTCGTACAGCGTCGCCATTGGCAAACTCAAGAAAATGTCCGTGTACGAATACATCGCGGTGCACCTGAATCCGAGACGCGGATGCTATGATTCTTTCCCCGTCATCCCTGACATGGGTGAGCGCGGGGTCGTTTCTTAACCAGTTCAGCAACGCTGTCCTGCGTCGCTTTTGCCCAGTTGTGAGCTTGGTGAACAGGCTTGCGTCTCGCTCTGGCCGGTTCACAATGTGTAAGGTCAGGTCAAGAGCGCTGTCTACGGATCCCCAGAGGGTGACAATACGCCCGATTTCCGCGAAGAATGCGTCTCCGTTGTCTTGTGGTATGAAGGTATCCGCTCGTTCAGCATAGAGAGGGACATTTGCCATGAGTCAGTCACCCGATGATGAGAAGCGTGATGAGACGCTGAAGCGGATGCTTGCGATGGCGCCCGATCCGCACGGCAGCAGCAAGAAGCGGGAGGCTGATGCCCCCCGCCCCAAGCTATCCAAGAAGGACAAAGGCTAGGACTAACCATTTCAGGCAGCCTGCCACGTCAACTTGAACAGAAACCTGGATGGACATTGCGTGTCCCTTTCCAGGCCTACGGCGCCGCAAGCCTAAGAAGGTTGCGTAGTCGCGGCGAGTTGCGAATTTTAACCGTCGCTCTCGCTTATCGGTCCCACCATCGGCGTTCATGACCGCGTCGGTGGACATTGGTGCCACCCTGCTTCGTGACATTGCCGTACGCGGCGTCACGGCACAGGCCAATGCATTCCGGCCTCTGGTTGCTACTGCTGGCGACAGTGCTCCTGGAAACCGGAACGTCGATGGTGGGATAAGGCTTGAGTCGAGTCCAGAAAATTCGCTCCCGCTAAAATGGTAGGAGGAAGCGCAGCAGCAATGCCCGCCATTGCCTGCGGGTGTAACGCTTCTTAGGCAAACGCCCAGCTATCAGCCCGCCGATAGGTCATGCGCTTGCCGGTGATGCCCTTAAGGGCCATATCGGCGCGTTCCGCGTCCCCGATCTTGAGTGCGGCGCGGGTGTTATGGCGGAAGTCGAATTCAGCCAGATAGCGCTTCAAGTGCTTCGGGCTGATATGGTGATACGTGCCGATGATGCCGCGCTTGAGGATCGCGAAGTAGCTTTCAATCGTGTTGGTGTGGGCATCGCCACGCACATACTCACCGATGCTGTGGTTCACGACTTCATGGTCGAATTCCTCGCCCATGCGGCGGTACTGGCCCGCATCGTCGGTGTAGAGCTTGGTGGCGCGGTGCATCTGCGTCACGAGTATCTTGCGCAGCGTCGGGCCTGAAATGCTGGCGGTATGAACGGAGCGCACGCGGCCTTCGCGTTCGATCAAGGCAAAAACCTTCTCTTTGCCCCAAGTGCCGCCCGCGTGCTTCTTGAAGCGCTTGCTGCGGTGACGGTTCTTTTCTTTGCCGCCAACAAAGGTTTCGTCGGCTTCAACCACGGTGCCGCCGCCGCCCATCGGTTCATCATCGGTGGGGCGCATGGCTTCACGGATGCGGTGGGCCATGAACCATGCGGACTTGTAGGTAATGCCCAACATGCGGTGAAGCTGATGGGCGCTCATGCCTTTCTTGCTGGACGACAGAAGATGCGTCGCTAGAACCCACTTGCTGAGCGGAATCTTGGAGCGCTCGAACAGCGTGCCGACCGTGACGGAGAAGGGCTTGCGGCAGTCCTTGCACTTGTAGACGCCGGGACGGGTGGACTTGCCTTCCAGCTTGGTTGCGTTGTTCACCACGCCGCAATGCGGGCAGATCGGGCCAACCGGCCAGCGCAGAGATTCAAGATGCTCGCGGGCCTTGTCGTCGTCGTGGAAGATCGGGTTGGTCAAATCCATAGCCTTGCTCCTTCCCAAACAGTATGGGAAATGAACATTGGTACGTCAAGTATATAATTCCCGATCAAGTCCGAGGGCGACGAAATGTCGAAATGTCAATTCCATATCGTCGTGGCCGGGCTCGACCCGACCATCTTGCGCCCGGGGTGGCAATGTCACCGCCCCCCCTCAGAAATTGCCGCCATCCACCCGGAATTCCTGGCCGGTGCAGCCGCGCGACACGGCGGAGGCGAGGAAAAGCACCATCTCCGCCACATCCTCCTCGACCATCTCGCGCTTCAGGCATTGCCGCTCGATCAGCGCCTTGCGGTCAGCATCCGAAATCCAGTCGCGCAGCTGGCGTGGCGTCAGGATCGCGCCGGGCACCACGGAATTGACCCGGATATTGTCCGGCCCCAGCTCGCGCGCCAGGGTGCGCGTCAGGCCGAACACGGCGGCCTTGCAGGCATTGTAGACGGACAGGCCGAGTATCCCCTGCGTCGGCGCGATGGAGCCGAAATTGATCACCGACCCGCCGCCCGCCGCCTGCAGGAAGGGGCGCGCGGCCTGGGTCGCGAAGAACTGGTGGCGCAGATTGACCGCCACCAGCTCATCCCAGATCGCCGGCGTCACATCGCCCATCGGCACGCGCAGGTCGCGCGCGGCATTGTTGACCAGGACGGACAGTGTCTTTTCCTGCCCCGCCGCCCGGGCGATGGCCTGCGACAGCGCCGCGTCATCCGTGACGTCACAGGGCAGGAAAACCGGGCGGTATCCGTATTGCGTGTGGATGGCCTCTGCCAGCGCCTCCCCCGCCGCCCGGTCGATATCGACGAAGACGATGCGCGCGCCCTGTTGGGCAAACAGCGTGGTGATGGCCCGGCCGATGCCGCTGGCACCGCCGGAAACAAAGACATTCCTGCCTTCAAGATCGCCATAGCGCGCGAAGGACGGGGTGATCGGACGGGTCATGATAATTCGGGCCTTCTATGGGCTTCGTGTTTCCTCTCGCGCCAGGCGATGGGCCTTTCTATGGAGCCGCATTCAACCATGACGTCAACGAGTATTGACCACTGTCCCGACATGCGGCAAGATAATTTTATAGCCCGAAATAAATGGGCAATGACCGGCCGCCTTGATGTCGGCCGCATGAACTAGGGAGCGAAACGATGAAACGGACTTGGGTTTCCGGTGTTGCCGCTATTGCGTTGGGCCTGGGTGTGACCACCCTGCTGCCGGTCGCGGCCAAAGCGGCCGATCTGGTGGTCGGTGTCAGCTGGTCCAATTTCCAGGAAGAGCGTTGGAAAACCGACGAGGCGGCGATCAAGGCCGCGCTCGACAAGGCGGGCGCCACCTATATCAGCGCCGATGCGCAGAGCTCGACCGCCAAGCAGCTTTCCGATGTGGAAAACCTGATCGCCCGCGGGGCCAAGGCGCTGATCGTGCTGGCGCAGGATGCCTCGGCGATTTCGCCGGCCATCCGCAAGGCGGTTGCCGAAGGGATTCCGGTGGTCGGCTATGACCGGCTGATCGAGGACCCGGACGCCTTCTATCTGACCTTCGACAATATGGAAGTCGGTCGCCTGCAGGCCCGCGCTGTGTATGAAGCGCAGCCCAAGGGCAATTACGTCTTCATCAAGGGCAGCCCGCAGGACCCGAATGCCGATTTCCTGCATGCCGGCCAGCTTGAAGTGCTGAAGGCCGCCATCGCCAAGGGCGATATCAAGGTCGTGGGCGAACAGTATACCGATGGCTGGCTGCCGGCCAACGCCCAGCGCAATATGGAACAGATCCTGACCGCCAACGACAACAAGGTCGATGCCGTGGTCGCCTCCAATGACGGCACGGCCGGCGGCGTGGTTGCCGCCCTGACCGCACAGGGCCTGGACGGCATTCCGGTTTCCGGCCAGGACGGTGACCATGCCGCGCTGAACCGCGTGGCCCTGGGCACCCAGACCGTTTCGGTCTGGAAGGATGCCCGCGATCTGGGCAAGCGCGCGGCGGAAATAGCCGTCGATCTGGCCAAGGGTACCAAGATGAACGCCGTCAGCGGCGCCCAGTCCTGGAAAAGCCCAGGCGGCAAGACGCTGAATTCCGTCTTCCTGGCCCCGGTTCCGATCACCCAGAAGAACCTGGACGTGGTGATCAAGGCCGGTTGGGTTGCCAAGGATGTAGTCTGCAAGGGCGTCAAGGCCGGAACGGTTGCCGCCTGCAACTGATCCGGTGACGGAGGCGACGGCCGGAGGGGTGTTTTACTCCTCCCACCCTTCCGGCCGGCCGCTCCTATCTTTCCTCCCCCGA
>Ga0209066_10004677_pt1 | contig 14728 bp, 15 predicted proteins | sample All_14_2_FD_187198 | JGI IMG/M metagenome (GOLD analysis project Ga0209066, IMG submission 187198) | Freshwater microbial communities in response to fracking from Pennsylvania, USA - Allegheny Zone_MetaG_DW_15 (SPAdes) (version 2) ...
GACGGCTCCCGTGCCGACCTCGAGCACCGCCGCGGCGCTCGAGGTCGGCACGGGAGCCGTCCGGGCGGGCATCGGGGTCGTGGTTGCAGTCATGGCGCATCCGTCCTGTCTGGTCTGTCATCCGCCGTCTTCGTCATCCGGTGGATCGACGCCTGGTTGGTCGTCGTGCACCTACTCTCCGTGAAGTTATGCTGCCAACCTGGCCAGATCGGTTGTGAAGATCGCCAGAAATTCCGCTTCTGTGACAGAATCGGCGGCATGACGAGCCTCACAGCGCCGGAAGAGTCCCTCCCGACGATCACAACGGATGACGACGACGTCATCGACACACTCACCATCGGCAGGCGCATCCGCCAGTTGCGCACCGAGCGGGGGATGACCCTCGATGACCTCGCGGCTGCGGTCGACCGTGCCCCGAGCCAGCTGTCGATGATCGAGAACGGAAAGCGGGAACCCAAGCTCACGCTGCTGCGCACCATCGCGCGTGCTCTCGGGACGAATCTGGACGCGCTGCTGGAATCGGAGCCGCTGGATGAGCGCGCCACGATGGAGGTTTCCCTCGAGCGGGCGATGCGGGGGCCAACCTTCCAGGCGCTCGGAATCTCCCCGTTTCGCATCGGTCGCTCACTCCCCGATGAGGTGCTCGCGGCGATGCTTGCGTTGCAGGGCGAGATCGAGCGGCTGCGAGACGAACGGGCAGCCACACCGGAAGTGGCGCGCCGCGCGAACCTGTCCCTGCGCCGGCTCATGACCAGTCAGCAGAACTACTTCGCCGACCTCGAGGCTCACGCGCGCGACCTGTTGACCGCCGTCGGGCACAGCGGAGGCCCGCTCACGCAGCGCACGGCATCCGACATTGCCGCCCACCTCGGGTTCACGATTCACTACGTCTCCGATGTGCCCCTCACTACCCGCAGCGTTCTGGATCTCAAGCACGGGCGGCTCTACCTCTCGAGCACGATCGCGAGCAAGCGGGATGCCCGCACCGCCGTGCTGCAGTCGCTGGCGAGCCGCATCCTGGGGCACGACGAGCCCGCGAGCTACGGTGACTTCCTTCGCCAGCGCGTGGAGATCAACTATCTGACGGGGGCGCTCCTGATGCCGGAGGCCGACGTCGTGCCTTTCCTGCAGGAGGCAAAGTCTCACCGCGCCCTCTCTATCGAAGACCTGCGGGACGCGTATTCGGTCTCGTACGAGACTGCCGCTCACCGCTTCACCAATCTCGCGACGGTCCACCTTGACCTACCCGTTCACTTTCTGAAGGTCCATGAGTCGGGCACGATCACCAAGGCCTACGAGAACGATGACGTGAACTTCCCGACCGACCGGTTCGGTTCCATCGAGGGGCAGATGTGCTGCCGCAAGTGGACGAGCCGCGTCGTGTTCGACATCCCCGACCGCTTCAACCCGTACTTCCAGTACACCGATACCGGGAACGGCACCTACTGGTGCACGGCCCGCGTCGAGCCCTCCTCCGAGGGCCTCCATTCGATCAGTGTGGGAGTGCGATTCGACGACACCAAGTGGTTCATCGGGCGCGAGACGACCAACCGCGGGGTCTCGCGGCATTCGGTGGAGGTGTGCTGTCGCCGTGCGCCGGCAGAACTCGAGTCATCCTGGCGTGGTCACTCGTGGCCGAACGTGCGGACCCCGCGCACGCTGCTCGCTACTTTGCCAACCGGGGCCTTCCCCGGGGTGGACACGACGGATGTCTACGAGTTCCTCGAGGCTCACGCACCCGACTGAGCTGGCCGAGCCTCAGCGCCCGGCGATGAGGTCGGCGACCCGCGCCAGCGCCGACGTTCTCGCCCCACCCCGCGCTTCGAGCCGGTCAGCGCCGCGGTAGGCGGCGTAGATCGCGTTCACGGCGGTCCACCGCAGTGGTTCGATCTCCCACCGCTTCGCGCGATGATCCACCCAGGGAAGCCGCGTGAGATCGGTGCCTCGACGCAACACCAGATCCGCGAGGGTGCGTCCGGCGAGATTGGTTGCCGTCACTCCCGTTCCGACGTAGCCCCCTGCCCAGCCGATGCCCGTCTGCAGGTCGAAGCCGACAGTAGCCGACCAGTCGCGCGGCACCCCGAGCACACCGGCCCACGCATGAGCGAGGGGCACACCGCGGGTGGCTGGGAAGAAGTCGTGCAGGAGGCCCGTGAGGGAGCGGATCGTGCGCTCCTGCGTCAGTCCGTTCGTGTCGACGCGAGACCCGTACCGGTATGGGACGCCTCGACCCCCGAAGGCGATGCGATCGTCAGCAGTTCGCTGCGCGTACATGTAGACGTGGGCGAAATCGCCGAGGGTCTCTCGCCCCGACCAGCCGATCGCGTCCCACGCCCCGGCAGGCAGGGGCTCGGTGATGATCATCGACGAATTCATCGGCAGCCACGTGCGGTGCTCCTGACGGAGGTTCGCGGTGAAGCCTTCGGTGGCTCGGATGACGGCATCCGCGCGCACCATGCCCCGATCCGTGTCGACGCATCCGGGTTCGATCGATCGAGCTGTCGTCTGCTCGAAGATGCTCACGCCCGCCCTTTCCACGGCCATAGCCAGGCCCGCCGCGAGCTTCGCGGGGTGGATGCGTGCGCAGTGCGGATGCCAGATCCCTCCCACCGCGCCGGCGACGTCGATACGGGATCGCGTGGCCGCGGCATCCAGTTCTTGCACATCAGTGTGCGGCCATGCCAGGTCTTCGGCAGCCGTTTTCCGAAGCCGGGCGAGCTGCGCGGGGGTGCGGGCGATCTCGAGTTCGCCGCCCCTGACGATGTCGGCGTCAATGCCCTCGCTGCGTGCGACCTCGATCACCTCACGCACGGTGTCGTTGAGCGCTCGCTGCTGCGCGATCGCGGCATCCCGTCCGTGGCGGGCGACGTATTGCTCACGCCCTCCCGTGACTGAGTTCGTCAGCCAGCCACCGTTGCGCCCCGACGCTCCAAAGCCGGCGAAGCTCTGCTCGATCACGCCCACGCGCAGGTCGGGTTGCGCCCGCTTGAGGTAGTACGCCGCCCATAGTCCGGTGTACCCGGCGCCGACGATGCAGACGTCGAGCGCAAGGTCACCGGGAAGCGGTGCGCGCGGGGCGGGAGTGCCGCCGATGTCTCGCCACCACCACGACACGCCGCCATTGATCACGCGATGATTCTCCCACGACGGGAGCCGTCGCGTAAGTGATGATGGACGACGGATTCCGACGTTCGAGTTGCACGGGTCGCGCGCGATCGATCGTGCAGCTATCCTCACGACATGAGCCAACTCGATAGTCTCACGGTCCCGCTCGGCGGCCCCACGCTCCCGCAGGAGCGACGCCTCGTAACCCCCATCCCGGGACCGCGTTCGCAGGAACTCATGGCCCGCAAGGCCGCTGCCGTGTCGGCGGGCGTGGGGCACACGGCTCCGCTGTCGATCGTGGCGGCAGGCGGCGGCATCCTGCTGGACGCCGACGGGAACTCGATCGTGGACCTCGGCTCCGGCATCGCCGTCACCTCCATCGGTAACGCGCACCCCGCCGTGGTCGCGGCTGTGCAGCAGCAGGTCGCCCAGTTCACTCACACGTGTTTCATGGTGGCGCCCTACGAGCCTTACGTGGCGGTCGCCGAGGCGCTCAACCGCATCACTCCTGGCGATCACGAGAAGAAGACCGCACTGTTCAACTCGGGTGCTGAGGCTGTCGAGAACGCGGTCAAGATCGCCCGCAAGCACACGGGACGGCAGGCTGTCGTCGCCTTCGACCACGGCTACCACGGCCGCACCAACCTCACCATGGCCCTTACCGCCAAGCACATGCCCTACAAGGCAGGATTCGGCCCGTTCGCTCCGGAGATCTACCGTGCACCGATGTCGTACCCGTACCGAGATGGGCTCGACGGTGCCGCGGCGGCCAAGCGGGCGATCGGTGTCATCGAGAAGCACGTCGGAGTGACGGATGTCGCGGCGATCATCATCGAGCCGATCCAGGGTGAGGGCGGGTTCATCGTTCCCGCCGACGGTTTCCTTCCTGCTCTGCAGGAGTGGGCGAACGCCAACGGGGTCGTCCTGATCGCCGACGAGATCCAGACCGGATTCGCCCGCACCGGCGCGATGTTCGCGAGCGACCTGTTCGGCATCGTCCCCGACCTCATCACGACGGCCAAGGGCATCGCCGGTGGACTGCCGCTTGCTGCCGTCACTGGACGCGCCGAGATCATGGATGCCTCGCACACGGGTGGCCTCGGCGGAACCTACGGCGGCAACCCCGTCGCCTGCGCCGCCGCCCTCGCGGCCATCGAGGTCTACGAGACCGAGGACCTGTCGGCCCGTGCCCGGCACATCGGTGACGTTCTCGAACACCGGTTGCGAGAGATTCAGGCATCCGATCCGCGTCTGGGTGACATCCGAGGGAAGGGAGCCATGATCGCGGTCGAGTTCGTGGACCCTGCCACGGGCGACCCTGACGCTGCCCTGACCTCGCGCGTCGTGCGCGCGGCCCTCGATGAGGGCGTGCTCATGCTCACCTGCGGGACCTACGGGAATGTGATCCGTTTCCTGCCACCCCTGGTCATCGGTGATGACCTGCTCGATGATGCTCTGGACGTGTTGGCGCACGTCCTGTCATCGTCGTGACCAACCGACCACCGTTCGCTGCCGACTGAGGAGGACCCATGAGTACCTACGCCGTCGTTAATCCCGCTACCGGGGAGACGCTTGCCACCTACCCCACCGTGACGGATGCCGAGGCCGCCGCTGCTGTTGCGGCAGCTGACGGCGCCTACCGCACGTGGGGTCGCACCTCCGCACGCTCCGAGCGTGCGGAGCTCGTGCGGCGCGCGGCGCAGCTGCACCGCGAGAGGCGAGAGGAGCTGGCCGAGATCGTCGTGCGCGAGATGGGTAAGCCGCTGTCCGCGGCTCTCGGTGAGGTCGACTTCGCTGCCGACATCACCGAGTACTACGCCGACAACTACGAGAAGATCACCGGTGACACCCCTCTCGACATCCTCGCCGAGGGAACTGCCGTCATCCGCCGTTCGCCGCTGGGCGTGCTGCTAGGCATCATGCCGTGGAACTTCCCGTACTACCAGGTCGCTCGTTTCGCCGCCCCGAACCTGGTGATCGGTAACACCATCCTGCTCAAGCACGCACCCCAGTGTCCCGAGTCGGCAGCGGCGATTGCGGCGATCTATCGGGATGCCGGGTTCCCGGAGGGTGCCTACGTCGATGTGCGTCTGACCAACGAGCAGGCAGCGACAGTGATCGCTGACCCTCGTGTTCAGGGAGTCTCGGTCACCGGTTCGGAGCGCGCGGGTGCCGCCGTCGCCGAGATCGCCGGTCGCAACCTCAAGAAGGTCGCCCTCGAGCTCGGCGGCTCCGATCCGTTCATCGTGCTCTCGACCGACGATCTCGACGCCACGGTGGACATGGCGGTCGAGGCGCGGCTCGACAACAACGGCCAGTCCTGCAACGCCCCCAAGCGCTTCATCATCATCGACGAGCTGTACGACGCGTTCCTCGAGAAGTTCGTGGCGGCCATGGCCGCAGCTCCCCTCGGTGATCCCTTCGCCGATGACACCGTGATCGGTCCGCTCTCGTCGCTGGCTGCTGCCGAGCGGCTCGAAGAGCAGGTGAACCGCGCCGTCTCGCAGGGCGCCACGATCGAGCTCGGCGGGGAGCGGGACGGGGCGTTCTACCCCGCCACCGTCCTCACCGGTGTCACGGCCGACAACGACATCTATCGCGAGGAGCTGTTCGGCCCGGCGGGAGTGGTCTACCGCGTTGCCGACGAAGCCGAGGCGGTCGCCGTGGCGAACGCGACAAGTTATGGACTCGGCTCCTACGTGTTCACGACCGACCCCGACCAGGCTGAGCGGATGGCCGACGCCATCGAGGCTGGCATGGTCTATGTCAACATCGTGCTCGCCGACAGCCCCGAGCTTCCCTTCGGTGGCGTGAAGCGCTCTGGCACCTCGCGCGAGATGGGCTTGCTCGCGGCAGACGAGTTCGTCAACAAGAAGCTCATCCGCGTCGCCTGAACCCTTCGCCGCGGGCGCCGCTAGGGCCAAGGGTCCCTAGCGGCGCCCGCAACGCGCGCCCACAATGAGGGCATGGAAGAGATGATGGACGATGTCGTCGCCACTCTCAGCGATGCCGAGTGCTGGCAGCTTCTGGCAGGCGAAGAGCTGGGGCGCCTGGTCACCCGGGTGGGCGATGTCTTGGACATCTTCCCCGTCAACTACGTCGTCGACCGGGACACTGTCGTGTTCCGCACCGCCGCGGGCAGCAAGCTCGTCGAGCTCACCGTCAACGATGAAGTGCTCTTCGAAGTCGATCACTACACCGATGCGGCGGCGTGGAGCGTCATCATCCGCGGTCGGGCGCAGCGCCTTGCGACCGAGGAAGAGGTCGAAGCTGCTGATGAGCTTGCGCTTCGACCCTGGCTGCCGACGTTGAAGTATCACTACGTCCGCGTGAGTGCCGAGACGATGTCGGGTCGCAGCTTCCGCCGCGGGCCCGAGCCCGACCGCTACGGCATCGCCGATTACTGATCGCGGCGCGCGGGATGCGGGGTCATGCCCGATCATGGTGAGGTGAACCCCGCGCGGTTGTGGATCCCGGTGCTGGCCGGAGCCCTCACCGTCGCGCTCGGAATCACCACGGTCATCGGGCTGGAGTGGCTGACAGCGGACCGCAGACCCACCGCGGTGACGGCGTCACAGGCGGATGCCATCGCCGATGTGTTCGCCGAGAATCGGGCTTTCGCTGCCGATATCCGCGGCGCCCGCGGGCGGTACGTCGAGGCTGCGGCTGCGTGGGAGGCCGACGCCGCCTGGATCGCGCAGTGGCGAGAGGGCGACGCGGCGCCGCAACCTGCTGCCCCCAACCCGGGTGGGCAGGCTTTTCCGGGCGATGACCCGCAGGGCCGCGCCTTCCTGGACGCGATCGGAGCTGCTGACGTCACGGTGATCTTCGATGCCGGCCCGGAGAACTGCGGCTACGCCGGGCAGGAGGACGGCCCGGGATTTCTTGTGGTCGGTGGCTGCTACCAAACCGGTTACCCCGACTGGCTCTTCGTTGCGTGGGAGCCGGGAGTCGAGTACCTGGCCTGGCCGATCTTCGTGCATGAGGCAATGCATTGGTACCAGTACCAGAACTACTTTCCGTACCTGCTGGCGGCGGAGCGTGCCGGAATCACGCACGACGACTACGAGTGGGCGCTTGAGACCGATGCGAGCTGCCGCGCGGTGTATGAGCACGGCGTCGACCCATCTGCCTTCGAGGACTCATCGTCGCCGTGCGAGATCGACGACTGGCACGACGGGTGGTTCGTCGACCAACTCGTCGGGCTCGGGGTGCGCACGAGCGCTCCGACGCCCGAGGAGTTCGAAGTCAGCGCGGTGCTTCGCCCATGACCGGGGGCGAGCGTTCGCCGCGGTTACGGCGAGCAGCGATGTTCGCGGTCAGTCTGCTGTCGGCATCCGTGCTGCTCGCGGCGTGCGCTGGGCCGGATATCGCTGAGCTCGAGTCGGATGCCGAATCCGCCTTCGACGCCCTGGTGGGTGTGGCGGGGGCGACCGTAGAGGGAATCCTTCGAACCCTCGAGGTCGCGAGCCCCGAGGAACAACCCTGCGGCGAGCACGATCGCGGCGTGCAACGGGTTTTCACCGCGGTCGGCTCCGTTTCGGTGGGGGCGGACTATGCGGCCGAGGATGCTCTCGTCGATGCCGTCACGGCGGCGATCGATCCCGAAGAGTGGACGCCGATCGACGCCGACGGGGTCGCGGGCAAGGATGGCGCCTGGGTCGACGAGGGCGGCATCGTCGCAACCGTCAGCTACGACTCACCGCTTCTGGTGATTGCCGTCTTCACGCCATGCCTGGACACCCCGTGAGGCGCGGGGGCAGTTCGCCCGTCGGGAGGGCATGCCGTACACTGGACCTGCAGTAGAAATCTGCATTCTTTCGCCGTGCCCGCGATCGGGCGACCCCCTTCTTTCACGTCGCGGCAGAAGACTGCAGGTACCTAAGACCCTCGGGTCTTTAGGGCGGTAGCTCAATTGGCAGAGCAGCGGTCTCCAAAACCGCAGGTTGCAGGTTCGATTCCTGTCCGCCCTGCGCGTCAGCGCAAGCTGGCACAACAGAAGCAACCAGGTGGGATACATGGTCCAGGATGACGCCAAGGGCGAGATCGTTGCCAGTGGCAGCGCTCCTCGCGAGAAGAAGCTGAACGTCTTCGCGCGGATCGCCCTGTTCATCCGTCAGGTCTTTGCGGAGCTTCGTAAGGTCGTCACCCCGACGCGCCAGGAGCTCCTGAAGTACACGGCAGTCGTGCTCGGGTTCGTCGTCATCATGATGGCGCTCGTGTACGGAATGGACTTCGTGTTCCTCTGGGTGACGACACAGGTCTTCGGCGTTCCCGCCTGATCTGCTCGTCCTCACGGTGCGGGCAGGATGCTGTGTCGCGCCCGATCAAATGGAAGTGAACGAAACACGTGTCTGAACGATTTCTCGACGACGCCGACTGGGCGCCCTCGGCCGAGCAGTCCTCCGAGGAGGACGAGGCCCAGGAGGGCAACGAGCTCGCGCGCGAAGAGCACCAGAGCGATGCGGCCGAGCACGTCGCCATCCACATCGAGGATGAGGACGACGACGTGGACTACTCGGACGACGACGACGTCGAGGTGAGCGACCCGGAGGCTGATGCGATCGTGAACGATGCACTCGAGATCGACGAGGCGGCGGAGGCAGAAGCTGCCGCCGAGGTCCTCGCCGACGACCTCGCTGAGGAAGAAGCCGAGCGTGCCGCCGAGGCCGCCGAGGAGATCACCCCGTACGACGGGCCCGAGCTCGGTGACGATGCCGACGAGGACGAGACCGAGGAAGACCCGTACGAGGCGTTCCGCGCCGAACTGCGATCGCTGCCGGGCAAGTGGTACGTCATCCACTCCTACGCCGGCTTCGAGCGCAAGGTGAAGGCCAACATCGAGCAGCGTAAGTCGACGCTCGAGGTCGAAGAAGACATCTACCAGATCGAAGTTCCGATGGAAGATGTCGTCGAGATCAAGAACGGCCAGCGCAAGATGGTCACCCGCGTGCGCATCCCCGGCTACGTGCTGGTGCGCATGGAGCTCAACGAAGACACCTGGTCGGTCGTTCGCCACACTCCCGGTGTCACCGGATTCGTCGGCAACGCGCACAACCCGACGCCGCTGCGTTTCGAAGAGGCCTTCACGATGCTGAAGTCTCTCGTCGAGGTCAAGGAGACCGCTCCGGCCAAGGGTGGCGCCGCCAAGAAGGGTCAGCCGGTCGCTCGCGCGATTCCGGCGGAAGTCGACTTCGAGGTCGGCGAGACCATCACGATCAAGGAAGGCTCGTTCGCGGGTCTTCCCGGCACGATCAGCGAGATCAAGCCCGAAAGCGGCAAGCTCACGGTGCTCGTTTCGCTGTTCGAACGCGAGACTCCGGTCGAGCTGTCGTTCGACCAGGTGACCAAACTCTAGAGTGACCAAGCTCTAGCCGAGTCACCACACAGACCACCGCTCCCGGAACCGCCGGGCTGCGGGAGAGAGGATGCCGCAGGCATCCGCTCGATGAAAGGAAAGAAGAATGGCACCGAAGAAGAAGGTGACCGGCCTGATCAAGCTTCAGATCAATGCCGGTGCAGCCAACCCGGCGCCGCCGATCGGGCCCGCGCTCGGTCAGCATGGCGTCAACATCATGGAGTTCTGCAAGGCGTACAACGCGGCGACCGAGTCGCAGCGTGGCAACGTCATCCCCGTCGAGATCACCGTCTACGAGGACCGCAGCTTCACGTTCATCCTCAAGACCCCGCCGGCAGCCGAGCTGATCAAGAAGGCAGCCGGTGTGCAGAAGGGTTCCAAGACCCCGCACACGGTCAAGGTCGCGAAGCTCACCAAGGAGCAGGTCCGTCAGATCGCCGAGACCAAGATGCCCGATCTGAACGCGAACGACATCGAGGCAGCCTCGTTGATCATCGCCGGCACCGCCCGTTCCATGGGCATCACGGTCGAGGACTGAGGGGGATAACGACAATGGCTACCAAGTCCAAGGCTTACAACGAAGCAGCTTCGAAGATCGAGGCCGGCAAGTTCTACTCGCCGAGCGAGGCAGTGAACCTGGCGAAGGAGACGGGCTCGAAGAAGTTCGACTCCACCGTCGAGGTCGCCCTCAAGCTCTCGGTCGACCCGCGTAAGGCAGACCAGATGGTGCGCGGCACCGTCATCCTGCCCCACGGCACCGGCAAGACCGCGCGCGTCATCGTGTTCGCAACCGGTCCTGCTGCCGAAGCGGCGATCGCTGCTGGTGCTGACGAGGTCGGCGGCGCCGAGCTCATCGAAAAGGTCGCCGGCGGCTACACCGCGTTCGACGCTGCAGTGTCGACCCCGGAGCTGATGGGCCAGGTCGGGCGTCTGGGTAAGGTCCTCGGTCCCCGAGGCCTCATGCCCAACCCCAAGACCGGCACCGTGACCCCCAACCCCGCCAAGGCGGTCGAGGAGATCAAGGGCGGAAAGATCGAGTTCCGTGTCGACAAGCACGCCAACGTGCACTTCGTTGTCGGCAAGGCGTCGTTCTCGGCCGAGCAGCTCGATGAGAACCTGAAGGCTGCGCTCGACGAGATCGTCCGCCTCAAGCCCTCGAGCTCGAAGGGCCGCTACATCCAGAAGGGTGCAGTGTCGACCACGTTCGGCCCCGGCATCCCGCTGGATGTCAACAGCATCGCCTGAGCAACGCTCTGAAACGACAACGGCCTCCGCTGCGGCGGGGGCCGTTGTCATTTATCCGCCCAGGACGAGACTGACGCCGAGGGTGATCATGACGACGGCGATGATGGCATCGAGGATGCGCCAGGCACGCGGCGTGGCGAGCCACCGCCCGAGATACCGGGCTCCGAACCCGAGTGCGCTGAACCAGAGGACACTCGCGGCCACGGCGCCGAGCGCGAAGACCCAGCGATCATCCCCGTGGGTGGTGGCGACGCTGCCGAGCAGAAACACCGTGTCGAGATAGACGTGCGGGTTCAGCCAGGTGAGCGCGAGGACCGTGAGCACGGTCGTCGACAGCCGCGTCTCTGTGGTCACCGCGTGGATCGCCGACGACGGCTCGGCGGCAGAGTCTCCGGCGGCTTCGGTCGACGGGTCGACAGTGAGTACTCCGGAGGGGCGCCACGCGCGCCTGGCGGCGAGGAGGCCGTACCCCACGAGGAAGGCCGCGCCCGCCCATCGCACAGCGGTCACCAGCCACGGCAGTGCCGCCAGTGCGAGTCCGACACCGGAGACGCCCAGCACGATGAGGATTGCATCAGATGCGGCGCACACGACGACCACCGCGAGCACGTGTTCCCGACGGATGCCTTGGCGCAGCACGAAGAGGTTCTGGGCGCCGATGGCGACGATCAGAGACAGGCCGAGCCCGAGACCGGCGAGGAGGGGAGTCAGCACCCCTCGACGCTAACGGTGATGCTGAATCAGCTCCAGCTAAAGATTCTCACCGAGCATTAGCATCACTTCATATGAAGATCGACTTCGACCTCGCCGAGACGGTGGCGATCATCGCCGAGGAGGGAACGCTCGAGGCTGCGGCGCGACGGATGCGGATGACGCCGAGCGCGGTCAGCCAGCGCCTGCGGGCGATCGAAGATCAGCTCGGGCGGGTGTTGCTCGTGCGCTCGAAGCCCGTTCGCCCGACGGATGCCGGAGATGCTGTCATCCGGCTCGCCCGTCAGGCGCGCGTGCTCGAACACGACGCTCTCGCCGGCATCGGTGGGCTCCGCGCTGATGACGGGGCCGACGAGGGGCCTGTGTCGGTGCCGCTGGCGGTCAATGCTGACTCGCTCGCCACCTGGTTCCTCACACCGCTGGCACGCCTGAGCGCGCGGCATCCGATCGTGTTCGATCTTCACCGCGACGATCAGGACTTCACGGCCGCACTCCTCGAGGGCGGCACCGTGATGGGCGCCGTGACGTCCCGTGCCGAGCCGGTAGCAGGGTGTCGTGTAACTGCACTGGGGGTCATGCGCTACGAGGCGGTTGCCACCCCCAATTTCGTGGCGCGCTATCTCAACGCTTCACAGGGCGACAGCCGTGCGCTGGCTGGAGCTCCGCTCGTGCAGTTCGATCGTCGCGACGACCTGCAAGACACGTGGATGCGGGAGCAGGGGATCTCGGGTGCGGATACCCCGAGGCATTATGTGCCGGCATCCCATGATTTTGCCCAGGCAGTCGGCCTCGGATTCGGGTGGGGGCTGCTCCCGGGCTTTCAGTCCGATGCCGGGCTCGAGAGCGGCGCGCTCGTGCGCTTGGGCGGTCCGCCGATTGACGTTCCCCTGCACTGGCAGCAGTGGAACCTGCGGTCGCCGCTCCTGGATGCCGTGGCCGCCGAGATCATCGAGGAGGGGCGACGGGTGCTTCGACCTGCGCCCAGCCTCAATCGTCGCTGACGCGCAGCACGATCTTGCCGCGCGTGTGTCCGCCCTCGATGTCGGTGTGTGCCTTCGCCGCGTCGGCGAGGTCGAGAACGTGGTCGATGTAGACCTGGATCGACCGGGAGTCCAGCAAGCGGGCGATGGTCGCGAGTGTCGCACCTTCCGGAATGACCTTGTAGCTGGTCGCGCGGACGCCTGCCGTTGCCGCCGCTTCGCGATACTCCGGCCATGATCCGGTGGGCACGAGAATGTAGATCCCACCGGGACGCAGGACCGAGAGGGAGCGTGTGCCGATCGAGTCGGTGACGTTGCCGACGAGGTCGATGACGACATCCATATCGTGCACGACCTCCTCGAAGCGCGTCGAGGTGTGGTCGATGACGACTGACGCGCCGAGGTCGCGCAGCCAGGGGGCATTGGCGCCCGATGCCGTGGCTGTCACATGAGCGCCGAAGTAGGCAGCGAATTGCACGGCGAAATGCCCCACGCCTCCGCTTCCCGCGTGGATGAGGATGCGCTGGCCCTCGTGGGCGTGAGCGGTCTCGACCACCAGGCCCCATGCCGTGAGGGCCGCCACCGGAACTCCTGCTGCCTCGACGTGCGAGAGGGAGGCAGGCTTTCGCGCGAGCGACAGCGTCGGTGCGACGACATACTCCGCGTAGCTTCCGGGCGTGCGAGGAAACCCTGCCATGCCGAAGACCTCGGTACCGACAGGGAACGGATGCGTCTCGAACGGAGACTCGACGACGACGCCGCTGAAATCGAACCCGAGGATGCCGGGTAGCTCGGAGACGGCAGGAGCGAGTCCCTTGCCCGCGCGGGTCTTGGCATCGATCGGGTTTACGCCTGCAGCAACCACACGCACGAGCACCTCGCTCAGAACGGGGCGTGGCACGGGGGCGGTGGCCTCGGTCAGGACGTGGGGAGCGCCCCACTGGGCGACGGTGACCGCCCGCATCACCTCCGGGACCTCCGCAGGTTCGGTCGAGAATGCCTGGGCTTCGTGGGATTGGCGTAGCGGCCGGAATCGCATCGGTCGCTCCTTCCGCGAATACGTCGTCTCAGGGTCGTGCACATCGGCGTCGACGTGACACTGGACGACCAGTGGAACCCCGCCCTCCGCGAGGTGATCTCAGTCAACCGCGCGATTGTCTCGCTCGTGTTACGTCGGTGTCACCGCACCGATAAGACGTGCCAGTCAGCGTTTCGGGATGTCGCCGGACGCGAAAGCGGTGAGCAGATCGGTGAGGTCGTCGATCGACTCGGTGGGCCATTCCGCGAGGGTATGAGAGAGCATCCGCTCGTACGGTGCACGCGCGGCATCCAGTCGCTTCCGTCCCTCCGCGGTCAGGGAAATCAGCCGCGATCGGCGGTCATCGGGATCAGCGGTCCGCTCGATGAAGCCGAGGCCTTCGAGTTCACTGATCTGCCGGCTGATCATTCCCTTATCGGCGGTCAGGCGATGGGCGAGCGTTGACGATGTCGTGGGACCGATGCGGCCGATCGTCGCCAGGAGCTTGAACGTCCCGGGCAGCATTCCCGGGCTCACCTCATCGGCGATCTGCGCGTAGAACTTTCGGATGCGTGAGATGAGCTCGGAGATCGCCCCCTCGAGTCGGTCGACTGCCGCGCGGTGCTCGCGCGCCGCCGGGTCGAGTTCCTCGGGAGTTTCGGGTTCGCTCATCGCGGCAACCCCGGGTTGGATGCCGCGCGAGCAGTCTCGCCGCTGCGGGAACCGTCGGCATCCGTCGGGAACTCCGCAGTGGCGGTGAGAGTTTCCATGCCCTCCGCGACCGAGACGGTGGCGAGGTCGGCTTCGCTCGCTTCCAGCCGCTCGCGGTTTGTCATTCGTGTCAAGGGAACGTTCGGCAAGAACGCGATGGCGATGAGGCTCACGATCGCGAACGGGACGAGGATCAGGAAGGACTGTGAGATGCCTTGAGCATAGACGTCTTCGAAGATGACCCGCAGACCTTCGGGCATCGCAGACACCTGCGGGAGGGATCCCGACTGCAGCTGCGAGGCCCAGGTCGATGCCTCATCGCCGAGGGCCCCGAGCGCGGCGGTGATGTCATCCTTGCGTCCCCCCAGCAGGTCGGTGACGCTGCTTGCCAGGGCGGCGCCCATGACGGCGACGCCGACGCTGCCACCGAGGCTTCGGAAGAACGTGACGCCGGAGCTTGCAACGCCGATCTTTGTGGGCTCAGTCGTGTTCTGGACGACGAGCACGAGGTTCTGCATCGTCATCCCGATGCCGGCGCCGAGGAGGAACATGTACAGCGAGACGAGAGCGAAGTTCGTGTCGTAGTGGATCGTCGTCAGC
>Ga0209066_10004678_pt1 | contig 14726 bp, 1 predicted proteins | sample All_14_2_FD_187198 | JGI IMG/M metagenome (GOLD analysis project Ga0209066, IMG submission 187198) | Freshwater microbial communities in response to fracking from Pennsylvania, USA - Allegheny Zone_MetaG_DW_15 (SPAdes) (version 2) ...
CGGGCCACCTGTTTGACGAGGCCGAAGCCGAGGTGCGGCGCTTTGCCCGCCAGCGCATCGGTGACCTCAAGGACAGCCGCGATCCACAGGTGGTGGCCGGCATCATCAGCGACCTGCGCGTCATCAATGGTGCGCGGGGACGCGTGGCCATCTTCAAGCTGGACGACAAGAGCGAGACCATTGAGGCGGTGGCCAACCAAGAGACGCTGGACGCCAACAAGGACCTGCTCAAGGACGACGAGCTGGTCATCATCCAGGGCAAGGTGCAGACGGATCGCTTCTCAGGCGGTTTGCGCCTGAACGTGCAGCAGGTGTTCAGTGTGGCGGCGGCGCGTTGTCGCTACGCGCGTTTTGTGCGCGTCAAGGCGACCGATCAGCATTGCCCGGTGCAGGACCTGTTGCGTGAATTCCCGCCGCGCCGGGTGCCCGCTTCGCAACCGGACCTGCCCGATGCGATCCAGGGTCTGCCCTTGCGCGTGGTGGTCGAGCGTCACACCCCCGACCTGTCGGCCAGGGCCGAGCTGGAGTTGGGCGACCTGTCCAGGTTTTTTCCCAGCGATCAGGCCTTGCAGCGCCTGAAGGAGCTGATGCCGCAGGGACAACCCACGTTGGTCTACGGCGAGGGGTGAGCCCTGACTCAGTGGATGAACTGCATGGTGTGTTCATGCTCCGGCGGTTCATCGAACATGCGCTCGGCCTCGTCTTCGGTGGGCTCGGTGCTTTCGTCATCGGGTGACTTGCTGTTGGCCATGAAGATGGGCAAGGGATCCAAGGTGCGCCAGGCTGGTGTCGTGATCAACAGGCTGCTGACCAATGCGCTGGCCCGGGTGGCCCACCAGACCAAGCCCAGGGACAAGGACACGCCCCCCAGGGCCGTGATCGAGGGGTTGATCACCAGGGCGCCGGATTCTTTGGCGGTGGCATCAAAGAAGAAATTCGAGGCCGTCACGGAGGGGCCGGACGACCAGGGGTTGATCTGCACCGACGTTCGGGTCAGCGTGGCCATGGTGTTGGGTTGCAGTTCGCCGCTGATCAGGCCGGTCGCTTGCCCGGGCATCGCCAGCCGATTGGGGGCGCCCATGGTCATCCAGGAGGACCAGGCCTGACTGGCGATCGGGTAGTTCTCCACCTGATAGGCGCCGCTGCCGGGAGACTGTCCCCTCACCTGATCTGTCAGGTCTCTCTCGGGCGCCAAGTCTGAGGCCCCGGGGGTGGCAGACGGCGCTTCGGGTTCCGAATCTGTCGGGGTCTCTGTGGGCGTGTCCGTGTCCACACCATCGCCAGGCGTGCTGACCAGGGGCGGCTGCACCGGCGGGTCGGTGCCCAAGTCGGGGAAGACCGGTGGCTGCACCCCGATCGGGGGCACGACCTCCGCGGCGACTTGCCTCACCTCGATCTGCATGCTCAGGGTTTGAGAGAGCACACCGTCTGACACCCCCACGATCACCTCGTAGCGGTTGTTCTGGTCCTGATCCGCAGGCAGGTCAAATGCCGGGGGTGTCACAAAGCTCAGGTCGCCCGTGACGGCGTCGATCAGGAACTGGCTGGCATCCAGGCCCCCGGCGATGTAGTAGGTCAGCGTTTGCGTGGGCAGGTCCGCATCGCTGGCCACCACACGCGTGACGCTGGTGGTCAACTCAGTCACCGAGGTCTGCGCGGGGGAAGCAATGGAAGGGCCGTTGTCATTGACTCCGACCAGGTTGATCGTGAGGGTGAGCAGGCTGCTGGAGCCGTCCTGGCTGGTTGCGATCACGGTGATGCTGTGAGCGGTGTTCGATTCAAAATCGAGCAAGGTACCGTTGGCCACGGTGATCACCCCGGTGTTGCTGTCAATGGTGAATCGCCCCCCAGCCGAGTTGCTCAGGCTGTACGTGACGGCGTTGGTGCTTGCATCGGCGTCGCTGGCGTTGGCAGTGATGCCCACGACCGTTCCGTTGGCGGCGTTTTCCACCACGCTGTTGGCGGCGCCATCGATGTCAGTCAGCGGGCTGACATTGAACTCGTTGGCATCGGTCAGGTTGACCGTGAAGCTCTGGGTGCTGGTCGACCCATCGGCACTGGTGGCCAGCACCGTGATGGAGTGTGAGGTGGCCGATTCGTAGTTCAACAAGGTGCTGTTGGCCACCGTGATCACGCCGGTGCTGCTGTTGATGGCGAAGCGCCCGCCTGCGTTGTCGCTCAGCGCGTAGGTGATCGCGCTGTTGGTGCCATCGGCATCCGTGGCGTTGGCGGTGATGCCCACGACCGTCCCGTTGGCGGCGTTTTCCACCACGCTGTTGGCTGCTGCGTTGATGTCAGTGATGGGGCCCACATCGAACTCATCGACATCGCTCAGGTTGATGGTGAAAGTCTGGTTGCTGGTGGATCCATCCGCGCTGGTGGCCACCACCGTGACGGTGTGCGACGTGGCACTCTCGTGGTTCAGGAGCGACGCATTGGCCACCGTGACCACGCCCGAGGTGCCGTTGATCGCAAAGCGACCACCCGCGTTGTCGCTCAGGGTGTAGGTGACGGTGTTGTTGGTGCCATCAGCGTCCACGGCGTTGGCCGTCAGTCCCACGGTCGTGCCGTTGGTGGCGTTCTCCGCCACGCTGTTGGCGGTGGCATCGATGTCGCTGACCGGGCTCACGTTGACCTCATCGACATCGGTCAGGTTGACCGTCCACGTCACGTTGCTGCTCGATCCATCGGTGCTGGTGGCCACCACGGTGATGGCGTGTGACGTGGCGCCCTCGTAGTTCAGCAGCGACCCGTTGGCCACGGTGACCACACCCGTGCTGCTGTCAATGGCAAAGCGACCGCCTGCGTTGTCACTCAGCGTGTAGGTGACGGTGTTGTTGGTGCCGTCGGTGTCCACTGCGTTGGCGGTGATGCCCACCACGGTGCCGCTGGCAGCATTCTCGGTCACGCTGTTGGCGGCGGCATTGACATCGCTGAGGGGGCCCACGTCGAATTCGTCAACCTCGTTGACGTCGATGGTGAAGGTCTGGCTGCTGGTCGACCCATCGGCGCTGGTGGCCAGCACGGTGATGGTGTGTGAGGTGTCGGTCTCGTGGTCGAGCAATGTCCCGTTGGCCACGGTGACCACACCCGTGCTGCTGTCGATGGCAAAGCGGCCTCCTGCATCGTCACTCAGGGTGTATGTGATGGTGCTGTTGGTGCCGTCGGCATCCACGGCGCTGGTCGTGATGCCCACCACGGTGCCATTGCTTGCGTTCTCTGACACGCTGTTGAGCGCGGCGTTGATGTCGCTGACAGGCCCCACGTCGAACTCATCGACATCGCCCACGTCAATGGTGAAGGTCTGGCTGCTGGTGGAGCCATCAGTGCTGGTGGCCAGCACGGTGATGCTGTGCGAATTGGCGTCTTCATGGTCCAGCAGCGATCCGTCGGCGACCGTGACGATGCCTGTGCTGCTGTCAATGGCAAATCGACCACCTGCGTTGTCGCTCAGCGAGTAGGTGATGGTGTTGTTGGTGGCATCGGGGTCCGCGGCACTGGCGGTGAGTCCGACCACCGTGCCGTTGCCCGTGTGCTCTGCCACGCTGTTGGCAGCAGGATTGATGTCGATCACGGCACTCACATCGAACTCATCGACATCACTGAGGTCGATCGTGAAGCTCTGGTTGCTGGTGGATCCGTCAGTGCCGGTGGCCAGCACAGTGATGCTGTGTGAGGCTGCGATTTCGCGGTCCAGCAAGGATCCGTCGGCGACGGTGACGATGCCTGTGATGCTGTCGATGGCAAATCGACCGCCTGCAGAGTCGCTCAGTGAATAAGTGACGGTGTTGTTGGTGCCGTCCGCATCAATGGCGTTGGCCGTGATTCCCACCACCGTGCCGTTGGCGGCGTTTTCAGTCACACCATTGGCGGTGCCATTGAGATCGCTGATGGGGCCGACATTGAACTCGTCAATGTCGGTCAGGTTGATGGTGAAGGTCTGACTGCTGGTCGAGCCATCGGCGCTGGTCGCCAGCACCGTGATGGTGTGCGAGGTGGCCGACTCGTGGTTGAGCAGTGATCCATCAGCCACGGTGACCACGCCGGTGCTGTTGTTGATGCTGAATCGACCACCGGCAGAATCGATCAGGGTGTAGTTGATGGCATTGGTGGTGCCGTCGGCGTCCGTGGCGTTGGCCGTGATGCCGACGACGGTGCCATTGGCGGTGTTCTCTGCCACGCTGTTGGGCGTTGCATCGACATCGGTCACCGGACTGACATCGAATTCATCGACATCAGTGAGGTTGATGGTGAAGCTCTGACTGCTGCTGGATCCATCGGCACTGGTGGCCAGCACGGTGATGCTGTGCGAACTGGCTGATTCGTGGTTGAGCAGCGATCCGTTGGCAACCGTCACGATCCCGGAGATGCTGTCAATGGCAAACCGCCCTCCAGCCGAGTCGAGCAAGGCGTAGGTGATGGTGTCGGTGGTGGAGTCGGCATCCACGGCAAACGCCGTGATGCCGACCAGCGTGCCATTGGTGGCGTTTTCTGCCACGCTGTTGGTCGACACATTGGCGTCGGTCACAGGTCCGACATTGAACTCATCGACATCCGACAGGTTGATGGTGAAGCCTTGGCTGCTGCTGGAGCCATCGGCACTGGTGGCCAGCACCGTGATGCTGTGAGACGTGGTCACTTCGTGATTCAACAGCGAGCCATTGGCCACGGTGACCACGCCCGTGGCACTGTCAATGGCAAATCGCCCGCCTGCGTTGTCGCTCAGTGTGTAGGTGATGGTGCTGTTGGTGGCATCGGCGTCCACGGCGTTGGCCGTGATGCCGACCAGGCTGCCGTTGGCCGCATTCTCTGGCGTGATGTTGGCGGTGACATCGGCGTCGGTCACCGGGCCGATCGCCGCTTCATTGACGTCCGCAACCACCACGGTGAAGGTGCGGCTGGACGTCGTGGTGTCGGTGCTGGTGGCCAGGACCGTGATGTCGTGGCTGCTGGCGCTTTCCCGGTCGATGAGGCTGCCATCCAGCACAGTGATGACCCCGGTGATGTTGTCAATGGCAAAACGACCGCCAGCGTCATCGCTCAGGGTGTAGGTGACGGTGTCAAGCACATCCAGGTCCGAGGCGCTGGCGGTGATGCCCACCAAGGTGCCGTTGGTGGCGTTTTCCTGGATCCCATCGGCGCTGACGTCGGTGTCGGAGATGGATCCGACACCCGACTCGTTGCCATTGGTGATGTTGATCGTGAAGGTCTGTGTCGAGCTGGACCCGTCGGCCGAAGTGGCTTGAACGGTGATGTCGTGGGAGGCGTTGGTCTCGAAGTCCAGCAGGGAGCCGTCGGCCACAGTGACCACGCCGGAGTTGCCGTCGATGGCGAAGCGACCACCAGCGTTGTCGAGCAGGGTGTAGGTGATGGCGTTGGTCGTGCCATCGGGGTCTGTCGCACTGGCCGTGATGCCAACCAAGGTGCCGTTGGCCGCGATCTCGGACACGTTGTTGACGGCCACATTGATGTCAGAGACGGGCCCGACATCAAACTCATCAACATCACCGATGTTGATCGTGAACGCCTGACTGCTGGTGGAACCGTCCGCGCTGGTGGCCAGCACAGTGATGCTGTGGGATGCGGCCGATTCATGGTTCAACAACGAGCCGTCGGCCACGGTGATCACGCCAGTGCCGCTGTTGATCGCAAAGCGACCGCCTGCGGTATCGCTCAGAGTGTAAGTGATCGTGTTGTTGGTGCCATCGGCGTCCACGGCGTTTGCGGTGATGCCCACTGCGGTGCCATTGGTCGCGTTCTCGGCCACGGAGTTGGCGCTGGCATCAACATCCATCACAGGACCAACGTTGAACTCATCCACATCGGCCAAGTTGATGGTGAAGCTCTGACTGCTGGTCGATCCATCGGCGCTGGTGGCCAGTACGGTGATGCTGTGGGAGGTCGCCGATTCGTGGTTCAACAGCGTGCCATCGGCCACCGTGACCACGCCAGTGTTGCTGTTGATGGCAAAGCGCCCGCCTGCGGCGTCGCTCAGCGTGTAGGTGATGGCGTTGGTGGATCCATCCGCATCGGTGGCGCTGGCAGTGATGCCGACCGTGGTGCCGTTGGCAGCGTTCTCTGCCACGCCGTTGGCTGTGGCATCGATGTCGGTGACGGCGCCGACGTTGAACTCATCCACATCGGTCAGGTCGATGGAGAAGCTCTGGCTGCTGGTCGATCCGTCGGCGCTGGTGGCCAGCACCGTGATGCTGTGCGAGGTGGCGGATTCGTAGTTCAGCAGTGAGCCATCGGCCACGGTGACCACACCGGTGCTGCTGTTGATGGCAAAGCGGCCACCTGCGTTGTCGATCAACGTGTAGGTGACGGTGTTGTTGGTGCCATCGGCATCCACCGCGTTGGCCGTGATGCCCACCACCGTGCCGTTGGCGGTGTTCTCAGTCACGCTGTTGGCGGCTGCGTTCACATCGGTGACCGCGCCGACATTGAACTCGTCGGCATCCGTCAGGTTGATGGTGAAGCTTTGACTGCTGCTGGACCCGTCGGCGCTGGTGGCCAGCACGGTGATGCTGTGCGAGGTGGCCGCTTCGTAGTTCAACAGCGTGCCATCGGCCACGGTGACCACGCCGTTGCTGCTGTTGACGGCAAAGCGACCGCCTGCAGTGTCGCTCAGCGTGTAGGTGATGGTGTTGGTGGTCGCGTCGGCATCGGAAGCGCTGGCCGTGATGCCCACGGCAGTGCCGTTGCCCGCGTTCTCGGCCACGTTGTTGGCCGCGGCATTGACGTCGGTCACAGGCCCGACATTGAATTCGTCCACATCGGTCAGGTTGATGGTGAAAGCCTGGCTGCGGGTCGAGCCATCGGCGCTGGTGGCCAGCACCGTGATGCTGTGTGAAGCGGCTGCTTCTCGGTTCAGCAGCGTGCCATTGGCCACCGTCACCACCCCGGTGCTGCTGTTGATGGCAAAGCGACCACCAGCGTTGTTCGAGAGCGTATAGGTGATGGTGTTGTTGGTTGCGTCGGCATCTGTGGCCCTGGCCGTGATGCGGACCAGGGTGCCATTGGCGGCATTTTCAGCCACGGAGTTGGCCGTCGCATTGACATCGGAGATGGCGCCCACATCAAACTCATCGACATCGGTGACCGTCACCGAGATCGCTTGCGTGTCGGTGTTGGTGCCGTCGCTGACCTGGACCGTCACCTCGTAGACATGATCGGCATTGGCGTCGGTCGCACTCTCTCGGTTGCGACCGCTGGTGAAGGTCAGCACGCCCGTGGAGCTGTTGATGCTGAACAGGGCCGAGTCCGCTCCTCCGCTGATGCTGTAGTTCAGCGTCTGCGCCGGGAGGTCACCATCGGTGGCCGTGACCGTGGTGACAGCGGTGCTGTTCTCCGCCACATTGACGCTGGCTGTCGCGCCACCGCCATTGCTGCTGATGACCGGACTGTTGTCGTTGACGGCTGTGACCGTCACTGCGATCGACTGCGTGTCGGTGAGGCCACCATCACTGGCTTGCACGATCACATCGTAGACATTGTTGCCGCCCACATCGGTGGGGTTCTCAAAGTCCGGCGCGCTGACAAAGCTCAAGGCCCCCGTGCTGGCATTGATCGTGAACTTGCCCGCATCGGCGCCCCCGCTGATGCTGTAGGTGATGGCCGTGCCCTCAAGGTCACTGGCAACCACCGTCGTGACGGCCGTGGCGTTCTCTGCCACATTGACCGAAGCACTGGCCCCACCACCATTGCTGGAGATCACCGGCGCATCGTTGACCGCATTGACCGTGATCGCGATCAGGTCGGTGTCTGTCTTGGTCCCGCCACTGCCGGCATTGCCCAGGTCAGAGGTCGTGATGCTCAGCGTGTCACTGCCGTTGTAGTTGGCCGTGGGCGTGTAGGTCAGTCCTGCCAAAGCCGTGTTGATGGCACTGATCGTGCCGCTGAACACCATGCTCGCATCGCCGGTGCCATCGCCCACCGAGAACGACAGACCGGTGATGCTTGAGAGACTCAAGGTGCCGTTGCTCACACTCAGGCTGACCTGCACGCTGGCACTGCCCGCATCCACATCGGAGATCGAGATCAGGTTGCCATTGCCCACCGAGAAGACCCGTGGCGTGTCCTCATTGGTGCTTTGCGCGCCAGGGATCGAGTTGACCGGCGCATCATTGACTGCCGTGACGGTCACCGTGACATCGCAGTTGGCGCTGGCATGGCCCAACGGGTTGGTGACCACAAAGCGGACGTTGCGATCCGTGGTCGAGGGCGTTGACGTGTTGGCGTTGGCGTAGGTGATGTTGCTGATCAGCGCGCTGACAGCCACATCGGTGGCATTGGCGTTGAGCGTGATGACCAGGTTGCTGCCCAGCGATCCCCCGCTGTAGGTGCCGATGACCGTGCCGCCATAGGTCACGTTGGCCCCGCTCAGGCCGATCTGCCCCGCACCCGAACCCTGGTTGCGGATGCCCAGGACATCCTCTGCGCTGGTGCTGCCCGAGGTGAACGAGACCGTCAGATTGCCGCCGTCGTAGTTGAGCCCGGAGCCCAGAACCACGCTGGCATTGCCCCCCTGGTCGATGGGCGTGGCTGCGCTGTCCTCGCTGTAGCTCAGCGTCTCGCCATCGAGGTTGCTGATCACCGGTGCATCGCGGTACCAGACGTAGGTGAAGTTCTCTCGGTAGGTGTGGCCCGTGGCCGCATCCAGCTCGGTGACCGTGCCCCAGGCCGAGCCATCCCAGGTGACCATGTTCAAATCGGACGCACCATCCTGCACCCCCAGCATGATGGTGTTGGAGTAAGGATCTGAGTACAGCTTGGCCACATAAGGCACATCCGTGCCACCCATGCTGGGCCCCGTGCCCTCTGCCGACCAGCCCCCGCCGCTGGTCCAGGTGCGGTAGTAGATGTTGGGGCCAGCCGCTTTACCGTAGACCGCCAGCAAATCCCCGGACTGACTCTCAAAGGCCACTGCCATGGTCGCGTGTTGATCGGTCAACGCCACCCCGGATGTGGTGGCCGTCACGCCTGTGCCCCAGGCATTGCCATCCCAGACCGAGAACCAGACCTCGTTGAGCGCATTCTTGGCACCAATGGCGATGCGGTCACTGCCTGCATCGCTGGCGATGACGGTCGAGTAAAGCTCGGAGGTGCCCGTGGTGCCCGCAGGCGCTGCAACGGTGCCCTCGCTGCTCCAGGTGCTGCCGTTCCAGGTGCGGTACTGAACGCTCGAGGAGTTGGAGCCCGAGGCATCGTAGATGACCATGGCCTGGCCACTTTGCCGCTCATAGGCCACGTTGAGCTCAAAGTACTGCTTGCTGCTGTTGGAGCCCAGGGTCTGTGCGTTGCCCCAGCTCGAGCCGTTCCAGACGATGGCGTACTGGTTGTTGGAGGCCGCAGCCGTCTCGACCACCAGGATCATCTCTTGGCTGTTGGGGCTGGCGGCCAGTTGCATGTGCAGCGGCTCGCCGCTGACCGGTGCGGTGATGGTGGCCGTGGCCGACCAGCTGGTGCCGTTCCAGATGGCATAGGACAGCCCGGCCGTGCCGGTGGTGCCGTTGTCCCAGACCAGCATGGCGTTGCCACTGACCTCGTCGTAGGCCACGGCAAAGCTGTTCTGGCTGGAGGCATCAGCGCCGGGGTCGGCGATCGGGATGGAGATGACCGACGACCATGAGCTGCCGTTCCAGATGCCCGCCAGGATCTTGCCCGAGACATCGGAGGCGCCGATGAAGATGATCTCATTGCGGGTGGGGGCCTCTGCGGCCAGGATCATCGAGAGGTCGTCGCCAAAGCTCAGGCCGTTGACACCGGTGCCGCCAAAGCCTGTGCTGCTCCAGTCCGCGTACTGCTGGAAGAAGCGGTCGTTGTTGTTCCAGATCACCCTGCCACGTGGCGCGTTGGTGGGCCCCACCGCCTGCACCGACAGCGCAAACTCGGAAGCCCCCAGGAAGCCACCTTCGACGTTTGCCACGGCTGTGATCCAGTCGCCCACGCTGACGCCTGTCAGGGTGACAGAGAAGCTGGCATCGCCCGTGGTGGCATCGGTGGTGACTTGGACAAAGCCCAGGTAAGTTCGACCCTCGCCATGGCCGGACGCATCGGCCGTGGCATTGGAGAAGAACTCAATGTAGATGGGCTGAGACTGTGCGTACCATTCGATCGATCCTGTGATGGTGGTATTGGCGCCATTGGTCACCACCGAGGTGATCACAGGGAAGTTGGTTTGATAGTTGGCACCAGCGTCGGCATCCCCGTAGTCATTGGCCGTGACGCCATCGTTGCCCAGGTCGATGCCCAGGCCGGTGTTGCTGTGGATCGAGTTCTGATAGAACAGGTTGCCATTGCCCGATGCAACCACGATGCCACCGCCGCCATTGCCGGCGATGATGTTGGCGTCACCAGCACTCTTGCCGCCCACCTTGACGTCGCTGGCCGCGATGTAAATGCCTGCGCCCCCGTTGCCCAGCAGCGTGCTGCCGTTCGATCCCACGCCGATGTAATTGCCCTTGATGACGTGGCCACCGGACGGGCTGGAGCGCACTTCAATGCCGTAGGTGCTGTTACCAGAGATGATGTTGCGTGCTGCTGCCGTGTTGCCACCGATCGTGGACACGGCACTGCTGGAGAGGTAGATGCCGGGGCCCGTGTTGCCCAGGGCGGAGGTGCCGCTGGCATCAAGGCCGATGATGTTGCCCTGGACAGTGACGCTGCCAGTGTTGTTGGCATAGATGCCGCCACCGTTGTTGCCGGAAATCAGGTTGCCGGCATTGGTCGCCGTGCCCCCGATGATGACGCTGCCGGTGTCATCGATGTAGACCCCGTATTGCGTGTTGCCCAGGTCCAAGGTGCCGGTGACATCGGTGCCGACCTTGTTGCCCTGCAGGGTCGTGGTGCCCGAGGTGGTGACCCAGACACCGCGCGACGTGAAGCCAGAAATGACGTTGCCTGCACCGTTGGCCGTGCCGCCAATGGTGATGTTGGTGGCGGGGCTCTCCACCATGATCCCGTAGGAGCTGTTGGTGGTGGTGAAGGCCGAGGTGCCAGCCGCATCCGTGCCGATGTAATTGCCCTGGATGGTGGTGCCGTTGGCGCCTGTGGCAAGGTAGATGTTGTACGCCGAGGCATTGCCTGAGATGACATTGCGGTCTGCTGCCGTGGTGCCGCCGACCACCAGGTTGGCGCCATACGATTCAATGCCCTCGGAGAGGTTGCGCTCGCCCGCGCCCGCATTGCTGCCATCGGCGTTGAAGCTGCCCAGGTAGTTGCCCACGATGGTGTGGTTGTCCGAACCAAGCTGGACGTGGATGGCATCGGCGCCGAAGTCCCGGATCAGCAAGCCCCGGATCGTGCTGCCATCGGCCGTGTTGGACAGGTACAGGCCATACCCGCTACCGCCCTCGCCATCGAGCACGATCAGTGGTTGAGTGCTGTAGCCGCTTTGCGAGGCACCATTGATGTAAACGGCGTCTGTGATGTAGGGGAGGGCCGATCCCACAAGGATGGTGAACTCACCATAGGTGCCTGCGCCACCGCTCATGTTGAACGAGATGGTGTCGGTGCCCCCGGTGGTGTTGGCCGCGATGATGGCCTCACGCAACGAGACCTTGCCATCCGTGCCCTTGGTGGCATTGAGCTGTTCTGCCGTGAAGCTTGTGCCCATGCCGGTGTCGTTGTTGTCCGTCGTGGTGTCAACCACCAGCGTACTCACAACGTCAGTGATCGTCACGGAAATCGTCTGGGTGTCGCTCAGGCTGCCATCGCTGGCTCGCACCGTGACCACATAGACATTGTCCAGGTTGCTGTCGGTTGGCGTCTCGTAGTCAGGTGCGCTCACAAAGGTCAGCACGCCAGTGCCGGCGACGATGCTGAACTTGGCGCCATCGTCGCCCGCCACGATCGAGTAGGTGCGAGCCGTACCTTCAGGGTCGGTGGACGTCACGGTGGTGACGGCCGTGAGCGTCTCCGCCAGACTGATGCTGGCCGTGGCGGCTCCACCGTTGCTGGTGATCACCGGCGCATCATTGGTGGCCGTGATGGCCATGGTGCTGGTGACGGTGGTGCTGTTGCCGCCATAGGGGTCCGCCGCCACCACCGTGATCGATCGGTTGGTGGTGGTGGGCGTGTCATCGGTGTTGTTGTAGGTCACCGAGCGCAGCACCGTCTGGTAGTTGGCTGCTGTGTCGGTGCCCGTCAGTGACAGCACCCCCGTGCCACTGTCGTAGGATGCCGTGATGTTGGTGCCCGTGGTGGTCGCTGCCAGGGATTCCGCCGTGCCGTCCAGCAAATTGCTGATGGTCACCGTCATGGACGACAGGGCAGGGCTGATGGTGTTGCTGCCGGCGAGGACCGACGCATCGGTGTCGGCGATCTTGATCGCTGCGCCGCCTTCGGTGAACGTGGTCGAGAAATTGCTGCCAGCTCCACTGGCATCCAGATCCAGTGTGGGGGGCGTGGGGGCGGTGTACGTGACGTTCAGGATTGGGCGTTGTGAGACCGTGGCGTTTTCTGACGACGCAAAGTTCCACTCATTGCCGTCATCAACGATGACCCAGCCGTTGTTGGTCCCCCCGCTGGCCCACAGTTGCACCGTACCAGCCAGGTTGGTGAAGATGTCGGTGGTGTTGTTGCCGCTGACATCCACGCTGGAGTCTGCCGTGCTGCTGGCCTCCGAATTGTTCAACGAGATGCCGCTGGTCAGCGTGTTCCAGGTACTGTCTTCGGTCCAGTTGGCCGAGATGATTCGATAGATGGCAGGGTTGCCGGTGCCATCCTGCGTGGTGTAAACGGTCAGGGTTGCGGCCGTGATCGTGGAGCCGTAACGGATCTGCCCCGCGCCCGTGCCAAAGATGTTGTCAAACTTGATCAGGATTTGCTGTGACGACGCATCGGTCACGGCAATGGTGGCGGCAGCCCCATTGTTCGCGTTTGGCGATGCACTGTTGATGAATGTGTCCGAGGTGCCCGTGTAGCTGCTGGTGCCGTTCTGGAAGCTCGCCGTGGCCAGAACCTGCTGCCATTGGCCCTGGGCACTGCTCGACAGGACGATGGCGCTGTCCACGCTGCCTGTCTGGTACTCCAGCACCCAGTCACCGTCCAGGGCGGTGGCGCCGGTGTAGTCGTCGCTGGCCGCCACATCGGCGCCTGTCAGCAAGGCCAACTGTTCGATCAGGGTCACGCCCTCGGTACCAGAGGCGAGGTTGCAGCCGTACAGCAGCAAGTCAGCCTCGGCGCTGAGATGGGATCCCCAGCCGGAGACTTCGCTCAAGCGCGCGTCCAGGGTGCGCTGGTCCAGGCGCACATCCCCCAGTTGCAGACCGTTGGCGTCGCCATGGCTGAGGATGTGAACGGCGCCGATCGGATCGGTCTGGCGACTGAGGTATTGCGAGATGACGCTCAGTCCATCCTCGTCGGTCGCGATGGTCACGATCTCGACCATCCGTCCCTGCTCTTGCTGCAGCCGCAGGTCGGTCACGATGGCATTGGCGTCGTCAATGCCGAGGTCGATGAACACGACCTCGCGGGTCGGCACCGTCTTTTGTTCGTGCTGCTGCGTATTGGCTGAGGGAGCGGCGCTGGCGGACTCGGTCAGAGCCGCGATGTGGGTGCTCGACGTCCCGTTGACCGAGGGATCGAAGGCAACGCCCGTCCCCAGCAGCGCCCCGACCAGCGGGTCTGCTGAATACAAGCAACGGGGCTCGAGCTCTTCAAGCTCGTACCGCGGTCGCGAGGGGGGCTTTCTGTTGGGAGGGCGGCCTCGCATTGCACTGCAAAAGTTCGTGGTGAATCATAGAACTGAAATTTCATGTGTTCAGTTTTTCGATTCCATGTGAATGGTCCTGCAATTGAAGGCCCTTTGAGCGGTGAAATGACACGGTTTCGTGGGCTTTTCACGGGATTAAGGGCTCTCCCTGAGTGCCCTGGCACCGCCTGGGTGCCATTTCTGTACTTTTAGGAGGTTTTCTGGCGCGAGTCGGTCGCGTGAGGCGCCTAAAATTGCAGCCTTCGTCAGATTCGAGATCGAGACCATGTCCAAGACCGCCAAGACCAACAAGCCTGTCAAGGCTTCCAAAGCCAACTCCGTGGCCGCTCCCGTGGCCACCCCGGTGACCAAGCCTGTTGCCGCCGCCCAGAAAGTGAAAAAAGTCGTCCTGGCTTATTCCGGCGGTCTGGACACCTCCATCATCCTCAAGTGGCTGCAAGACGAGTACCAGTGCGAAGTGGTCACCTTCACCGCCGACATCGGCCAGGGTGAAGAGATCGAGCCTGCACGCGCCAAGGCCATCAAGATGGGCATCAAGCCCGAGAACATCTTCATCGAAGACCTGCGCGAAGAATTTGTGCGCGACTTCGTGTTCCCCATGTTCCGTGCCAACGCGCTGTACGAAGGTGAATACCTGCTGGGCACCTCGATTGCCCGCCCCCTGATCGCCAAGCGACTGATCGAAATCGCCAAGAAGACCAAGGGCGACGCCATTTCGCACGGCGCCACCGGCAAGGGCAACGACCAGGTTCGTTTCGAGCTGGGTGCCTATGCCCTGCTGCCCGGCGTGAAGGTGATTGCACCCTGGCGTGAGTGGGACCTGCTGTCCCGCGAGAAGCTGCTGGCCTATGCCGACAAGCACGGCATCCCGGTGGACTTCAAGAAGCGCAAGGGCGGCGCTCCTTACTCGATGGACGCCAACTTGCTGCACATCAGCTACGAAGGCGGCGTGCTGGAAGACCCGAACTTCGAGCCTGAAGCCAACATGTGGCGCCTGACCAACTCGCCC
>Ga0209066_10004679_pt1 | contig 14725 bp, 14 predicted proteins | sample All_14_2_FD_187198 | JGI IMG/M metagenome (GOLD analysis project Ga0209066, IMG submission 187198) | Freshwater microbial communities in response to fracking from Pennsylvania, USA - Allegheny Zone_MetaG_DW_15 (SPAdes) (version 2) ...
GCCCAGCAGGGCGCCCAGCGGCTCGCCGCCGGCGAGCCGCTGGGCGCCCTGCTGGGCGGCGCACTGATCGCGGCGGGTCTCCTGCGCCTGGACCGGCGCCTGGCCTTCGCCGGCGGCGCGGCGCTGTTCATGGTCGCGCTCGTCCTGATGGCCCTGTCGCCGTTCTACTGGCTGGCCTTCGCCCTGCTGGTGATCGGCGGTTTCGGGACGGCGGGGTTCGGCAACATGCAGTCGACGCTGATGCTGACCGAGGCCCCGCCCGAAATGCGCTCCCGGCTGATGGGGGTCGTGACCGTCTGTATCGGTACGGGCCCGCTCGGCCAGCTCGCGGCCGGCGGGTTGTCCGACGGACTCGGCGCCCGCGGCGCCGTCCTCGTGATGGCAGTCGCCGGTCTCGTCCTCACCGGCGCCATGGTGCTGGCGCTGCGCAGGAAGCACGCACCGCCAGCGACGTGACCTTGGCCCTGAGGCCCGGGATCACTTCAGGAACTTCAGGCACTCCCCGGCCGCTTCGGCGGCGGCGCGCGCGTGATCGCGGGACATCGAGCCGCCCATCACCATGGGGCGGGCGACGCTGGTGAGGGCATCCTTGATGTCCGTCTGGGGCGTCATCGTGGGAGCCACCTTGCTGTAGAGGAGCTGCCCGTCCTTGTTGAGCTGAGCCGAACAAGCCGCCGCGGCGGCCTGGTCGGCGGCCTGGGCGGCGGCCGGCAGAAGGGACAGGCCGAGCAGAGGCAACAGAATACGACGCATGACTTATTTCCTCGATATTTTGCTATCTTTGGCAGTATAGCGCTTCGGGCAGCGCATGGCATAGAGGTTGCCTTGGCGCAGCTGCGTCAGAAGATACGGTGGCGTCTGAAGTTTCGTGTGATGCGCGGCAGGCAAACTTGCATGCGCGCGTGAAGAAAGACGGCAGAGACGCAGAACTTTTGTGGCCGTGCGATTCGCGCGGGCGCGAGGAGCGGCGACAATGCAGGATGGTGACCCCAGGTCGACTACGGCTCAGAGCGAGGCGCTCCCACCCAGACGACGGCGCGTGGACGGCCGGGCGCTCCGCAGCGAGCGCACCAAACAGCTCATCATCGAAGCCTATCTGGAATTGCTGCCGGAGCGTCCGGAGGCGCCGACGGCTGCGCAGATCGCCCAGCGAGCCGGCTATTCCGTGCGATCGATCTTCGAGCGGTTCGACGATCTACTGGCATTGACCCTCGCGGCCACCGACTATGCCTTCGCGGTGGAACAGGCACGCGCCACCCGCCAGCCCCGGACCGGCCCCCGGAGCGAGCGCCTGCGGTACAATGTCGAGAGACGTTCCGGCATCTGCGAGCGGTGGCTCCCGCTCTGGCGGGTGCTGCTGCAGCATCAGACCGGATCGGAATTGGTTCGAGCGCGGATCAAGCGAATTCGCGACGTCATGTGGACAGGCTTCGCGCTGAACTATCACGCCGAACTCGCGCCCCTGCCGGAGGCGGAGCGCCAGGTGCTGCTGATCGCGCTGGAGCAGCTCACCGACTTCAAGAGCTGGGGCCGCATGCGCGAGCGCCATGGGCTTTCGGTCGAGGAAGCACGCCAGGTCTGGATCGTGGGGATCGACCGTATCCTGCCTCCGACCCCACCCGATGCGGAGCGCCCGGCGACGCCCTGAGGGTCAGGCCCGCACGACCGACTTGATGGCGAGCGGAGGCTTTCCGGACTTCTCCGCGACCTCGCGGTCCTGCTCCTCGATGATGCCACGGGCCGGCAGGTCCTTGTCCGGCCCTTCGAGGGCTTCGAGCGGCACGCGGCGATTGGAGCGCTGGCTGCCGTCTTCATAGGTGACGTTGAACAGCACGAATTCCGTCCGCTTGCTCGACTTCTTGCCCATGCCTGCCTCCAGATCGATTTCGGTCCGTCGACCAGAGGGCCAGCCCGGCGCACCCCGTCGGGATCGCGCGGGAAGAATTGGTCGTCCGGCAAGGCCGAGGCCCCGGAACGAAAAACCCCGCACCCAATGGGTGCGGGGTAATCTCTTGTCGCTGTACGTGGCCGCCGTCGCCGGCAGCCGCGTGATCAGCCGACCGCCTTCAGATGGTCGGCCGACATCTTGCCGCTGCGACGATCGGAGACGAGTTCATACTCGACCTTCTGACCTTCGTTCAGCGTGCCCATGCCGGCGCGCTCCACGGCGCTGATATGCACGAAGGCATCGGCACCGCCGTTGTCCGGCTGGATGAAGCCGAAGCCCTTCTGAATGTTGAACCACTTCACGGTTCCCGTCGCCATGGGTAACCCTTTCACTACTTTAGATATGCTGAACCGCGCGGCGTCCCACACAATATAAAGGGAACGCGCAGCCGGCCGTCGAATTCGCACTGGTTTTCGGGATCAAAGTTCGTGGAGCGGGCTGCCGGCGAGGCCGGAAACGCGGACCAAATCGTCTGTCCGTCTATCGACTGCCTGCATATGGCCTTTCGCCGGGGCTTTTGCAAGGACCGATTGGCCGCACTGCGGACCCGGACTAGGCTTCGATCCGCAGCGGTTTGCAGGGAGGGTGTCTTGGCAGATCATCCAGACGTGCTGATTTCCGGCGCTGGCCCGGTCGGCCTGACGCTCGCCAACGAACTCGTCCGCACGGGCGTCCGGGTGCGCATCGTCGACAAGGCGGCGAAACGGACCGACAAGTCGAAGGCGCTCGTCCTGTGGAGCCGCACCCTCGAACTGTTCGACGATGCGGGTTACGCCTCGGACTTCATGTCCGCCGGCATGCCAGCCCACGGCGCCCGGATCTCGACCGGGACGGAGGTCGTCGCCGAGGTCTCGTTCGACGTGATCGACAGCCGCTTCGCCTATGCGCTGATGATTGCGCAAAGCGAGACCGAACGTGTGCTGGAAGAGCGATTGGCCGCTTCCGGCGTGACGGTCGAACGCGAGGTCGAACTGACCGGATTCACCGACACGGGCTCATCGGTCGAAGCCACGCTCTCCCGCACCGACGGTTCCCGTGAGACGGTCGAAGCAGGATGGCTCGTCGGCTGCGACGGCGCTCACTCGGCGGTCCGGCACGGGCTCGGCTTCGAATTCGAGGGCTCGACGCTGCAATCGCACTGGGTGCTGGCCGATGGCCACGTCTCCGGCCTCAGCCCCGCCGACAGACTGCACATCTTCTGGCACCGCGACGGTATCCTCGCCTTCTTTCCGATCGGCGGCGACCGCTGGCGGGTGATCGCCGATCTCGGACCGGCCGGGGACGGCGAGGTTCATCCCGATCCGACGCTTGCTGAGATCAACGAACTGATGGCGCGCCGCGGTTCGCCCGGGATCGTCATGTCCGACCCGGTATGGCTGGCCGCCTTCCGCATCAACGAACGCAAGGTCAGGGATTACGCGAGGGGCCGTGTGTTCCTGGCCGGCGACGCCGCGCACATCCACAGCCCGGCGGGCGGCCAGGGCATGAACACGGGCATGCAGGACGCGTTCAATCTCGCCTGGAAGCTCACGCTCGTGATCGAGGGGGCGGCGAAGCCGGCGCTGCTCGACAGCTATTCGCAGGAGCGCAGCGCCGTCGGGGAACGCGTGCTGAGGAATGCCGGCCTGATGACCGAAGCGGCGACACTCAGGAACCCACTGCTGCAGACTGTGCGGAATGCGATCCTGCGGTTCGCTGCGGGCTTTCCGCAGATCCGGCACAGGGTCGCCGACCAGCTTGCCGAAATGGATATCGGGTATCCGGACAGCCCCCTCACTGCCCGAACCACCGCAGTTCCGGACGGCCCGAAGCCGGGGGAACGCTGGCCGCATCGCCTCCCCAAGGGCGTGGGCGGCCGCAGGTTCACGGCGCTGGGTCCCGCCGCCGTCGTGACGGATCTGGCGGCGAGGTATCCTCGACTGGTGACGGCGGTGCCCGGCGACCATGCGCTGCGGCTCATCCGGCCCGACGGCTATGTCGGCTTCGCGGGATCATCCACGGACGCCGCCCGGGCCGAAGCCTATCTGGCCGCCCTGGTCTGATACGCCGGGCAGGCCTTCCGGAACGTCTCGCAGGGCCAATCGTTGGACGGCCTGACCTGCCCCCCTGGAGACGCTCGATGTCCGACGGCCTCACGAACCCGCCCGCGCTCGCGATCGCGACCGACATGGTCTGCCACATCATCGTGAAGGCCCGCGAATTCGACGTGCAGGACGTCGAAACCGACCCCGATTCCGGCTCCAATGCCGCCGACGATGGCGGGATCTCGATCCTCGAGGAGCATGACGACGATCCGACCCAGGCCGAACTCGTGGCCTTCATCGAGGCCCTCGACGAGGACGAGCAGGTCGACCTCGTGGCCCTGCTGTGGCTCGGCCGGGGCGACGGCGACCTCGAGGACTGGGAGGATCTCCGCACCCAGGCCCGGGACGCGCGCAACGAGCGCACCTCGGCCTATCTGCTCGGACAGCCCCTGCTTGCCGACCATCTGGCCGACGGCCTCTCGGCGCTAGGCCTGTCCTGCGAGGACTTCGAGAAGGACCACCTGTAGCCGTCGGCTCAGGGCATGGTTCCGTGCGGCCGCTTCTCGCCCGGTCGCACGCGCCGATCCTCGTCTTCCGGGCTGACCGTCCGGGGCGTGTCGCCGTCGCGCTGGGGCACGCGCTCCCCGAGGTCGGTCGCGCGCTCGATATCGACATTGTCCCGCTCGCGGGGCCTGGGACCGGAATCCTGGTTCATGTCATCCTCCTCGTTGCACGACGAACGGGGAGGAGACTGGCAGGTTGCGCAGGAGTCGCCTCAGCGGCGACGGCGTGATTTCGCTCGCGAGGAGGCCGGGACGACCTCGTCACGGTCGAGGTTGTCGTACTCCTCGTCCATCAGCCGGTAATCCATGGTGAGCTCTTCGCCCGCTTCGATGTCACGAAGGGCGTAGTAGGTCACGTCGCCGTCATCGGAGCCGATGTTGGGATCGGCGGAGTGGTTCATGTACCAGCCGGTGGAGATGCGCAGGAAATCGAGCGGCACCCAGTAGCCGCGCGCGGTCCTGATGCCGAACCGCTTGATGAGCTTCACCTGCGGCGAGGCATGCGCCCTCGCGACCGGGATGAAGCGGCTGTCCTTGCCGTCCCACACCCGGACCCGTTCGTTCTTCCGGATGTCGATGTCGGCGAAGCAGCCGAGACCGTGGATCGAGGAGGCGCCGAGATAGACGAACGCCTTGCTGGTCCTGCGCTTCATGGGCTGGCGTCAGGCCTTCACGATGAACGGCTTCGCCGCGGCATCGTAGTCGGCATAGCCGAGCGTCGCGCGCAGATCGGCCGGCGACAGCGCGCTCTGGCTCTCCGCCTCTCCGGCCTTGAGCGCGGCCAGGCCCGCCTTCATGCCGGCGGCGGCCGGCGACAGCATGCCGGTCGGATAGGTGCCGATCTTGAAGCCGAGCGCGAGGGCTTCGGTCTGCGAAGGCGTGGCGCGCGGCGCGCCGGGGGACAGCACCGCGAACGACGGACGGCCCTTGGCGGCAGCGATGCCGCGGCGGATCTCCTCGTCGTCGGCCGGCGAGTCGAGGAACAGGATGTCGGCGCCTTCCTCGACATACATTTCGATGCGCGCCACCGCCTCGTCGATGCCCTGGGTCGGGCGGCAGTCGGTGCGCGCCAGCACCAGGATGCCCGACTCCTTCGCCGCTTCGACGGCGGCGCGGATCTTCATGCGCGCTTCCTCGCGCGGCAGGCAGGGTTTGCCCGCGGCGGTGAGGGCACGCGGCGTGATCTTGTCCTCGATGAGCACGGCGGCGGCCCCGGCCCGGCCGTAGGCGCGCACGGTGCGCTGGACGTTCATCGCATTGCCGTAGCCGTGGTCGCCGTCGGCGAGGACGAGCAGGTCGGGCGCCGCACCGCGCACCATGTTGAAGGAATCGAACATCTCGCCGAACGAGACGAGGTCGAGATCGGGACCGCCCAGCCGGCTCGCCGCCACGCAGGAGCCCGAGAGGAAGGCGGTCTTGAAGCCCTCGCCGTAGGTCAGCTTGGCCGTGAGGCCGTCCCACACCGCCGGCATGACGACGAGGCCGGGCTCGGCCAGCAGGGCGCGCAGACGCTGGGGGGCAGTGGTCAAGACGATCTCCTAAGGCTTCGCTGAAAGGCGGCGGACGATAGCAGACCGTGAAGCCGGGTCGACACCGCGATGCCCCGCGGTCGAGGGCTCGTTCGCTGCGCGGTCCGCCAGGGGCGAGGTCAATCGCCCGCCTTCAACAGCAGCTTGCCGGCCACGCCTCGACCCTCCAGGCGGCGATGCATTTCCGCCGCCTGATCGAGCGGAAATACCCCCTCGATCGGCACTTTCAGCCAGCCGTCGACAAGACCCGCCATCACCTGGTCGACGCCTTCCTGCCATTCGGCCGACGCCTGGTCGATATGGCCGAGATGCAGGCGGGTGAAGGTCTGCGACCGCGGCAGGATGCGCTCGCGGATGTTCTTGAAGGGCTGGCCTTCGGCTTCGCCGATGCTGATGACGTGGCCCAGCGTCTTCACGACGCCGAAGGTGCGGTCGAGCATCGTGGCGCCATAGGAATCGATGGCGAGGTCGACGCCTTTGCCATCGGTGAAGTCGAGCACGGCGCGCTCGAAATCCTCCTGCGTCGTCACCACGACCCGCGACGCGCCATAGGCCAGGGCGCGGGCCTCCTTGCCCGGCGTGCCGGTCGTGCCGATCACGCGTGCGCCGGCATGGACGGCGAGTTGGGTGCACATCAGCCCGACCCCGCCGCCGATCGCGTTCACCAGCACGGTCTCGCCGGGCCCTATGCCGCCGTGGATCGTCCACAGCATGTGCCAGGCCGTCAGCGCCTGGATCGGAAACGCTGCGCCCACGTCGAGTCCGACCGCATCCGGCAGCTTGATCAGCCCCTTGGCCGAGGCGACGCATTTCTCGGCATAGGCGCCGCCCTTTTCAGGAAACGTCGCGACGCGATCGCCCACCGCAATGCCTGTCACGCCCGATCCCAGCGCGGCCACGGTGCCCGAGACCTCGAAGCCCAGCACCATGGGATAGGTCATCGGATGCGGATAGATGCCCATGCGAACCTGCGTGTCGGCCCAGTTGCAGCCGGCATAGGCGACATTGATCAGGACCTCGCCCGGACCGGGAACGGGAGCGGGCAGATCGGCCAGCACCAGTTGCTCGGGTCCTCCGGTGGCATGGATGACGACGGCTTTCATGGCTTCCTCCCGCGATGTCGTGCGTGGCGGAAGCCTTGCAGCTTCGGTGCCAGCCCGCGGCCGACGGTCAGCCTTTTTCCGCCAGCACCTCGCGCAGGCGGGCGGTCGCGGCGCGGCCGATGACGAGCGGATCGGCCATGCCGTCGAGAAACAGGCGGCTGGTCGCGCGCGACGGCGACTCGACGCGCCGCAGGCGGTCGAGGTTGATCATCAAGGAACGGCCGAGCCGAACGAAGCGGCTGGACGGAAGCATCCCTTCGAAATGCGCCAGCGTTCGCAGGATCATCACCGGCGGCTGCCCGGCCACGAACACACGCACGAAGTCGCCATCGGCGCAGATCGCCACGATCTCGGCCGGCGCGACGAGCAGCGTGCGGCGCGGCGTCCGGAGCTCGATGGTCCCGGGAGCGGGCGGCCGGGCCGAGAGGGCGATCTCCCGCGCCGCGCGCGCCAGCGCCCGCTCCAGGCGTGCCGGCTCGACCGGCTTCAGAAGAAAGTCGACGGCCTCGACGGCGAAGGCATCGACTGCGTGTTCGGCATAGGCGGTGACGAAGACGACGATTGGCCGGTGTTCCAGCGAGTCGAGAAGGTCGAACGCGTCCCGCCCGCCACCAAGCTCGATGTCGAGCAGGACGAGGTCGGGCTGCGTGCGCGCGATTTGATCGCGGGCGGCCTGCGTGCTGTCGGCCTCGCCGACGATCGCCACCTCGGGATGGGCCGCAAGCAGCCGCCGCAGGGCGCTGCGGGCCAGCGGCTCGTCATCGACGATCAGGACCCGCACGGCTCGCCCTCGAGTTCGAGCGTCGCGATCACTTTCTTGTCGCCGCCGGGCGCGCCAACCTCGCGTAGACTGAAGGCATGCCGGTCCGGATAGTGCAGCGCGAGCCGACGGCGCACGTTCTCCAACCCGATGCCAGCCCGCTGGCGGCGGGTCGACCGTCGCGTCGTGTCGAGCTGCCCGGTGTTCTCGACTTCGATGTGAAGGGTGTCGCCCGCCAGGGCGATGTCGATCCGGAGATCGAGTCCATCGTCCCGCCTGCCGTGCTTCACGGCATTCTCCACGAGCGGCTGCAGCAGGAAGCTCGCGATCCGACGTTGCGCGGACTCGGGCATCACGTCGAGGCGCGCATGCAAGCGGTCACCGAAGCGCGCCCGCTGGACGCCGAGATAGGCCATCAAGCCGGCAACCTCGTTCGAAACCGTTACGACCGTATGATCGATTCCGTCGAGCGAATGGCGCAGGTAGGCGGTGAGATTGCGCAGCATGTCGAGTGCCGCCTCCGGATGCTCCGGAATTTCCTCGGCGACCCCGTTCAGGGCGTTGAAGAGAAAATGCGGGTCGAGTTGGAGTCGCAGCTGCTCGAGTTCGGCGCGCAGGGCCTCGGCTTGCGCCCGCATCGCCTTGCGATGCTCGGCCTGCTCCGCCAGTTCCGCGCGCAGCCAGAAATAGGCGAGGCTCCACCCCGCCAGGACGAAGAAATAATGCACGAGGGGGATGAGGAATTCCTCGGCCCCGCGCCGGTCGGGCGTCACGAGCCAGGGAAGGGCTTCGTGCGCGGCCACGATTGCGGTCGCGGTCGCCAGCGCGCCCAGAAGCGACAGCAGGCCGATCAGCGCCATGGCGCCGAGCGACACACGGGCCTTGAAGGGTCGCGAGACGTAGACGGTGTGCATCGCCGTCGAGATCGCGATCAGGCAAAGAAGGATGAGCGCCGTGCGGGCGAAGGCGACGCCGTAGCTGTGGAAAGCCACGCGCTGCGCCATGACGTTGACGATTGCGAAGAGGCCCCATCCCGCTAGCTGGGCTCGCCAGAACAGGGACAGGCCGTTCCATCGGGCAAGCAGGTATGCGGACGGATTCATGAACTCGGGACAAGGCAGCGGTCGACCGGCGAAAGATTGGGCATTTGGCGATGCGAGGCAAGCACCGACCGGGGAGGGAGTGCAGATGCCGTTCGCCGAGTTTCCAGCCGCATTCATCGACTAAGGCCGCGGCTGCAGATTTACTGTCAGAGAGTCAATGGCAACCTTGCGTCCGCGAAACCGGGTGGAGGTAAGCAATGGCGACGGTGAAATACGCGATCAAGGACAATTGGGGCTCGGGCTTCATCGGCAACATGACCGTCGAGGGCGGCAGCTCCGGCACCCAGGGATGGACCGTCGAATTCGATGCCGGCTTCGCCATCACGAACATCTGGGGTGCCGAGATCGTCAGCCATGTCGGCACCCACTACGTCCTGCGCAGCGCCTCCTACAACACGAACGTCCCTGCCGGCGGCAGCGTGACCTTCGGCTTCCAGGCCGCCCCGGGCGCGACCGGCGGGACGGGGGCGACCGGCCTGTCGCTGAATGGCACCGGCGGGACTCCCCTGCCCACGCTCTCGATCGGCGATGCGTCGATCGTCGAGGGCAACAGCGGCACCAAGCAGCTGGTCTTCACCGTCAGCCTGTCCCAGGCGGCCACCGGGCCGGTGACGGTCGCCTATGCGACAGCGGATGGCACCGCCCTGGCTGGGCAGGATTACGTCGCCAAATCCGGGACGATCACCTTCGCGGCCGGGGAGACACAGAAGACGATCAGCATCGCCATCAACGGCGACAAGGTCGCCGAGCTCAACGAAGCGCTCGCGCTGAAACTGTCGGCGCCGACCGGTGCAACGATCGCCGATGGCGCGGCGGTCGGCACCATCCTGACCGACGACGTGATCGTTCCCAGGATCGCCATCGCCGATGCCACGGTCAAGGAAGGCGACAGCGGCACGCGCAATCTCGCCTTCACCGTCACCCTCTCGGAAGCCACCAGCGGGCCGGTCACCGTCAACTACGCAACCGCGGACGGGAGCGCCAAGGCGGGCGAGGACTACATTGCCCAGACCGGCAGCCTGACCTTCGCCGCGGGCGAGACCTCCAAGGTGATCAACATCGCCGTCTCGGGTGACGGCACCATCGAAGGCAACGAGACGCTGAAGATCAGCCTGACGTCACCCGCGGGCGCCAAGATCGCCGATGGCGCAGCGGTCGGCACGATCGTCAACGACGATGCGAGGATTTCCGTCGCCGATGCGACCGTCACGGAAGGAAACGTCGGCAGCACGAATCTCGCCTTCACGGTCACGCTGTCCGCCGCCACGTCGGGTCCGGTCACCGTCGACTATGCGACCGCCAACGGCACGGCAAAGGCGGGTCAGGACTACACCGCCCAGACCGGGACCCTGACCTTCGCCGCAGGCGAAACCTCGAAGGTCGTCAATGTCCAGGTGAGCGGCGACTTCGCGGTCGAGGCCAACGAGACGCTCAAGCTCACCCTGTCGTCGCCGACCGGCGCCACGATCCGGGACGGTACCGCCCTCGGCACGATCGTCAACGACGACACCACGACGCCGGCCCTGCCGACGCTCGGCATTTCCGATGCCTCGGTGATCGAAGGCAACCCCGGCACCGGCGCGGCGCCGGGCTGGCTCAGCACCTCGGGCAACCAGATCGTCGACTCGGCCGGACATGCCGTGCAGATCGCCGGCGTGAACTGGTTCGGCTTCGAATCCTCGACCTTGGCGCCGCACGGCCTGTGGACCCGCGGCTACAAGGACATGATGGACCAGATGGTCGATCTCGGCTTCAACACAATCCGCCTGCCCTTCTCCAGCGAGATGCTGCACACCAGTGCGGCCCCCAACGGCATCGACTTCAACAAGAACCCCGACCTCAAGGGCCTGTCGGCGCTGCAGATCATGGACAAGATCGTCGACTATGCGGGCGAGATCGGGCTGAAGATCATCCTCGACCATCATCGCAGCGACTCGGGCGCCGGCACGTCGGAGAACGGCCTCTGGTACAACAGCCAGTACACGCAGGCGGCCTGGGTCGCCGATTGGAAGATGCTGGCCGCTCGCTATGCCGACGATCCCACCGTCATCGGCGCCGACCTGCACAACGAACCCTACAACGGCACCTGGGGCGGCGGCGGCGTCAACGACTGGGCCCTGGCGGCGGAGACCGCCGGCAACGCCATCGGCACGGTCAATTCGAACTGGCTGATCTTCGTGGAGGGGGTCGGCACCTACAAAGGCGAGAGCTACTGGTGGGGCGGCAACCTGATGGGCGTGCGCGACCGGCCGATCGATCTCGCGCTCGACGGCAAGCTGGTCTATTCGGCGCACGACTATCCGAACTCGGTCTACAAGCAGCCCTGGTTCCAGGGGGCCGACTTCCCGGCGAACCTGCCCGCCAAGTTCGATCAGATGTGGGGCTATATCTACAAGGAAGGCATCGCGCCGGTGTGGATCGGCGAGTTCGGCACCAAGCTGGTCGATCCGAAGGACGCGCCGTGGCTGGAAGCCATCACCTCCTATCTCGGCGGTGATTTCGACAATGACGGCACGTCCGACCTCGCCCCCGGGCAGAAGGGGCCGAGCTGGACCTTCTGGTCGTGGAATCCCAACTCCGGCGACACCGGCGGCATCCTGACCGACAACTGGACCGGCGTGAACCAGACCAAGATGGGTTACCTGACGCCCATCGAGTACCAGTTCCACGACGATGCGCCGGGCGACGGCGGGACGCCGAGCGGCCCCACGGCGAGCTTCGTGCTCACCCTCTCCGAAGCCGCGACGCACGAGGTCACCGTCGACTACCAGACCGTCTACGGCACGGCCGGCGCCGCGGACTTCATCGCCGGCAACGGGCACGTCACCTTCGCGGCCGGCGAGAAGAGCAAGACGATCACGATCGAGATCACGCCGGACAAGCTCGTCGAAGGCAACGAACAATTCAGCGTCGTGCTGACCAACGCGGCGGGGGCCACGATCTCCCGCGGCACCGGTACCGCGACCCTCGTCGACGACGATGCCGCAGTGACGCCGACACCCACACCGACACCGCCCGCCAGTCTGGGCGACGTCGATGCCGTCTTTGCGATCGTCAACTCCTGGTCCGGCGGCTTCAACGGCAGCGTGACGCTCGAGAACGACGGCGCCAACGCCGTGAATGGCTGGCAGCTCAGGATCGACACCAGCAACCAGATCACCGACATCTGGAACGCCGTCATCGTGTCGCACGATTCGAGCGGATACGTCGTCGGCAACGCCTCGTACAACGGAACGATCGCCCACGACGGCAAGACCAGCTTCGGTTTCGTCGCCACGGGCGCACAGGATCCGTCGGCCATCCACATCGATCTGCTGCACGTTTGAGGGCGTGACGTCGCAGCGGCGGCGTCTCGCCCTGCAGTTCCGACGCATGCCGGGCGCTTCCGGTGATCTCTCCCAGTGCCTAAAATCGGCACTGGGAGGATTTTCGATGAAGTTCAGTTTCTCCGGCGAGCAGGAAGAATTCAGGACCAGCCTTCGCCGGTTCCTCGGCGAGCGCTCGCCCACCAAGGAGGTGCGGCGCCTGATGGAAACCGAGTCCGGCTTCGAGCCCGCCGCCTGGCGCAAGCTCAACACCGAGCTCGGCCTGACCGCGGTGCGTATCCCCGAGGCCTACGGCGGCCAGGGGTTCGGCTTCGGCGAACTGGGCATCGTGCTGGAGGAGATGGGCCGGGCGCTGCTCTGCGCGCCGTTCTTCTCGACGGCGGTTCTGGCGACGGGCGCGATCCTGAATGCCGGCAGCGAAGACCAGAAGCAGGCCCTGCTCCCGGGCATCGCCGCGGGCGACACGATCGCCACGCTGGCCTGGCTCGAGGATCCCAACCATTGGGAGGGCGCCGCGACCCGGATGACGGCGACGCAAACCGGAAGCACCTGGAAGCTCGACGGCCACAAGAGCTACGTGCTGGACGGCCATACGGCCGACCTCATCGTCGTGCTGGCGCGCACGGCCGGCAGTTCGGGCGACGCCGGCCTTTCCCTGTTCACCGTCAAGGGCGACGCGCCGGGTCTTGAGCGCCGGAACCTCAAGGTGATGGACCCGACGCGCAAGCTCGCCCGGCTCGAGTTCAAGGGCGTCGAAGCGACCCTGCTGGGCGAGGCCGGCGCCGCCGCGGCGCCGTTCGCCCGCACCCTGGTCGAGGCAGCGGTCTGCCTGTCCAACGAAATGGCCGGCGTCTCCGAACGGCTGCGCGAGGATGCGCTGGCCTATGCCCAGATGCGCATGCAGTTCGGCCGGCCGATCGCCTCGTTCCAGTCGATGAAGCACAAGCAGGCCGACATGCTGGTCGACGTCGAGCTGGCCAAGTCGGCCGCCTACTATGCCGCCGCCGCCCTCGACGAGGGCGACGAGGACATCGTCGCGGTGGCGTCGCTCGCCAAGGCGGCGGCCAGCGAGGCCGCCCTGCAGACCGCCGTCCATGCCATCCAGATCCATGGCGGCATCGGCTTCACCTGGGACAACGACACCCATCTCTGGTTCAAGCGCGCCAAGAGTTCGGAAGTGATGCTGGGCGACGCCCATCATCACCGCGAGCAGATGATGCAGCACTGGGCGGCCTGAGGAGCAGGAAGATGAGCGAACTCACCGAAGACTCCGTCCGCGCCGACGTGCGCGCCTGGCTCGAAGCCAACTGGAATCCCGAACTGGGCCTCGTGGAATGGCGCAACAAGCTGGCCGATTCCGGCTGGGGCGTCCCGACCTGGCCCAAGCAATGGTATGGCCGCGACCTGCCGCAGGCGTTCCAGGCCGTGGTCGACGAGGAATTCCAGAGGATCGGCGCGATCGGCGTCGCCAAGGCCGGCATCCGCACGCTTGCGGCGGCCACCATCCTGGCGCACGGCACCGATCTCCATAAGGAGAAGTTCCTGCGCCGCATCCTGACCGGCGAGGATACCTGGTGCCAGCTGTTCAGCGAACCGGGCTCCGGCTCCGACGTGGCCGGCGCCGTCACCCGCGCCGAGATGCAGGGCAACAAGTGGATCGTGAACGGCCAGAAGGTCTGGACGACCTCGGCCCATCACGCGCACTGGGGCCTGCTGCTGGCCCGCACCGACTGGGACCAGACCAAGCACAAGGGCCTGTCCTACTTCATCATCGACATGCACCAGCCCGGCGTGAACGTGCAGCCGCTGAAGCAGATGAACGGCCACGCCTCGTTCAACCAGGTGTTCCTGACCGACGCCGTGGTCGAACCGGAGTTCCTGGTCGCCAACGTGGGCGACGGCTGGGCCGTGACGACGACGACCCTGATGCACGAGCGTCGCGGCGCCGACGGCCTGCGCAGCTGGGCCATGGGATCGGACCGCAAGGGCCGCGCCTACGACGAGGAGCGCGCCGAGATCGCCACCACGATGGAGCCCTACAAGTGGTATCCGCAGCGCGCCGGCCGGGTCGACCTGATCCTGCAGCGCGCCCAGGAGACCGGCCTGATCGACGATCCGGTGGTGCGCCAGGAGATCGCCCGGCTGCTGGTGATGTCCAAGGCCGCCGAATGGACGGCCCGCCGCGCGCGTGCCGCCGCCCAGCAGGGCAAGCCGCAAGGTCCGGAAGGCTCGCTCGGCAAGCTGGTCTCCAGCCATGTCGCCCGCGCCGCCGCGCGCGTGCACACCCAGCTCTCCGGGGCCGATGCGCTTCTGTCGGGTGCCGACAGCCCGATGAACGGCGTGATCGCCGAGATCCTGGTCTCCGTCCC
>Ga0209066_10004680_pt1 | contig 14723 bp, 12 predicted proteins | sample All_14_2_FD_187198 | JGI IMG/M metagenome (GOLD analysis project Ga0209066, IMG submission 187198) | Freshwater microbial communities in response to fracking from Pennsylvania, USA - Allegheny Zone_MetaG_DW_15 (SPAdes) (version 2) ...
CCCCCTCCCCAGCCCTACCCCGCCATCGCGGCCACCTCTTCGACGGCGGCGACAACGGCCTTTGGGTGCTCGATGGGGATGTTGTGTCCGCAGTCGACGAGGCGCCGGAAGCCTCGCTCCGATAGGTCGGCGAGCTCATCGTGCATACCGAACCAAGCCGCCGTCTGCGCGGCGTTTTCCAGGAACGCGCTTTGCGTCGTGTCCGTAGCGCTGAGCACGGCGAGCGGCGTTTGGCCGAGCGGCTTCTTGTCGGCCGCCGCCTCAATGGCGGTTGAGGCCCGCAGATGCAGGCTCTCCGATATGGCCGTGCGCAGGTAGGACGGGCGCGTCCACATGTCGTGGAAGGTCGCGTTCATGGCCGGGGAGAGGTCTGATCGTGGCACAGCGATCCGAGCCTTGTAGTCAGCAGCCTCAGGTGTGAGCCGTCCCGCCTCGGCCCGCTCCAACAATCGCTGGAAGACCTCCCGCTCCTGGTCGAGGTGCGGGCTTGGCCCGCCATAGAGGCGCTGCTCCCAATCTGCGAAGCAGGAATCGACCATCACCAGACCCAGGCAGTCCTGAAGATAGTGGGCGGCGAACAGGCGCATGCGTATCCCGCCCGCCGAGTGCCCGACCAGAATGTAGGGCGGACCCAACTGCGCCGCGGCCAAGGCGGCTCGCAGATCGCTGACGATGGCGCTTGAGGTTCTGGGCTCCGGCCCGGGGTCACTGAAACCCAGGCCCGCATTGTCGAAGGAGACGACGCGAAACCGCCGCGAGAGCCGATGCTGGACGAGCGCCCAATCCAGGGTAATGCCGAGGTAGCCTGCGGCGAGAACCACCGTGATGGGGCCCTCGCCCGTGATGCAAAGGTTCAGCCTTCGGCTGGCGGAAATCGGCGCAAGGGTTTGGGCGCGGGCGTAGACGTCCATCGCAGCCGGCGGGCCGTGGGGTGTCGTATTCACGAGATGATCCTGAGAGAAGATTGAGGCGAGCCGACAGGCGCGCAGGCCTGCGCGCCTGGGCGTTCACGGCCTCGCGCAGAGCGCGAGAAGGGCTCAGCTCATCTTCACGGCGCGAGCCTAGCCGCACGCCTGAGCGACTGCAATGCAAGTCGGCCGACCGGGATCGAGCGCTCAGACTCTCTTGACCCGCCTCGTGATCGGTCAGAAAATTTGCGAACGATCACCGCGCCTCGCGGTGAGCCGCGGTACCGCCGTGGTGGATCAGTCGTTCTGGCGCTCGCGCCGGAGGGATGATTCACCGCGGGGCGTCTCAGCCAGGAGACGCCAATGCCACACCCCCTCACCGCAGATCAGCAGGACGAAATCGCGCGCAAAGGCGTGCTGTCCCTGCCTGGGTTCTTCTCCACGACTGACATCGCGATCATGCGCGACCGCCTCTGGGAGGATCTTGAGGCGAGATATCGGCTCAGTCGCCAGCACCCCGCCAGCTGGCCGACGGCGTCGCCGTCGCAGTTTCAGAAGCTGAGGCGCTCTGGCGCCTTCGCGGCCCTGGCGTCGCCCAAGCTGTTCGCCCTTGCCGACGCCCTGATCGGCCCAGGCCGCTGGGCGGCGCCAGAGCATTGGGGCGCGCCTCTGGTCACCTTTCCGAGCCTGGCCCCGGTTCTCCCAAGACCGCCGTGGCATCTGGATATTGGTGGCCAGGAGCCGCTCAGTCCCTTGCCCACCTTGAGGATCTTCACCTTCCTTGAGCCGGTTGGCGCGCACGGCGGGGGCACGCTGTACGTGGCTGGCTCACATCATCACGCCTTGGCGTGCGAGCGCTTCCATGGGGCGCCAGTGCGGTCTGCCCAGGTGCGCGACTGGCTGAAGCAGCACCCGTGGTTCGCCCGCCTGCTAGCCACGCCCACAGAAAGCCTGAGGTCCTTGATCGGCGTAGAGGCCCAGGTTGGCGCTCGCGTGGTCGCCCTGGGAGAGATGACCGGCCAGCCCGGCGACCTCATCATCATGCATCCCGCGCTTCTTCATGCGCCAAACCACAACGCGTGCGATCGGCCCCGGATGATGCTGACCGACTCCATCCGTCGGCGCGAAGGGACCAATCCGAGCGTCTAGCCTGGGGCGATAAGGGGTGAAACGCGACTTCTTCAAAAAAAAGTCGGGGGATCGGCGACCGTTTTCCGACCGGCCCGGGGGCAATATCTCCGCGGTCGGCGGCGCCCCCCTATAAGCAATGCTTATTGCCTTAAGCTCTAGTCGCGCGCGAGCAGTTCTATCTCCGCTAAACTCGTTACGAAACCGTTGATTTTAGAAGCTTTTTTAGAATGTACACGTAACGTTCTGTGAACATTTGCGCGTGATTTTCGCGGTTGCCGCTGATTGAGCGGGCAACACATGGAACCTGAATGACCCAACAGACGAAGAAGAAGCTCATCGCCTGGAAAGCCGTCCGGCCGATGGTGGGCGACCTTGGCCGAACGACCTGGTGGCGGCTCGTCCGCGACGGCAAGGCGCCGCAGCCAGTGCAACTGACACCGGGGCGAATCGCCTGGGTGGAGTCCGAAATCCTGGACTGGATTGATCGCCGCCAACCTACCTACGCCAAGGCAGCGGCACATGTCCTCCCCGAGACGCCTGAACGGATCATCCGCAGGTAGCTGAGGCGACCTACTGAGCCTCCCCTCCTCACACGTCGCTGAGGCAGGCGCGTCGACGTCAAAGCTCTGACGACCCGCGCCTGCCGACAGCCCCCTCCCCCGTCGGACGAACACCCATGTCTCAATCCTATCCGATCCAGGTACGACTACCCTCTGAGCTCTTCGTCGAGCTGAAGGAGGTCGCCTCCTCCACGAACCAGACCCTCCCTGCCGTGATCAGGGAGCGCTTGGCGCTGGCCTCGTTTTTCCATCAGACGGTACTGTCTCTTCGCACAGACCTGGCGCTATCGGGCGCCCTGCCGTCGGCCCGCGGACTAGCAGGACACCAACCCCTTCATCCCGCCGTGCTCGAAGGGATGCTCGCGGAAATCCTGATGACCCTGCGCATCCTGGCCAGTCCCCAGAAGATGAAAGAGGCCCAAGCCTCAGTTGAGTATGGCGGGCTGCCGCTCTGGAAGCCGCGGTGATCGTCCCCCCGTGCTGAGCCACAAAGTCCTTACCCGAGCCGATGTCGGTGCTGTTGGCGCCTACTATGCCGACGGCGCCGACGACTATTTCGCCAAGGAGGGCGAGAGCCAGGTCTGGCAAGGACGTGGCGCTGAGATGCTGGGGCTCTCGGGGCAGGTCCAGGCCGGTCGGTTCCAGGACCTCCTGGCTGGGCGGGTCACGCCCGGTCAGGCCCCGGCTCGCGGATCAACCCGGGCCGACAGCAAAAGCCGGATCGGGATCGACTTCACCTTTTCCGCTCCAAAGAGTGTCTCCATTCTCGCTCTTGTCGGTGGCCATTCAGTCCTTGTGGAAGCCCACGACAGGGCCGTCACCAAGGTCATGGAGTTGGTCGAACAGCAGGCGCGGGCCAGGCAGAAGTCGGCTGGCGCCACCCATGAGGAGCGTACGGGAAACCTGATCATCGCCAAGTTTCGGCACGAAACCACGCGAGAGCAGGATCCGGCGCTTCATACCCACGCCGTCATCATGAACCTGACGCGACGCGCCGACGGCCAGTGGCGGGCGTTGAGCAACGAAGCCATCATCAAGATGACCGGCTACCTAGGCGTCCTTTACCGGGCCGAACTCTCGCGGGAGCTCCAGGAGAAGGGATATGAGCTGCGCTTTGGGCGGGAAGGCACGTTCGAAATCACGAGCGTCAGCCGCACCCAGATCGAGGGGTTCAGCAGGCGCGGCGGGCAAGTGGAGGCGGAGCTCGCCAAGTCCGGTTTGACCCGCGCCACGGCCACGACGGCCCAGCGTCAGATGGCGACGATGAAGACGCGGCAGAGGAAGTCGCCGGAGATGGATCGCGAGGCGCTCCACGCCACTTGGCGACAGCGGGCTAGTGAGCTCGGGATCGAGTTGGGCGAGCGCGCACGCACGGCGCATCAGAAAAGCTCAATCATGGCCCTCTTCAAACCGCCGGCCGCCATCGCCGCGTCTCGCCATGCCACCGCCGCAGTCCGCTATGCCATCGGCCACCTATCGGAACGCGAAGCCGCATTCACCGGCGCGAGGCTGATGGAAGTGGCGATGCAGCACGGCGTCGAGGGTTCGACTCTGGAGGCCGTGTTGGCGGCTGTGCGTCGTGAGGTCGATCAGGGACGATTGGTTCAGGAGGAGCCTTGCTACGCGCCAGCCAAGGAGCGCAGCGCGACAGGACGCACGTTCTCGCAGCTCGTCGGTGATCTTCAAACGGCGGGAGAGCCGGCCAACCAGGCCCATGAGCGCATCTATCAGGCCATTGACGAAGGGCGTCTTGTGGAGCTTCCGCCGAGGTTCACCACCCCATCGGCCATGGAGAACGAGCGAGAGATCCTGCGGATCGAGCGCGAGGGACGTCGAGCCATCCGTCCGTTTCACAATCCTGAAAAGGCGGCGCACAGGCTGCCGCACAACGAACTGACCACTGAGCAGTGGAAGGCGGCAGTCTTGATGCTCTCGACCGCTAACCGCGTGGTTGGGGTCGAAGGCCTGGCTGGGACCGGCAAGAGCCACATGCTCCAGGCCGCCAAAAAGGAAATTGAAAAGGCCGGCCACGAGGTCAGGGTCCTCGCCCCGTATGGCGCCCAGGTGAAGGCGCTGCGTGAACTCGGCGTCAAGGCGAACACGGTCTCGTCCTTTCTCGCGGCGAAGTCGCGCGAGCTGTCGGCCGCGACCGTCCTCGTTGTCGATGAAGCTGGCGTGGTCCCCACCCGACAAATGGCGGCGATACTGAAGCTGGCCGAGACGGCGGACGCCCGCGTCGTCCTGATCGGAGACCGCCAGCAGACCAAAGCGATCGAGGCGGGCAGACCCTTCGATCAGCTCATCAAGGCCGGCATGGATTTGAGCCGGATGACCGAAATCCAGCGCCAGCTCGATCCAAAGCTGAAGGAGGCTGTCGGCCTCGCGGCCAGCGGAAAGGCCGCCATGGCGCTGGAGCGGATCAAGGACGTCTACGAGATTGGGAATCCGCACGCGAGGCGTGAAGCCATCGCAGATGCTTACGCGCGCCTCTCACCGGCGGAGCAGCAGCGGACACTGATCATCTCGGGCACCAATGAGGCCCGCCGCGAGATCAACGCCAACGTCCGGCGGGCCCTGCGCCTCGATGAGGGCGGCGTCCCCGTCGAGTTTCTGGTTCGCCGGGACACCACCCGAGAAGAGCGGAAGTTCGCCAAGAACTATGAGATCGGAGACCGTGTCCAGCCGGAGCGGGACTACCCGGCCCAGGGTCTGAAGAAGGGTGTCGCCTACCAGGTGACCGCTATCGGCAACGACGATCGCCTGACCGTCGCCGACGCCGGCGACCGCAAGATCACGGTCAGGCTCGAGGAGGCGCAGGAGCTCTCGGTCTACAGCGCTACGAAGGCTCAGCTGACAAAGGGTGATCTGGTCCGGATCACGCGCAACGACGCCGCCCGCGATCTGGCCAATGGTGATTGTCTCCGTGTCGAGGCTATCACCAGCCAGTCCATCTATCTCAGTGACGGTAAGCACGACGCTCTACTGCCCAGGAAGGATCCGCTTCACCTCGACTATGGCTACGCCCGGACCGTCCATGGCAGCCAGGGCCTGACCGTCGACCGGGTCATCTACGAGGCTGAAGCCGGCAGCCCCACCACAGCGCAGGACACCTTCTACGTCGGACTTTCGCGAGCGCGTCTCGAAGTTCAGCTCTTTACCGACGACTCGAAGCGCCTACCCGGCGCACTCCAGCGCGAGCGCAACAAGACCGCCGCCCTCGACCTTCAGCGCGAGCGTGATCTTGAGCGCACGCAACGCGGCATCGGCGGGCGCGAGCTCGGCTGAGCAGGGAGGCCCGCCCCTCTTGAACAGGCCGCCGGGAGAGATTTGGAGGCGCGTTGCGCCGTCTCCGACCCACTGTACAGGCCACTACGTGGCGTCCGACACTCCTGCGGATAAAGTAGTCATCTTTTCAGTAACTTGCGCAGTCCCGCGCCGACACCTCTGTAGTGATCCCCGACCCGCCCAACTCACACTTTCCCCCACATTTACAAACACTTGCGCGGCACCCGAAGGTGCGTCTGGTGTATAGGGAAATTAAGGACCGAAATGGGAAGCGATCGGGTCAGAACAGACACAAAGCCCAGAAGCATTAGGCGCGGTGAGAGCATCAAGAGCAGGAAACGAAAGATGTGAGACGGACATGAGACCACTGTAAGACGGATGCGAGACGGATATGGGATCATGGAGGGACCAACGTGAGACCATCATGAGCCAAAGGTGAGACCAACCTTGGACTGAGCTGATACCCAAAGCCGATATCGGGAATGTTCAGGAATATCGCGCGACCTAAACCCGCCGTTATGCCTGAACCTGAGACACTTTTAGGGACCGAGGCCAGGGTTGGGCCAGGCCCCGGCGGATCTTGCGAGGCGCGATAGTCCCGCAAGCCAGCGCGGATGTGAGCAATGAGCAACGGAAGAAGTCTGCCTCAGAGTTGGCCCGGTCTAAGCGCAGCCGCGAGGCTACGGCTGGTCCTCCCGGAAATCGAGGCTTGGGCGAGAGAGTACGGGAGTCACGACGTAATCGTCGCCGACCTGGCCGACCGCGGCCTCGTCGTGAGCAAGGCGCTCCTGCGAAAGGAGCTGCTGAAATACCGTCGAAAGATGGCCGCCACGCCTGGGGCCGGGAGCTCAGCGAAACCCCTCGCGCCGCACGCCGTCACACAAGTCAGGACCGATGCGGTTCGTCGGCCAACAGAGGCGGCGGCTCAACAGAACACTGAGGCATTGGTGATCGACAGTCCCAGAGACGCTTGGCCAAGCAAGTTGCGCGATGTCCTCGATCCGAAAACGCGCTACCGCATTGCCGACGAGTTCATGCACGTGCATGAGAGACCGAGGCTTGGTCGAAAAAAGTGGGAGGAGGAGCAGCGCGCCAAAGCCCTGCCACCAGAGCCGGAGTAACCTTTGCGACATCGGCCGACGTCGGTCGACGGCCGACGCTACCGAACCTCGACCGTTGACGCCCGCTCCGGCCCCCCAACGTCCTCGTCCGGCTCGGAGACCCGCATGAAGAGTTCGATGAGCGGCGCGTTGATGAAATAGTTGTTCCGGCCCTGCTGGTGCTTCTGAAGGAAGCCCGCGGCGGCGAGCTGGTCCAACCGCTTGGCGGCCGTCTGCCGGGTGACCCCGAGATCATGCTGCAGGAATTCGATCCGCGTGTAGGGATGACGGAACAGGTTGTTCAACAGGTCCTGCGAATATCGAATATCGGGATCGGCGCGTAGCCGACGCTTGTAGTCCGCCATGAGCAGCCGCATGCCTTCGATCAGCGCCAATGTCTGCTGCGCCGTCATTGAGACCGCTCGAAGCATATAGATCAACCAAGGCTCCCAGGCGCCATCATCGCGGACTCCTTGAAGCAGGCGATAGTAGTCCGCCTTGTGATTTGTGATGTAGCGGCTGAGGTACAGGATCGGGATATCGAGCAGGCCCGTTCGCGTGAGATAGAGGACGTTGATGATCCGGCCAATGCGGCCGTTCCCATCAGAGAAGGGGTGGATGCTCTCGAACTGATGATGAATGATCGCCATCTTCACCAGAGGATCGAGGTCCGAAGCGTCATCATCGTTGATGAATCGCTCCAGTGCGGTCATGTGCGTGGCGATTTGATCGCGATCCTGCGGCGGCACATAGACCAGAGCCCCCGTTCGGTCATTCTTCAGCGCCGTACCGGGTGTTGAGCGGAACCCCTCCTCCGTCCGCTTGAGCACCCGGAACATCTCGACAATGGCGTTGTTCGTCAGCAGCCCATGATTGCTTTTGAGGCTGTCAAACCCCTTCTTTAGCGCGTCCCGATAGTTGGCCACTTCCTTGGCGTTAGGAGAGGCGGGGCCGTCCAGAAATAAGCTCGCCTGGAAGATTTCATCCTGAGTCGTGACGATATTCTCGATTTCGGAACTCGCCTTCGCTTCTTGAAGCGACAGCGTATCGATGAGGATCGCTTGATTTGGGATGGCCGCCGCTCGGCCCTTCAATTCAGCCAGGTGCCGGTGGGCGTGGCTGAGCTCGCGCAGCACTTCGCGCGTTTCCAAATCTCCCGACGGCGGAAGCACGGGAATTTTGTACGTCGTTTTTAACACGTGGGAATTCTCATGTTCGAATTTCCCGAAAGTTTTAACACGACGATCCCCACGTGTTAAATTTCGCCATACCTACGTTCGCTACGAACGGTAGCCGGGTGGCTCGGCCCCAAGTCCGGACCTTGAGCATGGGCCGGAATTCGGTCGCTTAGCATCCCGGGTGCAGCCCAGACCTCCCGCCCCGCTGGCTCGGGGCAGCTATGGGGGCCGCGCAGAGCTGAGACCCGTATACGTCTAGGCCTCGATACTCGATAGTTCATATGTCAGTCTGCTCTGAGAGCTCCAAGGCGTCGTCAACCTCAATGCCGAGATAGCGCACCGTGCTCTCCAACTTGCCGTGCCCCAGGAGTAACTGGCACGCTCGGAGATTGCCGGTCCGTTTGTATATCAGCGCCACCTTGGTGCGCCGAAGGCTATGGGTGCCGTAAGCCTGTGGCTCGAGGTCTGCGAGTTGAACCCATCGATCAACAAGCCTGGCGTACTGGCGCGTGGTGAGGTGCTCCCCTGGCCGACTTCGGCTCGGGAAAAGCCAGTCGTCCGGACGATGCCCACGAGCGGCGAGCCAGTTTTGCAGCGCCTGCCGTGTGGGCTCGGTGATCTCAAAGGGAACGGGTCGTCCAGTCTTTTGCTGAACGATTGTCGCGCGCGCCCTGACCGCACCACCCGGGGCCACGTCACTAACACGCAATTTTACGAGGTCGCACCCGCGGAGCTTCGCGTCGATCGCGCAGTTGAAGAGTGCAAGATCGCGCACTTGGCCGCCACTCTTTAGCAGCTGGCGAATAGCCCAAATGTGCTTCGGCTTCAGGGGTGGTTTCGGCCCAATTATGCGGCCGGTATGATCTTCCCCCGAATTAGTGGACGGGGTTAGGCCGCTCTGCGCTCGGCGTCGGCTGGGCTGATGTAGCCCAGGGCTGAGTGCAAGCGACGGGGATTGTAGAAGCCCTCGATGTACTGGAACAGGTCGCGACGGGCCTGGTCGCGGGTGGCGTAGATCCGATGATGGACCCGTTCGGTCTTGAGGGTGTGGAAGAAGCTCTCCATCGGGGCGTTGTCCCAGCAGTCGCCCTTACGGCTCATCGACGGCGTAATCCCTTGTCGGGCGAGGGCTGAGCGATAGGCCTCGGCGGCGTATTGGATCCCACGATCTGAGTGATGGATCAGCCCGGGCGCTGGCCGCTGCCGCTCGATGGCCATGTTCAGAGCCTCGAGAGCGATCTCGGTGTGCAGGGTCTGGCGCATGGACCAGCCAACGATCTTGCGCGTGTGCATGTCCAGGATCGCAGCCAGGTACAGCCAGCCTTCGCCCGTCGGGATATAGGTCAGGTCGGCGAGCCAGACTTGGTTGGGGGCCTGAGCCGTGAAGTTCCGGCCGAGCCTGTTGGGCGCGATCGGATAGCCGTGACGGCTGTCTGTGGTCCTGGCCCGACGTGGCAAGGCGGCCAGTCCGCGAAGGCCCGCCCGCCGCATCAACCGCTCAATGCGGCTGCGTCCGACGCGGCGGCCGTGACCCCGAAGGATGGCGTGCACCCGAGGCGAGCCGTAGGTCCCGCTGCTCTCGGCGTGGATTAGCCGGATGTCTTCCAGCAGCGCCCGGTTGGCCGTAGCCCGCCGGCTCTCGGGCCGTCCTCGCCACGCGTAGTAGCCACTGGGCGACAGCCCCAGAACCTCGCACATCACCCGAACCGGCCAGACCTTGCGATGCTCATCGACGAACCCGAACTTCACCGGGAGGCCGCTCCGAAGATGAGCGCGGCTTTTTTTAGGATATCGCGCTCCATCCGAAGCCGGTCGTTCTCGCGCTTCAGCCGGGCGTTCTCCGCAGCCAAATCAGACGGCGACGGGGCCACCGCCTGCGTACTGGGGCGCCGCGGCGTCCCCGTCGCCTGCGCCCCGAACTGCATCATCCATCGTCGTAGCACCGTCTCGTGGAGACCCAACTCCCGGGCCACCTCACCAACCGACAGGCCGCTCGAGGCCACACGATCAACAGCCTCCCGCTTGAAGGCCTCCGGAAACACCCGGCGCGTACCACTCATCTGACACTCCTCTCTAGCTCCGAAAAGCTAGCATGGGTGTCCACCAAAACGAGGGAGGATCATGTTTGGCGCCAAGCCTGAAGGTAGGGCGCCAGATTGCGCTGGAGTGTCCAATCGCGCTTAAGCCTCTCCACGTAGTCGGACACCTGAAGGTCCGCCTTCAGCTGCCCACGCAAGGGCGTGGCGGCTACAAAGACTGAAACATCAAGTGCGTTCGGGCCAAGTTGGAGACACCGGTCGAGAAGCCGTTGAAGTATGCAGAGACGCAGTTCATCGGACGCTGAGGCTGCAATCTGGAGACGACGGCCCACCGAAGCGTAGAACGTGGCTTCGTCTTCAGTAACAATCCCATCAATTTCACCCTTCTCAAGCTCATCAAATTTTGCCGCAGTCGCACTGCCTAGGCGCATGGCGGCCGACAGGCTTGGCTCATGGTATGCGCGGCTCAGTAGGCTCGCCAAATCTTGCCGATCACCGATCTCCGCCAGGTACCTTTTGGTGGCAAAGGTCCAGTTATGAACCAATGTCGGATCGGGAGGCCGATCAGAGGAAAATGAAAAGGCTGCCAATAGCTGCGGTTGCTCCACGATCTTACCCCACGCAATGACCAGCGCGTCGCCGATCGAGGACAGCGCCCCCGCGACGTCGCTATCCGTCAGTCCGGCCTCGGAAAGATCATTTTTGGCCGACAGCAAGTCGAGCAGCGGAGCATACGCATAAGGGAAGCCCATGCTCTTGCGGCCATCCGCAGGCGAGCGCAGGATGGTAATGAGGCACCCAATCGCTTCACGAACTGGCTCAGGTCCTGCGTATCTGGCGGAAACAATCAATGCGCGAACGAAGTCGGTGATGGCGCTTGAGTTAAGCTCGATCAACCCAGCACGCACATCTTCGATGACCTGCTCCAAGACGGCAGTATCGTCTGAATCGAGCTGGACTGGAGCATGCATATTGGCGAGGCCGAACAGCAAGCTTACCGCTGCAGACCGCTGAGCCACACCGTAGCGAAGCAAGGATGACACGTAGCCAGAGCCCAGTTCGGCGCTACCGCCAAGAACACTCATTGCTGCAGAGGAGGCCAACAACTGGAGCGCCGGTCGCACGATTGGCCACATGGCGTCCTCTGGCGCCGTGTGCTGCAACGCCTCAAGCGCTGCCTTAACAACGCGCTCAAGTGCTGACGGCGAGAAGGTGTCCTTGTAGGCGACCGCGAGATTCAAGGCTTGGGACGTACCGGTCCACCAACCGAACTGTTCAATTTTTTCGACTATCGTTTCCGCGACGGCGTCGCTGTGAGGACGCCGCAGGTCGGGGCGTTTTTCAGCAAAACGGATCAGTACCTTGAGCGCCTCCCCGCCCACATTGCGGCTTCCATCAAATGACGCGTCAAATCCGCGAGCGCGACCGATCAAGACTTCCATAATCAGGTTCGAGAGCACGGTCTCTTGGGCGGGCAGCGCCTCACCCCAAGACGCTAGAAGCTCAACTAGGACCAGATTGCGCCAATGGCGCACGCCCGGATGCCGGTCCGCACTTCTGACGAGGCTTTCGATTAACTCGAGAGAAACATATTGTTGAACGAGCGTAGACGTGAACCGGATCGCTTGAAGGCTTTTCGCCAATCCGCTCTCGACCAGGAGCCGCGCGCCTAGCTCAAAGGTTTCTGGACGGAACCGATTCTGCGGCAGGCCAACAACTTCACTTAACAGCGCATGCGCATAGGCGGCCTTTGTCGAACGCGTGTCCGAATAGGATCCGAGCGCGGTCTGGCGGCGAAGGGTGCTCCAGAAATACCGATAGGCGTCATCGAAACGCCCTTCCTGCCAGGCGCGGGCCCCGCTCCCTATGTCCTGGGTTGAAAGAAGCAGTGGAGGGAGAAGCACCGCCGAGCGCAGGTCTTCCCAGTACGTCAGATCATCTACGTCCATCCTGGCGATCAACGTCTCGTGAGCACCATTCAGAACTCCAAGCCGAGTTGGAAATCGCGGCTCTGCTTCACTAAGCGCTGACCACAGCGGGACTGCCGCCTCGGGGCCTTGCCTTATCCATGTGGCAAGCGCTCGTGATTGACGGACCACGTCGCCAAACTGCTCAATGTAGCCCCGCCAGACTTCCTGGTTCCACGATGCAATCAGGGCCTCAGAAGCCTCATAAAATTTGTCCGCGAGCTCCCAGGCGTCTTGGTCGGCGAAGAGGTCACCAACATGTTTGAGGATCACGCTTCTAAGCGTTGGCGGAATATCTCGAGCTTCGGCGAGCATCTGCGAGAAATCGGGCGGATCATTGGTGCCCAGTCGTAAGATTGCGACAATCCTATGCGCGCTCGACTGACGCGGGAATTTAAGTCGGTCGAGAGCCCAAGCTTTAGCCGTGAAGTCCATGCGACCAAGCTGCAGCGCATCTCCGAGCGCTTTCGCCGTTGGACTGAAATCATCCTCCTTGATCAGCTCAGGATAGGAGGCCGCATCATTCGCCCAACAAAGTACGCGCACATGTTGACGGAGGTATTCGAGGCGCTTGCCTTCGACTGCTTTAGGCACAATCGTCCAGCTGTCGGCCACCCCGATACCGGTTAAATGGTCCTCGACGAGATCCCCAAGCCGATGCTCAGGGGCTAATTCGGCCACGGTTGCCAAAGCGAGTTCCCGCACCAGCCCAGCAGGCAAGAAATGGTGCAACGCGGTCCAGGCGAACAGGTCGGCTCGAAAATCTCGTACTCGCTGTTCATGTCCGGGTTGGTTCATTGACCGCTTCCGTCAGTATCGGTCCAACGACCGAGGGATCGGATTTCAACGCTTGCGAGTGTCGCGGCCCTTTCCAGACGTGGCCGAGCCCTGGGAAAACGAGTAATCGTGAAGGCGAACATATGATCCTCAGCTATGAGGCCGGCGACGTAGTCTGGCTCGAGCGTCACCAAATGAGCCTCGCTCTTCCAGTCGACTGATGGCCCCTCGCCCTCCAGCAGTGACCAGCCGCTATCGCCGCCAGCTCTTCCCCAGCTCCAAACCCGCGACCAATCCCCGAAATCCGTCTGGCGTGGCAGGGGTTCGGGAACATAGCAACCCGACAGTCCGCCGTGCCGCTGGATGATTGTTCGGACGTTCGAGAGCACGACGACCGCTTCGGCGTGCCGAACGAGAGTTCCCCCTTCAAGCGGCGCCAGGAAAGCCGATCGAAATTTTGGCTGCCATGTGGGGCTGGCGGGGCGGTGACCCGTCGCCTCGTTCGCTTGAGGGGTACAGGTCACGACAGAAACGATATCAAGCTTCTCAGGTGTTTGGGGCCCAAACCGTTGCGGATCGGCGTTCAAAGCCGCCCGCGGGCCATACCCCGGTTCCGCCCGCGTCAAGTCAAGCAGGTCGGAACAGATCAACGGCTGAAGGTGGACTGCATAAATCGCTTGCTCTCGCGGGGCCAACGTCACGACTGCCCCGAAGTCGGCCTCGTGCACCGTATGATCGGGCAGGCCGCTGATTTCGTGGGGCGAGGCGGTGTTCTTAGGATGGAGACAAACTCGGAGTGCTCCGTCCACATCGATCATGAACACACAGGCCACATTGTAGTGCCCCCACATCGCGGCGGCAGCGAGCCATTGCGCGAACGCCTCCAGATCGTCACTGATTGTTGAGCTCAACCCTCGCAAGGCTAAAACGAGGTCGCTCAGCTGGGCGTAAGTGAAGAGATGTGTCCCGTCTGAGAGGGCATTCGGCCGAAGTCCAACGTGGATGCACGGGCACCGATCATGCCCCAGAAGTCCTCGCAGCACCGCGACCAAGGTCTCCGCTGGGAGGAACGCTTCAGGCCAGGTCACCAGGTCAAGTGGGGGCGCTGGCGGCGAGATCGGCTCTTCAATGCCAACAAACGCGGGGCTCAGCAGCCGAGACATCTCTGCCAAAAACAGAGCGGCATGTCCCGCGGGGGCATATTTGGCGGGCTCGACCACCCCACATCGAAACGCCCAAGTCCGACGATCAGTGGTCCAGGCGTGATGGACGCCCCGGCGGGGCTGATTGTGCCTAATGATCGTCGCTGGCGGGTGTAATTCAGGCTCGTTATCTTGATCCGGCACGCCACCCCCATTCATTCCAGATAGCGATCTAGACCTTCGCGCCAACAGGAAACGAGCGGAGGCGCAGCCCTATTCAGAAAAGTCGCCCACCAAAGGCATCATAGTGGCCGCCAGGAAGCCGTCGATTCGTTATTCGGGAGTAGGCTGTTTAGCGACGCGTCATGGTCCAAGGTTGGGGGCAAGGTCACCTTCATCCGCGCTGCCCGCTAAGTCGGCTACCGACCCATTCCAGCTAGAAGTTCCGGCCCTGCCCAAGTCAGTTGGACGGCGCGATCACTGGGGTTGATGAGCAGATCACCAGGCGCTTCGAGCCGCGGGTCATCGCCACATAGAGGTGGGCGGCGTCCATGCCCGAGGGGTCGAGGATCACGGCGACTTCCGCCTCCAGCCCCTTGAGCGTGAGAGTGCTGCCGACGCCGCGGCGCGGTAGGG
>Ga0209066_10004681_pt1 | contig 14721 bp, 7 predicted proteins | sample All_14_2_FD_187198 | JGI IMG/M metagenome (GOLD analysis project Ga0209066, IMG submission 187198) | Freshwater microbial communities in response to fracking from Pennsylvania, USA - Allegheny Zone_MetaG_DW_15 (SPAdes) (version 2) ...
GATGAACACTGTTCGGTTACCGTTTCATTACAAACTTTTTACCGATGAGGATTATATGGGGCTTTCATCAGGACAGGATGGATTTGCCCGAGTCGACAGTCTGGTAAACTGGTGCCGCGAGACCGGTTTGTACATTATTTTGGACATGCACGACGCGCCAGGCGGCCAGACCGGAGACAATATTGACGACAGTTATGGTTATCCGTGGCTTTTTGTGAGCGAAGAAAGCCAGCAACTTTTTGTTAAAATCTGGAAAGATATTGCAAAAAGATACTACAATGAACCGGTTATTTTAGGTTATGATTTGCTCAACGAACCCATTGCCACTTATTTTAAGGACGAATATAGTTTACTGAACCCGCTACTCGAACCGGTTTATAAAAAGGCGGTAGCTGCTATCCGCGAAGTCGATACCAATCACATTGTTTTTCTTGGGGGCGCCCAGTGGAACAGCAACTTTACGGTTTTTACCGATTCGAAATTTGATGATAAAATGATGTACACATGCCATCGTTACTGGTGCGATACATTGCAGGCAAACATTCAGGATTTTGTGGATTTCCGTGATTCGGTAAATCTGCCAATGTTTATGGGAGAAACGGGGGAAAATTCAGACCAGTGGATTTCTGCGTGGACAAAACTGATGGAACATAACAATATCGGGTGGACCTACTGGCCCTATAAAAAAATGAACAGGACAAGTTGTATGCTTACTATCCCTGCTCCTGAAAACTGGGATAAAATAGTTGAATTTGTGGAGGGTACACGACTTGATTTTGGCGAAATCAGGGCAACAAGACCCAGCCAGGAAACCGTAAAAAATGCAATGCTCGGTCTGATTGAAAATCTCAAATTGAGTAATACTAAAATTAATGAAGGATATATTCAGGCAATGGGTATGAAACCATAACTTTGATGTTTTGCCAACTATTATATTTCAGACCATTAATTATTCGTAATAATATAAAATTGTACAGGTTGACGGGAGCATCACCAATTTCATGACGAATTTATCCGATATTCATATTTTTCAGCAAATAAAAAACGGCGATGTGGCCGCTTTTAACCGGTTGTTCGACAACTACTATACACCCATGTGTTATTTGGCAAGCAAATATCTGGTTGATATGGATTTGTCGCGTTCGTTGGTTCAGGAAGTATTTGTCGATTTGTGGACAAGGCGCGAAAAAATATCAGTTGATTATTCCGTAAAATCCTATCTTTTTAATATGGTGAAGAACCGATCCATCGATCATTTACGGCGGCATAAAAAAAACATTCAACTCACCGAAACAGAAGAAGAGATGGTACATGCACCATTTCACGATATTATTGAAGAGGCGGAGTTGAATCATCGGATCAATGCTTCTATCAATGAGTTGCCTGAAAAATGCCGCGAAATTTTCCTGCTTTGTCGTTTCGAGGGGATGAAATATGCCGAAATAGCCCGGAAGTTGGATATTTCAGTAAAAACGGTAGAAATGCAAATGGGAATAGCCTTAAAAAAAATGAGAAGTAGTTTGTCTGACTACCAGATGATTAACCTGATGGTGTTTGTTCATTCAAAAAAAATCTGAAATTTCTTACAGGGTACGTTTTTCTTTTTACGTCTTTATGCTGATTAAACCAAGGTATGAAAGTGGACAATATCATCAGCGACAAAGATGTACTTATGGGCAAATCCGTTTCAGGAAATGCCACTTCCGAAGAAGCCCGGCAAATGGAATTTTGGAAAGCAGATTCCGAAAACAATCAGCAGATTTACGATCAGACATTAAAGGTGTGGGAAAACTGCGGGACCTTTATTTCAGACGAAAAGGTTGTGTTCGACAAACAGCAGGTTGACTCTGCCATCGGGCGGAATTTGGCGGCGCAGGTGCGTAAAATGAGAAGACAATCTGCTTTTTACAGGATAGCTGCGATTTTGGCTTTCCCTTTGGCGCTGGGCATCAGTTTTTACTATTTTTCGTTGTTGGGAAAAAACGATGTTCAACCCTCTCAAATCTGCGAAATTACCTCTCCCAAGGGGCATGTTTCCAAATGTGTCCTTCCCGATGGAACAGAGGTCTGGATAAATACAGGTTCAACCATTTCATATAACACAACTTCTTTCAACCGCAAAAGCCGTGAAGTAGAACTCGACGGCGAAGCCTACTTCGAGGTGGCAAAAAATGAACAAAAACCATTTAAGGTTAATACAACTTTGGCCAATATAAACGTAACAGGAACTTCGTTTAATGTAAAAGCGTACCCGGAAAGCGGCGATTTTGAAACCGTACTTGCCGAGGGAAGTATTGAAATGCAGCTAAATACCCAGAACCGGCAAACTTTACAAATGGTGCCCGGCGAACGCGCAGTATTCGATTTGCAGGAAAATGGAATTGCTATCGATGTTGTTGATGCACAGTTTTTTACTTCATGGCGAAATGGCGAAATTTTATTCCGGGATGCCACGCTCAACGACCTTGTCAAAGAACTGGAGAGGATTTATGATATTCGTTTCCACATGAAAGACGAAACCCTGGGCGAGTTCAGGTTCAGGGGAATGTTCAGCTATAACAACAATTTGATCGATGCGCTCGAAAAAATAAAACGTACCTCCGGAATTGGTTATTACATTGAAAACAAGGAGGTATGGCTTAATAAAAAATAGACGTTAAACTAAATTCTAAACTTTTTGCCTATGAAACAGACTCTCGTGTTTAGTTAGAGGTCGAAATGCAGGGAAAAGAAAAAGAGGGAAATGTTACGAGCATTCCCTCTTTACAAACTGCATCGACTTCATGCGAAGTAAAATCAGTTATTTATTAAAACTTTCAAATTTATGAAAAAAAAATCAGAACGAAGGGGAGCGGTATATCCCCACGTAACAAAAGTGTTATTGATTATGAGGTTAAGTATTTTGTTCATTCTGACTGCCGTATTTTCTACTCATGCCAGTGTGTATTCGCAAAGTACAAAACTGACACTGAAAATGGAAAACAGCCGTATTGCCGATGTGTTCGATGCCATTGAACAACAGTCGGAGTTTTATTTTTTTTACAACCGCGACAATTTCGATGATAACCGGGTTGTATCAGTGGATGTAAAAGATAAAAAGATTGACGACATTTTAAATGATCTGCTAAAAGGTCAAAACGCCAGCTATGAGATTGTGGAACGGAATATCCTGATAAAAGTTCCCAGCAAGTACGAGGTGATGACCTCACAGCAACAGCGCAGCGTATCGGGAAAAGTAACCGATACCCGTAACCAGCCTCTGCCTGGTGTAACCGTGGTGGTTAAAGGTACCACACAAGGTACGGTTACCAACGGCGATGGAGAATATTCTTTTGTAAATGTTCCGGCTGGCGCGACCCTTCAGTTTTCGTTCGTGGGAATGAAAACCCAGGAAATAGTGGTCGGCAGCCAGACGAATATCAATGTGGCTATGGAAGAAGAAACCATTGGTATTGAGGAGGTTGTTGCCGTGGGATACGGAACGGTAAAAAAGAGTGACTTGACAGGTTCTGTTGCCAGTGTGGGGTCTGAACGGCTTTTGGACAAACCCGCATTTAACGTTGCCCAGGCAATTTCGGGTAAAGTGGCCGGTGTTAAGATTGTGGAACGGACAGGCGCGCCGGGTGGTAATCCAATGATTCGTATCCGGGGGACCAACTCAATCAACTCCGATAATAACCCGCTTGTTGTTGTTGACGGCGTAGTTGGAGTTGCTCATTCGCTAAGTATTCTGAACCCGAATGAAATAGAGTCCATAGAGGTCTTGAAAGATGCCTCGGCAACTGCTATTTATGGAGCAAGGGGAGCCAATGGTGTTATTCTTATCACTACAAAACGTGGTTATGTTGGTGACGTACAGGTGGAATACGACGGGTATGTTTCGGTGGGTATGTTGCAGAAAAATTTAAAGGCACTTAACGCCGAACAGTTTTTGTATGTGTATCAACAGGCCTGGAAAAACATTACCAAATACTCATCCAGTCCAAACTGGCCGTTGCTGGCAGATGGATCTATGCTGCCTGCCGACCGGTTGGCAGGCGCCACAACTTACTCTGAATATCCGCACCTTTTTGAAAGGACTACTCAGGGTGGTTATACAATTCCTTTGGTAGGCAAAGATGGCAACTACTATAAACCTCGGTTCGATACCGACTGGGAATCTGCCATTTTTGTTCCATCCACGTCAACAAACCACCAGATCAATATCAGAGGAGGTAACGAAAATGCAAAATTAGGCGCCTTTTTAGGCTATTCGCTTGAAGACGGTTTGCTTATCAATTCTGATTTTAATCGTTATTCGGGAAGACTTACCGGTGATTTTAAAGTAGCCGAGTGGCTGGACATCAGCACCCAGATTGGAATCAACAAAAACAAGGAACAATCCAATGACGTTTCTTATTTCTCGGGTGGTATCGGACGTGGTGTTATTGAAGCTTTCCCAATTGTCCCGACCGAATATCCCAACGACAGGGATATTTACGGAGCATATGCCGGAATATATGGACGAAATCTTCACTTTCCGGTTGGTGAGGTTGATGCCCAGGCACCCTGGCACGTAAGTAAAACAACCGAAAGATTTATGGATCGTTCGCAGTTTACCGGTAACCTTACCCTGAATTTTCAGATTACCCCGGATTTGAGCCTGAAAACCAACTTCGCCGCCGACGATAACAATTCAAAATTCAATGCATATGGAGGTATTGAGGTAAGCAGGGGAGATCATGGCCGGGCTGATATACAGGTATCCAAAACCTTCTACTGGCAGAACGAAAACTATTTTAACTATAACAAAACCATTGGGGACCATAGTATTAGCGGTTTGTTGGGTATGTCGTGGTCGCGTTATACCTGGGAGAATGTTAACGCGTATAACCTAAACTTCTTCGACGACTTCTATAAATATCACAATATCGGCGTCGGCACTTACAGCAGGCCTGCTCCTTCGAGCAGCGACGGACAGAATTCGCTCAACTCCTATTTCGCCCGGGCCAACTACAGTTACAAAAGCAAGTATCTGTTTACCCTTACCGGACGTATTGATGGTTCGTCAAAATTTGGAGCCAATTCAAAATATGGTTTCTTCCCTTCAGGTTCATTTGCATGGAGGATTTCGGAAGAAGAATTTGCCAACGATATTGCTTCATTATCCAACCTGAAACTTCGTTTGAGTGTTGGCCAGACAGGTAACCAGGAAATTGGTAGTTATGTTACCCAGGCATTTATTGGTTCAACCAACGTTGCTTTGGGTGGTAAAGTTTATCCGGGCTTGTATCCAAGTTCAATGGCCAGTATTGATTTGCGCTGGGAAAAAACCACGCAGTATAATGCCGGAATTGATATCGGTTTAATTGATAACCGTGTTGCCATGTCCGTTGACTATTATTACAAGCTGACTACCGATATGCTTTTGGACGTACCGCTTCCCACTTCAACTACAACCGGAAGTGTAAGGAATAACTACGGAAGTATCGAGAATCAGGGATTTGAAGTGATGCTCAACACGCACAACATAAAAGGCAATCGGTTTAACTGGTACACCGACATTGCATGGAGTGCAAACCAAAATAAAATTGTCCAGTTGGGGCCTACCGGAGCTGATATTCTTCGTAACTACTGGGTTGGCGGCGCCAATACTGTTTTGAGGGAAGGAGAATCGGTGGCCACGTTCTGGGGATTAAACCGGCTTGGTACGTACAGCACACAGGAAGTTTCGCTGGCAGCGCGTTATGGTTTTGTTCCCGGAGATGTTAAATATGAAGATACCAACAACGATGGGTCAATCAACGCCTCCGACGGTTATCTGCTCGGAAGCGCATTTCCGAAATGGGATATGGATTTTAACAACAGGTTCGAATATGGAAATTTTGATTTTAGCCTGAATTTAAGAGTCTCTTATGGCGCTAAAATGCAAAACCGAATGAACCACTCCGGCGAAGACCGGCAAACCATGGGGAACAGTAAAGCCACTGTTTTAGATGCGTGGCGTCCGGATCATCAGAATACCATGATCGGGCAGGTTCGTCCGGGTATGGGAGGCGCTTACTATCAAACCTACCCCGATACACACTGGATTGAAGACGCTTCATTTTTAAGAGGAGAAGGTGCAACCCTCGGTTACAATCTTCCGAAATCTGCGCTCGACCGGATTAGTATTGATAGATTAAGATTATATGTTACCGCGAAAAACTTCTTTGTTCTGACCGAATATTCGGGTTATGATCCTGAAGGAAGCGACAGTGGTAATATGGATTCTATCACTCCGCACATGGACTTTTATCAGTATCCGCGTCCTACGACTTATACATTCGGTGTGAATATTATTTTCTAATTTAAAAGAGTAAAGAAATGAAATATATAAAATTATATTTAATCCTGGGACTTGGTCTTATTTTTGGCTCGTGTGAGGAATTTTTAAAAGAAGAGCCAACCGGTTCTCTTACTACTGAATCAAATATTACCAGTCGTGATGCGGGTGTAGCTTTTGCCACCGGTGCGTACAGAGCTTTACCCGGCTGGACAAGCGGCACAAGCGAATGGGGAGGAAACCAGGCAGGAGCCCGTGAATATGCCACCGGGAAAGCGCATTCGCAGTACACCGGAGCAAGGCTTTGGAAGTTTGAATCAGACGACGAAAGTGGTGAAGAGGATTATTTTACCGGACCATGGAACAACTGGTACCAGGGAGTGAGAGATTGTAACCTTGCCATCGAAATGATTCCGACCATCACCGGATTATCTCCCGATGACCAGTCAAAACTGATGGGAGAAGTACGTACATTAAGAGCTTTTTACTATTTCTGCCTTGTTCGTCAGTATGGCGACGTGGTGTACAACGTAGCAGTTCTGAAAGATGCCAGTCAGGCTGAACAAACCTTTAGTTCGCTGGTATCAATTTATGACCGCATCATTGTTCCCGATCTCGAATTTGCAGTAAACCAAAGTACGCTTTCCGAATCAAGGTCAACCGACGGGCGCGTAACAAAGGATGTTGCAAGGGCTATTCTGGCCGACGTTTATCTCACTATGGCTGGCTATCCTTATCAGGAAGCAAAAACCGATACCACAAAAGCCTGGTGTAAAGACGGACTTTGGGCAATGACAGAATATCCGGTGAACACCGCGAGCGCAAAAGAACTTCTGCAGAAATCAAAAACACAGCTCGACGCTTTGTACGGAAAATATCCTATCGGAAATTTTAGCGACTTGAATAATCCTGCCATGAACAACAATGGTGGCGCCATTTTTCAAATTCAATACATGTCGGGCGTAACCGATTTTCCGGTATATTACTGGATTCCCATGACAAGTTATACATCATCGTTCACCATCGAAACAGGAACGAATATTCCAAGTCTCGCATACCATGCTTCCTATAATCCGGCGGATAAACGTATCCAGGACAGAGTCTATTTTTATTACAGCGATACAAAGGCTCCGAAGTATGATGTGAACGAAAGCCCTGCGGATAAATTCCCAATGCCGTTCCTTTTTAAATATTATGATGCCAATGCTGTTAAAGTAACCAGCAGATCGGGTTTAAACTGGAATTTATACCGCTATGCCGATATTTTGTTAATGCTCACAGAAGTGAACTGGTCGTTGCAGCAACTGGGAGTTTCAGTTCCGGCCGCCGACATCGTTAAAGGTATTAACGAAGTAAGGATTAGAGCAGGATTACCTGAATTTTCGGCCGGCGATCTCAACCTTAAGGACATCATGAGCGAACGCGCATATGAACTGGTGTTTGAAAACAAAATGTTGTGGGATATGAGACGTACCCGCAAGGCGCTGAAGGACGGAGTAGGTCAGTTTCAGGCTCTCGAAGATTTTGTCGGCCATCAGCCTACTTCTTTTGATCACCAGTTTGGCAAAAAACACCTTTTGTCACCGATTTCAGCTACCGAGATTAAGAATAACAGTCTTAGTACTCAGAATTTTGGATGGCAACCTGTTCAACAAGGTCAATAATGAATCAATGGTTTAATTAACGTAAACATATAAAAAATGAAAAAAATAATATATTTCTTATGTATGCTGATTTTGATCGTCAGTTGCCAGGAAGAACTTCTTGATATTCCGAGGGATGAAAACGGAAATGCGATTTTAACTGAAGTGTCAACCACAACCACAACAGGTATTAGCACGCTTGATGACGAGTTTACCGTCAATGCTACTGTACCCAATGCAAAGGCTGGCGATGTGATGACTGTTGAATGCCTGCAGTTACAGTATTATGCCGAAGGAGGTAATGATCAGTTGCTTCCCCTTGCCGGAACACAAAAGACTGTAACAGTATCAAATGACAAGAAAGTCTCTGTTACCTACACAAGGGCGCAGGCCAATCTTACCAAACCCGGCGATTATGTTACGGTTACTTTTGCCGGCGACACTGACCATGCCAAACAAAAAGTGGAAATGGTATATGCTTCAAAAACAACCAAACCAAAGGTAGCAGGTATTGAAATTGATGTGGCCAGAAATGAGGAAACGGCTTACTTCAATATTACAGTTGCTCCAAAATCGGGCGTGTATGCCGGAACTCTTGTTGCAAAAAGGAAAAACGGGAAGAATGATGCCTGGGTTGATATTACCGGTTCTCCTTTTTCAGGGACACAGCCTTTTCTTGTTCCCATTGCCGGAACTGATTTTGCAGCCGGAAAGGATACCATGTATTACTCTTTTAAGGCTCAACAAGGGAGTTATGTGGATGAAATTCAGACAACGATAATTGTCCGTGATCCTTATTTTTTCCTGAAGAAAACAGCAACTGTCACGCTGACAGGGGCAACTACTTCGGGCAGAAACCTTCTGATTAATGCTGCTGTTGCCGAAGATAACGCAAACGCAATTTTGGCGTTGTCTGCCGAACTTCAGCTCAAGGGTGGTTCCGCCTGGTTGAATGCCGGTAACACCATCATGTTTGTTCCAACTACGCTTGCCATGTACGCTGCCAACAATTCGAACGATGCTATTGCTGCATTTGAGGCTGGCACACCAACGGCAACTGCCGACCCGATTGCCGGAGAAGGTGTTTACATTTATAAAGCTGTAAACGGCCCGAATCCGCAGGACGTTTACTATGGAATGATAAAAGTAACGAGTGTAGTTCCCGGTGTTTCGGTTACATTCGAATACCGGATTGGAAATATGTATGCTCACCTTGCTGTTGTAAAGTAGTCTCTTTTTAAAAGAGGTTGTTCAAAAGTATAATCCTGACAGGTTTTCAAAACCTGTCAGGATTGAAAATATTTTTATCGTTGCTGCAAATGCAAAGTTTATGAAACACAGAAATTTAAAACTTGGCGTTGATACCTTATTTGAGGGTTTTGCGTAAAACCGTTTTATACTTTTCGGACAGCCTCTTTTTTTTATAACTTAGTCACCGGTTCTTTTCCAACTAAAACAAATCATTATGAAAATAAAAAATCGTTGGATAATCTTGTTGGTTATCTTTTTTATTGCAGGCGCCACCCATGTGCGTGGCCAAAACGAATCCTCGTCAAAAGTTGAATTTTCAAATGCGCCTGTCCTTTTTAAAGAGAACGGAAAACCGTTTCAACAGGTTGTGGCAAGCTACAAGTCGGAAAAAAAGGGAATTGTTTATTTTTCAAATAAAGGGAAAGAATTGTTAAAAGACAGTCTTGCCAAAGGTGTCAATACTTTTTTGTTAACATTTCCGGCAGTTGACAAACCCAAAAAGATTTCCATTACTGCAAAAATTGATAATCAACCGGCGGAAACCTATTCGGTTACGCTCGCTCCCCCAAAAAAGTGGGAAGTATTTTTTGTTCAGCACTCCCACACCGATATTGGATACACCCGTCCTCAGTCGGAAATCCTCGCGGAACATTTACGGTATATTGATTATGCCCTTGATTACTGCGACCAAACCGATATGTTGCCCGATGCATCAAAGTTTAGATGGACCTGCGAATCGGCATGGGTTACGCAGGAATACCTGCGAACACGCCCGGCTTCTCAAATTGAACGTTTAAAACAACGGATAAGTGAAGGAAGAATTGAAGTAACTGCCATGTTGTTTAATATGGCCGAAATTTCAGATGAAAACAGTATGGTCGATTTTCTCGATCCCCTGAAAGAATTTAAGAAATTTAATATCCCGGTTTACACCGCCATGCAAAACGACGTGAACGGAATTGCCTGGTGTATGCCCGATTATTTTAAATCGACGGGTGTAAAATACCTGGATATGGGAATTAACGAAACCCGGTCAATCCGTCCGTTTGACAAACCTACCTGTTTCTGGTGGGAATCGCCCGCAGGTGAAAGACTGCTCGCTTTTCGAAGCGACCATTATATGACCGGCAATTTTTTTGGCCTTCCATCCGAAAAGGATTTTGAGGATAAAAAATTGATCAATTATTTAAACGAACTCGAAAAAAGGAATTATCCGTTTGACAAAATACAGGTTCAATTTTCAGGTTATTATACCGACAATGCGCCTCCATCTACCGGCGCCTGCGAAATAATCAGGAAGTGGAACGAAAAATATGAATATCCGAAACTAAAACTGGCGCTGACAAAAGATTTTTTCGAATATGTTGAAACTCAATATGCGGATGAATTGCCGGTTTACCGAAACGCCTGGCTCGACTGGTGGTCCGATGGTTTTGGCTCCTCGGCACGGGAAACCGCAGAGGTAAGAAAAACACAAAACTTAAAACAGGTGGATGAAGGAATATTTGCCATGGTTGAAATGCTCGGGGGAGATTTGAGCACAGATCTTCAGCAAAAAATCTGGCACATCAGCGAAAATGCGTTGTTCTACGACGAACATACCTACGGCGCCGCCGAAAGCATTTCTCACCCTTTTTCAATTAATTCAACTCGCCAGTGGCTTCAAAAAGGAGCTTATGCCTGGGAAGCCTTAAAAAAAGTTACCCTTCTTCACGAAGATGCGCTGGGAAGGATTCAGCAATATTTCAAAAAAGCTGATTTCCCCGTCATTTATGTAATTAACTCGATGGGATGGGATCGGTCGGCAACAGTTCAGTTGTTTATCGATAATGAAATCCTTCCGAAAAACAAGGAATTTTCGATTATCGATTTGGACAGCAACCAAAAAATACCTGTCCAGTTTTCGCACGGCAGAAGCGAAGGTGCATATTGGAACCTGGAAGTCAGCGATGTCCCCGCGCTCGGGTTTAAGGCGTTAAAAATTGAAATTGCCGACAAGGATAAAACCGGTGACATCGTTCAGCAAAACGAAAATACATCGGTTCTCGAAAATCAGTTTTTCCGGATTGTGGTCGATGAAAAAACTGGGGGAATAAAAGAATTTTTTGATAAAGAGCTCCAGGAAAATTTATACGATGCCGAAAATCCGTACCTGATTGGGCAACCGGTCAGGGAAACGCTTCCTGATCGGAATAAATATGAACCGGCACATTCAACGGTTTTTAATGTTAAAGTAGAACCGGGCGAGAAGGGAAGTGTTTGGAACAGCATAAAAGTATCGGCCGATTTGGAAGGTTTTACCAAAGGAAAAGAAGGTGAACCCAAAGGAATCCAGTGGGAAATCCGCCTTTTTAACCATACCAAAAAGGTCGGGTTTGCTTACCAGGCCAGCAAGGAAATTCTAACGGGGCCCGAAGCTTTGTACGTGGCTTTTCCGTTTCAACTGCCCGGTTCAAAAATAGTTTTTGAAACCATCGGCGGGAGCCTGGCGCAGGGCGAACAGTTGGACGGTTCTTCTTCCGACTGGAATGTAGCCCAGAATTTTGTCTCGGTAAAAGGAAAAAAAGGACAGATAATTATGGTCAGCGACGAGGTTCCATTATGGCATTTCAGCGATTTTAATATGGGCAAATTCGAACGTTATCCCCAACCCGGAAAATCCTGGTTGTATTCCTGGGTGATGAATAATTACTGGTTTACCAACTTTCGTGCTTTCCAGGAAGGAACAGTTAGCTGGACCTACACTGTGGCTACCACCCGCGATACGACCATTTCGGCAGCAACAAAATTTGCCTGGGGGGTTCGGAACCCGCTCCCGACCCGCACATTCCCGGCCGGAGAAAATGAATTAAAGACTCCGGTGGTTAAGACTTTACAGATGAATGGAGATGAAAATGTGATGCTCATCAGCAGCAGGCCATCTTTTCCCGACAGGGAAAGTGTTTTACTCCATTTCAGGGAACTGAATGGTTTGCCCGCCAAAATTGAGCTTTCTTCTCTAATTGAGAATCGTCCGGTGAAAAGCCTGACGGAGGTAAATATTACGGGCGAAAAAATTCAGAAACTGGATAAAAGCATTTCGTTTAACCCGAACGAAGTCAAGTTTATAGAAGTAGAATTTTAGTGATGAGGGTTTTGATTGTCATATTTGTCTTTCTTTTTTTTACGGGATGCAGCAATAATCCAAAGGATAAGAAAACAAGGTTGGATTATGCCGACCTTGTCAATCCTTTGATTGATACACATAAACCGCGTTTCGATTATTTTGCTTCGGCCACGATTCCTTTCGGAATGGTTGCCTTGTCTCCCGACACCCGACATGGTGATCTCTGGAATTCGGGATACAGGTATGACGATGAATATATTTTAAATTTTTCTCACATTCATAATGCACAAACGGCGGGGATTCCAATAATGCCGGTAACAGGGTCGTGCAGGGGAAATATGGGAATAGAAGCAAGCCGGTCGCGTTTTAGTCACGAAAAGGAAATTGTTAAGCCTGGTTACCACAAGGTTTTTCTCGAAGATTATGGGATTACCGCAGAACTTACAGCAACGTGTAGGGTTGGGATGCACCGTTACCGCTTTCCCGCAGCCGGCGAAGCTAACATTTTGCTGGATATTGGCGCACCGCTCGGGCCCACAAAAATGGAATATGCTTTTGCCAGAAAAACAGCGGGCGACGAAATTGAAGGTTATTCGGTGATGGCGCCAACTTTTCGGCGAAAAAAGCCTTTTATGGTTCATTTTGTGGCCCGGTTTAACAAACCGTTTGACAATTTTGCCGGATGGCAAAAAAACGAAAATAGCGATTCGGCGATTCTGGTTCAACCCGAAGCGAATATAATAAGCGGAGAAGGTAGCGGCGTTTATGTTACGTACAATAATTTGCAGGAGGGAGAAGAGATTCTTGTTAAAGTGGGAATTTCATTTGTTAGTGCACAAAATGCCCGGTTGAATATGGAAACCGAACTGCCTCACTGGAATTTTGATACAGTAGTTGAAGAAGCTGCCGCTAAATGGAACGATTATCTCGGAAGAATTGAGGTTGAAGGGGGTACAAAGGAGCAACAGGTAAAACTGTACACCGACCTGATGCACACCGCAGCGAAAAGGATATCCGATGATGTTGACGGGTCGTATGCCGACTGGACTGGTCCGGAACCGGTTATTCGCAGGCTTCCGCTTAACGAAAGCGGAGAACCGGCCCGGCATTTTCTGGATAGCGACGGTTTGTGGGGCTCACAGTGGAACCTGAATATTTTGTGGTCGCTTGTTTATCCGGAATACGGAAACTGGATGGCAGAAACTTTTCTTGATTATTACCGGAATGCAGGAACCATGTCGAGATGTTCCTGGGGTGGAAATTATACGTATGTGATGGTTGGAGACCATACTTCCCCGTTGCTTGCTGCTCTTATGTCAACTAAAAGGGCCACTTTTGATTTGGAAATGGCTTACAAAGCGGCCCTGAAAAATGCTTTTCCGGGTGGAATACGCGACCGGGCCGGGTACGAAGCCGGTACAAATCCCGCCGGTGGTGGTATCGACTGGTTTATTTCGCTGGGGTATGTACCTGTGGAAATTGCCAGCCGCGGCGACGGGTTTCACCGCGGAGGAACTGCAATGACCCTCGAATATGCTTATCAGGACTGGTGTATCGCAACCATGGCTAAATTGCTGGGCAAAGAGGCGGATGCCGAGATGTTTCAAAAACGATCGGAAAACTGGAGAAATGTGTTTGATTCTGAAGTTGGCTGGGCTCGTCCGCGTTTTGAATCGGGAGAATGGATGGACAATTTTTCACCGGTTTCGTTTGACGGAAAATTTAATGCTCCTGGTTTTATCGAAGGAAACTCGGCCACCTATTCATTTTATGTGCCTCAGAATATTGGGGGACTGATAGCAGAAATGGGAGGAAATGAAAGGTTTATAGAGAAACTGGATTCCAATTTTTTAAAAGCCCGCCCTCACCGTTTTATTACTCCCCACGGAGAACACGGAACAGGCTGGGTCGATTATGAGAATCAACCCTCCTGTTCCATGGCCCATCTTTTCAGTCACGCGGGAGCTCCCTGGAAAACCCAGTTTTGGGTAACCCAGGTGAAAGAAATTACTTACGGGGGAACAGATCCGTACACCGGTTACAATGGCGATGAGGATCAAGGACAACTGGGGGCGTTGGGGGTTTTAATGGCCATTGGTTTGTTTGATGTGCAGGGATGTGTTGGCGAAGAACCCGATATCGAAATTACAACTCCGTTTTTTAACAAAACAGTTTTGACGTTTCCCTCGTTGGATAATCGCAATAAAAAAGTGAAATTTGAAATTGTTGCAAAAAGGAAAAACGAAAAGGACATTTATATACAAAGTGTTCAGTTAAACGGGATGGAATGGGATAGTTTTCAGTTTCCAGTTTCAGCCTTTTTTGAAGGAGGAAAACTTGAGATCGAGTTAGGCCCCGAACCTGATAAACAATGGGGAATTGGCCGGTGATTTTTTACGAATACAATAAAACAAATC
>Ga0209066_10004683_pt1 | contig 14717 bp, 11 predicted proteins | sample All_14_2_FD_187198 | JGI IMG/M metagenome (GOLD analysis project Ga0209066, IMG submission 187198) | Freshwater microbial communities in response to fracking from Pennsylvania, USA - Allegheny Zone_MetaG_DW_15 (SPAdes) (version 2) ...
GATGTCGGCGGCGCGCTGTGGTCGGCCGATTGCCGCGAGATCTTCGAGGAAGGTATCCGCATCCCGCCGTCGCGCCTGCTGCGCGAGGGTAAGTGGAACGAGCAGTTGCTCGACATCCTGCTCGGCAATGTCCGCGTGCCGCGCCAGGTGCTGGGCGATTTGCAGGCGCAGGTGGTCGCGGCCGAGGTCGGCGCGCGCCGCGTCGCGGAATTCCTCGAGGATACGGGCCTGCCGGACCTCCAGGAACTCTCGGCCGCGCTGAGCGAGCGCGCCGACCGCGCCATGCGCCGCGCCATCGCCGAGGTGCCGGACGGGAGTTGGTCATCGGTCATCACCGCCGACGGCTTCGACGACAAGCATACGCGCATCGCCTGCACCGTGACGGTGAAGGGCGACACGATGCACATCGACTATGCGGGCACCTCGCCGCAGATCGATCGCGGTATCAATTGCGTGATGAACTACACGCACGCCTATTCCGTCTATCCGATCAAATGCGCGCTCGATCCCTTCACGCCGCGCAATGAGGGGTCCTACCAGGCGATCACGGTGGCGGCGCCGGAGCGGTCGATCCTGAACCCTGTCTATCCCGCGCCGGTCAGCGCGCGGCAGTTGACCGGGCATCTGCTGGCGGGCGCGATCTACCAGGCACTGTCGCAGGTCATCCCGACCAAGGTCATCGCCGATTGCGGCGGCGCGCCGACCATGCGCGCGCTGTTCAGCGGCACCAAGGCGGATGGCGACAGCTTCAGCCAGGTGCTGTTCGCTTCCGGCGGCATGGGCGCCTGCCCGCACAAGGACGGCATGTCCGCGACGGCCTTCCCGACCAATGTCGGCGCGGGGTCGATCGAGGCCTATGAATCCGTCGCCCCCATCATCGTGCGCAAGAAGAAGCTGCGCGTGGATTCCGGCGGACCCGGCACCTTCCGCGGCGGACTGGGGCAGGAGATCGAGCTGGAGCTCGACAGCGACAAGGCCGCGCGCCTGTCGCTGCTGTCCGACCGTCACGACAACCCGGCCGGTGGCATCCTGGGCGGCCTGCCCGGCGGGCCCTCGGTGATCACCTTCGGCGACGGGACGAGGCCGCATCCGAAGTCGCGAACCTCGATCGAGCCGCACCAGTCCGTGCTGCTGCTCTATGCGGGCGGCGGCGGCTTTGGCGATCCGAAGAAGCGCGCGCCGGAGGCGGTGAAGGAAGACCTGCGCCACGGTTACATCTCGGCCGAGGCGGCCAAGACCATCTACGGCGTGGAGTGACGCGCATGACCACCACTGCTTCTGCGCGCGTCGGCGTCGATGTCGGCGGCACCTTCACCGACCTCGTCCTGCACGACCCGGTGCGCAACATCGTGCGCACCGGCAAGCTGCTGACCACGCCGGACGATCCTTCCGAGGCCATCCTGAACGGCATCGCGCGCATCCTGCGTGAGGCCGGGCTGGAGCCCGGGGACGTGCACAGCGTCATCCACGGCACGACGCTGGTCACCAACACCATCATCGAGCGGACGGGTGCGAAGGTCGGGCTGCTGACCACGGACGGCTTCCGCGACAGCATCGAGATTGGGCGCGAGACGCGCTACGACCTCTATGACCTGTTCCTCGAAACCCCGACGCTGCTGGTGCCGCGCGCGCTGCGCCTCGAAATCCCCGAGCGCATAGGCGCCGATGGCCGCGTGCTGAAGCCGCTGGACGAGGAAGCTGTCGCGGTGGCGACGAAGCAACTCGTGGAAGGCGAGGGGGTCGAGGCGCTGGCCGTCGGCTTCCTGCATTCCTACCACGCGCCGCAGCATGAGAAGCGCGCCGGCGAGATCATCCGCAGCCTTTACCCGAAACTGCCGATCTCGCTGTCGGCGGAGGTGGCGCCGGAAATCCGCGAGTTCGAGCGCAGCTCGACGGCCTGCGCCAATGCCTATGTGCAGCCGCTGATGGCGCGGTATCTGGACCGGGTGCAGTCCACGCTGGAATCCACCGGGTTCCGCGGCAATCTCTACATCATGCTCTCCGGCGGCGGCATTACCACCGTCCGCGAGGCGAAGGACTTCCCGATCCGCCTGATCGAATCCGGCCCGGCGGCCGGTGCCATGGCGGCGGCCTTCATCTCGCGCCTCGCGGGGCTGAAGCATGTCGTGTCCTACGACATGGGCGGCACCACGGCGAAGATGTGCCTGGTCGACGACCATGAGCCGAACCACAAGTTCGACTTCGAGGCTGGCCGCGTGCGCCGCTTCCAGAAGGGGTCGGGCCTGCCGCTGAAGGTCTCGGTGGTGGACATGATCGAGATCGGCGCGGGCGGTGGGTCGCTTGCGCGCATCGACGCGGGCTCGGGGCTGATGAAGGTCGGCCCGCGCAGCGCCGGCGCGAAGCCGGGACCGGTCTGTTACGGCCGCGGCGGTACGGAGCCTGCCGTGACCGATGCGGACCTTGTGCTCGGGCGCCTCGATCCCGCCTACTTTCTCGGCGGCGAGATGGCGCTGAATCTCGACCCGGTGCGCAAGGCCTTCGAGACGCGCATCTCGGCTGAGACCGGCATCGGCGTCGACGAGGCGGCTCTCGGCGTGCAGCGCATCGTCGATGAGACGATGGCTTCCGCGACGCGCATGCACCTTGCCGAGAAGGGCAAGGACCCGCGGCGCTACACCATGATCGCCTTCGGCGGCGCGGGGCCGGTGCATGCCTGGAACCTCGCGCGGCTGCTGAAGATCAAGACGCTTGTCGTGCCGCTGGGGGCGGGCGTGGCCTCGGCGCTCGGCTTCCTCGTCGCGCCGCCGGCGACCGACATGGTGCGGTCCTATGTCGCGCGGCTGGAACGCATCGACTGGGCGCGGGTGAACGGGTTGTTCGCCGAGATGAAGGCGATCGGCACGCAGCTCCTCACCGAGGCCGGCGCGAAGGCGGAGGAGATCACCTTCCGCCCCGTCGCCGAGATGCGCCATGTCGGCCAGGGCTTCGAGATCCCGGTGCCGTTGCCGGGCCTCGAATTGTCGGATGCCGATGTGCCGACGATCCGCAGCGCCTTCTTTGAGAACTACCGCGACCGCTTCGAGCGCGTGATCGAGGAAAACCCGATCGAGGCGCTGAGCTGGCGTCTCGCCTGTGCCGCGCCGGGTTGGACCATCGACCTGGCTGGCGCCGTGCAGCGCGATGCCGGGCCGGAAACCCCGACGCCGCGCACCACGCGCCGCGTGCTGTTCGAGGGCGCGGGCTGGCGGGACTGCCCGGTCTATGACCGCTACGCCCTGCGCAGGGGCGCGACCCTGTCGGGTCCGGCCCTGATCGAGGAGCGTGAATCGACGTGTGTCGTCGGCCCGGAGAGCACGATCCGTGTCGACGACACGCTGAACCTGGTGATCGAACTAGCCTGATGTGAAGCGCCCGGCGTGGACAACACGCCGGGCGTTACCCGTCGCAGAACGGGGTGTGGGAGTGCCAGAAGCGCGGCGCGTGAAGAAGGAACTTCACGATGCCGATGCGCGACGTGTCAGGGACCGGCCGACCGGATCGCCTGCCAGACCCTGGCAGGCGTCAGAGGCATGTCGATCGCCGCGATGCCAAGCGGCGCGAGCGCGTCGAGCACTGCATTCACCACCGTCTGCGGCGCACCGATGCAGCCCGCCTGTCCCGATCCCTTCACGCCGAGCCGGTTGGACCGCGTCGGCACCTCGATGCAGGTGACGTCGAGCGGCGGAAGGTCCTCCGCCCGCGGCAGCCAGTAATCCATCAGCGAGGCGGAGAGGATCTGCCCCGTCGCGGGGTCGTAGGCGATTTCCTCGCCCATCGCCTGGCCGATGCCCTGAGCGAGGCCGCCCTGCACCTGGCCGATGGTCAGCATGGGATTCACCAGCCGGCCGTAATCGTCGACGGCGGTGTAGCGCAGCAGGCGCACCAGCCCGGTCTCGGGATCGACTTCCACCTCCGCAACCTGGCAGCCATTGGGAAAGGTGACGAGGTCGAGGTCGCTATCCACCTCGGCATCGATGGACCCGCCCGCTTCGCGCGCCGCCTGCGCGACGTCGAGCAGACCGATGCCGCGCCCATCCGCCGTGCCGAAGCGGCCATCGGTGAAGTCCAGATCGGCCTCCGCACATTGCAGCAACTGCGCGGCCAGCGGCTTCGCCTTCGCGAGCACCGCATCGATGGCGCGCACCAGCGCCTCGCCGCCCATATGCATGGACCGCGCGCCGCCATGGCCGTGGCCATGCGGGACGAGCGCGGTATCCGCCTGGACGAGACGGAAGGTCTCGATCGGCAGGCCAAGCAGATCGGCGGCGACCTGCGCGAAGCTGGTCGCCAGCCCCTGCCCGTTGTTCTGCGTCCCGGTGGCGAGGTCGACGCCGCCATCGGCACGGAACCGCACGCCACCCCATTCGCCTGGCGCGCCGCGCGAGGTCTCCAGGAAGCAGGCGACGCCGAGCCCGCGCAGCATGCCGCGCCGCGCCGCATCGGCGCGCCGGGCCGGGAACCCGTCGGCATCGGCGGCGGACAGGGCGCGATCCACATTGGTGATGAACTCGCCGCAATCGATCGACATGCCCATCGCCGTTCGATGCGGGAAGCCGGCGATCAGGTTCTGTCGGCGCAGCGCGACCGCATCGCGCCCGATGCGTCGCGCGGCGAGGTCGATCAGCCGCTCGATGATGTAGTTCGCTTCCGGCTTGCCGGCGCCGCGATAGGCGTCGATGGGCACGGTGTTGGTGAAGGCGCCGCGCACATCCATGTGCACTGCAGGGATGTCGTAGAGTCCACCCATCGCCGTACCCGGCGCATTGGTGGAACTGCCCGGCCCGCTCGCTGAGAGATAGGCGCCGAGATTGGCCACAGTCTGCACGTCGAGCGCCAGGATGCGGCCTTCAGCGTCCAGACCGAGCCGCGCATGGGTCAGGTTGTCGCGCCCATGGGTGGTGCTGACGAAATCCTCCATGCGTTCCGCGACCCAGCGCACCGGGCGGCCGAGCCGTCGCGCGGCGACCATCTGCACCACGTATTCCGGAAACAGGAAGTTCTTCGCGCCGAAGCCACCGCCGACATCCGGTGCGACGAGGCGGATGCGGTCGCGCGGCATGTGGAAGATGTCGTCGGCGAGCTGGTCGCGCATTGGATGCACCGCCTGCCCGCTGAGTTCCAGCAGGAAGCTGCCGGTCGCGGCGTCGTAGGACGCGACGGCGGCACGTGGTTCCATCGGCGCGGCGGTGACGCGGTTGTTCACCAGATCCAGGGAGACGATGGTCGTCGCCTTCGCCATCGCTGCCTGCACGGCGGCCGCATTGCCCTTGCGGAAGCGGAAGGCGAGGTTGCCCGGCGCCTGCGGCCACAGCAGCGGCGCATCCGGAGCGAGCGCGGCCGCGCCATCCGTCACGGCATCCTGCGTGTCATACTCGACCCAGATCGCTTCCGCGGCGTCGCGTGCGAGGCTCACGCTGTCAGCCACCACGAAGGCGACCGGGTCGCCGACATGGCGCACCGCGCCATCGGCCAAAGCGGGCCGCGGTGGGATGATCAGCGGCGCCTCGCTGGCGATCTTCGCCACGCAGGGGAGGGAACCGATGCCCTCCGCCTCCAGATCCTCGATCGTCAGCACAGCCTGCACGCCGGGCATGGCGCGCGCCGCATCGGTGTCGATGGACAGGATGCGCGCATGGGCATGCGGCGAGCGCAGCACCCAGCCATGCAGCGCGCCGGGCGCGTCCAGGTCGTCGACATAGCGCCCCTGCCCACGCAGGAAGCGATCATCCTCGAGACGACGGCGCGAGACGCCACGTTCCGGCACGCTCATGCCTCTTCCTCTCCGGCCAGCTTGCATAGCTTGGCATATGTGGCATCCGGGATCGCGATGCCATCCTCCACCGCGCGGGCACGCCGATGACGGCGTTCGTCGCCCGGCAGTCGGTCCGATCCGGCCTCCCGCAGCATGGCGACCAGCACGGCAACGCGGGACGGTGCGTCGCCGCCCGGCCCGCGCGACGGGTCGATCAGCAGCAGGAACTGCCCCGCGCGCGAGGTCTGCGCACCGGGGAATTTCGGCGAATCATCCTGGAAGCCGAAGCGCCCGCCGGTCATGGCGGCGGCCAGCACCTCGACCATGAAGGCAATGCCGGCGCCTTTATGCGCGCCAAAGGGCAGCAGCGATCCGCCATCGAGGATCTTCGCCGGATCGGTGGTGGGCGCGCCTTCCGCGTCGAGGCCCACACCCTCCGAGACCGCATGCCCTTCGACGCGGGCCTTCAGCACCTCACCCTGCGCGCGCAGGCTCGATGCCTGGTCCCATACCACCGGCGGCCCGTCGCTGCGCGGACAGGCGAAAGCCATGGGGTTGGTGCCGAGCACCTTCCGCTTCCCGCCCCAGATCACGATGCGCGACCGGGCGTTCACCATCGCGATCGCGATCAGCCCGCGTTCGGCGAAGGGCTCCACATCCGGCCACAGCGCCGCGAAGTGATGCGAGTCATGGATGCAGATCGCGGCGAGACCTTCGCGCCGCGCGGTGGCGATTGCCTGCTCCCGCGCCGCGGCAAGCGCCACTTGCGCGAAGCCATTGCAGGCATCGACGGCGAGGATCGCCGGCGCGGGCTGTGTCACCACCGGCACCGCCTCGCCATTCACCCAGCCGCTGTTCAGCGTGGCGATATAGCCGTCCAGGCGCAGCAACCCGTGGCTCGCCGCGCCGTCGCGCTCGGCCGCGGCCACCACGCCGGCGACGATGGCCGCGTTGTGCGGGGTCATGCCATGCCGTTCGAAGGCCCGGGCGATGAGGGCGCCCAGCGCCGCTTCGGTGATGATCACGCGGGGTCTCCCGATCGCTGCACGCAGCGCAGCATGCCATCACACCGCGTGGTTTCCAGGGCCGCGACGACGATGCGGAAAAAAACTTCGGAGGGGATAGGCGAGCCGCCCGCGATGCGACTACCGTTGCCGTCGGGAGACGACGCGGCTTCAGCAAGGCGGGCGCTCGGCGGCATCGGAAGGCCGCGCGGATCCCGCTCCATGACCGACGCAGCGGCCGGTGCCGCGGGGCGTAGATCGAGGAGGCTTGAACCATGCAAACACCCTTCACCCGACGCCTGTTGCCGGGGCTCGCCGCGGCTGGCGGACTGCTCGGCGCCCGTGCCGCGCAGGCGCAGCCGGCGGCAGCATCGACCTGGGACCAGATCATGTCGACGAAGCGGCTGCGCGTCGGCGCGGCGCTGACGGAACCCTGGTATTACAAGGATACCACGAACAACGCCGCGCCCGGCGGGGTGAAGATCGGTGACGTCACCTGGCGCGGCATCGGCCCGCGCCTGGGTGATGCGATCGCCAAGGCGATGAACGTGCAGCTCGAGATGGTGGAGGTCACCTGGGGCACCGCGGTCGCGGCGCTGCAGGCCAACCAGATCGACACCATGTTCATCCTCGATCCGACGCCCGAGCGGGCGCTCGCGATCGACTTCGTCTTCGCGCCCATCCTCTGGTATCCGGTCGCGGCGCTGGCGAAGAACAACTTCGCGCCGACCACCTGGGCGGAGATCAGCGACCCGGCGGTGAATTGCGGCGTCGTGCTCGGCAGTTCGACCGACCAGACGCTGACGCGCCTGTCGCCGCGCGCGAACATCCAGCGCTACCAGCAGACCGGCGAGATGCTCGCCGCCTGGCAGTCCAACCGTATCCAGGCGGCCTTCCTGACGGCGCCGGGATCGGACCTCGCCATCGCTCGGCTGCGCAGCGGCAAGACGCTGATCCCGCGTCCCGTCGTCGCCGTGCCGGCCGGTGCCGGCGTGCGCAAGGAAGCGGATAGCCGCTGGGCGAACTACCTCTCGACGGTCGTCGCCTATTACTACAATTCCGGCCTGACCCAGACCTTCTACGACGAGTTCATGACCTTCCGCGGCCTGGAACCTGGCCGTGCGACGGCGATCCAGCGCGAGGCCTGGTAGCCCCGCATGGGCTACGAGTGGGATTTCGCGGCGGTCTTCCGTCACAGTGGCCTGCTGCTGGAAGGTGCCCTTGGCACCTTCCGCCTGGCGGGGATGGCGATACTCATCGCCATCCCTCTCGGCCTGCTCGTCGCGCTGCTGCGGCTGTCGCGGTTGCCGGTGATTTCCTGGCTTGCGGTGATCTATACGGATGTCTTCCGCACCTCGCCGTCGATCGTGCTGATCTATTGGTTCTTCTTCGCCTTCCCGCTGCTGGTCGGCGTCGATTTCGATACCTTCACCGCAGTGTCGCTGACGCTCGGATTGCAGACCGGCGCCTATATGGCCGAGGTCTTCCGCGGCGGGATCCAATCCATCCGGCCGGGGCAATGGCAGGCGGCCAAGGCGCTCGGCATGGGGCCGGCGATGACGCTGCGCTACATCATCCTGCCGCAGGCGGTTCGCCGCATGATCCCGGTCTTCTTCACGCGGCTGACCGAGCTGTTCAAGGCGACCTCGCTCGCCGCCGTCGTCTCCTATGCGGAGGTCGTGCAAATGGCCTCGCGCGTGTCGTCGGAGACCTTCCGGCCGATCGAGACCTACACCGTCGTCGCGCTGTTCTTCTTCGTGGTGATCTTCCTGGCGAGCCGCCTGGTGCGCTACGCCGAACACCGCTTCGCGGTGCCGGAGTAGCGCCGCATGGACCATGAATGGGACTTCGCCTTCCTGCTCGACCAGCGCGACTTCATCCTGCGCGGGCTGATGGCGACGTTGCGCCTGGCTGCGGCCTGTGTGGCCGCAGGCATTGTGCTTGGGCTGGTCTTCGCTTCGGCGCGGCTGTCGCGATCGGCGGCGATGCGCTTCATCGGCACCGCCTATGTCGAGTTCTTCCGCAACATTCCGGTGCTGGTGCAGATCTTCTGGTGCTACTTCGCCTTGCCGATCCTGACCGGCATGCAGCCTGATGCCTTCGTCGCCGCCTCGGTGGCGATCTCGCTCTATGCCGGGGCGTATCTCGCGGAGATCTTCCGATCCGGCATCCAATCGATCGAGAAGGGCCAATGGGAAGCCGCGCGCGCCATCGGCTTCGGGCATGTCGCGCTGATGCGTTGGGTCGTGCTGCCCCAGGCGGTGCGGCACGTCATTCCGCCGCTGACCAACCAGGTGATGGAGATCGTCAAGACGACCACCGTCGCCTCGACCATCGCCTATGGCGAACTGCTCTACTCGGCCAAGGTGCTGAGCGACCAGGAGTTCCGCCCTATCGAGAGCTACACTGCGGTCGGTGCCTTCTTCATCGTCCTGCTGACCCTCGTCAGCCTTTTGTCGTCGTTCCTGGAAAGGAGGCTGCGCCGCCATGTCTGAGGTTCTGCGCGTCGAGAACCTGCACAAGCGCTTCGGACCCCTGCATGTGCTGCGCGGCATCAACCTCTCCGTCAAGAAAGGGGAGACGGTTGTCATCCTCGGCGCGTCCGGGTCGGGCAAGAGCACGCTGCTGCGCTGCGTGAACTTCCTGGAGATGCCGAACGAAGGCCGCATCACCGTGGAAGGCAAGCTGGTCGGACGCGCGACGACGAAGCCGGGTGTGATGGCCTACTCCAACGCCGAGCTGAATGCGCTGCGCGCCCGCGTCGGCATGGTGTTCCAGCAATTCAACCTGTTCCCGCACATGACGGTGGAAGGCAACGTCATGATCGGGCCAATGAAGCTGCGGGGCATGTCGGCGGATGCCGCTCGCACGCTGGCGCATGACAATCTCCGCCGCGTCGGCATCCTCGAGAAGGCACGCGAGTATCCCGCGCGCCTGTCCGGCGGTCAGCAGCAACGCGTCGCCATCGCCCGCGCGCTCGCCATGGAACCATCGATGATGCTGTTCGATGAGGCGACATCGGCGCTTGATCCCGAACTGGTCGGCGAGGTGCTGCTGTCGATGCGGCGCCTGGCGGAGGAAGGCATGACCATGCTCGTCGTCACCCATGAGCTGGGCTTCGCCTACAACGTCGCGCATCGCGTCATCTTCCTCGAAGGCGGGGAGGTGCATGAGCAGGGCACGCCGCAGCAGGTCCTGCTGAACCCGCAGCGCGAGCGCACGCGCGATTTCCTGCGCAGCCATACCCTGTTCCGCCTGCCTGAACCCGGCGGCGGCCTCTGAAGGAGATCCGCGCAAATGCGGCGCATCGTCATCATCGGCGGCGGCATCATGGGGTCCGCCATCGCCTATTCGCTCGCGCGTGCCGGCGTCGTCGCCGATGTCACGGTGGTGGAGCCCGATCCGACCTATGAATTCGCCGCCACGCCGCGCGCGGTGGGTGGTGTGCGCCTCCAGCACGCGGTGCCGGAGAATGTCGAGATGTCGCTCTATGGCGACACCGTCTATTCGGCCTTCGACCAACACGTCGTCGGCGGCAAGGTCACCTTCGATCCGCAGTTCCATCGCATCGGCTACCTCTTCCTTGCCGAGGGCGCGGAGGCGATCGCCTCCCTCGAAGCCAATGTGCGCATGCAGAAGGAACTCGGCGTCGAGGTGGACATCCACGACGTCGCGGAACTGCGCCGCCGCTACCCCTCTTTCACCTTCAAGGGAGCGGAGGCCGGCGCCCTGTCCCCCGGCGACGGCCAGATCGACCCGAATGCCGCGCTGATGGGCTATCGCCGGGCGGCGGAAGGGCTCGGCGTCACCTATCTCAAGGATCGCGTCGTCGCGCTCGACATGGCGGGGAACAAGGTGGCCCTCGCACGGCTCGAATCCGGCGCCACCCTGCCGGTCGAGATCGTCATCAACACCGCCAATTGCTGGGCAGCGGATGTCTGCGCCATGGTCGGCGTGACGGTGCCCATCGCGCCGATGCGCCGCCAGCAATTCCACTTCCTGTCGCAGGATCCCGTCGAGACCTTCCCGGCGATCCGCTACCTGAACGGCTTCTCCTTCCGGCAGCATTCCGGCGTCTATCTCTGCGGCCACACCAATTTCGGCGAACCGCCGGGCTTCAACTGGGAACTCCAGCACGACGTCTTCGAGGAACAGCTCTGGCCGCAACTCGCCGAGCAATGCGCGGCCTTCGAGACCATCAAGCCGCGCGGCGGTTGGGTCGGGCATTACGACATGAATCACCTCGACGGGAATCCGGTGATCGACTGGATCGACAGCGTGCCGAACATGCTGCTCTGTGCCGGCTTCTCGGGCCATGGCTTGCAGCACGCGCCGGCTGTCGGGCGCGCAGTGAAGGAAATGATCCTCGATGGCGGCTTCCGCTCCATCGACCTCTCGCGCTTCTCCTACCGCCGCATCGTCGACGGGACGCCCATCCCGGATGACGGGCCCAAGGCATGACCGCGCCCGTCGTCGTCATCGGCGGCGGCTTCATCGGGCTGTGCTCGGCCTTGCAGATGCAGCGGCGCGGCTTGGCGGTCATGCTGGTCGATCCGGGCGATCCGGAGCGCGCGGCGTCCTTCGGCAATGCCGGGCAATTCGCGGTGGGGGAGGTGGTGCCGCTCTCCGGCCCCGACACGCCGGCCAAGGTGCCGCGCTGGCTGATGGACCCGCTGGGGCCGCTGGCGATCCGCTGGCGCTACCTGCCGCGGCTCGCGCCCTGGCTGATCCGGCTGTTGCGCGCGGGACGGATGGACCGGGTCGAGGCGATTTCGGCCGCGATGGTCTCGCTGAACGACCGCATCCATCTCGATTATCAGCCGCTGCTGGAAGCCGCCGGCGCGGGGGCGCTGGTGCAGCCGGGGCCGCATCTGCGGCTCTATCCCTCGCGCAAGGAGTTCGAGGCCGAAGGCTGGCGCTGGCAGATGCGCGTCAAGGCCGGGCTGAACTTCGAGCTGCTCGACCGTGACGCGCTGCATGCGTTGGAACCGACGCTCGGTGACGGGATCAAGTTCGCCGTCGCATCCGCTGATCGCTCCTCGGTGATCGAGCCTGTCGCGTTGATGCGTGCCTTGGAAGCCTGTTTCCGTGCCGGCGGCGGGACTGTCGTCGCCGGCACGGTCACCGCCTTCACCCATGACGGTCCCACCGTCAGCGGCGTGGCGCTCGAGGGTGGCCGCGTGCTCCCGGCCAGCCGCATCGTCATCGCCGCCGGCGCCTGGTCGCATCGTCTGGCGAAGCTGCTCGGCGATCGCCTGCCGCTCGAAAGCGAACGCGGCTACCACGTCGTCCTGTCCGATCCGCGCGTCATGCCGCGCCACGCCATGTCCCACACCGAACGGGGCTTCGCCGTGCTGCCGATGGGCGACCGGCTGCGCCTCGCCGGCACGGTGGAACTGGCGAGCCTCGATGCTCCGCCCAACTGGGACCGCGCCCGCAAGCTGATCGAAGGCGCGCGCGAACTGTTTCCCGGCATCAATACCGAGGGCGCGACGTTCTGGATGGGCCATCGCCCTGGCCTGCCGGACTCGCTGCCGGTGATCGATCGCGCGACGCAGGCGCCCAATGTGATCTACGCCTTCGGGCACGGCCATATGGGCCTGTCCTGGGCAGCGACGACCGGGCGGCTGGTTGCGGACCTCGCCACGGATACGGCGAGCAATCTCGACCTCACCCCCTTCCGAGCCACCCGTTTCCAGGGCCCCGTCTGGGCATAGGAGCCGCCATGAAAGGCAGCCAGGATTTCGCCGCCGATCCGCGCAATGCGACGGTGAAGGTCTATCTCTCCGGCGTGCTGGTGCCCCGCGACGAGGCGCGCGTGTCCATCTTCGACGCCGGCTTCGTGCTCGGCGACGGCGTGTGGGAGGGGCTGCGCCTGCACAAGGGCGGGCTGTGCTTCCTCGACCGTCACCTGGACCGCCTTTACGCCGGCGCGTCGGCCATCGACCTCGACATCGGCATGACACGCGCGGAACTGACCGAGGCGCTGTGGACCACGCTGCGCGCCAACGGCATGCAGGACGGGGTGCATATCCGCCTGATGGTCACGCGCGGGCTGAAGAAGGCGCCGAACCAGGATCCGCGCCACGCCATCGGCCCCGCGACGGTCGTCATCGTCGCCGAGTGGAAGCAGCCGAGCCCCGATATCGTCACCCAGGGCCTGTCGCTCGCGACGTCGTCGATCCGCTGCTCGCCCGCCGACATGTTCGATATGCGGCTGAATTCGCATAGCCGGCTGAACCTGATCACCGCGCTGCTGCAGGCCATCCGCGTTGGCGCGGATGAGGCACTGATGCTCGACCCGCACGGCTTCGTCTCCTCCTGCAACGCGACGAACTTCTTCTTCGTGCGCGATGGGGAGGTCTGCACCTCGACCGGCGACTACTGCTTCAACGGCGTCACGCGGGCCAATGTCATCATGCTGTGCCAGCGGCACGGCATCCCGCTGCGCCAGGGTAATTTCACCCTGATGGACGTCTGTGGCGCTGAGGAAGCCTTCGTTACCGGCACCTTCGGCGGGCTGACGCCGGTGCGCGCGATCGACGGGCGCAGCCTACCGCTGTCGCTGCCCGGCCCGACCACGGCAAAGCTGCGCGGGCTCTACGACGCGCTGAAGGACGGCGAGGCAATGACGGTGTAGCGCCGGCCGTCGCCGTGTCGGAATGGGAAGGGCTCCTCCGGCCCGGACCCGCGCGGTCGCGCCGAATGATCGGATGCCTGGCTGGCTGGCTTCGGGCGCGCTGGCTGGAGATGAGGCGGTCGTCCGGGGGGGGGACCGCTATTTCGTCAGGATGAGCTTGCCGTGGCGGGTCAGCCGCAGGCGGTAGGCCTCGGTGCCGTGGAGGATCGTGATCTCCCGCGCGGAGCCCAGAAGATCGGCGCTGTTGACCACCGGCACCGGCTGGTCAGGCGCCGGGGCGAGTTCGTCTTCGGCGATCATGCGCGGGCACTCCGGCTCGTCATGCTGCAAGGGGCCCGGCGCATGGCGACGGCCCAGGACCGGTGGGACACGTGGCTCTCCTCTATCTCACGGGCACGGGAAGGGGCCTCCCGATGGCGTATCGCGAAGTTAAGGTTATTGAGAATGATTCGCAATAGCGAAGTACGACGGTCCGGTTGCCGGCGTCGCGCCGCGTCGAAATAGTGAGAGCGCGACGAATCAGGGCGCTGCGATCAGCGAGGAGCCGCCACCATCGGCATGCAGAATCCGGCTGTCATCGGCTCGCCAGCCGCACGGCCCGAGGCCACCACCCTGCGGGGCCGTCGCGTCCTGCTCGTCTACGGGCTGATGGGCGAGGTGGTGGCCGCCTTCCGCCCCTTCGGGCTGGAATACATGCACCCCCTGGCCGAATGGCTGGCGAGCGAGGGCGCCAAGCCCTCCGTGGTCAAGCTGCGCACCGCGGAGGCCATTTCGGCCAATGCCGCGCGTCTGCGGGCCGTGATCCTCGACGACCCGGAACCGGCCCTGGTGATCGCCCACAGCAAGGGCGGGCTCGAGGCGCTGGCGGCGCTGCTCGACCCCGCGGCGCAGGCGCGCTGCCTGGGCTTCCTGGCGATGCAGTCGCCTTTCTTCGGCAGCCCGATCGCCGATCTCGTCATCGGAGCGAAGCCGCTGGAGGCCGCGGCAGGCGGCCTTGCGCGGCTGCTGCGCATCGGGTCGGGGGAAGGGGTGCGCGACCTGACCACCGGCGCCCGCCGCGCCTGGATGGCCGCGGCGGACGCACCGATCGCGCGGCTGCTCGCCGCCCTGCCGGTCGCCTGCCTGGCGACGGAACTCAGCGAAGGCCAGGCCCACGGGCGGGAGAGGCTGCACCTCGCCGCCGCGCAATGGATGGAAAAGCGCGGCTACGGTCCCAATGACGGGCTGGTGCCGGTGCAGAGCGCGCTGATCCCCGGCGCCCGGCACGTCGTGCTGCCGGGCAGCCATATCGCGAGCGTCAGCCGCGGGCCGGGACGGAATC
>Ga0209066_10004684_pt1 | contig 14716 bp, 14 predicted proteins | sample All_14_2_FD_187198 | JGI IMG/M metagenome (GOLD analysis project Ga0209066, IMG submission 187198) | Freshwater microbial communities in response to fracking from Pennsylvania, USA - Allegheny Zone_MetaG_DW_15 (SPAdes) (version 2) ...
CCGTCATGCCCTTGGGCGCGGCCAGCCAAACGGCCGTCGCCGCCGCCAGCGCTCCGTCCTCCCAGGTAAGCTTCAATAAATCTTTCGCCATTGTGATGATGTGGTCTATGCCCTTTCTTCCAGTATTCCTTTCAGGACCATAAAAGCAGGGCGGCTGCCGCAGTCTGCAATTCGTCCCCCAGCACCATTGTGCAATAGAGGAAGCGGTAAGTCAATTCGGGGAGTAGCCCGGCGGCGCGGAAGCGCGGGATCTGTTTATAACACGCGGGGGGCCAGCGGCGGCTCCGGGTTTGCGGGGTGACCAGCGGATAATCGCCTGGAAGCCGCAATAACAACCTCCGGCAGCCGGAGCAGGGCTTTCCCGTCCTTCAGGACGAACCCGTCGGCCTGCCCCGGCCCCGTGACTCGCGCCTCGGCAAAAGGGTCGGAGCTTAATACTATTATCGTGGTCGATTTACTTCCCGCGTTCTCCCGGACAGTTGAAATCACAGTAGTGGCGTCGCCGTCGGACAGATGGAAATCCAGCAGTATGCAATCCGGCTTGTGGAGCCACGCCGCGCCGATGGCTTCGGCGCAGGTGGCCGCTGAATGAACGACATGCCCGGCCTCGCGCAGTACTCTGCCGCTCAGCCCGCGCCAGGCCGCGTAATCATCCACCACAAGGATGGATAAGGATTTGGATTTAGCGCTGGTCATGATTTTTTTGCTAAATTTAGGGAGGGCAGCCCCCGCACGTGTGGTGTGTTAGCGCCGACTTATGCGGGGGCTGCGCCTCTTAATCTTTATTTCGCCTGAGCTGCTTTCTTGTTCTCCACCAGGTTCATGCCGCACTTGGGACATTTGCCCGGCTTGTCGGATTCCGAGCAGCCCATGGGACAGACATAGGCGGCGGTGGAATTCTTAGCCTCGGCCTTTTCCTCCCCGCCGCCGCAGCAGGCGCAGCCGTGCTTCATTTTCGCCGCGGCCTGCGGCTTGGCGGCAGGCGCCGGTTTTCCTGCCTTTATCGTCACTTTTATCCCGCTCTCCACGTTTTCTATGCCGACCTCTCCGGCGTCCTTGAGCAGCGGGCAATCTTTGGTCTTGAGATGCGCGGCCGCTTTCGCCCGCAGCTCTTCGACCTCCTCCGGGGTTCCGGCGGTCAGCGTAAATTCTATCCCGCTCTTCACGGCCTTTTTTTCGGTCTTGACCCCCTCCCACCGCTCCAGGCAGTCCGTATGCTCCAGGACCGCGCCCGCATGGCCCTTATGTTCCGCCATGCCGCCTTCGGCGGAAGCGCCGGCGATGCCGCCCATAAGCAGAGTTCCCAGCAAGGTTGTAAGCAGTTTCGTGTTCATTGTGTTCTCCTTGGTTCCCACCCGGCCGGTATCCGGCTCGTCACAATTTCGCGCTTTTCAGCCGTAGGGAATTGAGCACCACCGAAACGGAGCTCAGCGCCATGGCCGCGCCGGCGAAGTACGGCGGTATGGTCACTCCCCAGCCGGGGTACAGCGCCCCGGCCGCCAGGGGGATGAGCACTATGTTGTAGGCGAAGGCCCACGCCAGGTTCTGCCTGATGTTGCGGCGTATCAGCCGGGACAGCTTCAGCGCCTGCGCCACACCGGCCAGGCCGCTGTGCATCAGCGTTATATCGCTGGCCTTCACGGCGATGTCGGCGCCAGAGCCCATGGCTATGCCCAGGTCGGCCTCGGAAAGCGCGGCCGCGTCGTTGAAGCCGTCCCCGACGAAGGCCACGCTGGCGCCCAGGGCCTTGTGCCGCTGGATGATGCGGCTCTTCTCCTCGGGGAAGATCTCGGCGTAGAATTCCTCCGCGCCCAGGGCGGCGGCCTGCGCCTGTACCGCGGCCCTCCTGTCGCCGGAGGCTATGACCGGCTTTATTCCCATGGCCTTAAGCTCGGCCAGCAGGGCCGGCGCCTCCGGGCGCAGCGTGTCCGCCAGCGCCGCGTAGCCCATGAAGACGCCGTCGGCGGCCAGCAGCAGCAGCGAATCCTGCGACGCGGCTATCTCTTTCGCGGCTTCCTCCGGCACGTGGACGCCGGCCTCGGCGAACCATTTGGCGCTGCCGGCCATTATGGCGCTGCCGGCGGCTAGGGCTTTTATCCCCTTGCCGGGCAGGGCCTCCACGCGCTCCGCCTTCCGATGCTCCACGTGACGTTCCCTGGCGTAGCTCCGGACCGCCTCGGCGAAGGGATGCTCGGAGCTTTCCTCCGCGCTCAGCAGCAGCGACAGGAACCGCGGTTCGCTGATGCCCAGGGGATTTACCGAGACGACTTTCATGCGTCCCTCGGTCAGCGTGCCGGTCTTGTCCATCACCATCACGTTGATCTTCGGCACGCGTTCCAGTACTTCGGCGTTGTTGATAAGCATGCCCAGGCCGGCCGCGCGGCCGAAGCCCGCCGAAAGGGCCATCGGCACGGCCAGGCCCATGGCGCAGGGGCAGGCCACGGCCAGCACCGCCGCGAAAACGCTGACGGCGCGCGGGAGGTCGGCGTAATACAGCCAGGCCCCGGCCGCCGCCAGGGCTATCAGGAGGACGGCGGGCACGAAGCGCGCTGCTATCCGGTCCACCAGGCGCTGCACGGAATTCTTGCCGGCCTGGCTTTCCTCCACGGCCTTGATGATCTTCATCAGGGCCATGTCTTCGCCCACTCCGGTAGCGGCGAAGCGCAGCGCGCCGGTCTTGTTGATGGTGCCGGCGTAGACCTTGGCGCCTGGGGCCTTGTCCTGAGGCACCGGCTCCCCGGTCAGCAGGGCCTCGTCCACGCTTGAAAAGCCTTCGATAACTTCCCCGTCCACGGGCACCTGCTCGCCCGGGCGCAGTGCTATGGTATCGCCGGGGAGTATGCTTTCCGCCGGCACGGTCTCTTCTTTCCCGTTCTTGAGGCGCCGGGCCGTCTTGGGCGCTAGCTTGAAGAGGCCTGAGACCGCCTCCGCCGCCTTGCTCTTGGACCTGGCCTCCAGCCAGCGCCCGAAGTTGATGAAGGCGATAAGCATGGCGACTTCGTGCCACTGCGCGTGCTGGTGCGGCCCGGCCAGACCCGGCAGGAAAGTAATGGCCGCCCCGTAGAAGAAAATGACGCTGGTGGAAAGCGAAACCAGCGTGTTCATATCCGCCGTTCCGGCCCTGAGCGCCCGCCAGAGCCCGGAGTGGAAATGCGAGCCGCACCAGGCCCAGGCCAGCGCGGCCGCCGACATTGCCGTATAAGGCGGCAGCGCCACGGCCATTTCCAGCATGGTGTAGCCAGTCAGCGCCAGCGCGGCCAGGAATTTCACGCGCAGCATCCGCCTTTCAACTTCAATGCCTGCCGTGGCCATATTGCCGGCCTCCGCCGGGGACTCCATCACCCCCAGCGCCTTGTAGCCGAGTTCCTCTATCTTGGCGGCTATCCCCGCGGCGTCCAACAGGGCCGGGTCGTACACGACGAAGGCCGTCCTCGACGGGAGATTCACCGACACCCTGCCCATGCCGGGCACGGCGGACAGCCCCGTCTCGATACGGCCCACACAACTGGCGCAATGCACGCCTTCCAGCGGGATTACCGCCTTCTTAAGCGCGCTACCGGTTCCGATATCGTTCATAGGGGTGTCCTCATGGCGCTTGCCTCTAATGGCAGCAGCCTTTCTTCTGTTCCTTCCCGTAGAGTTCCTCCGGGGGGCAACAGAGGCGCTCTTTTTCAGCCGCGACGCGGCCGCAGCCTGTACATATGTATTTCGCGTTCTTCGCGGCCTCCTTCATTTCAGCGAACATTTCCTTCTTTCCCGCCATCTCGCACATATGAGCTTTCTTTTCCATTTTTTCTCCTTAATGATGTCCGGAGTGGCCGGAATGACCGCCGCCGTAATTGTTATAGCCGGAATCCCGGTCGCTTGTCTGCATATCCGCGCAGGCCGCCAGGAAGGCCGCCGCCGCTACCAGTAGAGCCAGGTTAAAGAATGTTTTGAAACGCTTCATTTTTCCTCCCGCGTATAAATGCCCAGAGGGGCCTCATCACCTTTAACGTAAAATCCCCGGAAAACCTTCGCCGCCTGCGCCTTGAAAGCGAAAACGCCCCCGGGCGGGGGCGTTTTCCAGCCAGGCTTTGGGAATGCGGCCGCTAAGCCAGCGAGTCGATGACGTTCTTCAGTTTGGCTTCCACCGCAAGCGCCAGTGGTTTCAGGGCGTCGTTGTCTATCATGCCCATAGCCACCGTCGGTTTTATTATCCCGACGGCGGTCTTGCCGGCCTTCTCGAACACGATGACGTTGCAGGGCAGCATGAGGCCGATGTATTCTTCGGCCAGGATGGCCTTGTGCGCGTTAGGCGGATTGCAGGCCCCGAGTATGACGTAGTTGGGGAAGTCTATCCCCAGCTTTTCCTTGAACTTCTCGCGCACGTCTATAGTGGTCAGTATGCCGAAGCCCTCTTTTTTAAGCGCCTCGGTTACCGCCGCCACCGTCTCGGCGAAAGGTTTATCCAGCTCTTTTGTGAACCCGTAATTTATCATATGCCCTCCCTGGTTTTCCTATTGTCCCGCTTACCGTCATTATACATCAATGCCGCCGGCCGAGCAGGCGCAGGCCGTTGAAGATCACCAGCAGGCTCGCGCCCATGTCGGCGAAGACGGCCATGAACAAGGTGGCCTTGCCGGCGAAGGCCAGCCCGAGGAACACCACCTTTATGCCAATAGCCAACGCTATATTCTGACGTAATATGGCGGAAGTGGCGCGGCTGAGCCGGATGAACTGCGGCAGTTTGCGCAGGTCGTCGTCCATCAGGGCCACGTCGGCGGTTTCTATGGCGGTGTCGGTGCCGGCCGCGCCCATGGCGAAGCCGATGCTGGCTTTGGCCAGCGCGGGCGCGTCGTTTATGCCGTCGCCGGCCATGCCTACGTTGCCGTAGCGGGCCAGCAGCCCGTCCATGGCGGCCAGTTTATCCTCGGGCAGCAGGTTGCCGCGCGCGTCGTCTATGCCCACCTGCGCGGCTATGGCGGAGGCCGTGGCCTGGTTGTCCCCGGTGAGCAGGGCCGAGGCCACGCCCAGCGCGTGCAGTTCTTTTATGGCTTCGGCGCTGTGGGGGCGCACGGTGTCGGCCACGCCTATCACGCCCAGCGTTTCCTTTTCCGAGGCCAGCGCCACGGCGGTCTTGCCTTCTTTCTCCAGCCGCTCCAGCTCAGCTTCCACCGCGGGGGAACAGGCGCCCAGCTCCTCTATCAGCCGGTGGTTGCCGACGTAGTGGACGCGCCCGCCTATAGCGGCGCGCGCTCCGCGGCCAGTGATTGACTCAAAAGCCTCAGCCGACGGCGTTTCCCGCCGGGGTCCGCCGCCTGCGGGGTTCTGCCAGGCGGCCACTATGGCCGCCGCCACAGGATGCTCGGAATGAGAGTCCACCGCGGCGGCCAGGCCGAGGATCTTTTCGGCGGAACGGCCGCCCAGCGGCACTATGTCCGTCACCACCGGCTTGCCGTGGGTGAGCGTGCCGGTCTTGTCCAGCGCCACGGCCTTGAGCAGCCGCCCGTTCTCCAGGTGCAGGCCGCCTTTCACCAGTATGCCCCGCCGGGCCGCAGCGGCCAGGCCGCTGACCACCGTGACCGGCGTGGAGATGACCAGCGCGCAAGGGCAGGAGATCACCAGCATGACCAGCGCCTTGTAGAACCAGGGTTCGAAAGCGCCGCCGAAGAACAGCACGGGCACGGCCACGGTGAGGGCCGCCAGCGCCACCACCACCGGCGTGTAGTAGCCGGCGAAAGAATCTATAAAGCGCTGCGTGGGCGCGCGCTGGCCCTGCGCCTCCTGCACGGATTTCACTATGCGGGCAAGCGTAGTATTGCCTTTATTGGCGGTCACGCGGAATTCCAGCATGCCGCGCTCGTTTACCGTGCCGGCGAAGACCGGGTCCCCGGCGGTTTTCATTACCGGCACGCTTTCGCCGGTGATGGGGGCCTGGTTGACGGAGCTGGAGCCGGAGGTGACCACGCCGTCGAGCGGGATGCGCTCGCCTGGCCGCACCCTTGCCGTCACTCCCACGCTGACAGACTCGGCAGGCACTTCCTGCCACTCGCCGCCAGCCAACTGCACCCAGGCGGTGGCGGGCGTCATGGACATAAGGCCGTGGATGGCGTTGCGGGCATGGTCGAGCGACAGGGTCTCTATCATTTCCGCCAGCGCGAACAGGAAGATGACCACGGCGGCTTCCGGCCATTCCCCTATGGCGACCGCGCCCGCCACGGCCAGGCTCATGAGGAAATTGATATTGAGCGTGAAGGTCTTGAGGGCCAGCCAGCCTTTGCGCAGCGTGCCGTAGCCGCCCAGGGCGATGGATAAAAGCGCCAAGCCGATAACGGGCGTGGAAGTCTCCGCGCTGCCGGTCCAGACCAGGACCTCCGAGGCGATAGCCGCGGCGCCGGACAAAGCCAGCAGGGCCTTGGCCCGGGCCGGGATGGCCGGGGTTGCCGCGCCGCCCGGTTGTTCCGCCGCCGCGCCGGCGGCCGCTTTCATGCCTATTTCGGCCAGCGCCGCCAGTATAGGCTCGTCGCCAGGCAGGTCGTGGCCCACGGTAAGGCGGCGGGCCAGCAGGTCAAACTCCAGCCCGCGCACCCCGTCCAGCTTGCCCAGGCGCTTGCGTATCAGCGCTTCCTCGGCCTGGCAGTCCATGTCGTCTATCACAAAAACGGAGCGCTTGCCGCCCTGCAGCCCGGCCGGCGGCTGCGCGGCGGGCGCGGCCGCGGGGGCGCAGGAATGGCAGCAGGAACAGGGCGCGGCGGCGGCCTCCGCGGGTTCCATGCCTATTTCGCGCAGCGCGGCCAGTATGGGCCCGTCTCCGGGCAAGCCGTGGGCTACGGTCAGCCGGCGGGCCGGCAGGTCGAAAGTCAGTTCGCCCACTTCCGGCATTTCCCCGAGGCGTTCGCGGATAAGCGTCTCCTCGTGCCCGCAGTCCATGTTCTTGATGGTAAATGTGGATATTTTCATAAGCACCGTTCCCGGCGCCGCCAGCGCGGCGGCTTTTTTCGTATCATAATTGTTATGGCAGTTCCCGCGCGCTTGGTGTGTTAGCGCCGACAGGCGCGGGAACTGTGCCTAAATTTAATTCAGTCAGCCTTGCTGTCCGCGGAGAAAAGGCGGCCGAAGCGGTAAGCCAGGTACGCCAAAGCGAGGAACACCAGGTTCTGCAGGAACTCCACCGGCAGGGAATTGGATCCGCCCGAACCGAAGCAGCCGCAGGAGGTGACCGGCAGGCCGCGCAGCCAGGCTTGGGCCAGCAGTGCCTCGAAGAACAGCAGCAGGGCGCCGCACAGCGCGGCGTTGAACCGCGTGAAGATGCCCGCCACCAGCAGCAGGCCGGCGTAAAGTTCCAGCCAGGGCATGACATAGGCGGCCCAGAGCGAGAGCTGCGGCCCGGTCACTTTGTAGGTCTCTATGGCGTAGGCGAATTCCTCCGCCGGGGCCAGCAACTTGATGGTCCCGGCGTAAATGAACACCCCGCCTACCGCCAGGCGGGCCAGCAGGCCGGCGGCCTTCCAGATATTTGTTTTTGAGTCCATAGTTTCCATGCCGGAGATTATTTCTCCGGGCATTCGCCCGCCGGTTTATTGCGGTTTTCCAGCAGTTTATCCAGCTTGCGCAGTTGCTCCAGCAACTGGCCCGGGCCCACCGCCCTTTTGCCGTTTATGAAGAAAGTGGGCGTGGCGCTGACTCCCTTCAGGTCTCCTTCCGCCATCTCCAGCTTGAGGCGCTGCCGCGTCTGCGGCGAGGCCGCGCAGGCCTGCATGGCCGGCCAATCCAGCGACAGCTCCCGGGCGAAAGCCTCGAACTCTCCCGGCTTCCGGGCTGTGCGGCCCCATTTCTCCTGGCTCTCGAAAAGCCGGGCGGTATAAGCCTTGAACTTCCCCTGCTCCCCGGCGCAGTCGGCGTAGGCCGCGGCGTCCAGCGACCAGGGGTGGATATTCACCAGCGGGTAATGCTTAAGCGTCAGCCGTATGCCGCCGGGGTAGATCTTCAGCATTTCCTCCAGCTTCCCGGCCGCGCCACGGCAGGCCCCGCAGGCATAATCGCTGTATTCCTCTATCTTCACCACGGCGTCCGGCGGGCCGAAGGTGCGGAAGCCTGGCGCCGGACGCGAAGGCACCAGCGCCAGTTGTCGGGCCAGCAGCACGGCAATGGTGGCCAGAAACATTACCGCGCCCGCCAGCGCGGCGAGCCGCACATTATCCCGCATTATTTTGGTGTATCCCATACAGGGGGTGATTTTCTCCTTTTTAAAAAACACTTAAGGTGTCCTCCGCTGACAGGCCTCAGAGAAATCAGCAGGAGGACTATAAGACCATCAGCACTGGTGTTTAGCACGCCCCGCTGCCGGTTACGCTGAGCGTTGCGTGCTTTACGCCCTTTACGGCCTTCAAGGCGTCCGCAAGCGCTTTCACTCTGGCCGCGCCGCCTCTCACGGCGACTATTTCCAGACAATTGGCATGGTCAAGATGTATATGTTGTGCCGAGATTATCGCCGCCCCGCAAGCGTGCTGGATGGAGAGCAGTCTATTGACCACCCCGCGCTTGTGGTGGTCATATACTATGGTGACGGCACCGGCGACGACCCCGCCTCTGGCGAAAATATCCGACACGAACTCCTTGCGTATCAGGTCCGCTATGGCTTTGGACCTGTTAGCATAACCGCCCGCGGCTATGTACGCGTCGAATTTCCTCAATAATCCGCCGTCGATCGAAACCCCGAATCTGGATAATTTTGTTTTCATATATTCCCCAGTCCCGCGTCAAGCCGGCCGCTCCCCTTTCGAGAACCAGGCGTAGAGCACCGGCAGGAACACCAGCGTGAGCGCCGTGGAGGTCAGCAGGCCGCCTATCACCACCACGGCCAGCGGCCGCTGCACCTCGGAGCCGGGCCCCGAGGCGAACAGCATGGGCGTGAGGCTGGCCACGGTTATCAGCGCGGTCATCAGCACCGGCCGCATGCGGCGCTTGCAGCCCTCGGGTATAGCCTCGTCCATGGGCATGCCCTTGGCGCGCAGCTGGTTTATGTAGGTCACCAGCACCACGCCGTTGAGGACCGCCACACCGAACAGGGCGATGAACCCGACGGCGGCCGGCACCGAGAGGTACTGGCCGGAGATGAACAGCGCCGTTATGCCGCCCGCCAGCGCGAGCGGCAGGTTCAACAGCACCAGCGTGGCCTGGCGCAGCGAGTTGAACGTCATTGACAGCAGCAGGAAGATAAGCAGGATGGCCGCCGGGACGATGAGCGACAGCTTCTTCATGGCCCGCTGCTGGTTCTCGAACTGGCCGCCCCAGGTAAGGTAATAACCCTCCGGCAGCGGGACGTTTTTCTTTATTCTTTCCTGCGCCTCGGCCACGAAGCCGCCCAGGTCGCGTCCGCTGACATTGGCCTCCACCAAAATGCGCCGTTTGCCGGATTCACGCCCTATCTGCACCGGGCCTTCGATACGCCTGATATCGGCCAGCATGGACAGCGGCACGCGTGCGCCGAGCGGCGAGGTAATGACTATCTTCCCCAGGGCGGCCAGCGAATTGCGCTCGGTCTCGGGCAGGCGCACGGTGATGTCGAAGGCGCGGTCGCCCTCGTAGACCACGCCGGCGGGCTTGCCGCCCAGCGCGGTCTCTATGACGTCGTTGATGTCCGAGACGTTGAGCGCATAGCGCGAGATCATGCTGCGGTTCAGTTCTATATTTACATAGGACTGCCCGCCCTGGCGCTCCAGCGCCACGTCGGTGGCGCCGGGCACCTCGCCCAGCTCCGCCGCTATCAGCGCGGCCCTCTGCGTGAGGGTGTCCAGGTCGTCGCCGTAGAGCCGGATGGCCAGCTGCGAGCGGGTGCCGGCCACCAGCTCATCTATGCGGCACTGGATGGGCTGGCTGAAGCCCACCACCACGCCGGGGATGACGGCCAGGGCCGCGCGCATTTTAGCGAAGAGCTCCTCCCTGTCCTTGGCGGTCTTCCACTCTTCGCGGGGCCGCAATACGCCCAGGAAGCCGGTCTTCTCCACGCCGCGGGCCTCTATGGCGCGGCCGGTCCAGCCGGTCTTGGAGACCACCGTGTCCAGTTCAGGGAACTGCTTGAGGATCTGCTGCAGTTTCTTCGCCGTGCCGGCCGAGGTTTCCAGCGAGGCCCCCGGCAGCAGGCCGGAGTCCATGTCGAAGGAGCCCTCGTCCATCACCGGCACGAACTCCGTGCCGAGGCGCGGCACCAGCGACAGGCTGCCGGCCAGGATCAGCGCGCCGGCGGCGAGGACGGCCTTCTTATGGCCCATGCTCCAGGCGAGTACCGGGGCGTACAGCCGCAGCGCCAGCGACAGCAGCGGGCTCACTTTGTCCGGCGCCGGCCGCAGCACGGCGGCGCACAGGGCGGGGATCACGGTGAGCGACAGCAGCAGCGACGAGAACAGCGCCAGCATCACCGTAAGCGCCAGCGGGCCGAACATCTTGCCCTCTATGCCTTCCAGCGCCAGTATGGGGATGAAGGTCAGGGCGATGATGAACTCGCCGAAGATGCTGGGTTTGCGCACCTCTATGATGGCGTCGGCCACGGCCTTCTCGCGGTGCTCGGCCTCCCGGCTTACGCCCAGGTGGTGCAGCGCGTTCTCCACCTGGATGATGGTGGAGTCGATGATCATGCCGATGGAGATAGCGAGCCCGCCCAGCGACATGAGGTTGCCCGTCATGCCGAAATGCTTCATGGCCAGGAAGGTCAAGAGCGTAGCCAGCGGCAGCGCCAGTATGGTTACGAAGGAGCCGCGGAAGCTCAGCAGGAACAGGTACAGCACCACCACCACGACGGCGGAGCCCTCGGCCAGCGCTTTAACGATGGTCTTCACGCTGCTGTTGATGACGGTGTCGCGCGTGTAGAAGGCGGAGAGCTTCATGCCGGCGGGCAGCAGGCCCGAGGCGTTTATTTCCTTTACCTTCTCCTGCACGCGGCCCACCACCTCGCGGCTGTTCTCGCCCTTGAGCATCATCACCACGCCGCCCACGGCCTCTTTTTTGCCGTCGATGAACGTGGCGCCCTGGCGCACGGCGTGGCCTTCCTGCACGCGGGCCACGTCGCGCACCAGCACCGGCGCGCCGCCGCGGTCGGCCACCACTATCTCGCCCAGTTCGGCGGCGTTGCGGATAAGGCCCAGGCCGCGGATGAGCAGCTGCTCGCCGGCGGTCTCCAGCAGGCCGCCGCCCACGTTGGAGTTATTGCGGCCTATGGCCTCGTAGAGTTCTTTGAGGCTCACGCCGTACTGCGTCATGCGCTCGGGCAGGGCCACCACCTGGTACTCCTTGATGTAGCCGCCGAAGGAGTTGATGTCGCCCACGCCGGCCACGCTCTTGAGGATGGGCGACACCACCCAGTCCTGCAGGGTGCGCAGTTCGGCCAGCTGGGCCTGGGTTTCGGTTTCCCGGCCGGTGTTGAGCGTGTACTGGTAGATCTCGCCCATAGCGGTGGCGGGCGGGCCCATGGCTATCTCTATGCCCTCGCCCAGTTTCTCGCGCGCCTCGGTGAGGCGCTCGGAGACCTGCTGCCTGGCGAAGTAGAGGTCGGTGCCGTCCTTGAAGACCACGGTGACCACCGAGATGCCGTACTTGGAGGCCGAGCGCAGGGCGGTAAGGCCCGGCAGCCCGCGCAGCGAGTTCTCCACCTGGTAGGTGACGAGCTTCTCCACCTCCAGCGGGGACTTGCCCGGCGCGGTGGAGACTATCTCCACCTGCACGCTGGTCACGTCGGGGAAGGCGTCGATGGGCATGGTGCGTAGCGCCGCCGCGCCTACGGCCGCCACCAGCACGGCGGTGGCCAGCACCAGCCACTTGTGGCGGATGGAAAAATAGATGGATTTAATGAGCATGTTAGTCTTCTCCCATCTGCGCTTTCATCATCTCGGACTTGAGCAGGTAGGCGCCTTCGACCACCACTTTGTCGCCGGGCGCCAGGCCTTTCTTTACCTCCACGAGGCCGTCCTTCTCCCGGCCCGTCTCCACGGGCCTGGGCAGGAAGCCGGCCGCGCCTTTCTTGACGAAGACGAAGGGGCCGGCGGGGCCGTTCTGCACGGCGTCGGCGCGCACGGCCACGCCCTGAAAATAACCGCCGGTATGCACCGCGGCGTCTATGAACATGCCGAACTTGAGGCGGCCGGCGGGATTGGCTATGGAAACCCGGGCCTTGACGGTGCGGCTGAGCGTGTCTATCTCCGGCGAGACTGAGACTATGGTGCCGGCGAACACCGCGCGCGGGTAGGCCGCGGTGCGGATCTCGGCTTTCTGGCCGGGCGTAACGGATTCCAGGCTGCGCTCGGGAATATCCAGCACGCCCCAGAGCGGGTCCACGTCGGTGATGGTGGCCAGGAAGCTCATCTCGTTGACCTGGTCGCCTTCGGCGGCGTGCATGGCGGTCACTATGCCCTTATGCGGCGCGGCGGCCCGCAGGGTTTCCCCCGCCGGTGTTTTTATTACGGCCACCTCGGCGCCGGCGCCGACCGCCTGGCCGAGCGTAACGGCCAGGGTTTCAAGCCTGCCAGCCCCGGCGGCGGTGATGTGGTGCGGCTTCTGCGCGTCCTGCATGACGCGGCCCATGGCCTGGAAGGTTTCCGCTACCGAGGCGCGGCGCAGAGTTTCCGTCCTTATGCCGGCGGCCCGCTGGGCCTCAGGCGCTATTTCCAGCAGGCCGGCCTCGTGGCCTTCTTCGCCTTCATGGGCGGCCTCCTTCCCGCCGGCCTCATGGCCCGGTTTCTCTTCGTGGCCGTCCCCGGCGCCGTGCCCGGCTTCGCCGCTGGCGGTCTCCGCCGGCGCGGCCGGCGTCTTGTCGCCGCAACCGGAAACGCCCATAAGGGCCAGTGCTATCAAGATATGGTGAATATTCTTCATTTTGCCTCCCCGCTGTTAACGGCCGCGTCCAGCTGCGCGGCTTTTTCGTAATAGTCCTGCAAAGCGTCCAGGTAGTTGAGGTTCTCTTCCAGAAAGACGCGGTTGGTCTCGTAGAAAGCCGTGAGGCCTAGCTTGCCGGACAGGTAGTCCATTGAGGCGACGCGGCGCAGGTCGTTGAGCAGGAAGACCGTTTCCCGCGTCGACGCCAGGCGCTTCTGCGCCAGGTCTACGTCCAGCCAGGCGCTGTAAACCTCGCCGCGTATAGCCAGGTCCAGGCGCTTTTCCTCGTAGCCGAGCGCGGCCCGCTGCGCCAGGGCCCTTTTCACTTCGCCTTTGTTGTTGTACCAGAGCGGCAGTTCCAGGCCGAGGAAGAGCTTTGAGTAGCCGGTCCCGCCGTCTTTGCCGCGGATGAGCCCCAGCCCGGGCACCGGCAGGCGGCGGCTTTTCTCAAGACTTACGGAGAGGTCCGCGGCCTTTATGCCGAGAGCGAGCGAGCGCGGCTCGGCGCGCCGGGCCAGGGCCAGGCGGGTGTATTCCTCCAGCGGCGCGGGCTGGGCGGGGACCGGGGCCAGGCTGAAGCCGCCGTTCATGGAGATCTCAAGGGGCTCGTCGGGCCGGCGGCCCATGAGGGCGTTGAGCTCACCTGCGGCCGCGCTGGCCCGCGTCTGGGCCTCCTGCAGGTGGAAGCGGCTGCGGGAAGCCTCCACCTTGGCGCGGGCCAGGTCGGCGTTGCCGGCCTCCCCGGTCTGCAGGCGCATCTCTATCTTGTTGAGGATGTCCATGGAGAACTTCAGGTTGGTCTCCTCGAAGCTGCGCCGCTCTTTGGCTATGCGCAGGGCGTACCAGGCCTGGCGGGCCGAGGAAAGCACGCGGGTTTCGAGGGCGGCCAGTTCCTCTCTGGCGGCGTCGTAAACCGCGCTGGCGGCGGCTTTGGCTGTACCTGTGCGCCGCGTCAGCGGCACCGGCTGGACGGCTTTGAGTTCATAGGCGTCCCCGCCGGAAGCGGATTTTTCCATTTCCAGACTGGGATTGGGATAGGCGGAGTTTACGGCGACCTCCGCCTCCAGCAGGCCGAGCTGCCGGCGGGCCGAGGAGAGTTCCGGGTTCCCGGCTTTCGCCGCGGAGAGGGCCGCGGGCAGCGTCAGGACGTCGCCGCCGGGCCCGGCCGCGGCCGGCAGCGGGAACAGAAGAACGGCAAACGAATAAAGGATGTACTTTTTCACGCGGCCTCCAAAGGCTGGCGAAACTTAGGTTACGGGGGCGCGCAACGGCGCGCGGAGTTTTAGCTTGGAATGGAACTTGACCGGGGGAGGTCAGACCGCGGGGGGATGGAAGATCTCGTCTTCGGAGAGCCGGGGCACAAAGACCTCGGGGAAGGAGGCCGCCACGGTTTTCTCGTCGTCCGCCGGTTCCACGGAACAGGTTGACGCGTTGTCGCTATAATTGGCGCAGGGCGCCCCCAGGCAGACCGCGGGGCAGGGCGCGTCGGCGGCCTGCGTATGGCAATGGGTGGTCTCCGCCAGGGCGGTGAAGACCAGGAACAGGGAAAACAGCAGGGGGATCAGCCGGCTCATAACTCGTTTGGTATTATACCTATAACTCGGTTCCGGGACAAACGCCGCGGTGTCTTGCGGCTTTTGTCCCGCTGCCGCCTTATTCATGCCCCGCATGCGCTATGCCCTGGCGCAGAAGGGAGGCGACGTGTTTGTCGCTCACGGAGTACCAGGCGTTCTTGCCGTCCTTGCGGTATTTGACCAGCCGCGCGCCGCGCAGGACCCTGAGCTGGTGGGAAACCGCGGACTGGCTCAGCTTGACGGCGGCCGCGATATCGCAGACGCAGAGTTCCCTTTTTGAAAGCATCTGAAGTACG
>Ga0209066_10004688_pt1 | contig 14708 bp, 12 predicted proteins | sample All_14_2_FD_187198 | JGI IMG/M metagenome (GOLD analysis project Ga0209066, IMG submission 187198) | Freshwater microbial communities in response to fracking from Pennsylvania, USA - Allegheny Zone_MetaG_DW_15 (SPAdes) (version 2) ...
GCAGAGGGGTTTCCACTATCAAGAAAGCCAAGGATGCAGAATTCGACCTCAGGAAATCTTGCCTTCAACTGGCGCGCGGCCTCCACATACTCGCCGACACCTTTGTCCCAGAGGACGCGGCCGACAAGCAAAAACCTGAACGATGAAACTGCATCGGGCAATGGCTTGAAGGAAAAGTGCGACAAATCAATACCTGATCCTGGCAAGATTGCAGTAACATGCTCTTTAACCAATCCTTGGCTCACGAACATCCCACGGTCGTCAGGGTTCTGAAAAAACACGCGATATGAGCGACTCAACGCCAGCCGATAGAGGGCTGAAACAAAGCGGGACATCAGTCCTCCGCTTATATATACCGCACCCAGACCGGCAATGTTATTGATCACCCGAACGCGAAACCACATCGCTGCCAACGAACCATATAGATTGGGCTTGACGGTATACCCTAGATACACATCAGGTCGCTCCTGCCGCAACAAGCGAAAATAGCGGCCCAATAGCTTGATTTCATGAAGCGGATGCATACCGTGCGTCTTCATTTGAATCGGAACGAACCTGCACCCCAGGCTCTCGACTTGACGTGCGTAGCCATCATCTGGCGCAACCGCCACCACCTCGTGACCTTGCGCCAAAAAGTGCCGAATCAAACCAGCACGAAAATTAAAGAGGTTCCACGATGAGTTCAGCGATATGAGTATCTTCATACGAGACCAAACCACCAACGGAAAAAATCCACATAGCTCAGCTCAGGTCCGACTGGATACGCATGGAAAAATTGTCCATGCCTGGAGTAAAGACCACGAATAGACCAAGCAGGTCTGGCCATGTACTCAGGAATACCAGCAAATCGCGCGGGGTTGAGCGACATGTGATCGGCATCCAACGGATTACCCTGCTTGTCAACGGAGACCCAAGGCGAGGTTGAGTCCACCACCAACCAGCCCCTGCTGGTCTTAACCTCTGTGACAGCATGGCTCAACCGTCCTCTGGACAAGAGCACCTTCCAGAAGGGATCATCGTTGCGTCGATAGAGCATGAATACATGACGCGACTCGAATCCCAGGTATTTGTAGGCCTTATCAAGAGCACGGCTTCGGTCATAGCAAAGACCATATCCATACTTGAAGAGGTCGCCCGGTTCACGGGATGCGCCTTTTGGTATGCCCTTTTTGAGGGGACTCTTCTGCAAGATGACGCCCTGCGTATCGCGGATGAGCAAGACCTCTTGCTCGAAACTCAAGGCTTCTTTGGCTCTAGCCAGGCCAACCGACTCGAATGCAGCGATATCTTTGTCCGACAGGCGTGTATCGACGTTTGTCAGTTGGTAAATTACCGCCAACGGAACAAACAAAAACAAACCCCATAGCACCCAACGAAGTGCCCTCCGACTGCTCAAACGCATTGATCCTCCAACCAAGCCTGGAACATCAACACATTCCATAGTTGATGTTGCCAGTTGCACTGGCCACTCAGATGCTCCGCCCACTTACGGCGCACAGGCACAGGGTTCAGAAATCCCTCTCGACGCAATCGAGCCTCATCAAGCAAAGCCTCAGCCCAATCCTTCAAAGGCCCTCTGAGCCACTGATCAATCGGCACGGCAAAACCAGCCTTTGGGCGGTCAATCATCTCAAGGGGAACATACCTGGCCAAGACCTGTCGCAAGATCCATTTGCCTCGTCCTCCACGAATCTTCATATGCAAAGGAAGCCTCCAAACCAGCGCCATCAACTCATGGTCGAGAAAGGGTAGCCTGGTCTCCAGGCTCACACTCATAGACGCGCGGTCAACCTTTGTCAGGATGTCTCCGGGCAAATAGCTCAGGGTATCAATGGCCATCATCAAATGAGCCAACTCACCAACGCCAGGCCAGGCCTGCGGCGACGTGACAACACTGGGCAAAGAGCCCGCCCCCAGGACCAATTGATGCGGCATTTTCCATTGAGATATGACATCACGATACATGCCAAGCGCATCGGAGGCAGCCAGCATGTCCGACAGTTTTTGCACCTTGTCTCCGAGATGGGTAAACCGCATGCGCCCCGGCAGCATAGGAAGCAACGCGGCACCAAGGCGAGACCAGGTCGCTGGCGACATGGACATGAGGGCACGCCCCAGCTCTCTACGCCATGATGTCGGCACGTGCCTCATCGAATGCCAAATGGCAGGCAGTGTGATGTGCCTGTTATATCCACCAAACAGCTCATCTCCGCCATCGCCCGATATGCCCACCGTCACATGTTCACGGGTCAGCCTTGACAAAAGATATGTGGGGATTTGCGACGAATCCGCAAACGGCTCGTCGTAGATTTTTGGCAAACGCTCAATGACCGGCATGGCCATGTCAGGTGACACGTATAGCTCCGTATGATCAGTGCCAAGGTAACCGGCAACGGCTGCCCCATGATGCGCCTCGTCGTAACCAGGCACACCAAATCCGATGGTGAAGGTACGAACTGGGCGCATTGCTTGCGCCTGCATCAAGGCCACCACGGCAGAGGAGTCGACCCCACCGGAAAGAAACGCGCCGAGAGGTACGTCCGCAAGCATCTGCCGGCCAATCGAGCGACGCAGTTGTGCGTCAAGCGCGTCAATCGCTTGGGCGTCAGAGCCGATGAACAATTGAGATTGTGAGGTCTCGACAAGCTCAGAAAATGACCAGTAGCTATCAGGCTGAGACTGAGCCGCAACACCAGGTCGAACTGAGAGCAAACAACCAGGCAACAACTTGAAGACGCCCTCATGAACAGAATAGGGGGCAGGTATATACCCATGCTGCATGAACAGAGCCAACGCGCTCCTGTTGATACTTGAGTCAAATGCTGGATGCACGCGCAGCGCCTTGAGCTCCGACCCAAACAGAAATACGTCACCCTGCCACCCGTAATAGAGTGGCTTCTCACCAATGCGATCGCGAGCAAGAGTTAGCGTCTGCTCATCGCAGTCCCACACTGCGAGAGCAAACATGCCGACACTGTCAACCAAGGTTTGACGAATGCCCCACGTTTCAAAGCCAGCCAGCAAGGTCTCGGTATCGGAGTGCCCTCTCCAAGACACGTCTGTGAGCCTGGCTCTCAAATCAAAATGGTTATATATCTCGCCGTTGAACACAAGAACATAGCGACCACTTGCTGACACCATCGGCTGATGGCCGGCAGGTGACACATCCATGATGGCAAGTCGCTGATGCGCCAGTGCCACCCCGAGCAAGGGATCGACCCAGCTGCCGCAAGAGTCTGGCCCGCGATGAACGATCTGCTGCGACATCCTGTCGAGCAGCTTGTGCAGGCTCTGGGCCTCCTGATTTCGATACGACAGGAAGCCTGCGATACCACACATATCTGAGCCTTGCTTCGATTCAGGATTTCTTGATGCCTATCGCGTAAGGGTCAAGATTGAACCCATCTATATGAGAGATGCGTGACTTGATAGCAGCCAATGCTTCTTCCCGACAATCCCGCCCCTTGATCGTATTGATGCCATTCGCCACGGGCGCGTGATAATAGGTATAGACAAAGTGACCGCCGGGCTTGAGCGCATCCAAGATTGACATCACAAGTTTCGTGGGGTCTTGCGTGTGCTCGAATGTATGCAAACACATTGCGACATCAAACCGCTCTCGTCCAAAGTCAGGCACATCCGTAGAGCTCACGATCGGAACAACACTGACACTTGCACCAGAATATGTGCGCAAGACATCGCCAGCCGTATCCAGCGCCGCACCAGCCATATCGCTGACTGTGAAGGCATTTGCGCCCCTGCGCCATGCGAGCCACGAAGCTCCGCCCACAGAACTGCCGACATCCAAAACACTGCGCCCGACGAAGGGGATTGCATCAAATATATTTTTGTAGAACTTGATCGCATTGAATATATTGAAGATGGCCACGCCGTCCTGTGCCCATATCTTGGCCAGATCTTCCTCCGTAACTCCGTCTGCTTCGTTTCTGATTTTGAACTTCAGGTCATGATCATATTGCTTGGCGACATCCAGAGCGCTGATACCTCGACGCTTGGCAAATACATTGGCAGCAGCCAGTGTGAAGAACACCTTGTCATATGTGAACTGATCAATCCGGAGGTACTTTTCTGCTGAGAAGTGAGAATATGCTTTTTCAAGTACATTTTCATAGAAGCAGATGACATCCTCTTTGGCAATACCGAGCGACACACCGTCACGAATCAGTCGATCCCGAAATATCAGGAAAAAAGCTTGCTTTGCAAAGGGAAGGAAGTGGTTCGATTTCATGGTGCGCTTTCTCAGGAAACTCAAGGACAACCATACACAAACACGATGAGTAGTTGTCAGACCGATGGAACAGATACAACGGCGAGGATGTGAGCCCCGTCGTTTGGTGAAGCTCTCAAGCAATACTTTTGATAAGCCCACCAGATCCATCGAGTCAAAAAAGATGGATTCAGACTGAAGAAGCGGTTGGTCAGCATAATTTGCAACAGACGTGCGAATCGACTGTCGCGGTGAAGCCTGTACATTTTCACCAGAGCAAAGCCGGCATCCAACAGTTGCGCCTCCAAGAGGCGCTCGTCATAGTGTCTGAAGTGCTTAGGATGCAACTTCCGCACCGTCGATGGCACAGAGACTACAAACACACCGTTTGGTTTGATCGTGCGCCTGATATCGCAAAGAAAGCCATGAAGTATGTCATCGGGAATATGCTCGATCACTTCTACCGCTACCGCAAGATCAAACTTCTCACCCACATCAGCCAAAGGTACGCAGCTATAGCGTCCAGAAGGGTTCAAGCCCTGCGCAAACGAGATGGCGTCTTGCGAGATGTCGATACCCAAGTATTCAACATGGGCCAAGTCGAGCAAAAACGATCCCAGTCGCCCGTCGCCGCATCCCACATCCAAAACAGCCCGGGCTCGCGTAGCCTTGATCTCGCCCGCAACGATACTCATGTACCCACAGTACTCAAGCGCCCATTGCATCGCACGACCAGCCACGACCCCCCTGTCGGTAATCGTTGGTAACCAATGATAGGGAAACCGGTATTGCCCCAATTGCCGGGCGATACGCGCCTCTGCGGCTTGCTGCATATTCGGTACATTCATGGCTTGAAGTCCATCAGACTGTCAGATCGCTTGACAGATTTCCAGGATGCGCCTGGATCGCAGCTTCCAAGTTCGTGCGTGAGCCACCTTCAACCCATTCACAGCTCGGGCTCTTGCCTCCCGGCGGTTCGCATCAATATTCCGCAGTGTCTTGACAAAGTCCTCAACGACGTTGTCGCAAAAATACACTGATTCATCACTCACATCCTCGCGCAAAACAGGCAAATCAGACACCAGTATCGGCCTCCCTGCAGCCAAGTACTCGTAAAGTTTGAGGGGAGATGTATACCCACTGATTTGATCGCCTTTTCCTTGGGGGACGACGGTCAGCAAAAATACATCCATGTCCAACATCCTGGCATAGACAGCATTCGGGGCAAGATATTCATAGCTCCGCAGGCTGGGGTGCGGGGAAAGCACACCTGTTTCCTTTGAAAATATATGAAATTCAATGGGGAGATCCCGCTCGATCAAGGCGCGCAACAACTCCAGCCCCTTCTGCTTTGTCAGACTACCGAAGTAACCTACCCGCATCGGTCTTTGATCGGACGGCCCCACATTGCCAGCATCCACAACGTCGAAATCATGCCCATCAGGCGCTACATGAATGCGAGCAAACCCAGGCAACGCCAAAGCCAGTTCACGGCTTATGGCATGCGTGATACATACAAAGTGGGTGCCACGCCAACTCAGCCAATGGAGCAAACATCGGTCAACCACTCCGCGCAAGCCTGTGTGCAATTCAAGAACAGTCTGATCGGAGCGAACCAATGAGACTAGAACGCAAAAGAGCAGACTGCGGGTAAAAACGACGTCGAAGACACTCGTTGAGCTCAATAGCTGGAAAAGGCGAAAGGCTCGCCATGAGTAGAGCCAGCCCCCCATCCGTGTTTGCCCTGAAGGCAGGGCAAACAGTTCATAGGGCAAGCTGGCGTCTTCCTGCTTTGCCAACGACGACGCGCCATGACGAACGGTCACGCAAACTCGCCCTGCCCAATGAGCAAACGCTGCACTCATCGCACGGGTTTGAATCGCATTGGCGGCAGGCGAACCTAACCGGGACAAGGTGCAATAGAAAACGGACGGACGTTTGCTCATCACCACTCAGACAACCTGACGGCCAAGCAAGGTGGCCAGCCATGCCTTGACCACCTTCAACTCGGTCTCAGGCGCATGCCCGGCACGAACCAGCGCCGTCATACAGCCCAAAAGTGCCTCTGGCAGAGTCTGCCAAGACACCGCCACGTTAGCCAATGTTTGCCTCAGCACGGTTCTGATTGAGTCGTTAAACCGATACCCAACAACCTCCAGCTCAAAGTCATCCATCAAGTCATGCTCGTTGCGCAATTGCTCTACCGTGGGGGCAAGGAAGGCCAAAGCACCACCAGCACGCTCCAAAATTGCCAATGCAACAAACGAACGCCAAATATCTGTCATTCGGAAACTGACATGACATGGCAAATACAACAAAGGGAAAGCCTCAGGGAAAAAAACAGTGTTTTGCGAATTGAATGGACACCAAGTCCCTGCTTCAAGAATAGCCGGCGGCTTGGCATCGAAGAAAAACTCTCCGCCAAACACCAGTCTATGAATAGCATCAACATCAGGATCCCGATCTGCCAAAAACTGCTGAATGACACAATCACTGGTACGCGACAAAGAATTAATCACCCCAGGCTCATGAATGCGATTCAACGGCAAACCCCGGGGCCATATGTTTTCATCACTGAAATGCTTGTAAACATTCACCCACTCCGCCCCCCCAAGGAGCCTCCCTGCTACACCTCTCTGAATATTACGCCCGAACCCCTCCATCGGAATGTTGTCGTCATCTGTATCCAGGATTAAACTGGCGCCATTCTCAATAGCATATAGGTATCCTAGATTTTTTCTGCAATAGTGGCGATATGGAATCAATTCCGCCAAATCGCCATATCTACTTTTCTGCTCACTCACCGATAGGAAATGAATATTCTCAGCATGCCAGTCGGGTGGTGATTTTGTATCACCGACAACCACAGCGGACCAGCCTGAAGTGCACAACGCAGAAATCTTTCGAATTGCAGCGGTAGGGGGGTTGATCGATGTGATGACAACCCAGGGGGCTGTTTGTATTTGATCGCCTTGCATAGCCCTCAATCCTGAGTCAATGAGTGGTTACAGTGAGAGTCTGCTGCGAAGAAGCGGCAGAATACCTTTTGGCATAATACATCGCACCATAAAGCAGTGCCACCATGCCCGTGATGTGTCGCGTCAGCAAAACAGTCTGTTTGACATTCATGGACAGCACAGCAACCGTCAAAAGGATCTGAACAACATAAATGTACCGCCATCGCCCCATCTCAGGTCGATAGGGCCCCACGGAGGCCACCGTAGCCAGAACGAAAAGCGCCACACCACACAAACCAAAGGCTGAGAACATGTGCGCGTACGCGATATCTGTTGGCAGATACGTCCCCGGATCGCCTCGCCCATACAAACCAGTACCAAAAAGATACTGCAGAGTATTTACATTGTGGAAAACGAATCTGTGATTTTCGAAATCATCCATGGATGATGAGCTAAACTCCCCTTTTCCAAATAAATTAATGAATGGCTCGACGCCGTGCTTAAGCCCCGCGATCACCAACGGATCGAATGGCAGATCATCGATGAAGTTAACAAACAGCAACAGCACGAGCATGGTCACTGAAAATGCCATAGATATTACCAGCAAGCGCCCTCTACGAATTTGATCGTACCCTACAGCCAAGATCGTAACGGTAAGCCCCAGGTACAATCCAGCACGCCCCATAACCAAACAAGCTGAAAATATCGCTGCGGCAATCACCAAATAATGCCACAGACCAATAATTCGCCGAACATAGCAATAATAGCCAAGTGCTGCGGAAGCTGCCATGATCAATGACGGCTCAGCCAATCCTCTGACCAAACCAGAAAAGCGAATCTCTGATTGTTGCTTGTTGCCCAACGTGGCTGCCAGGACTGAATCAAATTCAGGAGAAAAAACCTGTAGCAGAACAATACCAGCGTGCAATCCTGCGGCGTAAAAGACATAGAGCACAAGTCTTTCAACGCTTGCCTTTCCACAAACGGCATAAGCAACGACAAAACAGGCCAGATAGTTCACGAGATAGCGAGGCATTCGCATCAACCACCAAGCGTCAAGAACACCGTTAGCTGTCAATGCGAGGTGCACATATGCCGTTGCCAGCAAGCCATACAACATGGGCGGCGTATAGATGGATGAGCCCACATAGCGCCAGTACCGAACCAAAGCAAAGACACTGGCTGCAGATATGAAGTCAAAGCCCATGAAACCGAGCTTCGGCCCATACATCAGAAGAAAAACCAGGGAGAAGTCCAGCACGTCGCACCTGCAAGAATGGAAAAACCGCCAGAACATGCCGACGGCATCTTTGCTTTATGGGAACAAGGCTACTGCCCCGAACGTGTACATATACCTCCCCTCAAGCCGCCTCGCCAGCGAGGAACCCTCAGCTCGCACTAGACCAACATCGCATACCGCACACACTTTGGGTTTTGCAAAATTGCCTCTTTCGCAACACCTACCGGCAAATCATGGTAAATATAACGAACGAATCCATCCGACGGCATGGATTCGTTCGGCACAATACCCGCCGCATCAAAAAAGCGCTTCCCTCCATTTGTAGAAACAACGGTTTCAATTTTGTAGCCATACTGGGCTGTCAGTCTGTCTAGAAGCCCCCTCATATCGCGCTTACCACCATATGCCGCAGGGTGCACTTCAAACAGAATACTAGGCCTGCCAGCACCGGAGTCAAGGTACTCGAGCAAGCCCATCAACGCCTCATACTCAAAGCCCTCTATGTCCATTCTCACAAAATCAAGCTTGTTTCCAAGATAATTGCGAGCGATGCTGCTGATAGTTTCAGTATCGACATCAATCAACCCCTGCGGCGCAGTCGCTGTACTCAACACGAGCGTGTTGAGATTAGACTTTTCAGTTACCGCCATTTGGGCAACGCCCTTGGCATCACTGACAGCAAGTCGCTTCAGAAGCACATTGGATCGTCCCAGCGCCTCAACGTTTTTCTGCAAAACAGTAAAATTGCGTGGATCGGGCTCTACGGCAAGCAAAAGTCCATCATTGCCGAGCAGTCTCGAGAACTCCAAGGTGTAATAACCTATATTCCCGCCCAGGTCCAGGATATTCATCCCTGGCTTGATACGCTCACGAATGATTTTCAGCATGTCCTCTTCACGAGTTCCATAGAGCGCCAGCGCACGAGAAATCCCTCCGACACGAAGGTCCAACAGCATGTCACGGTCCAGAACTGGACATGTCATATACCTCTTCGGTGTGAGATGCTTGTAAAAAAACCATCTGAAAGTGTGGATCGGCCGGGCTTTCATGTACCTGAGCATTTTAACGATTCCCTTCTAGATAAGCGATTACCTGCATATTCAGCAGGGGGTCTTCAACTTTATGGCGAGCCAAAAGATCAGCAAGCTCCTTCATGAACTCGATCTCGAAAATCTTGCCATTCTTGTCTAGCTTGGCATTGGATTTTAGCCACTTCTTCCACTCATCTACCTCATATTTTGTATCTACAAACTGAAGCATGCCCCGATGAGCAAAAAAACCTGTTATTTTTTCAAAATGTTCAAGGTCCGAACCAAGGCGACCGCCTTGGTGATGATCAAGGATATCGAACGAACGGCCATCCAGCCTCGCTCTTATATTGAGATCAAACCCGCCATTCAACCACAAGCGAAAGCTTTTCGCCGATAATCGTGCTGTTCGAAATTGAATGTTGATAAGCCATCTATAAAAATTCCTGTAAATCGCCATGCCATAGCCATGCCTTCTGTATACATCCGTCTTCCCGAACAGGAACCAAGTACCTATCCGCAACTCACCAAGAGGAACACCATCGAGAAGAATACGACTGTAGGCATCTTTAGCCCTTTGATCCAAAAATCCACCAAAATCATGTCGGGAGAGCGAGTCTCCGATCATGGGGAAGACCTCGTTACTGTAGATGAGACTGTCGTCGTGCAAGGTCAGGAAGGCATCCCCAATATCACACGCCCGAAGAAGGTAGTCGTAATTAAAGTCCCCGCCATACTTTGGAAATCCGGGAACACCAAATCGCGTGTAGTCATTGGTCAGCTTGCTCCGAACTTGCGCGAATGTAGCCAACTCCTCTCCGAAGGACATCAACTGTGTGTTTTCCGGGTCAACAATATAGAAAACATGCTGCACATCCTGTCCTGCCGCCGCGCTGCGCAAGAGCTTCACGTGCAGCTTGGCAAGGGACAAGCGCGCACCCAACTGGGACAACGTGGTAAGGCTAGTCATTAATCTTCCGGATGTAATAGACAAAAACAAAATTGGATGCAAGCACAATGGCTGGGAACATCACTTCCGGGTCAACATACCGATTCAATGGCACCATCAGCAACATCAAGCAGACAATGAGCAAGCTTTGTCTATTGCCCAGGTTGAAACGGTTGAGCGCCACCATGAAGTAACGCACCCATCCAAAAGATGACGAAATAAGCCACCACATTGAAAAACCGAGTAAGGTCGCAACCGTAAACTCGTAAGGATAGCTGACCAACTGGCTGGCCATTTCATGCAGGAGCCACAGTACCAGCAACGCAACCGGCAACAATACGGAGAACCTCAAGGAAAAGCGAATGACAGTGGAAAACCGTTCTGCACCACGGATTTTTCCCCGGCGCCAGTCATCCTGAATATCGTTGCGATGAACGGTCCACATCGGGCCGAATGCCAAGGAAGGCAAAGTACCCAAAGACTTCACAAATCGATAATTGCCTGCGTCCGTCAGTGTCCAGAAGATCCCGATCAAATAGACATCCATCGTGGTCCACAGGGTCTTAAGCGCAATATTTGCGAGATGAGCGCCACTCGCGCGATGCGCGACCCAAGCCAGTCGGCTTGCATACCTATTGACCGCCCTCATCAAAGCACTCAAAACAAAGCGCTCTTTTTGCAAAATCAGCATACCATTTGCTAGATTCATGAACAACCAACGGGAAAACGCGAGGCAGACAAACTGACCTGCTGGATTACCCTTAAACAGCGTTACAAGCAGAACCGCATGCGCAATGAGCTCGGCGATATTGGCAAATGCAAGATGTTTCCATGCTCGCTGATCAAGTAGACGGTTGAAAGAAATTTGACCATACGCCGAGCCAACCAACACCAGTGACACCAGAATATCGTTGAGTAACGGCGTATGCGATCGCCACTGGATGGCCAAGTAAAGAAGGCAGCCGGACAAGTAGCAGGCATCAATCAACAGGCCTGTGACCCTATCCCGGTATCCTGAGAATTTGCTTCTTGAGCCTCGGATGTAGCACTCTGTGCTGAAAGACGTCACAAGCAATGAAACGAAAATCAAGGGGGCTAACCTGGAGGCAATAGCCCCCGTGTCCGTAGGCCCCATGACGTACATGAGATAAAGGCTGAGCAATCCCCTGCACGCGCTGTTCAGGAACGTGTTCGTGACATATTGGAGCCTCATGCTTCGAAGTCCGTCACAGGTAACCCAATCCGGGCAAAGCAAATTTTCTAGCCACGGTCTGCCTGGAAGCCAGCGTGCCGTACTGCGCCAGAACGTCCTCGCAGCTGCTCAGCGTCATATACCGGAACCAGGTTGAGAAGGCATTGCTTTCACTGGCCCGAGCGGCACAAGCCTTAACAGAGTTGGCACAGATGATCCGATCCGCATCTGTCCAGGCCTTCTGCATGAACCGCGCGTTCCAGGCGGCAGACCAGAAGCAACGGTTGCGTACGACATGCCCCCCGAATCGAATCAAGTCGCGCCCTACGCCCAAGCTAGGGCCAGCTTCGGGAAAGCCGCCATCTGCACGCTGCATGTTCAAAAGGTTCGCCCTTAACGCGGCCGCAATGCGCAACAGCACCGGCCTCCGCTGAGCGGACTCCGTCGCCGAAAGGGCGTTGCTCGCGAGGTAGTGGAGCGAGCTAATCCCATCGTAGTCCAGGCAGGCATAGCCTGCCGGCACGTTGAAGAATCCCTCAGGCGTCGCCAGGTTCGCGATACTGTCGAACATGGCGCCGGCATGACGTGGCGGCACGCCCATGTATTTGAACAAAGGGAGATAGTGAAACGCGGCAGCCATCGCATTGATCCTTGACGGCTGCCTGGTACCAAACCATAAGCCTGTTGCCGGATCCTGCTGCGTGCCAAGGTGCCCGACAATAGCCTGCAAGCAGCCCTTATTGCGGCCCCTACGTTCGTTGTGCGCCATCAGCACCGCGTAGGCCATCACAATGTTGCTAGCGTACCAGGCACTGCTGTTGTCGAGCTCGCGCAGTACATCAACAAGTCGACGCGCATCCCAGTCATCGTACGCACCGATGAAAGGCAAGCCGGGTAGATGGATTGAAGCGACTTGGTAGAACAAGGCAGATAGATGCAACCTCACGTAGTCGCGATCGTGGTTGGATCCGATCAGCGCATCATCCTCCGTGAGCAATCCGTCTGTTAACCCTTGCGCAAGCAACTGCATGCGAGCGCTGACCTGCTCATCCCGATCACACAATGCATGACACAAGCAAAGGTGATAGAGCACGTTGTAGTTGGATGGAACGCGCCGATCACCAGCCATCGCTGTATGAGAGTAGCCCTCACCCACATCCGAGACAAAACGATGAATGCCGTCAGTCAAGGGCGTGTTCATGATTTTGCATACGCCGGTTGAAATGCAGCCACCTGGACAGGCCACTTGGCAACAACAACAACATTGCATCGCGCAGCGCACCTGCAATGAACACGGGAGAGAAAAATTCGCCAAACGACATGAGCGCGCATCGACTCCTCAAGCTGGACGCCCGTGACATCTTGTTCTTGTTGACCGTGCTTGAGTTGGCCAGATTGAATCGATGCGTGTAGAGCAGGTCCGGCAGTATGTACAAGCGCCCGCGTTGACGCATGCGCATATATAGATTGAAGTCTTGCGCAATAGCACAGCTTGCGTCGTATCCACCTACCGCCAGGAAATCAACACGTCGAAACATGATAGAGCCATGCACAAATGGATTGCGCCACAACAAATGGCGATGCATGTCCTGAATCTCGTCAGAAGAGGCACTGCTCCCAAGATTGCCTTGCGTCACACCATCGCTTGCAAGCAGAGAGGACTTCGTGCCCAGCAGGACACAGTCTTCATTCGTCAATAGGAACGCACGCTGCAACGCCAGTCGCCGTGGGTCCATAGTGTCGCCACAGTCCATTCGCGCCACCAACGGCGCAACAAGGCAGGACTCTGCTGCCTTGAGCGCCTTCGTCAAGCCTTGATTGACTCCCAGATTCAAGACATGGATTTCAAGACCTGGGGGGAACAATCCCGCTGGTAACGAGCAGGGAGAGTCATTAACCAACACCACCCTGATCTCTCGAAGAGTGGAGTGCTGCAAAGAGTCCAGTGTCTGAGCCAAGCCAGCACTATCCCGATTGGCCGTGCACAAGATGACATCTACCTGCGGGCTGCATGTTGTCACTGGACAAAACCTCCGCAGAAGGCAACTTCCCGCTCGACAATGGCGTCTACCGAGTACTTTCGTCGAAATGCGTCAAGCTTGCTCTCATCGACAAAGACGGAGACTGTCGGCAAAATTTGCCCTGCGCTCGACTCAATCAGCAAGCCGTATCCAAGCTCCTCAATGAGGAGTCGATGAGCAGGGATATCTGAAACGACTGGGTACAGTCCACACAGAATGGCCTCAATGAGGCATTTGGGACTCCCTTCCGTAGAAGACATTGAAATGAAACATGTCGCCTTGCTCAACACGGCCGGCAGTTCACTGTTGGGGACCACGCCGAGATAGCTGACGTTTCTGCGACCTTGCAGGAGATGGGCCAGAGGCCCACCTCCTGCGATCAGCAGTTTGCGGTCAGGGCCAACCAATGCCAACATGGCCTCGACCCCCTTCAATGGGATCAAACGCCCAACATACACAAAATCAAAGTCTCGGGAGACCTCATGGCGCCGCTTGAATAGATCGATGTCAAAGCCGTTTGGAATGATGACAAACGGCCGCTGCTGCATCGTCCCGTAGTAGGCAGCAATATCTTCGCTGGCGTAGATCAGTGCGTCGGCCCTTTGAATCAGGAAGCGCTCGAATCGAACAATTGCCCACTTCACCATGCACGGTAAATCGCGGCGTTCATGCATGACAGAGCGGGACCATATGTAACCGCAGCGGAGGATGAACTTTTGCCCTTTGAGCCTAGCAAGTAGCCATGCACTCCAGGAGCCCCAGACCTGTTTGGCTCTGACCACCCCCACACCTTTGAATCGCCGGGCACCTATGAAAGGTGCTAACAGGGAGTTAAGCCACTTGTTCTCAAAAATCGGAGGTATCTGCCTGAAATCTCCAGCCCGAAGCGGCTGACTGTATTCGAACAACACCACATCGAAGTACCGATCAAGCAACTTGTAGTAATGCACCTCTCTTTGAGCAGATCCAACTTTGTCAAGGTTGAGCAGGCTCGACCCCAACAACATCGTCTCAAGCAAAACGGGCTTTGAACGCGGACTCATTCTGAATATGGCGTGATTTGATCGGGCCGTGATGCTTAGATGCTTGCAAC
>Ga0209066_10004689_pt1 | contig 14708 bp, 9 predicted proteins | sample All_14_2_FD_187198 | JGI IMG/M metagenome (GOLD analysis project Ga0209066, IMG submission 187198) | Freshwater microbial communities in response to fracking from Pennsylvania, USA - Allegheny Zone_MetaG_DW_15 (SPAdes) (version 2) ...
GGTCAACGGTATGCCTGCGTTGCGGACGCCTCGGGGAGGCGTCCCTACCGGACAACGAACTCGGTTCGGGAAGAGGTCGGGCAGGCGCGTGCCGACGAAGCGCTGCGTGGGGGAATCGAAGCCGCCGAGCCGCTCGTTGGCCCATGCTTCGATTCGGGCGAGCTGGCGCGCGGAGAGTTTGTCCGTCGCCTGCACGCGGTAAGGCGGCAGGCGTTGCGCGCGGAGGCCAAGCTCGGCGGCGCGGTCGCGCAGCTCCGTGCCAGGCAACAAGAGCGTGGGCAGAAATTGCGGGTGGATGGCATCGCCGAAGCGCGCGAGCCAGTCGAGCGAGCGCTGGATGTCCTGCTCGTCTTGAGCGGGCAGGGCGTACATGAAGTCCAAGGTCGGCCTGATGCCGTGGCGCAGCAGCGCCTCGATGCCGGACAGGACGCGGTCGGCATGCAGAGGACGGCGGAGGATTCTCAGGACGCGCGGGTCGGTGCTCTGGATGCCGACCTCGGCTTCCGCGACCCCGGCGGCGGCGAGCCGGCGGGCCTGGCCGTCGGTGAGCGTGTCGGCGCGGATCTCGACGAAAAAGGCGATTGAGCGGTCGCGGTTTTCGCGCGTCATGACCTCGAGGATCTCATCGAAGCGCGGGTGCGCGTTGAAGGTGGGGTCGACGAGGCGGATCTCTTTTGCGCCGCGCGCGCGGAGGATGCGGATGCGGTGTGCAACCTCTTCGGGTGGAAGGCAGGTGGTCGTGGTGCGCCGGAGGTTGTAGCAGCAGAAGGCGCAACGCAGAGGGCAGCCGCGGTTGGTCTCCAGATAGGCCATGCCGAACGCGTCGGGGCGGTTGACCGGATGGTCCGGCGCGGGCAGCAGCGCCTGAAGCGGCCTGGCCGGGCGGCGACGAGAGCCGGAGGCGAATGCGCCGGCGGGCGTGCGCCACGAGACGCCGCCGAAGTCCGGCGCGCGGCCGGTGCGGAAGAAGCGGAGCACGGCGGGAAAGACCGTCTCGCCCTCGCCGACGACCCGTGCGTCGGCGGGGAACCGGAGGTCAGAGGTCGGCGGTCGGGCGTCGGGCGTCGCGAGTCGGGCGTCGCACGTCTCCGGCAACAGCGGATGCTTCGCGGCGATATCGGGGCCGCCGATCACGACCTTGAGTGCCGGGAGCCTTTTTTTCAATCGCTTGAGCAGGTGCAGCGTGCGCTCGATGTTCCAGAGATAACACGTTGCGGAGAGGGCGTCTGGGCGAAAGGCCGCGATGCGGTCAACGCACGCGGCGTCTGCGTCGGCGTCCTGGCAGGCCGGCGTCTCGATGACGGTCCAGTGCCGCGCTTCAGGTGAACGCTCCAGCGCGGCGCGCAGGCAGGCGGCGGCAGGCATCAGGTTCTCGCCGGGGGAGGAGAGGTCCGGATCGAGGCGCGGGAACTGGAGAAAGAGGATTTGTTTAATCAAAGAAGACCCCAGTTTCACAAATCACACAACCGTTTGGCCTATTTGCCGTTCTTTCACCAAGCATACAAAGGCAGAAACATCCATCAACCATACTTGTTGATCAGAAGAGAATGTATGGTGTAATGTTTTTGGAACAATCAACTGTAAATCGTTTGCTTTCATTTCGTTTGTCTGGTTCATGCTGATGGCAGCTTCTAATGTTATCAAGTGTTTTCGCCTGATTCGATTGGCTTCCGACAACACCTGCCTCCAACGGTCTTTACATGAGGTCTTGACTCCGAGCATCGTAAGTCGTGTTTCAACGAAGGTGCGGTCGTGATATTCCACTTCGCTTGGGAACAAGAAGTCTGGTCGAGATCGGTTTTCAGTTAGGGCAGATCGCGAAAAACGGATGCCAAACGCCGTGAATACGCATTCTAAATGATTTTCAAACGCATATCCTGCACGGCTCTTCCGTCGATTCTGGACAGACAATGAAAATCGCATGAAGTCACTCACATCGGCAAAACCGTTCTGCAAGCGCTCTCCCAACAAGTGCTTTTCAAATGTCCGGAACAGTATTTCTTCGCGCTCCATCCATGCCATAATACAGGCATCAACATTTTCTTGTGGATTAATGTCATTAACGGTTTCCCTTGCATAGGACGAGAACTCGCTAGTAGAAGGAAGCCCGTTTGGAAAGCGTCTTAGCATGTCGTCCAAGTAGGTGTCTTCGGATGTGTTAACTTGAACTCCTATTGATTCTAAGATGAATCGGGAAGTGAACGCAATACGATCACGATCAGTTTCTAACTCTTCTCGAACAGAAAACCCCGGGTGCGTTAAGACGTCTACACCAAACAACCACATGAGTTGTTGCGTTATGGTAGTTCCAGCCTCGGAAATGATTGAGAGCAAAGAATCGTCATGCAGTTTGGCGATAATTAAGATGTCGCCAACACTTGCACTTTGTAGAACCCTGTTTTCCGGGAAATATAGTCGGTATTCGGTTCTGTTGATTCCGCGCTCTTCACGCGCTCTCTGGCGAGCATCGTACCAAGTCAATGTGCCACTCTCTACTAAAGGCGCATCATCATAATCTGTCATGTACATGAACGTGGCAGGATACTCGACTCTCCCGCTCGGTGTCCCAAGCATTTTACGAAGGCCGCCAACACCATTAAACTCATGTTGGTGCGATGTCAAAATATCAACCTCAACCGAAGAGAGTTGCTTGACGGCAACGCCGTTAAAGTATTGAGATAGATAACCATGTTTCATGCTTGAAGTCGCTCAACTTTCTCGCCGGCTGTGGCCGTGACATATGGTGTTATGACCTTGGCAACCTCTTTCATGACAGGAACGATGACACTGTTTCCGAATTGACGATAAGCTTGAGTGTCGCTAACAGGAATCTTGAATGTATCAGGGAAGCCCATCAGTCTGGCACATTCCCTCGGTGTCAGCCGCCGAGGGTTTTTCCGCGACCCTTGAGCGACAAGAATTTCTGAACCATCCTTGTAATACCTTGCAGATAAGGTTCTCGCGACGTCGCTTCCAGTGACTAGCCCATAACCGAAACCGTTTCCCGCCGCTTTATGCTTCTCAGCATAATTTTGAAGATATAGCCAGAGATTAGGCGTAAGAGTATATTTTGGGTTGACCTTGCCCTTCTCGCCATATGTGAAGGGAGGTTCGGCTTTTTCTGACCCGTCTTGCGGATGCAAAATGGACGACAACAATTTGCCACCCTTCTTTGGAAGAATTAACTCATCCCACGAAAAATCTGTCTTCTCACGAAACCCAATAATCAAGATGCGCTCACGATGTTGCGGAACGAAGTGTTGACCGTCCACGACTTTGCAATGGATCTCATACTTTAATTGATCCTGAAGCGTTTGCTTGATTACCTTAAAAGTGTTGCCGTTATCGTGAGAAAGTAAATTCTTAACATTCTCGAGCAAGAAAGCCTTCGGGCGTTTCTCTGCAAGTATTCTTGCCACATCAAAAAAAAGAGTTCCTTGTGTGGCGCATTCAAAACCATGGGGTCTTCCCAGTGAGTTGTTCTTTGAGACACCAGCTATGCTGAACGGTTGGCAGGGGAATCCGGCCAAAAGGATATCGTGGTTTGGAATGTCCTTCGCGTCCACCTTTGTGATGTCTCCTGAAAACACATGATCGGGGGGCGACGGAAAATTGACGAGATATGTTTTTTGGGCAAATCTGTTCCATTCACTCGTGAAAAGACACTTGCCTCCAGCAGACTCAAATCCGAGCCTGATTCCTCCAATTCCGGCAAACAGATCGATGAATGTAAATGGAGCAGTTGGAAAGGTGTGGATAGATGGGAAAATGAGCATGCGTTGACGTAAAGCGTCTATGAGGTATGGCGGCGGTTCCGATTCACGCACTTCCCATCTTCTGACAGTTCGGACGTCAACCCGTAACATATCAGCCAACTCCTTCTGGCTGAAACAATTTCGAGCCATCATAAGAGCGTCATGTGGTGATGCGTAAGTGATAGCCATAATACTCCGTGTTGAAATACGGCTATTATGTCCGCTTTTCGTCCCCGAGAAAAGCGGAATCTACATTCTTTCGGAAAAGTTCAGCCCGCGGCTTGGCTCCGGCGATTCTCTGCTTCAGAACAGTCAACCAGTGCGCATAGTCGAAGGGCAGCAAGGAGTGTCTATTCTTTTTCACCATCATCGTCGTCTTCCGATTCCCGCGCGAACTTCGGGTTGGCGCCGGCGATCACAAAGGCGACTTCCCCTTTCACGGTTTTGCCGTCAAACTGAGGGATGAGCTCAGAGAGAAAACCGCGCGCGACGCGCTCGTGCGCTTTGGTGAGCTCCATGCAGACGGCGGCTTCGCGGTCGCCCAAGACGTCGAGCGCGGCTTTGAGAGAAGGGGCGATGCGGAAGGGAGACTCGAAGCAGACCAGCGTGTGGGGCAGCGCCTTCTCCTCTTCGAAGAAGCGCCGCAGGGCTCCGGGCCGGCGCGGCGGGAAGCCTTTGAAGGTGAAGCTCGATGTGGAAAGCCCCGACGAGAGCAGGGCGAGGTCCACGGCCGAGGCGCCGGGGATGATATCGAAGGCGATCTTCTCTTGGGCGGCGCGGCGGATGAGGCGGTAGCCGGGGTCGCTGATGCCGGGATATCCGCCGTCGGAACAGAGCGCGACGGCGCGTCCCGCCTGCAGCGCCTGAAAGATGAGGTCGCCGGCGCGCTCTTCGTTGCCTTGGCGGTAGGAGATCATTTCGGGGCGCGGAATGTTGAAGGCGCTCAGAAGGCCCCAGGTGCGGCGCGTGTCCTCGCAGGCGATCAGGTCGGCGGTCTTTAGGGCGTCCAAGGCGCGCGGGCTCAGATCCGCGAGGTTGCCGATGGGAGTTGCCACAACGTGCAGCATTTTTGGAGTTCCTCGATCATGGCCCGCTTGAGGAGGTCGAGCCCATAGCCGGTTTTGGCCGAGACGGGGATCGCCTGCGGGTGTTTTTCCGTGAGGTGGAGGACCGCGTTGTCGGCGTTCCCGCGGTCGCACTTGTTTAAGACGAGCAGGAAAGGCACGTTGTGCGCCCCGATTTCGGCGAGCGTGGCGGTGCAGACCGCGATGTGGTCTTCGACGCGGGGGTAAGCGGCGTCGACGACGACCAGCAGCAGGTCCGCCTGTACGGCGACATTGAGCGTGGACCTGAACGAGGCGACGAGGCCATGCGGCAGATTGCGGATGAACCCCACGGTGTCGGTCAACAGAATTTGACGCGCCGGGGTCAGCCAGACTTTGCGCGTTTTGGTGTCGAGCGTGGCGAAGAGGCGGTCGTCCACATAGGCGTCAGCGTCAGAGAGCGTGTTGAGCAGCGTGGACTTGCCGGCGTTGGTGTACCCGACGAGCGAGACCACAGGCCAGGAGCGTTTGTCCTTGCTCTGGGAGGTCTGTCGGCCCTGGATGTCGGCCAGCTTTTTTTTCAGCTCGGCGATGCGCCGGCGCATGGGCGCGTTGCGGAGCTGGAGGTGGCTCTCGCCGGGGCCTTTCATGCCGATGCCGCCTTTGAAACGCTGCTGGGCTTCGGTGACGGGGATGCGAGAAAGCTGAAACTGGAGGCGGGCGAGCTCGACCTGAACCTGCGCTTCGGAGGAACGGGCGCGTCGCGCGAAAATCTCGAGGATGATTTCGGTCCGGTCCATGATCCTCACGCCCAGCTCTTTCGCAAGATTGTACGACTGGATGGCGCTGAGGTCGTTGTCGAAGATCACCGTGTTCGAGGCCGTCTCGGCGACGAGGGCTTTGAGGTCTTCAACCTTGCCCTTGCCGAACAGGGTGCCGCCGTCTGGCTTGTCCCTGTTCTGTGTGATCTGCCCGGCGACTTCAAGCCCGGCGGTATCGGCAAGGCGTCCCAATTCTAGCAGAGAGTCAGCCGCCTCGGGCGGATCCATCCGGGAGTGCACAACCTGTGCAAGAACGGCGCGCTCGACGTGCTGTGTTTCATGAAGGCGCATAAGAAGAGGGCTACCAGTGCGCCAGCACGGCGTCGGTGATGGCGCGCGCCAGCTCTTTGGCGATGCGCGGGTAGGCGTCCTGCATTCCGGTCAGCATGTCGCCATGCGTCAGGAAGGTGGTGTTGGCCTTGATGGGCATGGCGTCGATGAGCAGCTTGCCGGAACCGCGCTCGACGAGGGTGATCTCAGCGACGAGGGAGTAGCGGTACTCCGACGTGCGAGAGCCGAAGTTGCGGTCGTAGTTGAGCGATTGCAGGTCTGTTTTGACCAGCTTGCCGAGGAGCTTCAGCGAGGCGTTGTCCAGCGTGCTGACCTTGAAGGTTCCCTCGCGCTGGAACTCGCGCAGGACGTATTGCGTGACGACGGCGTCGATTTCGGGGTAGCCCGAGGCGTTTTCGAAGACCGGCACGGCGATGGTCCTCAGCTCCTCGGGGACGGCAGAACCGAACTTGTACGAGGCACAGCCTGCCGCAAAGAGCAAGACGGCGGCGAAGGTCAGGGACACGGTGTGGCGAATACGCATGGTGAATCTCCTTTATTTGGCAAGGGCGGTGCCTTTATCGAGTTCGGCGAGGCGTTCACGGACCTGTTGGGCATATTTCGAATCGGCGAATTCGGTGAGGAAGCGGCGGTAGGCGGCCTTGGCGGCCTCGACGTTACGTTGGCGGGTGTCGTAAAAAACGGCCTGCTGGTAGTTTTGCTCGAGGAGCAAGCCGGTCAGCTCGTTGAGCCAGAGGGTCATCTGTGCTTTCTGCGGGTGGTTGGGGAGCCGGGCCAGGACGGCTTTGGAAAAGGCGATGGCTTCGCGGCAGCGCGGCTCGTTATAGCTGTGCTTGACGGCAAGCTCATAGCGGCACTGGGCGGTGAGGAAGGTGGCGGAGACCGCCTGGGGGGTGGAGGGGAAGCGGTTGAGGATGCCGTCGTAAACCGCAATGGCCTCTTGGCGCTCCTCTTGGGAGACGCGGATGCTTCCGATGATCAGCATCACTTCCGGCGCGATCGCCGAGCGCGGCGCATTGCGGACGATCTGCTCGAAGCGCTCGCGGATCGTGTCGGTGCCGTTCAGAAGCCAGCCGAACATGCTGCGGTTGTTGTGGAGCAGGTAGTTCGCGATGCGGAACTGACGGTCGAGCACGTCGTTGTACGGGCAGTGTCCCGCGAAGTAGATGAGGAGGTATTGGTACTCGTCGAACGCTTTCTCGAATTTCTGCAAGCGCTCAAAGAGGTTGGCCAGAGCGAGTTGGGCTTCGGCGGCCTGCGGCGCGGTGGGCCATTCGCGGATCAGTGCCTCGTAAGCTTTACGGGCCGCCTTGTCGCGCCCGAGAGCTTCCAGCCTGATCCCGTATTCGAGTTGCGCGGCAGGGGTCTTTTCGCGCACCGAATACCAAAACGACTTTTCCTTTTGCGGAATCCGCGTGTCTTGGTCAACGGCCTCGAAGCCCTCGAACGAATCGGAGGCGTACCCGCGGTTAAAGCTTGAGCGTCCGGTCTGCGCGTTGCCCGATAAAACGGCGGCTGCAACCATGAGCGCCGCGAGTCCGACTTTACTGATCTGCGTCATTGTTTTCCGTTCCGATCCTGTGCTGTCCGCCGGTTAAAAATGCCTGACCGCGCAACTGTGCTTGATTCCCGTTCCATACACGATTAAAGTAGTACCTGTTTTCAACCGGGTAACGGGGGTGCCGTTGCCGCACGGGTCTGTTCGCGATGTGTTTTGAGAGTACCAAACCCTGGGGAACTGTAGAAGCATGAAAAAAGTTCTGATTCCAACCAAGCTGGATTCCGTGGCCGCCGATTTGCTGAAGGCCCATGGGGGTTACGAGGTTGTTCAAGATGCCAAGACCCCGCTGGAGGAGCAGGTCAAGTCGCATCCGGACGCCTACGCGCTGATTGTTCGCAGCGAGAAGGTGCCGTCTGGCGTCATCGATGCGCTGCCGCAGCTCAAGGTGGTCATCCGCGCGGGGGCGGGCTACGACACGATCGATATCAAGCATGCGCGCAAGAAGGGTGTGGACGTGATGAACACGCCGGGCGCGAACGCGAACGGCGTGGCGGAGGAAGTGATCGCCATGATGCTTGCCGACGCGCGGCACATCGTTAAGGCCGACATCACCACGCGGGCGGGAGGCTGGGAGAAGAAGGACTACATGGGGCGCGAGGTCACGGGCAAAACGGTTGGCATTGTGGGGCTCGGCAACATTGGGCGCCTGGTCGCCAAGCGGCTCAAGGGGTTCGAGTGCCGCCTGCTGGGATATGACCCGCTCGTCAACAGCGACCGCTTGCGTGACCTCGGCATCGAGTCGGCCACGCTGGAAGAGATTTTCAGCCAGTGCGACTACGTGACGCTGCATATCCCGGGCGGCGACGGGACGCGTGGACTGGTCGGAAACAAGCTGATCGGGCTGATGAAGAAAGGCGCGACGATAATCAACTGCGCGCGCTTCGGCATTGTTGACGAAGAGGCCCTGCGGGCGGTGAAAGAAGAGAAGAAGCTGCGCTACTTGAACGACGTTTACCCGAAGGATGAGGCGGGGCCGAAGAGCATGGCGGACATTGCGGACCTCATGCTGCCGCACCTCGGCGCCAACACGCACGAGGCGAACTATGTGGCCGCGCAGCGTGCCGCACAGGAGCTGATTGACCTTGACGAAAAAGGCGACATGAGCTGCATCGTCAACCGGGACATCCCGGAAGGGCTCGAGCGCGCCTACTGTGAACTCGCTTACAACCTTGCGAGCCTGGTGCGCCAGCTTTCCGGCACACAGACGCCCATCAAGATGTTGGAGACCAGTTTCTATGGCGAACTGGCGCCGTTCGGCAAATGGCTGACGGTCTCGATCCTGTCGGGCATGTGGCACGATTTCGACCGGTACAACGACTACAAGGCCGCCGTCAAATTCCTCAAAGAGATGGGGATTGAGCTGGTGAACCGCGAGGCCGATGTCGAGAAGGGCTACGGAAATGCGGTGACGATCGACCTGACGGTCGAGCAGCCGAACAAAGGGCTTAAGAGCTTCAGCGTGCGCGGCACGGTGACGGAGGGCGTGCAGACGGTTTCGCGCATCGACGAGTTCGACCGCCTCTATTTCGAGCCGAGCGGCGCAACCCTCTTCTGCCTCTACGACGACCGGCCCGGTGTGATCGCCTCGATCAGCCGCAAGCTGGCCGATGCCGGGATCAATATCGAAGATATGCGCAATCCGCACAACGCCAAGACGCAGCGGTCGCTGGCGATCATCAAGCTCGACCAGCCGGTTTCGGATGACCTGGTCAAAGTCATCAAGGCCGACATTGCGGCGCACTCGGCCGTCTGCACGGTGGTGTGAGTCTGGCCCGCATCTCGTCTGGTCGGCAAACATTGAGGTCAATGAGATGGGCCGCTTGACACGAGTTGGAATTGCCATTCTTTTGTCCTCGTTGTTTCTCGGAACGGATGCGGCGCTGGCTGCGGAGATCGCCGCGTGGCAGGCGGAGACGGCGGTGGCTCATTGGCTGGCGTGGAGTGGGGCGCCTTTGGGAGCTTCCGTAGGGCAGAAGGTGCTGGGATCGGTCACGTACGCCGACGATGCGGGCGTGCCCCTGTTTCACATCGTCCGGGTGGTCGAGGGCGGTTTTGTCGTTACATCGGCAGACGATACGGTGGAACCCATTATCGCCTTTTCCGGAAACGGGGGGGTGTTGGCCGACGAGAGTGCCCCGCTCTTGGATGTTCTACGGCAAGACCTGTCGCTTCGTAAGTCCGTACGGGCAAGCAAGCTCCCTTCGCGGAATGTCCTGTCACTGGGGGGTGCCTCATCATCCGCCACCGCCGCATGGGCTGCATTGCTGGACGACGGCGTCGCTTTGCAATCGACGGGTCTTTCCACGATCAGCGACGTGCGCGTCGCACCTCTCGTGCAGTCGAAGTGGAATCAAAAAACGGTGGGGGGCGTTAACACCTACAACCGGTTTACTCCGAACAACTACGCATGTGGCTGCGTGGCCACGGCCGGCGCGCAGCTCATGCGATATCACGAGTGGCCGGATGCGTCGATATCAGTCCCGCAAAACACATTCTATTGCACCGTCGGAGGGGTGGGCACTAATCTGACGCTGTTCGGGGGAACGTACGCATGGCAGAGCATGCCGCTCGTTCCGGATAGCACGACTTCCGACGCCCAGCGCGACACCATCAGCAAGCTCACATGCGACTTGGGCGTCGCCGTCCACATGCGCTACAGTTCGTCCAGTTCCGACACGCAGACGCCCGTCCTCGCGGCCACGCTCACAAACCTCTTCGGCTACGCCAGCGCATGCGTTGTCAGCGACTATGAGAGCGGCATCGACGCACAGTTTCCGAATGCCGCACTGGCGAACTTGGACGCCGGTTTCCCTGTGGCCATCAGCATCAAGGGCAGCAGCGGGGGACATGCGGTCGTCGCCGACGGTTACGGATTCTCGGGCAGCCTGCTTTATGTCCATCTCAATATGGGCTGGTCGGGCAACGACGACGTCTGGTACAACCTGCCCGTGTTCGACACGACGTATTATTCTTTTTCCATCGTGAGGAGCATCGTGTTCAACGTTTTTCCGGAAGAGACGGGCGAAATCATCAGCGGCCGCGTCACGGACGCCGACGGCAGTCCGTTGGCAGGCGTGACGGTATCCGCACAGCGCATGGGCGGCGGCGTGTTGCTCCTGCCCGTCGAGTCCGGCGCTGGAGGCATCTACGCCGTGCGCGTACCCAGTCCGATGGGGTCGGCCACCGACACCTGGCAGATCGTGGCCTGTCAGGGCGCGTCGGCCTCGACGCAGACCGTGAACGTCGCCGCCAGCGTTTCCACGCACTACACCTTCAGCGAAACCGCAGGGACCTACAGCGACCCGCCGGGCGACGGCACAGTGGGCAACCGGTGGGGAGTCGATTTCGTCTTCTCCGACTATCCGGTCATCACGACGGACTCGCTTCCTTCCGCGACGATCGGCGTCGCCTACAGTGCCGCGCTGGCTGCGGTGGGCGGTGTGCCGCCGTACCGGTGGGAGATCTCGCGCGGTGCGCTGCCCGCCGGACTGACGCTGAACGCCGACGGCACCATTGCCGGTACGCCGACGGTGGCGGGATCCTACGCCATTGAGTTTCGGGTGCTCAACAACGGCGATGACCTGCACTCGACCGCGACGCTTACGCTGGCCGTGAACGGTGCCGACAGTTGGACGTACGATTCAGCGGCGGGCACCCTCAGCCACAGCAGCACACCGTGGGTTTTGAACGTTACGGCGTCCGGCACGCAGCTTACCGTCCAGAGCGTCAGGACGCGCGCGACCTCTTTCGGCACGTTGCCGCTCGGTGATCCGGTCGGAGGAGGCTACACGATCACGGCGATTGCGGATGCGGCGTCTTATGGCAATGGCGTGTTTGCCGGCGAGAGCGTCGACAGTGCGGGTTATTTTATTTCAGGGCTTACGCTTCCCGCTTCACTGGGCTCAATCGGGTACTGCGCATTCTACGAATGTCAGAATCTGGCGTCGCCTGTGGCGATTCCGGATTGCGTCACCACGATACGCCCGTATGCCTTTGCGCATTCTGGAATCACGTCGCTGACGCTGGGCAGCCGGCTCGCGGAAATCGGGGACTACGCCTTCTACATCTGTCCCAACCTTGCCGGGCATCTTGAAATCCCCGACAGCGTCACGACGATCTTGGCGAATGTGTTCGTCAAAAATACCAAGTTGACCTCGCTGACGCTCGGCAGCGGTCTGCGTACGGTCAAATGGGGTGTGTTTGCGTATTGCAGCGGCTTGACCTCGGTACAGGTCAAGCCGGGGGTGTCCATGATCGGTGGAGCCATGTTTAAGTACTGCAGCAGTCTCCGTTCAATTATCCTGCCCAGCAGCGTCACGTCGATGGAAACACACGCTTTCGAAAACTGCTCGCAGTTGACCAACGTCACCTATGAGGGCGGCTGTCCCACGCTTTCTTTGGGTGCGTTCGGCTCATATTACAGCGAAGTGACCGTGTATACGAACGCCAACGCGGTGACGTCATATGTCCGCTGGGCTAATCGGGCTCAATGGCAATCGGAAGTTTTCGGCGACCTTCTCGCCGGAACCGCAGTGTGGCAGGGGCGGCCGATCCGGGTCATCGACATGCCGGTACTTGCGCTAAAGGTGACATTCGACCCGCAGGGCGGCACGGTGCCGACTCCCGCGGCCACCACGCACGTGACCAATGGCGTGCCCTATGGCCCGCTTCCTTCCACCACCTGCGCGGGACACGCCTTCGCCGGTTGGTGGACGGCCCCGTCCGGCGGCTCGCGCGTCACGGCGTCGGCCGTTGTCACGGCGACGGCTGATCACACCCTCTACGCGCATTGGGTTGAGGACGCCTGGGCGTATGATCCGGATGCGGGGACGCTGAGCCACGGCACCGTGCCGTGGGTGCTGACCGTCGACGCCGTCGGCACGAACCTGACGGTCACCGGTGTCTTCAGCCAGCCGTCCGCCTCCGCCAAACTTCCCCTTGAGGATACTGTTGCGGACGGCTACCGCATCAGCGCAATCGGCGAACTGGCCTTCGCTTTGAATACCGTGGCGACGGGGAATCTCGTCATCCCTGAGACTGTGTCGGTCATCGGCGAGGGCGCATTCTATGGCTGCAGGGGCTTCAGCGGAACACTCACGTTGCCGGACAGCATCACAAACATTGCCTGGAAAGCCTTCTTTGATTGTTCGGGATTTGTCGGTTCGCTGAAACTTCCCGGGCATATCCGGGAAATCCCCGATGGCGTCTTCGCGGGGTGTTCTGGCTTTACGGGCCACCTTGTTGTACCCGATGGCGTGACAAACATCGAGCATGAGGCGTTCGTGAGTTGTGACGGCCTGACCTCCTTGTACATCCCTGCCAGCGTGGTGCAGATTCAGGGGTTGGCGTTTTATGTCTGCGAGCGTTTGCGTTCCGTCATCTACGCCTGCGACCACAGCGCCTTCATCGCGCCGTATTACTTTAACTTGGAGTCCGTCACGTCGTACGTGTATGCGGCGAATGCCGCCAGTTGGGCCCCGTTCGTTGACGACGGGCCGATCGAATCAGGCCATGCCAGTTGGAATGGGCGTCCCATCCGCGTTCTTGAGGCCTGCGACGTTTCCACATCGGGTACGCCGACACCGGTTCCCTACGCGTGGCTGCTTACCTTCAAGGGGCTCGTCGCGAACGGGGATTTCGAAGCGGCCGCCGGGAGCGACCCGGACGGGGACGGCATGAACACCTGGGCGGAGTATGTCGCGGGTTCTGACCCGACAAATGCCGCGTCTGTTTTCCGAGCCACGATTGATGCGGAGCGAAACATCCATTGGTCGCCGGATTTGAGTGATCGTCTTTACGCGGTCGAAGGCAAAGCATCGCTGACGGACTCCGAGTGGAGAACGCCTGACGCCGGTTGCCGCTTTTTCCGTGTTCGCGTGGAGTTGCCCAAGCCATGATTTCATCCGCTGATTCGGTCTGTTACGTCACCGCCAAGTTGCCGCCCGACGCGGCGGGCACGCTGTTTGAGATCATCGACGCCGACGGTTTCACGCCGACCTCCTGGCACGATGTGGAGAGCGGCGTCTGCCGCGTCGATCTCTTTCCGGACGCGCCCGCCGGTGTGGAACAGGCCAAGGCCGCGCTGCTCGCCGCCGCGTCGCTGCTCGGCGTGACGGTCGAGCCGGTGGTCACGACCGTCGCGCAGGCGGACTGGGCCGAGAGCTGGAAGCGTTTTTTCCATGTGGAAAAGATCTCGCCGCGCATCGTGGTGCGCCCCTCGTGGGAGGCATACGAGGCCAAGCCCGGCGAGCGCGTGATCACGCTCGATCCCGGCCTGAGTTTCGGGACCGGAAAGCACGCCACGACGCAGGCCTGCCTCAAATTTTTGGATGCGCTGGCTGCTGAGAATCCGCACCGCTCGGTGCTCGACATGGGGTGCGGTTCCGGCATCCTCGCGATCGGCGCGAAGCTGTTGGGGTTTGTGGAGGTGCGGGGGTTCGACAACGACCCCGACTGCATCCAGGTCTCCAACGAGAACGCCGCGATCAACGGCGTCGAGGTTCCCTTTTTTCTGGACGACCTCTCGCACCTGCACGCGGCGGCGGACGTGGTGGTCGCAAACATCCTTGCGCCGGTTCTGATTCAGTATGCGGCACACGTCGCCGGGTCGGTCGCGCGAGGGCCTCAGGCGCGGCTGATCGTCTCGGGCATTCTCGACGAGCAGTACGCGGCGGTGCGCGCGGCGTATCGCGAGCAGGGGCTTGTGGAGGTTGAGAGCCTGCTGATTGAGAACTGGCGCAGCGGGCTGTTCAGGCGGGCGTGAGGATCGCGCGACAGGCGCGGCGGTGTGGTGTCGCGGCGCACGGGGGCGCTCGCCCTCCGGCGCGAAAAGAAGCCGGTGCGGGCAGGCTCGCGTGAAGGGGGCGCTTCGTGCCGCCCGCACCCTACAGCGGCAGCTCATTTTGGCGCGAGGCGGGGGCCAGACCGAGGCGACGGTAGCAGGAGGCGGTTGCGAGCCGGCCTTTGGGCGTGCGTTCCAGGTAGCCCTCTTGGATCAGGAAGGGCTCGTAAACCTCTTCGATGGTGTCGGGCTCCTCGCCGACCGAGACCGCGATGGTGTTGAGCCCGACAGGGCCGCCGTTGAATTTGTGAACGAGGGTCTCGAGGATGCGGAGGTCCATCTCGTCCAGCCCGCGCGGGTCGATCTCCAAAAGGGAAAGCGCCTCGTCGGCCACGCTGCGGGTGATATGGTTGTTGGCGCGGACCTGCGCGAAGTCGCGCACGCGGCGCAACAGGT
>Ga0209066_10004690_pt1 | contig 14704 bp, 12 predicted proteins | sample All_14_2_FD_187198 | JGI IMG/M metagenome (GOLD analysis project Ga0209066, IMG submission 187198) | Freshwater microbial communities in response to fracking from Pennsylvania, USA - Allegheny Zone_MetaG_DW_15 (SPAdes) (version 2) ...
GATCATCCGCGTGGAGTAGTCGTAGGGCTTGAACTTGGACCACAGGTCGGTGCGGCCCTTGAGCAGCTCCCATTCGGCCTTGTGCACCACCGGGACGGCGTTCTGCGTCGAACAGCAGACCGGCTCTCCCTCGTTGAGCGGCGCGCACTTGCGGCCGCAATCGAAGCGGGAGACCGGCGTGTTGAAGCCGTCGTACAGGCTCGCGAAGTCGGCCGCGCTGATCTTCGTCTTCTTGGTGCTAGGGGGCATGTCTCTGCTCTACCCCGATCCATGTGTGAAAGAACAGTTACGGAATTATAACAGCCGGCCGGCGGATGACCTCACGAAACCGGCAGGACGCGCCAGACGACGGTTTCGCGCATGCCGCGGTTCTCCAGCTGGAGCGAGGTCGGGATTTCATAGCGGCCACGCTCCTCGAGGCCCTGGGCGCTGAAGTAGTTGCGACCGGGGTCGCCCAACAGGACCAGCCGGCCCTTGGCGGCGTGGCTGCGCAGCCACGCGAGCGCCTGGACCGACATCTCGCGCTCGTAACAGACGTCGCCCGCAATCACCACGTCGGCCTCGGGGTTTCCCGGTGCTGCCGCGAGCCAGTCCTCGCTGCTCGTCTCGATGGAAAGACCGTTGGCCGCCGCATTGAGGCGCGCGGCGACGAGCGACAGCCGGTCGATGTCGTTGGCCACCACCGAGGCGGCGCCGCAGCGCGCCGCGGCCATCGAGGAGACGCCCGAGCCGGCCGCGAAGTCGATGACCCGCTTGCCGGCCACGAGCTCGGGATTGTCGAGCAGATATCGCGCGATCGCCTGGCCGCCCGGCCAGCAGAAAGCCCAGTAGGGCGGATCGACGTTCTTCTCCTCGAGCCAGGCCTCGGTCGCCTGCCAGATCGGCACATACTCGGTGGCCAGCCAGAGCCTGAACTCCGGCACCATCGCCGGCGCTTCCAGAGCGGTGTTCGTGCGGATGAAGTCTTCGGGATCCTCGGGCAGCCTGGACATCAGTGTACCTTGTCGACGATGAGGGCCAGGAGCATGAGCCAGCCCACGAGGCGGTTGGACTTGAAGCGCATCAGGCAGTCGGCCTGATCGTCGGGCTTGAGCAGGGCGATCTGCCAGCAGAGGTGCGCGGCGATCCCGGCCAGCAGCACGAAATAGCCGATCCCGAGCGGCGCCAGCAGGCCCGTGGCGATCCACAAGCCGATCGCCAGCACGGCAAAGAAGCTCAGCCAGCGCCGGGGCGCGGCGGCGAAGCGGCGGGCCGTCGAGCGCACCCCGACCACCGCATCGTCGCGCTGGTCCTGCATGGCGTAGATCGTGTCGTAGACCATCGTCCAGGCGACGCCGCCGAAATAGAGCGCGATCGTGGCCCAGGAGAGTGTGCCGGTGACGGCGGCGTAGCCGACCAGCGCGCCCCAGTTGAAGGCGAAGCCCAGCACGACCTGCGGCCACGAGGTGATCCGCTTCATCGTCGGATAGATCGCCACCAGCAGCAGCGAGAGCAGCGCCACGCCACCCGCGAACTTGTTGAGCTTGAACAGGACAGCGGCGCCCACCGCGCCCTGCAGCGCCATCCAGATCAACGCATGATGCAGCTTGAGCTCGCCCGAGGGCAGGGGCCGGCCGCGCGTGCGTTCGACGCCGGCATCGACCTTGCGGTCGACGATGTCGTTCCAGGTGCAGCCCGCGCCGCGCATGGCGATGGCACCGACCGCGAAGAGGGCCATGTAGCCGGCGAGCTGGGCCCAGTTCGGCGCGGCGGCCAGCGCCGAGGACCACCAGCAGGGAAACAGCAGCAGCCAGATGCCGATCGGTCGGTCCCAGCGCGCCAGCCGCCCGTAGGGACGCGCCCACGGCGGCAGGTAACGCAACGTCCAGTGCGTCCGGTCGATGTCGGTGAAGCCGGTTGTCCGCCCGGCGGTCATGGCGTCATCATGCGCTTCATGATGCAGCTATGCGCGACAATGATCCATGAAGGCAAATAGATGAGTGCGGCACGTCTCTTCGTCGAGGCCGATCTCGCGGCCGGCGGCGAGGTCCTGCTCGAGGAGGCGCAGGTCCACTACCTGCGCAACGTCATGCGCCGGCCCGACGGCGCCCCGCTGCTGCTGTTCAACGGTCGGGACGGCGAATGGCGCGGCACCCTCTCGTTTCGCGGCAAGAAGGCGGCGGTCGCCGAACTGGGCGAGCGCACGCGCGAGCAGGCCCTCGAGCCCGATGTCTGGCTCTGCTTCGCCCCGGTGAAGCGGGCCCGCATCGACTATATCGCCGAGAAGGCGACCGAACTGGGCGTCTCCGTCCTGCAGCCCGTGGTGACGCGGCACACGGCGGTCGAGCGGGTCAATGTGGGGCGCCTGCAGGCCAATGCGATCGAGGCGGCTGAGCAGACCGAGCGCCTCACCGTGCCCGAAGTGCGGGAATCGGTCGATCTCGGAAAGCTGCTCGACCGCTGGCCCGACGGCCGGCGCCTGATGATGTGCGACGAAACCGGCGGCGGACCGCCCATTGGCGAGGCGCTGTCGGCGCTCGACGAGGCGGCGCGCGCGGCGCCCTGGGCGATCGTTATCGGCCCCGAGGGCGGCTTCGCCGAAAACGAGTTGCAGGCGCTCCGTCGCATAAAGGATGTAACGTCGGTCGGGCTCGGTCCGCGCATCCTGCGGGCCGACACCGCGGCGCTGGCAGCGCTTGCATGCTGGCAGGCGCTGGTCGGCGACTGGCGTCGGCCGACACCGCGTCTCAGCGGCGATTATCGCACCTCCAGGGTTACCGTCTGAGCGCTTGCGCAATCCCCCGGCGATGTGGGAGAGAGCGAATCGAACAGGATGAACCAGCCGCGGGCTCGGGTGAGGTTTTCTCATGCGACCGCGCCGCTCCCGAAGCCCTAACAAGGCGCGGAGCGATCAGGGAGAGATGATCGTATGTCCGCACCTCCGTCGGGCGGCGGCGCGCCGATCGAAAATCGGCGGCAGCTGATCGAATACTTCGCGGCCGGCAACAAGCCCCGCACCCAGTGGCGCATGGGCACCGAGCACGAGAAGTTCGGCTACCACACCAGGACCCTTAAGCCGCTGGCCTATGACGGGCCGGACGGCATTCGTGCCATGCTCGAAGGGCTGACGCGCTTTGGCTGGGAGCCGGTGGTCGAGGGCAACAACCCGATCGCCCTGCTGCGTGGCAAGGCCAGCATCACCCTCGAGCCCGGTGGGCAGCTGGAACTCTCGGGCGCGCCGCTCGAGACGCTGCACGAGGCGGCGGCCGAGAATGGCCAGCACATCGACGAGGTGAAGCAGGTCGCGGGCGAGATCGGCGCCTCGTTCATCGGGCTGGGCTTCGCGCCCGAATGGACGCGCGAGGACATGCACTGGATGCCCAAGGGCCGCTACAAGATCATGCGCGAGTACATGCCCAAGGTGGGCAAGCTCGGCCTCGACATGATGCTGCGCACCTGTACCGTGCAGACCAATCTCGACTTCGATTCCGAAGCCGACATGGTGAAGAAGTTCCGCGTCTCACTGGCGCTGCAGCCGATCGCCACCGCCCTGTTCGCCAACTCGCCCTTCAAGGAGGGCAAGGAGGCCGGCTTCAAGAGCTATCGCAGCCACATCTGGACGGACACCGATCCCGACCGCTGCGGCATGCTTCCCTTCGTGTTCGAGGACGGGTTCGGCTTCGAGCGCTACGCCGACTACATGCTCGACGTGCCGATGTACTTCGTCTACCGCGACGGCAAGTACATCGACGCCTCCGGCCAGAGCTTTCGCGACTTCCTGAAGGGCAAGCTGCCGGCACGGCCGGGCGAACTGCCCTCGATCAACGATTGGGCCGATCACATCACCACGGCCTTCCCCGAGGTGCGGCTGAAGCGCTACCTCGAAATGCGCGGCGCGGATTCGGGTCCGCTGGGGGCGCTGAATGCGCTGCCGGCGCTGTGGGTCGGACTGCTCTACGATCAGGGCGCGCTCGACGCGGCGTGGGACCTGGTGAAGGACTGGAGCACCGCAGATCACGATTATCTGCGGGCTGAAACGCCGAAGTCGGGCCTCGCCACCATGTTCCGCGGCCGCGTGCTTTCGGAACTCGCGCGCGACGTCGTCGAGATCGCCCATGCCGGGCTTCGCGCCCGCAAGCAGCTCAACGAGGACGGCGCCGACGAGACCATGTACCTGGCGCCGCTCGATCGCGCCGTGGCCAGCGGCCAGGCGCCGGCCGACGAACTGCTCGCCAAGTGGAACGGCGAATGGAAGGGATCCTTCGCGGCGCTGTTCCGCGACTGTGCCTACTGAGGTAAGGTCGCGGCATGCTCGATCGTTGCGACCGCGTCCAGATCGCCGTGCACGACGCCGCCAGGGCGGCGCAGCGCTTCGGCCAGTTGCTCGGCAGCCAGGTGGCGCGGCACGACCATAGCCGCCACCTCTCGGCCAAGCGCACCATCCTCGCCGTCGGCGAGAGCGAGTTCGAACTCTGCGAGCCCGACGGCGCAGGTCTCACGCAGGACTTCCTCGGTCGGCGCGGCGAGGGACTGATGACGGCGGGCTATTGCACCGCCGATCTCGATGGCATGGTGAAGCGTTGGGACGGTCTCGGCATCGGCTACGACCGCGACAACGGGCAGCTCTACCTCGCGAACGACGCGACCTTCGGCCTGCCGATCGTGATTTCGGAGAGCACCTACCGGCCGCGGGTCGGACCGGTCTCGTTCCTCTACGAGACGACCAACACGTTGGTCAGCGACTGGCGCCGGGTCGCCGCGGTCTATGCCGGCCTGTTCGGGCTCGATCCGTCGCGTTTCAGCGAGATCGGCAGCGAGCGCTTCGGCTATATCGGCACGCTCACTCTGTTCGATCCGCCCAACCGGCTCGATCGCATCGAGCTGAGCCAGGTGACCGACAACGTCCATGCGATGGGCCGCTTCGCCCACAAGCACGGCGACTCGCTCTACATGTGCTACGTCGAGGTCCATGACTGGCCGAACGTGCGCCAGCGGCTGCTCGACGCCAACGCCCGCTACACGCCGCGTGGCTCGGACCCGGTGACCGATCCCGACGGCGGCTGGATCCATCCGAAGGAACTGCACGGGCTGCTGCTGGGTGTCTCGCGCACCGGCCTGGCCTGGGACTGGTCGGGACGCGAAGAACTGGTGCCGCCGGTATGAGCCTGTCGAAGAGTATTGCAATGACCCGTCGTTCGTTCGTTTTCACGGCTCCCGCCCTGTCGGCCGTCGCGACGGTCGCCTATGCCCAGCCCGACCAGTGGCAGACCGTGGTTGGCCCCGATCTGCGCTTCCGGCTGGAGATGCCGGCGCCGGTCAACAAGACCACGGCGGCCGAGAAGGAAAAGGGCCATGCCGGCGAGCGCGTTGCCTGGGCCTCCAAGCGCGCCGACGAGATGTTCGACTTCGACTATGTCGATTACGAGCCCGGCTGGTTCTCGTCCAAGGACGGCAAGGAGATGGCGCGCGAGCTGGGACGCGGCGAGGCGGAGAAGGCCTTCCCGCGCGCCACCTTCAAGTATGTGCTCGACGAACCCGTCACCCTGCAGGGCTGGGACGGCTATGCGCTCGACATCGCCGACCAGCAGGGATCGCTGGTGATGATGCGCACCTACATCGTGAAGGACAGGCTCTACCGCCTGCTGGTCACGGCGAAGAACGACGAGGAGACGAAGGCGGCCGCCGCGCGTTTCCTGGGGTCGCTGCGGTTCGCGGAGACCAAGAGCTAGGATGCGTATCTGCGTTTTCGGCGCCGGCGCGATCGGCGGCAACTATGCGACGCGCCTCGCCGCGGCGGGCAACGAGGTCTCTGTCGTGGCCCGCGGTCCCCATCTCGAGGCGATCCGTGCGAAGGGGCTGACGCTGCTGACGGGCGACCAGACCATCGTCGCCCCGGTCACGGCGAGCGACCGGCCGGCCGATCTCGGCCCGCAGGACGTGGTGATCTCGACCCTCAAGGCCTCCAGCCTGTCGGCGATCGCCGAGACCGTGACACCGCTGCTCGGGCCCGAAACGCCCGTGGTCTTCGCCCAGAACGGCATTCCCTGGTGGTACGGTCATGGGCTGGGCAAGGACCGGCCCAACGCGCCCAACCTGTCGCGCCTCGATCCCGGCGGCGCGCTGCAGAAGGTGGTGGGATACGAGCGCACCCTGGGTGGCGTCATCACCTCGTCCAACCATGTGATCGAGCCCGGCGTGGTGCGCAACATCTCACCCGAGCGCAACGTGCTGTGGGTCGGCGAGCCCGACGACCGCCAGACGCCGCGCATCACCAAGTTGCGCGAGACGCTGGTCGCGGCCGGCATCTCCTCGCCCTCGACGACCGACATCCGCTACGACATCTGGCACAAGCTGATGGCCAACTTCACCGGCTCGACGCTGTGCCTCATCCTGCGCCAGCCGACGACCATCCAGGCGACGCCGATGGTCAACCGCCTGGCCCGCCGCGCCCATGCCGAGGCGCTGGCGATCGCCGCCGCGAACGGCGTCGTGCTCGACGATTCGCCCGAGGTCCGCTATGGGCCCAAGCGCGTCTATCCCGATCACCGGCCTTCGATCCTGCAGGATTACGAAGGCGGCCGGCCGATGGAAATCGAGGCGATCGTGCGGGCGCCACTTGCCTTTGCGCGCAGCGCCGGCCTCGACACGCCCACGCTCGACGCCATCGAATCGATCTGCGTCAGCCTCGCCGAGTCGAAGCAGCTCTATCAGTCCTGAACATGAGCGCCGCCGCCTCCGCCCGTATCGACAAGCGCATCGCGGAGCTTGCCGACTGGCGCGGCGAAACGCTGGCGCGAGTCCGCCACCTGATCCACGAGGCCGCTCCCGAGATCGTCGAGGAATGGAAGTGGCGCGGCGTGCCGGTCTTCGAGCATGACGGCATCGTCTGCACCGGCGAGACCTACAAGCAGGTCGTGAAACTCACCTTCGCCCGTGGTGCGGCGCTTGCCGATCCGAAGAAGCTGTTCAACGCCAGCCTCGACGGCAACGTCCGCCGCGCAATCGACATTCCCGAAGGTGGCAGGCTGAACGAGACAGCCTTCAAGGCCCTGATCCGCGCTGCTATCGCCTTCAATAAGCAAGCATTGGCCGAGCGCGCAGCGAAAAAGAAGAAGCGGTAATTTCGCGTCAAACGACGCAAGGGTCCTTCGCTTCGCTCAGGATGACACCTTTTTCTGCATCGGCACACAGAGCCAATCTCAGAAAAATTGTCATCCTGAGCGAAGCGAAGGACCTTTAAGGTTTAGGTCGCGGTGCCGCCGACCGTCAGGGCGTCGATTCGCAACGTCGGCTGGCCGACGCCCACGGGGACGCCCTGGCCGTCCTTGCCGCAGGTGCCGATGCCCGGGTCGAGCGACATGTCGTTGCCGACCATGCCGACACGGGTCAGTGCCTCGGAGCCGGCGCCGATCAGGGTGGCGCCCTTGACCGGGCGGCCGATCTTGCCGTCCTCGATCATGTAGCCCTCGGTCACGCTGAACACGAACTTGCCCGAGACGATGTCGACCTGGCCGCCGCCGAAGTTGGCGCAGTAGAGGCCCTTCTTGACGGAGGAGATGATCTCCTTCGGGTCCTTGTCGCCGCCCAGCATGAAGGTGTTGGTCATGCGCGGCATCGGCGCATGGGCGTGGCCCTGCCGGCGGCCGTTGCCGGTCGGCTTAACGCCCATCAGGCGGGCGTTCATGCGGTCCTGCATCAGGCCGACCAGGCGGCCGTCCTCGATCAGGACGTTTCGCTGCGTCGGCGTGCCCTCGTCGTCGATGGTGAGCGAGCCGCGGCGGTCGTTCAGGGTGCCGTCGTCGACCACGGTGACGCCCGGCGAGGCGACCATCTCGCCCATCAGGTGGGTGAACATCGAGGTCTTCTTGCGGTGGAAGTCGCCTTCCAGACCGTGCCCGACCGCCTCGTGCCACAGCACGCCCGACCAGCCGGCGCCCAGCACGACCGGCATCTCGCCGGCCGGCGCATCGACCGATTCGAGATTGACCAGCGCCTGGCGGATCGCCTCGTCGGCCTCCTTCTGCCAGTAGTCCGCCAGGAAGATGTCGCCATAGGCGGCGCGGCGGCCGCTGCCGGTGCTGCCGGCCTCCATGCGCGAACCGTCGGCGCAGACAACGCTGACGTTGAGTCGCACCAGCGGCCGCACGTCTGCGGCACGCCAACCGCCGGCGCGGACGATCTCCACGACCTGCCACGAGCCCGACAGCGAGACCGAGACCTGGCGCGCCTTGGGCTCCTTGCCCCGCACATAGGCGTCGATCTCCTGCATCAGCGCGACCTTCTGCGCGAAGGGCACGCCGTCGATCGGATTGTCGTCGGCATAGAGGAGGCGGTTGGTCCCGCGCGGCGAATCGTCGGAGGTGCCGCCGCGGCCCGAACGCACGGTCTTCACCGTCTCGGCGGCGCGCTTCAGCGCCTGCTCGTCGAGCGCCGAGGCATGGGCGAAGCCGGTGACGTCGCCCGCCACCGAGCGCAGGCCGAAGCCCTGCGAGGTGTCGAACGACGCGCTCTTCAGCTTGCCGTCGTCGAACGACAGGCTCTCGCTCTGGACGTATTCGAGGAACAGCTCGCCGTCGTCGGTGCCCGCCAGTGCCTCGTCGACCATCTTCTCGGTCTTGCGCCGGTCGAGCCCGTCCTTGCCGAAGAACAGGCCGTCGGCGGTGGCGAGATGGTTGATCGATTTGCTCATTGCAGGCCTGCCTTTTCCGTTCTCAGAGGACGAGGACGATCTTGCCAAAATGGGCATTGGCCTTCATGTGCGCAAGCGCGGCGGCAGCCTCGGACAGGGGGAAGGTCTTGTCGATCGGCAGGCTGAGCTTGCCCTCTTCGATGGCGGGCCACAGGTCCTTGCGGGCGGCCTGCACGATATCGCGCACCTCTTCGGGGCTGCGGGTGCGGAAGGTGACGCCGATATAGTCGATGCGCTTCAGCGCATGCAGGTCGAAGTTGAACTCGCCCTTCATGCCGCCCAGCCGGCCGACATTGACGATGCGGCCGAGGATGGCGGCGGCCTCCATGTTCTGGTTCATCACCCCGCCCGAGACCTGGTCGACGATCAGGTCGACGCCCTTGCCGCCGGTCGCTTCCTTGACCTTCTCTGGCCACTTCGGGTCGCGCGTGTCGATCGCCACGTCGCAGCCGAACTCGCCCAGCCGCGCGCGCCGGCCGTCGTTGGTCGAGCTGCCGAGCACGACCGAAGCTCCCATGATCTTCGCGATCTGCATGCCGAGCAGGCCGACGCCCGAGCTGGCGCCCTGGATCAGCACGGTCTCGCCCTTCTTGAGACGGCCGGCGCCGACCAGCGCGTTGTGCATGGTCTGCACCGCCACGGGCATGCAGGCGGCCTGCTCGTAGCTCATGTTGTTGGCGGGAATCTTGTGGGCGCGGCCGGCATCGGTGACGGCGTATTCCGCGAAGCCGCCGGCCGCCGCGCTCATGACCCGGTCGCCCGGCTTGAAGTCCTTAACGTCGGGACCGACCGCCTCGACCTCGCCCGCGCATTCCAGGCCGACGATGGTGCCCGGGCCGCCGATGCGGCCGTGCGAATGACCCGCGGCCACCGCGAGGTCGGCACGGTTCAGCGACGCCGCCTTCACCTTGATCAGGATTTCATTGCCCTTGGGCGCGGGCTTGGGGGCGTCGGTGAACTGGACGCCCTTATCGGTGACGACGGCTGCCTTCATGGTGTTCTCCCTGAACTGTGGAGACACCCTTAGCACATCGGCGGATGCCGGCGACCCACTAGGCGATCTTGCTCGCCATGCCCTGCCAGTAACGATCGCGCAGCAGGCGCTTGTAGAGCTTGCCGGTCGGGTGCCGCGGCAGCTCCTCCTCGAAGTCGACGCTACGCGGGCACTTGATGGCGGAGAGGTGCTGCTTGCAGTAGGCGATCAGCTCCTCGGCGAGGGCGGGCCCCGCGTCTTCCATGTGGCGCGGCTGCACGACGGCCTTCACTTCCTCGCCGAAGTCGGGGTTGGGCACGCCGAACACGGCGCAGTCCATCACCTTCGGGTGGTTGATCAGCAGGTTCTCGCATTCCTGCGGGTAGATGTTCACGCCGCCGGAGATGATCATGAAGGCCTTGCGGTCGGTCAGGTGCAGGAAGCCGTCGGCATCGAGATAGCCCACGTCGCCCAAGGTGCTCCAGCCCTTGGGATGGCGCGACTCGGCCGTCTTCTTGGGATCGTTATGGTACTCGAAGGGGCGACCCTCGGCGAAATAGACGGTGCCGGACTCGCTGGTCGGCAGCTCGTTGCCCTCGTCGTCGCAGATCTTGAGCTTGCCGATGATGGCGCGACCGACCGTTCCCTTGTGCGCCATCCATTCCTGGGAATTGCACATGGTGAGGCCGTTGCCTTCGGTGCCGCCGTAATATTCCCAGATGATCGGCCCCCACCAGTCGATCATCGCTTCCTTGGTCGGGATCGGGCAGGGCGCGGCGGCATGGATCGCGCACTTGAGCGACGACACATCGTACTTCGCGCGCACCTCCTCGGGCAGCTTCAGGAAGCGCACGAACATGGTCGGCACGACCTGGGTGTGCGTGATCTTGTGCTTCGGGATCAGCGACAGATATTCCTCGGCGTCGAAATGCTCCATGATGACCGAGGTGCCGCCCAGCCGCATGACGCTCATGTTGAAGCGCAGCGGAGCCGCATGATAGAGCGGCGCCGGCGACAGGTAGACCGTGTCGCTGTCGATGCCGTAGAGCCTGCGGCTGACCGCCAGCAGCGGATTGTCGAAGTCGATCGGCTGCCTCTCGACCACCGGCATGACGCCCTTGGGCCGTCCCGTCGTTCCCGACGAATAGAGCATGTCGTGGCCCGCCGTCTCGTCGGCGATGGGAGTCGCCGGGCAGCGCGCGACCGCGTTCTCCCAGGACTCGTAGCCGGGGATCGTGCCGTCGATCATGAAGCGATGCGGCGCACCCTTCATCAGGGGCACCAACTCGGCCGCCTTCTCGGCCAGCGCCTTCGAGGTGACGAACAGGCGGGCGCCGCAGTCGGTGACGATGTAGTCGACCTCGGCGGCAGTGAGGCGCGAACTGATCGCCGTGTACACCAGGCCCGAGCGCTGGGCGCCCCAGCAGATCTCGAAGAAGCGCGGGTTGTTCTCGAGGAAGATCGCGACATGGTCACCGGCCTGAAGGCCGAGCGAGCGGAACAGCTGCGCGATGCGGTTGGACTGCTCGTCGAGCTGGCGATAGGTCACCGTCTCGCCGCTGCCGGCCATGATGTAGGCGGGCTTGTCGGGATGGGTGCGGGCGTGATGATAGGGATGCATGACGGCCGCATAAGAGCCGACCGGCACAACACTCGCAAGCGTTGTGCCAGTTCCGCTGTTCGGTTTGCTATCCGTGCCCGAGCTCACCTTCTCCGCGATCTGGCCCGTCGAGGGCATTACCCTGCCGCAGCGGCGGGCGGGCAGATGTGCGGCCGCTTTTCAAGACGATCCCGGACGACGTCCCAGATCTGCCGCAGCCGCATGACGTGCAGGTCGTCCCGCAGAACGGCCACCAGGGCCTCGAGCGGTTCACGACAATCCAGGACGACTTCGCTGCTGCCGCAATGGAGAGGGTTAGTCCACCACTGGGTCGGTTTGCATTCGGGGGCATTCCGGACCGCGTTCGCCTCGTCTTGATGTTGGTAGGCCGGACTGGATCTCTCGATAGCCGCGGCTTCTTCGGATGACAGTTCCGGCAACAGGATCGAGGCTATCCGGACACGCGCCGGGGTGTTGAAGACGGCGCGCTCGAGATCGAACAGCGTCCGGACACCGAGCTCGCGGAGCCGCCCGGTCTTCGCAGGTCCCACGGCCAATATCAGCTGCGCCTGGGCGACCCAGTCGATCGCTTCGTAAAGCCCGTAGGGGGTCTCGACGAACAGTTGGATCGGGTTCGTGGTCGCGAGATTCTGGATGTCCTCGATCTCGAATTCCGCCAGCCTGAACTTGATGTACGGATCGATCCCCAGGATCGCGTCCAGGGGGACTTCCTCGCAGAGCCTGCGTGTCGAATCGCTTACACGCCTCATCTGCAAGTAGGAGAAGTGAGCCATCAGCCTGTCGAGCATGAGGGTCGGATAGAGGCCGACCAGGAAGGCCAGGGGGGCCGCCAGCTTGAGAGAGTCTCCGCCAACGCCGCTCGCCGCGTGCCAGGCCGCCGCGCTGACGAAACTGCCGAGCAGAATGTGAAGGGTGCAGCGGATGAAGGAGAGGGGCCGAAGATCGAAGTTGGCCACGCGCCGTATCAGATACTGAACGCTCCAGACATAGCCGCCGAGGAAGCTATAGATCAGCACGCCAACGAGTTCTGGCTGCTTGGATTGGTGAGCGCCCCCTGAGAGAAAGAAAGTGTGGGAGTCCACTACCGACCGTTCGATCGGTACGAAGGCAAAATACAAGCCAAGACCCGAGAGCGTGACGAACAGCAGGACCGGCAATGCCCAGCTCCGGATGGAGATGGGATCGCGCGTCTCGTCATACTTGTACTTCACCAACTCGAACGACGGCACGATCAGGGGTGTTCCACCCTGTTCCTTCGCGAAACTGAAGAGTTTCGAGAGGTCGTCGACGATGCGACCGCGGGAACTCCGGACGTTGTTCCGGGCGATGAAAATGCACACCGGCATGATGAGCGCCAGCAAGACCACAGTCGCGAAGGCTGAGAACTGTACGAATGTCATGGCCCGCTCCCCGATCGCGTGTGTCGTTACCGGCCAGCTGGGAGCCTTGGCGCCATCGGAACATGCGGCGTCCAGAAGGCCGACGAGACCGGCAATCGCAATCTTCTATCGTTCGAGGGGAGAGCCGATCTGTGGGAATTCGCACCCTCCGCGACTATCTCGCGGAAGGCGGCTTGCCGCGACGACGAACGCGAGTCACCTCGCAAAGCCGATGGCAACAGGAACGTGGCGAATGCCCGGGTCAGCGCGTCGGGCGAGCTGTCCCCACTTCCGTAGGAGTGAGGAAGGCTCGCCGTTCCTTAGGGACTGAGTGCGTTCACTTCCGGCCGGCGGCGACACCGGCCCGGCGCAAGGCATCGGCCAATGCGCTGCCGGGGGCGCTGGCGGGAGCGCTGGGCCTTGCCGACTGAACGCGCGCCTGATCGCGCCGGGACGCGCCGCCGCCGCTTTCGGGGCGGCCGGAGCGTGCCGCAGGGCTGCCGGTCTCGTCGTCGAGCCGCAAGGTGAGCGCGATGCGCTTGCGCGGCTTGTCCACGTCCAGGACCTTCACGCGCACGATGTCGCCCGGCTTCACCACGCTGCGCGGGTCCTTAACGAAGGTCTTCGACATCGCCGATACGTGCACCAGCCCGTCCTGGTGGACGCCGATATCGACGAAGGCCCCGAAGGCGGCGACGTTGGTGACGGCCCCTTCGAGAATCATGCCTGGCTCGAGATCGTTCAAGGTCTCGATGCCGGCCTTGAATTCCGCCGTCTTGAACGCCGGGCGTGGGTCGCGTCCCGGCTTCTCGAGTTCCCGCAGGATGTCGGTGACGGTGGGCAGACCAAATCGGTCGTCGACGAAGGTGCTTGGCGAGAGCGCGCGCAGCACGGCCGAATTGCCCAGCAGCCCATCGATCTTGCTCTTTGTGGCTTCCATGATCCGGTGGACCACCGGATAGGATTCGGGATGCACCGCGGAGGCGTCGAGCGGATCCTCGCCGCCGGGGATGCGCAGGAAGCCCGCGCACTGTTCGAAGGCCTTGGGACCCAGGCGCGGCACGTCCTTCAGCGCCTTGCGCGAGCGGAAGGCGCCGTTGGCGTCGCGATGGGAGACGATGCTCTGGGCCAGCGACTGGCCGATGCCGGAGACGCGGGCCAGCAGCGGCGCCGACGCGGTGTTCAGGTCGACGCCGACGCCGTTCACGCAATCCTCGACCACGGCATCCAGCGACCGCGACAGCTTGAACTCGCTGAGATCGTGCTGGTACTGACCGACGCCGATCGACTTGGGATCGATCTTCACCAGCTCCGCCAGCGGATCCTGGAGGCGGCGCGCGATCGACACGGCGCCGCGCAGGGTCACGTCGAGGCCGGGCAGTTCCTCCGACGCATAGGCCGATGCCGAATAGACCGAGGCTCCTGCTTCCGACACCACGACCTTCTGCACCTTGAGATCCGAGAGGCCCTTCAGAAGGTCGGTGGCGAGCTTGTCGGTCTCGCGCGAGGCGGTGCCGTTGCCGATCGCGATCAGCTCGACCTTATGCTCGCGCACCAGCCGCGCCAGGATGGCGAGCGATTCGTCCCAGCGCCGCTGCGGCTCGTGCGGATAGATCGTGCTGGTCGCCACCACCTTGCCGGTGGCGTCGACGACCGCGACCTTCACGCCCGAGCGATATCCCGGGTCGAGTCCCAGGGTCGGCCGTGTCCCGGCGGGCGCCGCCAGCAGCAGGTCGCGCAGGTTCGAGGCGAAGACCCGCACCGCCTCTTCCTCGGCCGCCGTCCAGAGGCGCAGCCTGAGGTCGATCGACAGCATGATGGTGATCTTGGTGCGCCATGCCCAGCGCACCGTGTCGGTCAGCCACTTGTCGCCCGGCCGTCCCTGGTCGGAAATGCCGTAGGTGCGCATGATGCGCAGCTCGTAGGCGGTGGCGACCATCTGCGCCGCGGGCGGGCGGGTTGCGGGATCGTCAGGTTCGACGGTCAGGCCGAGAATATCCTCGCGCTCGCCGCGGCACAGGGCCAGCACGCGATGCGAGGGCATCTTCGAGAGGGCTTCCGAG
>Ga0209066_10004691_pt1 | contig 14699 bp, 12 predicted proteins | sample All_14_2_FD_187198 | JGI IMG/M metagenome (GOLD analysis project Ga0209066, IMG submission 187198) | Freshwater microbial communities in response to fracking from Pennsylvania, USA - Allegheny Zone_MetaG_DW_15 (SPAdes) (version 2) ...
AACGCTCCGCATAACCGGCTGGCAAAAGTTGCATAGCGAAGCGGCGCAGCTTTTGCCAGTCCGAGTTAATGCGGTTGTTATGGAAAATTTATAGAATTATAGAGGTTGTGTGAAATCAATCAACAATACTATGCCCAATCAGCAGAACAGTAACAACCAAACCAATAGTTAAAGGATTTGTATGGATTTTATAAAAGGTTTTTCTTACCCCTTTGGGTGTAATATTCATTTTTAATATGATGCCAACAACTACGATACAGGCCATTAATGCTAAGCCCCATTCAGGCAGAGAACTAGAGCGGCAATTAGAAAGACTGAAATGAATTATAGCAAGCAATAGTGCAATAATATTTACTATGTAATGAAGGGGCATTAAATATTTTTTTTGTGCTTTTTTCAAAGTCTTCAGTGTTGTTTTGGATTTATCCGTCAACGACCCGAAACGGTTGATACTTCTGTATAACAAACCAAACAATACAGGTAAATTCGCTAAAGCAAACAACCATGCTGATAACTCACCTGTAATTTCATTACCATCATTATCATGAATTTCATGTGATAATTCCTTAGATTCATGACTATAATTTTTTTTTGATTTGTGATGATAATCATCGGCAATCGCCAGTGAAGAATTAAAAGCGAAGCTCATACAGATCACCAGAAAAGCAAATAATATAAAGCTTACAATATAAACATTTCTATCGTTTTGCATTTTGAACCCTCCATTATCCGTTATTATTCTATTTCCATAACGCTGAAATTCAGGGAGCCGGGCGGCGGGGAGCGACGCCGACTGCTGAACAGTAAAAGGTTGCAAGTGAAACACCGGCCCGAAACACTGAGCCCCCGCCCGGTCCCACTGGAATTTTTTGTTAGCCCTTTTCCTTTAGATTCTTCTGAAGTAAATCTTTTGAAAATTGATATACCATAAAAAAGGCACTCCCTAAACTTTCTGTATCAAAATCGATTTTATCAATCCAAGAAGAAAGTTTGATGGAATCACTATCAATAATTATATCCTTAAGATCCTGTGTAAGAGATAGAGCCTGTTGAAATCCCGGCTTCTGGAAATTCCCCATCATTGAATCAATAAAATCGATTGGATACTCCAACCGGTCTTTGAATTTCGGTTCTAACGTTTCATATTTTGCAAAGCATGGAGACCATATTATTTGAAAGCTTGATTCTGTATTCGCTTTAATGTGAAATGGTATTTTGGGATTAATTAATATTTGCTGCAATTCTGAAATTATTCTCGTAGATTCTGCTACTTTAATATTTAGGATACCCTTAAAACACGTAATAAGAACATTCCCATCATAAGATGACTGTTTTAACTCTTGTTCAATTTCAAGGTTAAATATTTCACCTCTGACGTATTCTTCAGAGAAGACATGAAATGATGCTTGATCTCGTCTCCGTTCGAGTAAATCTTTAATATCTACAAAAGTCCATTGATTTGTTGATTCAATAGTCATCTATGACCTGTATCTTAGGGCTAACATGTATTCTTAGGTTAAATTGGCTGTATGGACGTTTGGCATCGTCGAATCAGCCTAATGGTCAATAAAAACAAAAAACTAAATTATATGTTTTAGATTGATCCGTAAAAACAGGCGAAAAAACGTCCGATGATATCAGGCACGTCACCGGTGTATGATTGAGTTTTCATACGATACATATCCTTTCAAATCAAATGTTTTTTGGTTTTTCCTGCATCTCTTATTGGATTTGAAAACAGGCACGATGCCTGTATGCACTATGTCATGTTGGGTGTGGATAGTGAATAAAATAAAAGTGATAGTGTTTTTGTTATGTGTTTTGTATGGAATATTGGGCAAAAAACAAGTTGAAAAAGATACCGTATAGGGTTAAATGTTAATTTAAAGTATATTTTTTGAACAAACCACTTGAGAGGGTATACACGATGAAACTTCTGGATCAGGTGAGAATGGTTATTCGGACCAAACATTACAAATACACGACAGAGCAGACCTATGTGGCCTGGATCAAACGGTATATTCTGTTTCATGGAAAGAAACATCCAACGGCCATGGGCGAAAAAGAGGTCCGGAAGTTCCTTTCGTATCTCGCCATGGATAAAAACGTTGCGGCAAGCACGCAGAATCAGGCTTTGAACGCCATCGTTTTTTTGTACAAGCATGTGCTTGATCTTCCACTTGGGGATTTCAGTCAGTTTGATCGTGCAAAACGTCCCAAGAATCTCCCCACGGTTCTCTCGATACCGGAAGTCCGGGCGTTACTCTCCCACTTATCCAATGAAAATCTTCTGATTGCCAATATCCTTTATGGAAGCGGGCTGAGATTGATCGAGTGCATGCGCTTGAGGGTCCAGGACATTGATTTCGGGCAGAATATGATCGTGGTGAGAGACGGTAAGGGAGGAAAAGACAGGCGCACCATGTTGCCTAACAATGTAAAGAATATGTTAACAATGCAGCTCGATAAGGTTCGAAACATCCATCGCCGGGACCTTGAACAAGGATTAGGAGAAGTTTTTCTTCCCTATGCCCTGGAAAGAAAATACCCCGGCGCCGCCCGGGACATCCGCTGGCAGTATGTTTTTCCCTCATCCACGATTTCAGAAGACCCAAGGAGCGGGAGGAAGGGCCGTCACCATCTGGATGAAAGCGTGCCGCGAAAAGCGGTGAAACTGGCGGCGGCACGGGCCGGGATCATTAAACGGGTGTCGCCCCATGTGCTGCGGCACAGTTTTGCCACCCACCTGATCGAGGCGGGCTACGATATCAGGACAGTCCAGGAACTCCTGGGGCACAGCGATGTGTCCACCACCATGATCTACACCCATGTGCTGATGAACGGGAAGGTGGGGGTGACAAGTCCTTTGGACCGGTTGTGTTGACATGAAGGATATGGATCTGACTCCGTCCCAGAATAAAATTTACCTGTATTTTGAAACCATGATCAAAACCCATGGCCAGATGCCGTCCTTGCGCCAGGCCGCCCAAGACAACGGGGTGAGTCACGCGGCCATTGCCCAGACAATCCGGGCTCTTGAATCGAAAGGCTATGTGGCCCGCGACGGACGCTACGGAAGACGGCTTTTTTTGAAAAAGAGAGCGGTTGAGGTGGCGGGCGGGGAAGGATTGAAAGTCCCGGTGGTGGGGTCCATCGCGGCCGGTCTTCCGTTGTACGCCCAGCAGGAATGGGCCGGTTTTCTTGTGCTCGATCCGGTTCTTTTCAGGGGAAATCATCTGTTCGCGTTGAAGGTGAAAGGGCCGTCCATGAAAGAGGCCGGAATCCTCGACGGGGATTACGTGGTCTGCGAACCCCGGCAATACGCGGAAAACGGGGACGTCGTGGTGGTGCTGATCGGTCATGAGGAAGCCACGGTAAAACGGTTTTACCTGAAAACCGACGGAATCGAGCTTCGGCCTGAGAATTCGGAATTTAAAGCGGTGTCCTACGGTTTCGGCGAGGTGCTGGTCCAGGGAAAGGTGATCGGCCTGGTGAGGGGGCCGGAATCGTTCTGATGGATTATGAAAAAATAATACCAGCCGGATCCCTCTCTAAGTTAAGGCTCGAAAGGGATTGACCGGGATTCGTGAATCGCATCGAGGATGTCTTCAATGGATCCTAACCATCGGTATCCGTATCGCTATCGGGTTCCCTATCGAAATGTTCTGACGATCGAACCCGATACCGATACCGATACCGATTAAGCGGAAACCATGCCCGAGAAAGAGGTAACCATCGATTTGCATAGGGGACTTAGCCCATGCCAACGTGGATTCCGGGTCGGCTTCGGATCTCGAATGGTTTCGTTTTGCCAAATTCTGAAGATGTTTCTATCACTCCGTGATATCGGAGGCCGCCCGGAATGACAAGGTTGGGAGCTGCGGCTCAACATGACATGTCGGTAAAAATTCTTACATGCGTTTGCCCTGTGGGGGATAGGTGTTCAGGAAAAATCACCTGGGAAACGCTATGATCTGGGCGATTGAGGCCAATTTTACGAAATGAAACCCTGCCGCGGGAAGGTCCGCGACAGGGCGAGTCTGAATCACGGCGGGTGGGTGACCCGCCGTGGGGTTACGGTGTCTCAGGTTTATCAGTCGTTCATCTGGTACTGGCCTTTCATGGTGTAGACCTTGTTCTCCCAGATGGACAGGAAGCGGGCTTCGTTGGCCACCGGGCTTTTGATCATGGCCAGGCAGTGTTCCTTCTGGGCTTCGCTGTTGCTGGGTTTGGAGTACAGGGCCAGGGCGAATTTGGAGAAATCCCGGACCATGAAGTCGAAGATCTCGTCGAGAAGGTCGTTCTCGATGTTGAAGATCCGGCTGCTTTCGATGATCAGCTGCCCGTAGGCCACCAGGGTGAACACATCGCCCACGGCCAGGAGGTAGTCGATGTCCCGGCTCTGGTTCTTGTCAGGGGTGGCTTTCACGAGGAAGCGCTTGAAGGCCTTGATCTGTTCTTTCATCATATTCACGTTGGGCAGGTCCACGCTGTCGTAGGCGATGTTGTAGTCGTGGAACTGGACTTTCCCGAGGCCGCTGGTGGGGCCCTGGTCGAACAGGAAGGTGTCGTCGGCCATGTCGTCGCGCCTGGGAACTTCGGGGAATTCCGCCGGGTTGAAGAAGTAGTTCTGCATGAACTTCACGATGAGAGCCATGTTCACGTGAACCGTGCCTTCCAGCTTGGGAAGCATGCGGATTTCGTGGGCCGCCACTTCGAAGAACGGCTCTTTTTCAAATCCTTTGGCCGCGATCACGTCCCACAGAAGGTTGATCACTTCTTCACCCTGGCAGGTGACTTTCATTTTCACCATGGGGTTGTAGAGAAGGTAGCGGCGGTCGTTGGGGTTGGCGCTTCTCATGTAGTCGGCGGCCCGTTCGGCGAAGAGCTTCATGGCGGTCAGGCGGCAGTAGGCGTCGGTTAAGAGGCGTTTCACATGGGGAAAATCGGTGACGTACTTGCCGTAGACAAAGCGGCCGGCGGCGTGGTCGATGGCTTCGTAGAACGCGTGGGTGCACAGGCCGATGGCGCCCCAGCCCAGGTTGAACTTGCAGATGTTGATGGTGTTCAGCATGTTGTCCCAGGCTTTCTGGCCCCGCTCGGTGATGTCCGCGTCGGTGATGGGGTAGTCGTGCAAGGCGTATTCGGACACGTAGTTCTGCTCATGGACCACGTTTTTGATGCATTCGTAGTTCTTGTGCTTGGAATCCACCACGAACCAGACGTACTCGCCGGTGTCGGACATCTTGGCGAAGGTGGACACCAGGGCCGCCTCGTTGCCGTTGCCGATGTAGTACTTGTCGCCGTTGGCCACGTAGGTTCCGTCACCTTTGGGTGTGAGCATCATGTCCGTGGAATAGATGTCCGCGCCGTGCTCTTTTTCCGACAGGCCGAAGGCGAAAACCTTGCCTTCCTGGAGGAGTTTCGCGGTCTTGTGTTTGACCTCTTCGTTGGAACCGAGGAAAATGGGGCCGAGACCCAGCATGGACACCTGGAAGGTGTACCAGTAGGTGATGCCGTAAAACGCGGTGATTTCTGCGAATTCGCAGACCCGGTACGTGTCCCAACGTGAATCTTCCGCGCCGTAGCCCTTGGGGGTCATGAGGGTGGCGAAGATGTTCTCTTTCTTCAGGAATTCCACGAAATCGTAGTTCCAAACCTTCTCATGGTAGTCTTTCTTGATCTGTTTCAGCCCTTTGTTTTCAAGGAACTCGATGGTTTTCAGCATGATTTCTTTGGAACGTTCGTCTTTGTACGGGCGGCAGTGTTTTTTCGGGTTCAAGAGCATGGCTTGTGTCCTCCATGGTTTTAAAATAATTGACTCACAAGTCGGAAAATCCGGTTGGAAAGGATGTCACCGCCCTGGATGAGTCCGGGGTGAACAGTTTGGATTTCTTTCAAACTGCTGTTTATAGTCTTCTGTTGACATGGGTTCGTTCTTCCGGGTATGTTTCCGGAATAAATGAACCGTTAGTCGGAATTTACGAATATATAACCGGGGGATGGACAAAAATCAAGAAAATTAGTATCAGCCTCCCCAAGGACTTTGGATATGAAGAAACATGCGGAAAAGATGGAGGCGGGACAGATGAAGATCGCGGAGCTGTCCCGGCGTTCGGGGGTCAGTGTGTCCACGCTGTACGATTACCTGAAGTCGGGCCTTTTGCCGTCGGCTGAAAAGGAGAGCCCCACCAAGGCCTATTTCGGCCAGGGACACCTGGAACGCCTCTCGGAAATCAAGGTTCTCAAGGATTCGGGCCTCACCCTTTCGGAGATCCGGCTGAGGTTCGTTGCCGAATCCGGTGCGAAAGGAGAGGGCAGGGAGCCTTCGGACGAAGTCAAGCTCGCCATCGTGGACAAGGCCCTGGAGCTGTTTTCCCGCTTCCATTACGAGAACACCAAGATCAGCGACATCACCGACGCGCTGAACATGGGAAACGGCACGTTCTACCGCTATTTCAACAGCAAGGAGGACCTGTTTCTCGACTGCCTGGAACGGCTTCCCCGTGTTCTCGTTCCCCGGGACGCCTGGGCCGAGGTGGAGAAGGAGACGGATTTCATCCTTCGCCTGAAAAAACGGGGCTACGCCATGCTGAACGCGTTTCCCAGCTACATCGGCATCCTGAACTACGCCAAGCTCTCCCTTGGAAAAAAGAACCTGACCCTGTCGAAAAAAGCGGCGGAATGCATCCAGTCCCTGGTCCGGCCCCTGAAACGGGACCTGGAACAGGCGATCCGCGAGGGCCATGTCCGTGACGTGGACGCCGAGCTCTGCGCCTATCTGCTCCTGGGGATCAACGAAACTTTCGGCTACTTGCTGCTCATGGACCCCCAGTGTTCGGTGGAAAAAGGTTTTGCCGTGATCGAAGATTTCCTGACCCATGCCCTGGCCCGGCGGCACGCTCTGGACCGTGGCGGCGTTTCCGCCGAGATCACCGATGTGTCGGGCCATGTTCTTACGCTTGCCGGCCTCCGGTTCGACAACGCCGAGTATCTGGAAGGACGGTTTCTGGAAGGGCAATTGAAAGTCCGGGTAACCGACATGGACCGTCTGTTTTTCGAAACGAAAGAAGAGGCTGTCTCTGTCCGTGTGATGTTAAAGGGCGGTAAAGAGGCGGCCCTGACCGTGGCAGCCGGAACCCAGGTGTCCGGCGTCACGCCTTTGGGGATGTTTTTCGTGGGGGTGGAGCGGCTGAAGGCCGTCCAGGTTTTGGATCTTGTCAACAGGCAAGGCATGGGTTAAAACAAGGGCACAGTTTTTTTTCGACGGCCTTTGACCCCTATGATAACCCACCAAGGGAGAGCCTATGCGATGGCGGTTTGCCCATGTCGTGTTTCTGGCGTTTCTGCTGACCGCCCCTTACCGCCTTCATGCCGTCACGGTCTACTTCGACGCCGACGGAAAGCCCATCCGTACGGAACCCGGCCCTTCATCATCGGAAGATAAAGACCCGGAAAACCTGTCCCCTTCCCATGAAAAATCCGGAGATTCCGTGGATGAGATGAAACCTTCCGGGGACAAACAGCCAGCCAAGCCCGGTCCCTCAGACAGAAAGAACAAGGGAAGGGACCGGGAAAAAAAAGACGGGAAAATCATCGGGATCTGGAGTTGACAAGGGCCTGGACCTGGTTTGTAAGGTGCGGGGCGGGATAACCCGCCCCGTGTGAATCTAATCCATCTGTTTTTTCATGAAACTCAGCCAGATGGCCCTGACGAGAAAAGCGAACAGCAGGAACGCGCCGGCTGAAAAGATCATGTCGGGTACCATCCGTGCCCAGCTTATGGCCCGGATCACCTCGCCCGATGCGATTTCCGGGCTCCGGGCGTACCACAAGCCGTGTTTGACGGCGAAGTAAAACTGGTAGAAGCCGGAAGGAATCAGGCTGAACACCAGCATGCTGGCCAGCCCGCCGTTCAATCCCCAGAAACTCCATTTGAGAAGTCTGTCCGACCAAGATGCCCGGGTCACGATGTGGCGCACCGAGAAAAGCATCAGGGATATGGCCAGGAGCCCGTACACGCCGAAGAGGGCCGCATGGGAATGGATGGGCGTGGTGTTGATTCCCTGGGCGTAGTAAAGGACGATGGGCGGGTTGATGAGAAAACCGAAAACGCCGGCTCCGACCAGGTTCCAGAACGCCACGGACACGAAGAAGTAGATGGGCCATTTATACGCGTAATTCTCCCCGCCGTCCCGGATCACCCGCAGGTTGTGGGCCGCCTCGAATCCCAGGAGGGACAGGGGCACCACCTCGAGGGCTGAAAACACGGCTCCCAGGGCGATGATGGCCGTGGGGGCGCCGGTCCAGTAAAGATGGTGGAAGGTTCCGAGAACGCCGCTGGCAAGATAGAGGAACACGGTGAAGTAGATGGTGGTCAGGGCGAATTTTCTGCTCACAGCCCCGATATGGGACAGGAGAAAGGCCATGACCACGGTGGCGAACACTTCAAAAAATCCTTCCACCCAGAGATGGACCACCCACCAGCGCCAGTATTCCGCGTCGGCCAGATGACTCCCCTTGCCGTAGAGCAGACCGGCCATGTAGAAGAGGGGAATGCTGATGGAGCTGTAAAGCAGCATGTGGGTGAGGCCGCCGTTGTCCTGTTCTTCCGCGATGGCGGGGCGGATGGCCCTGAACACCAGAACCAGCCAGATGATCATGCCCACGATGAGGAGAACCTGCCAGAGACGCCCCAGTTCGATAAATTCGTAACCCTGGTGCCCCAGGAAAAATCCCTGGTCATCGAAAACGCCGGCCACGGAAAGCCATGTTCCGGCCAGGGTTCCCAAAACAACTACCACGACGGCGGCAAACAGGGTCACCACCCAGAATCCCTGGTTTTTGGGCTCACGTCCCACAAAAGGACCGATGAAAAGGCCGGCGGCGAGAAAGCAGGTGGCGATGAAGAAGATTCCCAGCTGAAGGTGCCAGGTTCTGACCGCCGCATAGGGCAGGATCCCGCCCAGGGGAATTCCGTAAAAATACGTGCCTTCCACGGTGTAATGGGCCGTCGCCGCTCCAAGACCGATCTGGAGGAGGAAGAGGGCGATGGCGGTGACAAAGTAGATCAGCGTCGCTTTCTGGCTGGACGTGGGGGAAGGTTCGGGAAAGTCTTTCACCAGAACGGTTTTCTCCTCGTCCCGTCCGACGTAGCGGACGTAGACGAAAAGGGCGGCCGCAATGCCCAGGATGAGGAGAACCACACTCACGATGGACCAGATCACGAACTCCGGAAGGGGCTCGTTGCCCACCAGGGGGTCGTAGGGCCAGTTGGTGGTGTAAGTGTGATCGGCGTCCTGCCGGAGCGTTCCCGCACACCAGGCCAGCCAGGAGAAGAAGGCGGAAACGCGGCGCCCTTCCTCGTCTGTCCGGACGATACCCTGTTGAAGCCCCATGCGTTCGTTGCCCTCACGGAACAGGGTTGTGTAGTAACCGGTCAGGGCGTCCAGGGATTCGGCCTGGAACGGGGTGAAGGTGAGAGTCTTCGCTTGCGCGTCATAGCGGTTGGTCTTGATTTCACCGATCACCAGGGTTCGGAGCCGGGCCTGTTCCACTTTGTCCAGGGCTTGGAAATCGGCCTGGGAGAATGTTCTGGCCTTTTCGGCTGAAAGGCCGTGGTGCCGGGCCGCCAGGAAAAGACCCATACGGTGGAGAAAATCGGCCGACCAGTCCGGCGCCAGATAGGAGCCATGGCCCCAGATGGTGCCGATATGCTGGCCTCCCCGGCTGAAATAATAATTCTGGCCGTTGATGATGTCCTCTCCTGTGAAAAGAGTCTGGCCTGTGGTCGAGACCACGGTTTGGGGAATGGGCGGTTTATCCCGGTGGATCAGGTAGCCTCCGAAAATCAGGACTCCAAAGGCCAGGACAAGGATGAACAGAAAAAAGGCTCTGAAACGTGGGTGGGTCATGACAGCACCTCCTTGGTCAGTGTATGGCGATACGGTGAATATGTGATGGCGTCGTAAAAAGTCCCATATGCTGCGTTATAGTGTTTGGCCAGGCACTCGACATACTACAGTATGCCTTCGCGCCCGGCCAAACACTATGCCTTGCCTCTGGGCCTTTTTCCATAGCCATCGGGCGTCTTATTACGAGTCTATCAATATGAGAGATGACGTCTTCAGAAAACCAACAGGCAAACGGTGAGTTGTTGTTAACGTTAAAGCAGAAGGTGGGAAAATTCTTTGACCTGGATCAATGAAGGAGAAAAAAGTCAATAAAAAAGGGAGGCTTTCGCCTCCCTCGGGTGCCACTCTATGGGATGGACTGTTCGTAAAGCCGTTCGACTTCCTCCCAGTTGATGATCTCGAAAAAGCCTTTCACGTAGTCGGCCCGCCTGTTCTGGTATTTCAGGTAGTAGGCGTGTTCCCACACGTCAAGCCCCAGGATCGGTGTGAGGCCGATGGACAGCGGGTTGTCCTGGTTGGCCGTGGAAAGGATCTCCAGTTCGCCGTTTTTCACCGCGAGCCAGGCCCATCCGCTGCCGAACCGGGTCATGGCCGCCTGGCTGAACAGGGTCTTGAATTCTTCGATGCCGCCGAATTTCTTGATCACCGCTTCGGCGGCCTTTCCTTTCACCGGCACCCCTTTTTTCAGGAGCCGCCAGAACAGGCTGTGGTTCAGGTGGCCGCCGCCGTGGTTCCTCACGACTGTCCGTATGTCTTCGGGCACGGCTTCCAGGTTTACCAGGAGGCTTTCCACGGATTTTTCCTTGAGGCCCGGATGTTTTTCAAGGGCATCGTTCAACGTGTTGATATAGGCCTGGTGATGCTTGGTGTGGTGGATCTCCATGGTGGCCGCGTCGATATATGGCTCCAGGGCGTCGTAGGCATATTCAAGTTTTGGCAGAGTATGTGTTGTCATATGTCACCCCCGTAGGTTAGGGTTGTTTTTTATGTGGTTCAGAAAAATCTGTAATGATAAATTAATTCATAAAAAGTTAGTGTCAACTAAAAAATAGAGGGAACATGTTGAATGATGTTGAGATCGGCCGGGCCGGAGAAAACGACATCCCCGGCCTTGTAGGCCTTTTGAACCTTCTGTTTTCCCAGGAAGCGGAGTTCACACCGGATCGTGAGGCGCAGAAACGTGGATTGAGAAGAATTATTTCGGATCCGTCTTTAGGGTTTATCCTGGCGGGAAAGATCGACGGCCGGATTGTGGCCATGGTGAACGTGCTGTTTACCGTTTCGACGGCCCTGGGCGAACGGGTGGCGCTTTTGGAAGATATGGTGGTGGCGGAAGAGCATCGCGGGACAGGTCTGGGATCGACGTTGCTGGAGCGGGCCATGGACGAAGCCCGGGAATCGGGGTGCCGGAGAATCACCCTGCTCACCGATGCCGATAACGAAAAGGGCCAGCGGTTCTACCGGCGTCATGGATTTGTGAGGTCCGTCATGGTGCCGTTCAGGAAACATCTTGTTTAGGCATGGCAACACGTTTTCAAGTAGGCCGGGCTTACGCCCGACCTACAGTCTGTACTGAAACATAAAGCCGTACCGGAGGCATTATCCGGTACGGCTTTTGTCGATGTAAGCCGTGAGTTGGAAACAGCAGGGATCAGTTGCCGGCCATCATGGCGGCCACGTCGTCATCCACAGTTCCGATGGGCTTGATGTTGAACTTGTCCACCAGGACTCCCGCCACGGTGGGGGACAGGAAGGCGGGCAGTGTCGGACCGAGACGGATGCCTTTCACACCAAGGAACAGCAGGGCCAGGAGCACAGCCACGGCTTTCTGCTCGTACCAGGCGATATCGAAGGACAGGGGCAGTTCGTTGATGTCGGAGAGGCCGAACACTTCCTTGAGTTTCAGGGCGATGACGGCCAGGGAGTAGCTGTCGTTGCACTGACCGGCGTCGAGAACACGGGGAATGCCGCCGATGTCGCCAAGGTTCAGTTTGTTGTAACGGTACTTGGCACAGCCCGCAGTGAGAATCACCGTGTCTTTGGGAAGTTTTTCCGCCACTTCGGTGAAGTAGCTCCTGTTTTTGTGGCGTCCGTCACACCCGGCCATGACGATGAAACGTTTGATGGCGCCTGTTTTCACCGCGTCCACCACCTTGTCGGCCAGGGCGAGCACCTGGTTGTGGGCGAAACCGGCCACGATCTTTCCGTTCTCGAGCTTTGCGGGAGCTTTGCAGGCTTTGGCCATTTCAACCAGCTGGGCGAAGTTTTTGGAACCGCCTTTGGGTCTTTCGGCCACGTGTTTCGCACCGGGGTAGCTGGCCACACCGGTTGTGAACAGCCGGTCCAGGTAGGTGTTTTCCTTTTTCACGGGAATCAGGCAGTTGGTGGTGAGAAGGACCGGGCCGTTGAAAGTCTCGAAGTCCTCGTTCTGGTGCCACCAGCTTCCGCCGTAGTTGCCCACGAAATGGCTGAATTTCTTGAAGGCCGGATAACAGTTGGCCGGAAGCATTTCGCCGTGGGTGTATACGTCCACGCCCTTACCTTCGGTCTGTTTCAGCAGCTCTTCCATGTCTTTCAGATCATGGCCGGAGATCAGGATGCCGGGGTTTTCCCGGACGCCCAGGTTGATCTCGGTGATTTCGGGATTGCCGTAGGTGCTGGTGTTGGCCTTGTCCAGAAGGGCCATGGTGTTCACCGATGTTTCGCCGGCTTTCATCACAAGACCGATCATGGCGTCCACACTGAGATCTTTGGTGGTGGACGCCAGGGCTTCCATGATGAACCCGTAGATGCCGTCGTCTTCATAACCGAGAACGGCCGCGTGTTCCGCATAGGCCGCGATGCCTTTGCAACCGATGGTCAGGAGTTCGCGAAGCGACCTCACGTCCTCGTTGGCGGTGCTGGTGATGCGGACATCGTCGGACGCGGCTTTGGCCAGCATGGCGTCCTTGCTGTCTGCGGTCCAGGTGGCGCAGTCGGGAAGGGAACCAGAGGCCCCGGCTTTCTGTTTGAGGCCGTCCCTTACCTTGAGTCCCTGTTTGATCTTTTCGATGATGGCGTCGTCATCCCAGGCCGCGTTGGTGATGGTGACGAAAAGGGCTTCGCAGATGTAACGGCCTGCGTCCCGGTCCACGGTGCCTTTGGCTTTGAGCATGTCTCCGTAAACGGAAATTCCCTTGCATACATAAATCAGAAGATCCTGGATGTCGGCGGTCTGGCCGGGCTTGCCGCACATGCCTTTGGCGGTGCAGCCCTGGTTTTTCATGGTTTCCTGGCATTGAAAACAGAACATGGTGTTTTCTCCTTTTTTTTAAGTAGTGTTGATGTTCGGCGCCGAATGTCTCTGGCTTTTCAGAACATGCTTCAAACAATCTTATCGGGGTGAACGTTTGTCTTGGGGTTGATGGCCGGTCACTGCCGGACCGGTTTACGGAAAAAAATAATACAAAGAGCATAATGGCTTGAGGCTGTCGCGTCTTTGTTCTGGGACAAACAAGAAGATGTCCCGGCAAAAAATCACATCGCCCGGTCCGGTTCCCGGTCCTTGCCGGACAAGGGCTGGAACCTGTTCCCTTCAGAAATCACGGCAAGACGACCCGGATCGACCAGGGTGATTTTTTCACGGCCGGGTTTGATCCATCCTTTTCTGACCCAGTGGCTCAGGGTCCGGCTCACTGTGTACACGGTGGTTCCTGTGAAATCCGCCAGGTCCTGGCGGCTCAGGGCCAGGGTTTTCTCCATGGCCGGATTCCCGTGCCCTGCCATTCTGAGCAGGGCCCTGGCGATACGCTGGTCCACCGGCTCGGTGACAAGCTCGATGTAACGGGTCTGGATGTCTTCGAGCCGGTCCAGGGATTCCCGGAGCATGTTGAAGGCCAGGCCGGGGTGGCGGTGCATCAGGTCGATCATGGTTTTCCGGTCCCAGCAGACAAGTTCTGTTTCGCCGATGGCATGGGCCGACACAGGATAGGTCTTGTCCTTGAACATGGCCACGGCCGCCGTGATCTGCCCCGGATCGATGTATCTGGCGATAAATTCCCGCCCCTGCTCGTGAAGGCGGCTTAGCTTGAGGCGGCCTTCGAGAACCAGGTGACATCGGAGCGCCGGTTCCCCCTGGGAAAACAGAAGGGCTCCGGTTTTCACCTTGGTCACGGAGCCCTGGGCAAGAATTTCCGGCAGATCGTCCGGTGAAATTCCGTTCAGAAATCCCATAAAATGCGGCTTTTCACTGGGGCCGGTCGTGTGTGTCATGGTTTGTTGTCCTGGGTTGTTCAAGGAGTCGTGCTGATTAAAGTAGCAGGGAACAGGTTAATTGTAAAGCCTTGAAAGCCCTGAGATTTCATGAGGCGTGCTGTTCTTGTTCTGCTAGTCTCCCGCCACAACAAGGGAGGCGTAATTAAGAATCCAGGTCAGAGCGATGGTTTTTTATGACGGCCTCCAAAAAAACGCCCCCCTGCGCGGGCAGGGGGGCGGAATGTGACCATCGGATGGTTTTAGATTATTTTGCAGGCGTGGAGTTGCTGTCAAAAAAGATGTTGGCAGCACCGACGACCTCGGATGGATCGTTGTTGTTGTTGTACACACCATCCCAATTACCCCATGCCGGGCTGGTGGCGTTTCCGTCACCGTTGCTGTCGCCGCCACGGGTGTCATCTTTGCAGCAATTCCCGGTGAACACTGTTTATGGGTCAAAGAAAAAGAGTTGTATGGGAAACAAGGCCAAAATTTGATTGAATAATAGGAAAGTTGAGGATCGTGTCAAAAAATTCGAGGTAAGAACGAGAG
>Ga0209066_10004692_pt1 | contig 14697 bp, 16 predicted proteins | sample All_14_2_FD_187198 | JGI IMG/M metagenome (GOLD analysis project Ga0209066, IMG submission 187198) | Freshwater microbial communities in response to fracking from Pennsylvania, USA - Allegheny Zone_MetaG_DW_15 (SPAdes) (version 2) ...
AGCACAGCGACAAGATGCATGCGATGGCGAAAGCCTTGCTGGAATGGGAAACCATCGATGCCGACCAGATTGACGACATCATGGCCGGCAAGCCGCCGCGTCCGCCCAAGGACTGGACGCCCCGTAATCCTTCCGTGGGTGGTGGCGGCAATGGCAGCGGTGGCACACCGGCTGTGAACACCGATCCGGCACCAACGGCAGCCTGATCTCACAGACTGTTACCTGCGCTTTCACCTGACGGGGCCTTTGGCCCCGTTGTTTTTTGCGGACTCCACTCATGCACTGGCAAACCTCCCGCTTCGACATCGACCTGAGCCAACCCAAGGTCATGGGCATCGTCAACGTCACGCCGGACTCATTTTCAGATGGTGGCCAGCATGCCGGAACCCGAGCTGCGCTGGTGCACTGCGAGCAGTTGCTGAAAGATGGGGCGCACATCCTCGACATCGGTGGCGAATCCACCCGTCCAGGCAGCCCGGCGGTGCCGCTGGATGAGGAGCTGGCGCGCGTGCTGCCCGTGGTTCGCGAAGCCGTGAAGCTCGGTGTGCCGCTGTCCGTGGACACCTACAAACCCGAGGTCATGCGGGCTGTCCTGGACGAAGGGGCCGACATCATCAACGACATTTGGGCGCTGCGTCAGGGTGATGCATTGCAGGTGGTTGCATCGCATCCCCGCTGTGGTGTGTGCCTGATGCACATGCACCGCGATCCGCAGACCATGCAGGTTGCTCCCATGCAGGGGGACGTGGTGCCGTTGGTCTCCGAATTTTTGCGAGTTCGGGTGAGCGCCTTGCGCGCTCTGAATGTGGCTGCCGAGCGCATCGTTCTCGATCCCGGCATCGGGTTTGGCAAAACCGTCGAGCAGAACTTCAGCCTGCTCGCGCGCCAGCAGGAGTTGCTCGTCGCGGGCTATCCCCTGTTGGCGGGTTGGTCGCGCAAGTCCTCCCTGGGTGTAGTGACCGGGCGAGAGCTGCCTGCCGAACGCGTGTCGGCCAGCGTGGCGGCGGCCTTGTTGGCCGTGGACAGGGGGGGGCGTGTTGTGCGCGTGCACGATGTGCGGGAGACCGGCGACGTGTTGGCAGTGTGGGCTGCCATGCAGGCCTCAAAAACCCTGGCTTCCTGAACCTCGCCCGGGCTGCTGTTTACAATTTGAGACAACTAAGGTAGTCGTGATTTGCCTTGATGATCGGATTTTTATAATACACAAGTTACACTAACCAGCAATAAAACTGATTTCAGGAGGAAGCGGCCGCACCCTGGCGCTCGCTCTGGTCATCATTGCCGACACCTGTGCGGCGATGCACTGATCCAGGGCATGGTGCGTTTGCCGTTGATGGTTTCATGCTGGATTGCCCCGATCTGTCGGTACCCCATGAAGTGATGCAGCACGTGGTTCACGTGGAGTCGTCACGCAATCCGTTCGCCATCGGCGTTGTGGGTGGGTATCTTGCAAGTCAACCCAAAAACCTTGAAGAGGCGCTGGCTGCGGTTCGCCAGCTGAAAGAAGAGGGCTACAACTTCTCGGTGGGTATTGCTCAGGTCAATCGCTACAACCTGGCGAAATACGGCTTGAATACCTACGCTGAAGCATTCGATGTTTGCTCGAACCTCCGGGCGGGTTCCCGCATCCTGCGCGAGTGCTACGACCGCGCCCAGGACTGGGGCAAGGCGTTCAGCTGTTACTACTCGGGCAACTTCGCCACCGGGTTTGAACATGGTTACGTGCAGAAAATCTTTGCCTCCATGCGAAAGGTCCAGTTTGGCCTTGTGGCTCAAGCCCAACCAGTCCGGATCATTCCCTACAACAACCCGCGAAAGCAAGCCAGGGACGACAACCTGCCCCTGGGTGGCAGCGGCGCGTCAACCGCTGCCCCATCCAGGCAGGCCGTTGCGTATCCAGAACCGCACAACATCCGCAAATACCAGCCTTCGACGCCGTTGTCCGTGACGGCGGCGGCGCTGGCCAACGCACGGGCGCTCTCGCAACGGTTGCCAACCGACGGCACTGGCATCGAAACGGCAGAAAACCGGCCCGCAATACCTGTCCCCGGACCGGGCGCCGAAATGCCGGGAGCGGCAAAGCTTTCATCAGGTAGCCTGAGCAACATCCCCACGCAAGTGGTGGGTGTCAATGGCGACCCCTACCAGACACGCTTGCTGCTGCCCACCAGCGCGAACTTGCCCGCTGAACAGCTTCCATTGCCCGACCTGAATGCTCTTGTGGCACCCGGTGCAGGAGGCGCGCGCAAGCCACAAAAATTCACTGCAACCAGGGCCATGGCCACCCGCAAAGGCGGCAGTTTGTTGCAGGCCACCGAGTCTTCAGGGAAGCCTGAAAACGCCGTTGACGGCCCTTCACGGGTCGGCGACGCCAGTCCTGGGTTGCAGAGCAAACCATCATCTTCCGACAAGTCTTTTGTTTTTTAATCAGGAGTAAACCGTGAATTGGCAATTTAACCAACAGGGAATCGAAAACAAGACAGTGCTTTCGCTGGTGTTTTTTTTCGTGCTAATGATGCTCTCCGTTGATGTGTATGCCCAGGCGGCTCCGGGTGGCACAGGTGGCTTTAAGGGGGCTTGTGACAACGTGGTGCTATTTTTCCAGAATTTTGAAACCTTGTTGAAGGCCGTTTCGGTGTTGGTGGTTACGGTTGCGATTGTGTTTGCCGGATATCAAATTGCGTTCGCTCACAAACGACTTTCCGATGTTGCCCCCGTTCTTATCGGCGGTCTTTTGATCGGTGGAGCGGCAGCTATCGCCGGTTGGTTTACCGCGGGGTGGACTGGTGGTGCCACTACTTGCTGATTTTTATCAGAGATTACCTCGGGCGAGAATTTTGGAGTCGATGTGCAAAAAGATGTCTTGTTCCGGGGATGTACCCGCCCGGCGATGATTTTGGGTGTCCCATACATACCATTTCTCGTGGGTGCGGGATTGCCGCTTTTATTGGCCATGTATTTTTCGCTGTACATGTTGTTGTTGATTCCCTTCAGCATTTTCATCATGCGATTCATGACGAAAAAAGATGAAATGATTTTTCGCCTGATAGGGTTGAATCTGGCCTTTCGTTTTTTTCCGAAAAATCAACCGCAAAACGGTGGTGCCTGGGTGTTTGGACCTTCAAAGTATTCCAGGCATGCAAAAGAAGTGCGTGGCTACGAGGTCTGACGTGCTGTGGCAATCACGATCAAATTAATATGTAGTTGACCCCACCCCAGATATGTTTTCTCCTGACGCCGACTACAGCAATTTCATCCCTTTCAGCACCCATGTGGATACCCACGTGGTCAAGTCGCGAGAAGGTGACTACATGATCACCTGGCTCCTGAGCGGGTTTCCGTTCGTCGGGCGGGAGGACTGGGAGCTGGAGCACCGTCACAAGACGTTCAATAGTCTGTTGCAAAGCCTGCGCGCGCCGGATTTCGAGAACATTGCCTTCTGGGCGCACGACGTGCGTCGGCGCCGGCCGATCAAGGCCGAAGCCGGCTTCCCGCACCGGTTCAGTCAGGCACTTCACGAGAGCTACATGGAGCGCTTGTCCAGCAAACGCCTGATGCAGAACGAGCTGTATCTGACGATGATTTACCGTCCCGTGGTCAGTGGAAAGCGATTTGCGGCCATTTCCAGGGACGTGGAAGTCCTGCGCCGCGAGGAAAAGGCCTATCTCGAAAAAATCTACGAACTGGTGGGCAATGTTGAGGCACTGCTGCAGGACTATTCACCGTATCGGCTGGGCTTGTACGAAAGCATCCACAAACAGGTGTTCTCCGAAAACCTGGAATTTTTCGGTTATCTGGTAAACCACGTCGACGAGCCGGTACCCGTGTTGCCCGCACCGATCTACGACTATTTGCCGACGAGCAAACACATGTTTTCAACGGGCAGTGGCGATTTTGCGATTTGCACGGCCAACGGTGAAAACTTCTATGGTGCAATTCTCAACATCAAGGAATATGCAGACAGCTCTTGGCCGGGTATTTTGAATGGCCTGAAGTATCTGGAGTTTGAGTATATCGTCACACACTCTTTCACACCCATGAGTCGTTACGCCTCCATGAAGGCGCTGGAGCGGACCAAAGGTGCAATGCTTTCATCCGAAGACAAGGCGGTCAGCCAGATCGTTGAACTGGATTTTGCAATGGATCAACTGGCTTCCGGGAATTTTGTTCTTGGGCAATACCATTTCAATATGGCTGTCTTCGCATCGGGCCAAGAGGAGTTGTACAACAACATTTCTCAAGCGCGGGCTCAGTTGTCGGGCGCGAGCTTTGTGACAGTGAAGGAAGATGTGGCGATTCCCGCTGCTTTTTATGCCCAGCTGCCCTGTAATTGGCGCTTCCGGCCGCGAATTGCCAACTTGAGTTCGCTCAATTTCCTGGGTTTGTGCCCATTGCACAACTTTGCCACCGGCAAACCCCATTTCAACCCCTGGGGCCCATCCGTCAGCATTTTGCAAACGCTGAACAATCAGGCCTACCATTTCAATTTTCACGCCACCAAGCCCCACGAATACTCTGTCGGCGAAAAGGCCATTGCCAACACCATGGTCATTGGCAAGTCGGGTACCGGCAAGACCGCGCTGATCAATTTCCTGCTGGCTCAGGTGCAGAAAATCCAGCCCGAGCCGACCATCTTTTTCTTTGACAAGGATCGTGGTGCCGAGATCTTTATACGGGCTTGCGGAGGCCGCTACTTCACGCTCGAAAAAGGGCGCCCCACCGGATTCAACCCCTTGCAATGCGAGAACACGCCAGAGAACGAACAGTTCCTGGTCGAACTGGTGCAGACCTTGTGTGGAAAGGACAAGTACTCACCGTCCGAGCAGGAAGACCTGATCCGCGCAGTGCGTGCCATTCTCGATACACCACTGCATTTGCGAACCATGACCAATCTGCAGAAGAGCCTGCCCAACATGGGGGAGAACAGCCTCTTCGAATGCATCTCGGTCTGGTGCAAAGGCGGCCCGGCGGCCTGGGTGTTTGACAATCCCAGGGACAACATCGATTTCTCGGGCTCCAACATCATTGGTTTCGACTACACCGAGATCATCGAAGACGGTAAAACCCGCGAACCCATCATCCAGTATCTGCTCCACCGCATGGAGAGCCTGATCGATGGTCGGCCGTTCATCTACGTGATGGACGAGTTCTGGAAAGTGCTCGAAGGCAAGGGCGGGTTGAAGGACTTTGCCAAGAACAAACAAAAGACCATCCGCAAACAGAACGGCCTGGGCATCTTTGCGACCCAAAGTCCGCAGGACGCCCTGAACAGCGACATCTCCGCCGCATTGATCGAGCAGACCGCGACGCTCATCCTTCTACCCAACCCCAATGCAGACGCCAAGGACTACCTCGAAGGTCTCAAACTGACGCAGGCAGAGTTTGAGCTGGTGGTTGGGCTGGACGAGCGCAGCCGTTGCTTCCTGGTCAAACAAGGCCACAACGCCGTGTTGTGCCAGCTCAATCTGAATGGCATGGACGACGAATTGGCGGTGTTGTCCGGTTCGAGCGACAACGTTGAAATCCTCAGCGAACTGCTGAGTGAGCACCCGACACCCAACCAACCCGATACCTGGTTGCCAGAGTTCCACGCGCGGCGCAAAGGGCTGCGAACCCACCGCAAGGCTGCCATGGTGTCCAGCAATGAGTTCCTGCGGCATGCACCGACGGAATCGGTTCGGTACGAAGTCTGAATGCGGACGATATACAGGGAATCTCGAATGAAAACAAAACGGTGGATCTTGACTTTGGCCCTGTTGATGGCGGAGCCGTCGGCCTTTGCTGCTGCGGGTCAGTCCGAGTGCGGTGGCCTGGCGCCGGCCGGAACGGGCACGGGCAACGCCTATTTCAACGACGACCTGCCGGCTGGACAGGACGTGTTTTCCTTTTGCGCCTTTGGCTACCCTCCGCATTGCTGGGTGGGTGTCAATCCGATCGCGGGAACCTGGAAGATCGTCAGCAACTATTGCTTCAACCCCAAGTGGACCAGCACGTACGAAGAGGTTTGCCCCCATGGCCTCAAGCCCGGCACCTGGAAAAGCCCCGGGAAGATGCCTTTTGACACCAAAGGAGCACCCGGCAGCCCAGACGGGCTGAAGGAATGCCAGCACCTCATGGAGGAGTGATCCGGCATACCCCCCGTCGTTGGCAACGTATTGGGGGGCAGACATATTTCCAGATTGTCAAAAAATAGATTTCAGAAGCAACCCAGGGAGGGTCCATGCGTTTCTCTTATTCTGCCCGTCAATGGGCACCGTTGTTCGCCAGTGTGGTGCTGGCGTTGGCAAGTTCAAACGGCTTTGCCGGTCTGCCGGGCCCGTCCAGCACACCCCAACCCGGGCAAATGCCCGAAGCCCCGGAGCCGCCAGAGCTGACGGAGCTGCCTGAAAGCGCTGAGCTGAAAATGCCCAAGCCCGGCCAGGCCGCCATGCCTCAGGTTTCCTGTGTGCAAAAGGGCAACATGGACATCACCCGTCCGTCATTGCCCTTGCTGAGTTGCTGGGAAAGCGCTACCTCGGAGGGGGAAAGTGCTTCCGAGCTTCAAAAAGCCTGCCTGGTTCAAATGACCCCCATGAAGGTCGACTCCGCCTTGGTGCCCAAGTGCCCGTCCAAGGCGCTGGGGGTTTGCACCGGTGCCCGAAGTGGCAAGGGAAGCTTGAGCAACCACTACCACTACACACCGCAACCGTTGTCTGAATGGCGCAAGTCCAAGAAGAACTGCGAAAGAGCCGGCGGCGAATGGCATGGCTTGGGCAACCCGACTTCCTGGTTCTGAGACGCCAGGCGGCGCTGGGTGATCGGCAGCGGAACGCGGCATCACCGAGTGTGGGCGTCGGCTGCACCGCCAGACCGCAGGGCGCCAAGCGTCTTAGTGCTCTGTACCTAAGAGTCGTTGGGTATAGCTTAAAAACTGAGAACAATCCATTGTCAGATCTGACAGTTGATAAGTCTTTTGGATACAAATATTGATTATGCTTATCCGGTTTTCAGGCGAGGCAAGCATATACGAAGCACACCGTGCTTCGAGCTTGGCCATTCATCAATGTTGCGCTCCGCGCGAACCCAAGGTAGGAAGAAAACCATGAAACACATTTCCAAAAATTCCCTGATTTTGTTGAACCGCCGGCGACTGCTGGGGCGGTGGGCCCTGGGCGGCACGGCCGCTTTGGCATTGGCGGCCTGTGGCGGGGGAGATGGCGGCGACGATTCGGAAGGCATCGATCTCCGGGCGGCGTACGACAGGGTGGTTGAGGGGATGACCAAGGAGCAGGTCATCCGAGCGGTCGGAAGAGCGCCCGACGAAATCAGCTCTGATGAAACGATGTACTGGAGTGAGAATGCTCAGCAGTTAGACGTTGATATCAGCGGCGCAACTGGCAGGACATATTGGGCACGTTGGCAAAAATTGACTATCCCTGTCGGGACTTTGCGAAAAGATTTTTTCTGATCCTTGGATGATTTGTATTTTGAGGAGGTTAGTGATGAGGCATTTGGTGGCGCTCTTGGTCTGCTTGGTACCGAGTTTTGCGATGGCTCAATGGGCTGTATACGACGACGCTGTACTAGTAGAAATAAGAAAAATAAATGAAACGGTAAGGCTGGATCTCAATGCCAATCTCGACAGCGATTTCAAAGGCACCATCTCGAATTCATCTTCCGGCCAAGATGTCACTCTTGGTGCCGGTTCCAATCAAGCGGTCTTGAAGGGCATTGACACGAAGTTCGAAACCTTGGCAGTTCAGAACCCGGAGCGGTACATTGGCACCGAGCAGGATTGTGGCTCCAATGATCCGAAATTTCTCAAGCATTACAACGCCTGCGCGGGTTTGAGAAATCTGCGATTGCAAACTCTCAAACAAAGTCAGGACATGCTCAAGGTGTTGAACAAGCGGCGTGAGCAGATTGTGAAACTCGTGGAGGCATCGCGAGGGGTTAGAGACAAATCGGGGCAAATGCAGCGCTACCACTTCGAACTGCAGGCACAACAATCGCTGTTGCAGACCGACGCGATGCAATTGCAGGTATTGATGGATGGCTACAAGCAGCGGGAAAAGACCTACGAAATGCAGATGGTCGAGGCCAAGCGGGAGCGCGATACAGGCCGCTTCGATGCAGGCAAAGGGGCGCTGCGAAAGCCCTCTGTGCCGTTCGTCATGCCTTGATGTTGCCTGAGCGAACGGCCGTGACATTGAAGTTGTTTTTTTCTGGAGGTTTCTGATGCCTGCTTGTTCCGCTGCGGGGGTGTTGGCTGCTGGAGCCACGTTTGGGCTGGGCGGCATCACAGGGGCCGGCGCGGATTTGTTGACAGTGCTCAATGATGCGTTTTTCTATTGCTCGGTGCGCGAGTACATCATGGACGACATCATCCAGGGACCGTACAGGGAGCTGGTCGCACAAAAGCTTGCGATGGCGCTGGGGGTGATGTCCACCGTGATCATGACCATCTGGGTCTCTTTTCAGGGGTTTCAGATCATCTCGGGTGCTAATCGAAACCCCATCGTGCCGCTGTTCATGCAGACGGGCAAGATGGTCTTGATCTTGTCGCTGGTGGGCCTTGTCGCCGCGAATTCGCCAGTGATCGTGGATTGGGTGGGTGATTTCAAAAACCTGATCTCACAAGCTGTGGCCAACGGTACCGACATCACGACGCTCGTAGACCTGAATCTGGGTATCACCTCGCTGCTCAACTCCATCACCGAGTCGATGAAGGTCATTGACAACGGGAAGGATCCGAATGCCATCACAACGACCGTGGGCTTGATCGGACAAAGCGGTCCGGCGATGCTGGTGGCGGTGTTGTTGATGTTGACCGAACTGTCGGTCACATTGGCCATCATGTTGGCGCCGATGTTCATCTTCTTCCTGCTGTTTCAGCAGACCTCGGCACTATTTTGGTCTTGGGCCAAGTTCATTCTGGGCGCCCTGTTCTCGATGGCAACGCTGACCCTGATTGGTGCGCTGGTTTTGAAGGCAACGGCCATTTACGGGGGGTCGGTGGTTCTGGCTTATTACGGCGGCATCTTGAGTGGAACTGGCTTGTTCGATATTTCAGGCAGCTCGTTGCGATTGGCCGCTCTGGGAACGTTGATGTCGGCCATCATTATGGCAATCCCCCACACCATCATGCAGTTTTTCGGCGCTGGCGCTGGCTTTGCAGCCGGGGCGTTCGGGTTTGCAGGGGCCGGTGCTGTGGCGGGGAGTTTGGGTGCCGCCAAGGGACTGGGCGCTGGAACCGGCGTTGTCGCATTGGGCCAAAACCAGTCGCAAAACAGCGGGGCCGGCGGACAAGCAGGTATTGCTGGGGGACAGCCCAATCAAGCGCCGGGTCTGATCGGTGGTTCCCAGTCGCTGACTCAATCGGGATACAGCGGCTCTAGCAATCGGGGCGTTTACAGCGCGCAAACGGCCATTGCGCGCCTCAACTCGGAGGCTGGCTCCCCAGGCGATGGGTCCACGGGGTCTCAGAACTTGTCTGGATCGAGAGGGTTGTTGGCCAATGACAGGGGGTCCACTGGCTTTCAGTCTGCTCGCCAAAACCAGTATGCGATGGAGCAGTCGGGCGAGCTGCGTCGCGACGAGTCGATGGGCAACCCGCCAACCGGAAGCCCTGCGGGCCGCAATGCGCAAGAAGTGACCTTGGATGAAAAGCGGGGTGTCTATACAACGCTTGGCACCGACGCGGCACTCGCTGGCAGTGCGGGCCGTGGTGGCGATCTTCGTGTATCCGGATCAGACACAGATGTCCATGACGCAAACAAGGTGCCCTTGGCCAGAAACGAAGCGCACCCCGCGCGTCCGCCTCTTCGCTACCGCTGATATGGCATTTCAAGAGTCACTTGATGTCGGGAAATAGCGTTTTTTAATCCGTGAATACAACATGACCAAGACGAAAACAATGAAAACCAGGGATCGAATGGCTCGCGCGGCGGCAGGCGTGCTCGTGCTGGGCCTCCTCCAGGCCTGTGCCGTGCCCAAGGCCATCGACATCGCCGACAACTGGAAACCAGTCAACACGCTCGCTTCGGTGCCCCAGGAAATCCCGCTCAAGGAAGAAGCGGATCTCATCAAATTCCAGATGCTGCCGACCGACGCGACCTTGCGCAACATGCTGGAGCGATGGGCAAAGGAGTACGGCGGTGCGCTGGACTGGCAGTACCCGAGCGACCTGACGTTGGTGAGTGGACTGGAGTCCATCAAGGACAACAACCTTCAGCGTGCGCTCAACACGGTGCGCCGCAACTACGCGGCCCAGAAGCTGCGCATCCAGGTGTCGGCCAACAAGGCTGTGCTGGTGACCCGGATGCCTTGAACGGGCGGTCGGGATCGGGTTTGAGTGGTATGGATCAACAAGGGTTTCAGGGCTGATATGGCATTGTTCAAGCGGAAGCTCTCCGAGGCTTCTCAGGTGATTCTCAAGAAGTCGATGGACTTTGAATCGAACGTGATTTCCATGGTCAAGCGCAGTGAGCGTCGGGCATGGATCGTGGCGATGGGTTCGATGGCGTTGACGGTCCTGATGGCGGGTGGCATTGCCTACATGCTGCCACTCAAGGAGAAGGTGCCGTATCTGGTGACGGTGGACTTGAAGCGCAGCACGAGCACGATTTCGCCGCTGCGCGACAACGTGGCCGCGACGGGCATTTACGCGAGCGAGGCGCTGAACCGCAGCCATGTGGCGCGGTTTGTACAGGCCCGAGAGGGGTACGACTACGACACCATCAATGAGCACGACTGGGAGTACGTGGCGGCGATGTCGAACGATCAGGTCAAGGGCCTGTTTGTGAAGCAGTTCGACGGGACGAACAACAGCCCCGAGAAGCGCTGGGGGCGCAACACGGCGATCCGGGTCAAGGTCAACAGCATTGTGTTCAACGGCCTGGACGAGGAGCGTGGTGCGCGGCCGACGGGCGCGACGGTGCGCTTCGAGAAGTGGAAGTTTGATAAGACCACCGGCAAGAGCGACTACCTGAGCAGCCACGTCGGAACCCTGCGCTACGAATACAAGACCCACCTCAAGATGAGCGACAACCTGCGCCTGCGCAACCCCTTGGGGTTCCAGGTGACGGCGTTCCGGGTGGACGATGAGTTCAACGCCCCAGTGTTCAAGTCGGCGAACCAGGATATGGGCGTTCCGCTGCTGAATGAAGAAGAAGGCGTGACGCACCAGGGCTCGGATGGAGTCGGGATGGGGGCGGCTCCAGCCGCCCCCGCGCAGCAGCCGAGTTTGCCCGGCGCGCCGGCCACGCCGACGCAGGGGCAATGATGTTTTCTGAATCAACCGAATTTTCCGGAACGGACAGGGGTGGCTTCACCATGACAAAAAAAATATCGCGAATTCTGGCCCATTGGGCCTTGTTGGCAGGGGCTGGCATGGTTTCGCACAGCGCGGCTCAGGCGCAGGAGGTGCGCGAAGTGCCTTACCTGCCCGATCAGGTGACCCGGGTGAACACGGCACTGGGCATTGCCACCCAGATCGAGATCAGCCCGCAAGAGCAGATCAAGGACTTCGGCACGGGCTTCAGCGATGGCTGGGAGCTGGTGCGGCGCGACAACATCTTCTACATCCGCCCGAAGAACGTGGATGTGGACACCAACATGTACATCCGCACCAACATGCGCTCGTACCTGCTGGATCTGAAGGTTTCGTCATCCAAGTGGAAGACGCTGGAGGAGGCGAAGAGCGCCGGCGTGTTCTACAAGGTTCGCTTCGTTTATGGCGGCGAGGCGCCGGACAGGGCCAGCGCCCTGGCGACGGCCAACGCGGTGTTGTCGCCGACCGCCAGCGCGCTGAATTCGCAAGGCAACTACCACCTGAACTACGACTACTCGACGGTGAACGAGGCATCGACCATCGTTCCGACGCGGGTGTATGACAACCAGCAGTTCACCTACATCCACCTGCCGCCGATGGCGAACTTCCCGGCGGTGTTTGGTCGCAACGAGCGCCTTGGCGAGGAGTTTCTGGTTAACACCAAGAGCGAAAAAAACGTGATGGTGGTGCTGGGTGTCTACCCGTATCTGGTGATGCGGTTGGGCAATGACGTGGTGGGACTCAGGAGGAACAAATGAAGATGCAATTTCCCAATGCCAACGGTGGTGGCCAAGGCCCCGTGCTGTCGGACAACATGCCCAAGCTGTCTGCGGGGCTGACCCGCGGCGTGAACAAGACGGCGGTGGCTTACATCGTCCTGGTGTCGCTGGCGACCATCGGCATGACGCTCTGGGTGGCGAGCAATGCGTTCTCGGCCGATGACGACAAGAAAAAGCAGGTCACCTACGAAGAGGTGACCGTTCCCGAAAAGCCGTTGCTCAAGCTGCCTCCACCAGCGCCTCCGGTTGATGTCGTCGCCCGGGCCGATGTGCCGCCGATGCCGCTCGCCATGCCGCAAACGGGCGAAGGCGCCACGTCGGTCAAGGACGATTTGATGCAGCGGCGCATGGCCAGTGAGAACAACCTGGTGGCCGCGTCTGAAAAAGGCAAGAAGAACCCGCTGTTCGAAGACGAGTTTTCGGCGGTGAAGCGGGGTGCGGTGGAGGTCTTGGCCAATGCCGATTTCACGCTGACGCGCGGAACCTTCATCCGTTGTTCGCTTGAAACCAAGGTGGTGTCGACCCTGCCGGGCATGACGTCCTGCATCGTGACCGAGCCGATCTACTCGATGAACGGCAGCCGCTTGCTGATCGACAAGGGATCGAAGGTCACGGGTGAGTACAAGTACGCCGATGAAAACTACGATCGCGTGGGCATCGTCTGGACCCGCGTGCTGACCACCACCGGTCTGGATGTGCGGATCGACAGCGCGGGTACCGACGCCTTGGGTGGCGCGGGCATTCCCGGTCATTTCGACGGTCACTGGGGTGAGCGCATCGGTGCGGCTTTGCTGGTCAGTCTTCTCGCGGACGGTATCGATGCCGGTGCGCAGAAGTTCGCCAACGAGAACGACATCCGCGGACGGCAGACCACGACCTACGCGGGTGGTGCGATCCAGGAGCGCATCGACCCCTGGGAATCTGCGACCGCCACGACCGCAAAGAAGGCGGCCAACGACATGCTCGCCCGCTCGGCGAACCGCAAGGCGACGGTGACGGTGCTCAACGGCACGGTGATCAACATTTTTGCGGCACGCGATGTCGACTTCTCCAGCGTGATGCGCTGACCGAAACGGCCTCCATGTCATGACGGCACAGAGCAACGACGAACCCATCGCGAACATTTCCACGGAGTTTCTGGAGTACCAGTACCACGTGCTGGGGATCACGAATTTTCTTAGCGATCCCCGCGTCACGGAAATCTGCATCAACCGTCCGGGGGAGGTATTTCTGGAGACGGTCGATGGCTGGCAACGCATCGACGTGCCGGGCCTGACATTTGATCGGGCCAGGCAGTTCTGCACCACGGTGGTCAACGAAAGCAAGACCGGTCAGCGCATCACGCAGGTGGACCCGGTGGTGTCGCTGACTTTTCCCACCGGACAGCGCGCGCAGTTCGTGCTGCCACCGGCTGTGCCGTCCGATCACGTGTCGATCACGATCCGCTTGCCTTCGCGCTACACCAAGACGCTGAACCAGTACCAGGAAGACGGCTTTTTCGCGCAGATTCTGGAAGAAGACGGCAGCATCAGCGCGATGGACGAGGAGTTGCTGGCATTGAAGCGCGCACGGGATTTCCACGGCTTTTTCAGCAAAGCGGTGCATTACAAGAAGAACATCGTGGTCTCCGGGGCCACCGGCAGCGGCAAGACCACCTTCATGAAATCGCTGGTGACACACATCCCGGACGACGAGCGCCTGATCACCATCGAAGACGCGCGCGAGCTGTTCATCGAGCAGCCCAACCGGGTTCACCTGATCTATTCACGCGGTGGGCAGGGCACGGCCAACGTGACCGCCAAGGGCTGCATGGAGGCCTGCCTGCGCATGAAGCCCGATCGCATCATCCTGGCGGAAATCCGGGGTGACGAGTCGTTCTATTACATCCGCAACTGTGCGTCGGGCCACCCCGGTTCCATCACCAGTTGCCACGCCGGCAGCACCAGCCAGACCTGGGACCAGATGGCCCTCATGGTCAAGGCTTCGCCCGAGGGTTCCGGCCTGGCGTTCGGCGAAATCAAGCGGCTGCTGATGCTGACCATCGACGTGGTGGTGCACATCAAGGCCCACGCGGGCCAGCGCTACATCACAGGCATCGATTTTGACCCCCAGCGCAAGCTGGCACTGGACGCGTGACACACATGACTGACACCTCTTTGTTGTTCAAATGGCTGGGCGCCGCATGCTTTTGCCTGGCTTCGCCACTGGTCCAGGCAGCGACCCCGATTCCGGGTTTGACGCCGGTGGATATGCGCGGGTTGTGGTTTCCGAAGTCAGAAGCGGGCGCGGCCCAATGCGCCAGCTACCTCGGCCGTCACCCGGTGGAACCGGAGCCGGGCGCGCTGGTGATCCATGAGCGCCAGATGGTGCAGTGGGTGCAACCCGACCAGAGCACCACGATTTTCGTGACCGACGTTCAACCGCGTCGTCGCAACACCTGGCGCATCCAGGGCCTCGTGGACGCACCGCCCTACGAGGTGCCCAAAGTGCTTGAGACCTACGTATTGGAGTTGCGTCAGGACGAATTGCACTGGTCGAGCCGGCGTGAAGACGCCCGGCTGAGCGACAAAGTGGATACCTCGGTTTTTTCGCGATGCGGGTATTGAG
>Ga0209066_10004693_pt1 | contig 14696 bp, 7 predicted proteins | sample All_14_2_FD_187198 | JGI IMG/M metagenome (GOLD analysis project Ga0209066, IMG submission 187198) | Freshwater microbial communities in response to fracking from Pennsylvania, USA - Allegheny Zone_MetaG_DW_15 (SPAdes) (version 2) ...
ACGAAATGCACACCGCCATGCACGCCGGCCCCATGGTGCGCAAAGGCGACATGAAAACCAGCGCCTGGATTCAGAGCTACGAGCGCAACAACGTGCTGGTGGGCCTGAGCTGCGGCCTGCGCGGCAAGGCGCAAATTGGCAAAGGCATGTGGGCCATGCCCGACCTGATGGCCGCCATGCTGGAGCAGAAAATTGCCCACCCCAAGGCCGGAGCCAACACCGCTTGGGTGCCCAGCCCCACCGGTGCCACCCTGCACGCCCTGCACTACCACCAGGTGCTGGTGTCCGACATCCAGAAAGAAATGGAAAAAATCGACGCCAACGCCGAGCGCGACAAGCTGCTCACCGGCCTGCTGACCATTCCCGTGAGCAGCAACCCGAACTGGACCGACGCCGAAAAACAAGCCGAGCTGGACAACAACGCCCAGGGCATTTTGGGCTACGTGGTGCGCTGGGTGGACCAAGGCGTGGGCTGCTCCAAGGTGCCCGACATCAACGACGTGGGCCTGATGGAAGACCGCGCCACCCTGCGCATCAGCAGCCAGCACATGGCCAACTGGCTGCACCACGGCGTGGTGACCCAAGCGCAAATCACCGAAACCCTGGAGCGCATGGCCGCCAAAGTGGACGGCCAGAACGCAGGCGACCCGCTGTACCAGCCCATGGCAGGCAACTTTGGCACCAGCATGGCCTACCAGGCTGCGTGTGACCTGGTGTTCAAGGGCATGGCGCAACCGAGCGGCTACACCGAGCCGCTGCTGCACGCTTGGCGGTTGAAGGTGAAAGCGGCCTGAACCCGGCTTGCCCCCTCTCCCGCTTGCGGGAGAGGGCGGGGGTGAGGGCTCTCTGCGAACCCATAACTTCGTTCAACAAAAACGGCGCCTCCTGGCTCCGTTTTTGTTTCTGGTCTGCCTCGCAACCTCTACTCTTTAGGCAGTTCCTTGTTTCCGACAGTGTGTCCACCCGAAATACGCCCGTCGTCCTCCAGCACATAGACAGCACTTTGGTTGGTCAAGCCGCCTACATGGTTTGCCCCATCCCAAGCCGACTTCTCGGAAAGTACCGCCCACACCAGCGTCAAATCCCGTGCTTTCAGGTACTGCATTACCACCACCTCGTCGATCATCAATACAGAACCTTTCTGCACAGATGCTTTGACGATGCAGCGCCCAGTGTTGTCATGGATCTCCATACAACCACTTGCAGTCAGCGTCGGGGCGGACAGCGGATGACCCAGCAAACCACCCAAATCCCGATGCAACGATGGGGCTGGCAACAGGACATGCCTGTCATCGTCTGAAACTTCACACACCGGTAGATAGAACCCGTCATCGCTCAGGTCTTGGAGCCATGTGTGGTTATGCAAACAGTCCTCGTCCACATCTTGAAACAGGGGGTGCCAAGGGTATTCAGACACCCAGCATTGAGAGGCCTTCGGAACATCACATCCATCACCCCAAAAATCAACAGATCTGAGCACTTGTAGCTGTAGAGACAACTTCGCCTTGGGAATGAGGAGAGCCCGCACGTCAATCCATTGCGACATTTGCGCGGCAGTAAAGCGTTCAACCCCAAAACCCATGTTTTCATCAAAGTTGAGGTGGGTGTAAAGAACCACCCAGCGCCGGTGCTCGTAAGCAATCTTGAGGTACGGGTCAAAACACTGAAACGCTGACTGAACCCAAGCCCGTTTTTCATCCACTGAGTCCAAGGTTGGAACAGGGCAATCAACGGCCCACCAGGCAGGCAGACTTTCTGACCACATGTCCCGCCGCTGCCCAGCCCCCAGGGCCAGCTCGGGGTGATAGTCCCTTTCATGCAACTCCCAGGCACCACGAAGCGGTCTTGGCGAAGCACCCCACTCCCGGTAGAGCAGTGCATCAGACAAGTGACCCAGGTATTCGTGCAGCCCTATCCACTGGTACTTTTTCGAAATCCGCTCAATGCGCTTCCCGTTGCTGATTCGGCTTGAATAACCCAAGCCACGCTCAAATTCAGAAAACCGTTCCGGAGTCCAGCCCAGCTCAATGATGCGCTGCCATATGTAGCGGCGGGCAAAGCGGGCATCGTGTTCGTCGCCACCACGACCGATACCCCGTGCGGTGGGCTCGACACGTTCATCGTCCAGGAACTGATGCACGGCACTGCCCATGACGTAACGACCAAAGTCGCCGTACCAACCAGGCCCCATTTCCTCAGGCTTTAATGAACTGGCGATAGCGTGATAGGCGGAATCCTTGTCATACACATCGACCTGCTCCTCCGTCCATACCGCTGGTTTAGCCTTTTGAGGCCTCCTCTCCAGCAACGCCAAGTGCTCCCTTGGCAACAGCCCTTTTTCACAGGCATGCCTCACCACAAACGCGGCGTACTCCCGCTGCAAGAGGTGCGGCGGCACATCATCTGCCTGCCAGAAACGGCAAAGCACCCATTCGGCAATCGGCTTCGCGTTCTGCACGTTCAAACGGGGAAACACACCGCACATGACAGCCAACAACCGCTCCTTCACATACGGGTCGTTCACTGCCCAAAAACTCTCCAGCAAGTGCGTGCAAACTGCCCCCGCTCGCTGGCATGCAACCAATACCCGAATGGTCACATCGGTCGCATGGTCTCGCAATTCGCGGTTGGGTGAGCTCGTCAGCCACAACAGCACTTGTGCAGCAAGCCGCACTTGCTCATCCGATGCATTGCCCGCAGCAGCATCTGCCCAATACAAGAATGGCCCCAGCACACTGCCGTCGGTTTGGTCGGCTGGGTCTTCCTTGGCCAAGGGAACCGTCCATTTCAGCTCTCGCACAGGCAAGTCCAACATACTCAAATACTTGTGCAAGCGATCGGCATTCAACGGATGACTGGGAATGCAAGCAAACTGAAACAGCCGCTCCCACACAATGCGCAAATCGTCCGCTTGATTAGCCCACGCAGCAAAGAGGTGCGGAATTTTTTTATCGTTGGGTGACAGTGCACGCCATGACAATGCGCCCAGCCATGCGTCCCACAACATCCGCTTGGCTTGCTGTCGTGCCCAGTGATCCCGAACGACCACTCCAATCGGGCACTCGATCAATTCCACGCCGATGGCATCGGGCAATAACAAAGCGTATGCAGTCAGCTCAGGCTCCGCACCCCAATCCAAAAAATCGCCATTCATTCGATTGGGCAAAAACACGGTCAGCCAATGAGCCAGCCATTGCGCCTTGGTGGTGAAGATCTTCAACGCCATCTGCGCGATACGAATATCGCTAAACCGCTCATATTGCAGACGTACCAACGTCTCACCCGGGGTTTCCACCTCCTGCAACAGCCCTTCGGATTTCAGATGTCGATAGAGGGACTGAGAAGCTTTTTGGTCAGAAAAGTGCTTCAGGCAAATGCGTTCAGCGGTGTCTGCCTGTATCCGTTTCGCCTCTGACTGAGCCAATGCCTCAACAATCTCGTCGATGGCACGTTGCGTTGCCTGCTGCGGGCAATCCAACTTCTCTTCAATATCTCCAGCAATACGGGTTTCCCACGCGTCCAACACACCCACAAAAGTCACTGGCCCCACAGGCAGGGCTTTGCCTTGATAAGCCTCACACAAAGTTTTCAGAAACAGCGGGTTCTGAAACTCGGGGTTCAAAGTGGGGTATTGGGCACTGACGACTTGGTAGCCATCAAAGTAAGCCTGCACAGCCTCGTGGAACTGAAGGTCAAACCCTTGATGCCGGATCGTGTTCTGGTCTGTCCGTACCCCGGATGGCAGGGTGGAGTCCAGACAATCCGTGCGACAAGAAATCAGCAGGCGAACACCCGAAAACTCTTGCATCAGTGCAATCAGTTGCGGCAATTCCCGCCGCCAAAAACCACGAATGGGGGATTCATTGATGGCATCAACCATCAATAGTGCAGTCTTCCCCGTGATGGTGGACTGCATGGACAAGCAAGCCAGTAGGTCACGCAGAGGCCAGTCCCAGTGCAACAAGCTGGGGATTTGTTCTGCCAACACGGCATTGGAAGCAAACCTCTCGCCCACCATCAGCAGACACGCCCGACCATCAGCTAATAGCTTTTCGGCGAGATTCGCCAAAAGATGACTCTTTCCGGTTCCAGCGACACCCGTCAACACCCACACAGCTTGTCGGTGAGCATGGACGTAGCTCTCTACTGTCTTTATTACTTTGACTGTCTGCGCCAGCGCCTCTTCCAGCTTGATGTCTTGGCGAAAAGTCCAGTAAGGGCCGGGGTACTTTCGCTCCCCGGGAAAAAGCCCCTCCACCAACTGCTCGGCGCGTTCACCCAGAGCAGCCAAAGCCGCAATCAAGTCGTCACGTTGCTCAACAAGGCTACCCCCGCGCATGGCAACCAACATCGCATCAAATGCAGTTTGCAACTGGCTCAAGTCCGTCGAGAGGTTTTGTTTTTTGACCTGATCCGGGAATTCACGCAACACGCGCCGCCATGCGATCACGAGTTCAGAGCTTTGCAGCCGATGTTCTGCCCTTACTCTGGAGGATGCCGTCAAAAGTTCAAGCAGCTCCTCCGCAGATGTTGGCTGGTGAAGCCGTGGTGTGTAGCGGTCATGCAACTGCCCGATGGCCACTTGAGTTTGAGTTGCAACCCAATCAATTGAGAAATCGGGGCAAGAAAACCAATAGGTTTTCAGATGGCTGGCAGCGGGTTTCAACAGGTGACCGAACAGTTCGGATGAGCCAACCCATTCGACAGAAAGCGTCGGGTTGAGCTTCTTCCAATCGGCGGCCAAAACACCCCATTTCTTGATCTGTGCAGGTGTTCTCTCCAAAGGTACGCAGACAAGGTAGCGAGTCAGCTCCGGGTGTTTATCCATCGCAGTTTTGACGGATTTGTCAATCTGTGCCCATTGCGACTTGCCCAGGTCGCTGAAGAACTTGGATTGAAGTCCAACACACAGGCCGGAGGCCGCATGGGCGATCGCCTCCACACCGCCATCACCACCGCGCCCATCCACCCGAACGACTCGCTCTATAGGTTGTTCTGCAACCAGCCACGGGAGTAACTGGACACAAAGCTCCTCAAACCCCTGACTTTGCTTGCCGTCCAAAGTCCGGATGTCCGAGAACCGAATCTCCACCTGGCTGTTGGTTAGTTTTCCTGTCATTGCGGTCCTTACTCTGAATACTTGTGCTTCTGCATGCTATCTGCAACTTGAAGGCGCACCCAAATGTGAGATACAGATTCCACCAGCAATGGCATGTGGGCCATGCCCGACCTGATGGCCGCCATGCTGGAGCAGAAAATTGCCCACCCCAAGGCCGGTGCCAACACCGCCTGGGTGCCCAGCCCCACCGGCGCCACCCTGCACGCCCTGCATTACCACCAGGTGCTGGTGTCCGACGTGCAGAAAGAGATGGAAAAAATCGACGCCAACGCCGAGCGCGACAACCTGCTCACCGGCCTGCTGACCATTCCCGTGAGCAGCAACCCGAACTGGAGCGACGCCGAAAAACAAGCCGAGCTGGACAACAACGCCCAGGGCATTCTGGGCTACGTGGTGCGCTGGGTGGACCAGGGCGTGGGCTGCTCCAAGGTGCCCGACATCAACGACGTGGGCCTGATGGAAGACCGCGCCACCCTGCGCATCAGCAGCCAGCACATGGCCAACTGGCTGCACCACGGCGTGGTGACCCAAGCGCAAATCACCGAAACCCTGGAGCGCATGGCCGCCAAGGTGGACGGCCAGAACGCAGGCGATCCGCTGTACCAGCCCATGGCGGGCAACTTCAGCACCAGCATGGCCTACCAGGCCGCGTGCGACCTGGTGTTCAAAGGCATGGCGCAACCCAGCGGGTACACCGAACCGCTGCTGCACGCTTGGCGGTTGAAGGTGAAAGCCGCTTGAACCCGGCTGGCGCCCTCTCCCGCTTGCGGGAGAGGGTTGGGGTGAGGGCTCTGAGCGAACCCATGCCTCGCTCATGCAAAACGGCGCCTTCGGGCGCCGTTTTGCATGGGAATCCACAGACGATCACCGACGGGCATCACACCCCTCAGCGAAAAGCATGCATTCGTGCAGGCCGTCAGACAGACCCGGCGTTAATCCGCCTGTGCACACACCGCAAAAGCGGCAAGAATGGTTTTAGCTTGTTGGACAACAAAACCATGCACATCCCAACCCTTTCTGCCACGATGATGCTGACCTCTGCCGTCATGGCGGTGTCCATTGCCATCGTGGCGCGCAAGAAACACCCCGATCTCCGAGCTTGGGCGTGGGCTTTAGGGCTTCAGGTGATGGGCTATGCGTTTCTGGTCATGCATTCCTCCATGCCCGAAACCATGCCCGAAGACTTGTCTGTCGTGCTGAGCACCAGCGCCCTGTGCGCGGCCCTGACACTCTATGGCTATGGCTTATACCGATTTGCCAACCAGCCACCGAACTGGCTGGCGCTGTACGTGCCCATGGCGCTGATGCTGGTGGTCAACGTCATCTGGTTCAACGACCTGCACAGACTTTTTTTGGTCCATTCTTTGCTGTACACAGGGCAAGTCGGCTTTTTGCTGACGTTGCTGCGGCACTGCCACACCCCAGCCACCGAACGGGGCGTCCTGATTTTGGGCCTGGGTGGGGTGCTGTTCATGCTGATCATGCTGCTCCGCTTTGCGGCGGTGTCCACAGGCTGGATGAGCATCGAGGCTCACAACGAATCGAATACCGTACAGGCAGTCTCCATTTTGGTCTCCATCACCAGCACCATGATGCTGTCGGTGGGCATTTTGGTGATGACGCAGCTGCGGACTGAAGACCGACTGGCCACCAGTGAGCAGCATTACCGCCAGTTGGTCGATGCAGCCACCGATGGCATTTGTATTGTGCAAGGCGGCATCATCCGCTACGCCAATCCGCGCATGCACCAATTGCTGGGCTATGCCCCCAGCACCATGCCGGGCACCGCCATTCAAAGCATGGTGAGCACAGAAGACTGGCCCATGGTGCAGCACAACCACCAGCAAAGGCTGAATGGACACGGTGACGACCTGAAATACCCGGCCCGCATGAACACCCTGCACGCCGGTGTGCGCTGGTTTGAAATCAGCGGTGTGCGCATCGAATGGCAAGGGGAGATCGCCACGCTGAATTTTTTCAACGACATCACTCAGCGGCGCCACCAGGAAGACACCATCAAGGGGCTGGCTTACCACGACACCCTCACCCAACTGCCCAACCGCCGCCTGTTGCTCGACAGGCTGGGCCAAGCGCAGACCAGCACCTTGCGCAACAGCACTTGGGCGGGGCTGGTGTTTCTGGACCTGGATCGCTTCAAAATTTTGAACGATACCCACGGCCACCACGCTGGCGACCTGTTGCTGGTGGAAGTGGCCCGCCGCCTGGTCGGCTGTGTGCGCGGCATCGACACCGTGGCCCGCCTGGGTGGCGACGAGTTTGTGGTGCTGCTGTGCGACTTGGGCAACACCCGCGACCAAGCCCGTCAGGCGGCGCACCATGTGGCCCAGAAGATGCTGAACGTCCTGGCCCAACCCTACCAGTTGGCGCTGGAAGAAGACGCCCAGACGGTGGTGGAACACCAATGCAGCGCCAGCGCCGGGCTGGTGATGTTCATGGGCAACGCATTCGCGGCTGAGACCCTGCTGGAGCAGGCCGATGCGGCCATGTACGCAGCCAAAAAAGCCGGTCGCAATCAGGTTTGCATGCACACACCCGACACGCCAGCGGCCCACTAAACTGCAGGACTGGCACCGTCACACCCCGAACAAGGACACCGCATGCTCAGAGGACGTACCCGCGCACCATGGTGGCTGGTCTGGTGCTGGCTGGCCCTGGCCCCTGCCATGGCCTGGGCGCAGTCTGCAGGCTCGCCCGTGGTGCGCGTGGGGGTGTACAACAATCCGCCCAAAATTTTCATGGGCAGCGACCTGCAACCTGCCGGTATTTTTGGCGATCTGCTGCGCGAAGTGGCCCGGCAAGAAGGCTGGACGCTGCAAGCCGTGCGCTGCGCATGGCAAGACTGCCTGGACCAGCTCCAGACCGGCCAGATCGACCTGATGCCCGATGTGGCCCACACGCCCGAACGCGACACCCTGTTTCGTTTCTTGCCCACGCCCACCATCCACAGCTGGTCGCAGGTGTACCGCCACCCCAGCCAGAAGGTGGACTCCATCCTGGACCTGGAAGGCAAGCGCGTGGCCTACCTGCAAGGGGCTGTGCAGCAGGCCTTTTTTGCCAACCTGCTGGAAAACTTCAATATCCGGGCGACCTGGGTGGCGGCCGACAGCCTGGACCAGGCCTTTGCGTTGGTGGACCACCAGCACGCCGACGTGGCGCTGGCCAATGTGCATTACGGCGACTGGAGAGCCGCCAGCCACCACCTGCGGGGCACACCCATCATGTTTCAGCCAGCCGCCCTGCATGTGGTCAGCGGCCTGCATGCCAACCCCGCCTGGCTGCAAGCGGTTGATCGGCACTTGGCGCAATGGAAAACCGACCCCAACTCGCCTTACCACACCACCTTGCGCCGCTGGGGCAGTCCCGAAACTCAGCCCGGTATTCCAAGCCACATGGTCTGGGTCATGCTGGCCGGTGTGGGCGTGCTGGCGCTGCTGGCCCTCACCGTGGCCTGGCTGCGCCGCGAAGTGGCCCGCAAAACCCGCGACATCCGCGCCAGCGAGGCCCGGCTCAACACCATTCTCGACAGCGTGGACGCCGCCATCTACATCAAAGGCACGGATTTCCGGTACCGCTACGTCAACCGCAAGGTCGCCCAGATTTTCGGCACCACCCCGGACCAGGTGGTGGGCAGGCGCGACGAAGACTTCTTTGACCGCCGCACTGCCGACAACATCCGGCAAAACGACAGCCGGGTACTGCAAGAGAACGTCCGGCTCACCACCGAAGAAATCAACCAGAACCTGGGCAGCGGCACCGAGCAGGTGTACCTGTCGGTCAAGCTGCCGCTGCTGGACCCCAACGGCCAGGTGTATGCGCTGTGCGGCATCTCCACCGATGTGACCGAGCAGCGCCAGGCCATCGAAGAAATCCACCGCCTGGCCTATTTCGACCCACTCACGCAACTGCCCAACCGCCGCGCGCTGCTCGACCGCATGGCGCGAGAAATGGCTCTGGCGCAACGCAACGGGCGCAATGGCGCACTGGTGTTCATTGACCTGGACCACTTCAAGGAAGTGAACGACTTGCTGGGCCATGCAGCAGGCGATGAGCTGCTGCGCAGCATCGCCACCCGGCTGAGCAACACCCTGCGCAACACAGACACCCTGGCACGCATCGGCGGCGACGAATTTGTGCTGCTGCTGTCCGACCTGGACAGCGACCGCGATCAGGCCGCCGACCAGGCCCTGAGCACCGCGCGCAAGCTCAAAGTCTGTTTTGGGCAGCCGGTGCAACTGGCCGAGCGCCCGTACACCGTGACGGCCAGCATGGGCATTGCGCTGTTCACCGACGCGGCAGGCACCCCCGACAACCTGCTGCGCTGGGCCGACATGGCCATGTACGCCGCGAAAGACAGCGGCCGCAATGAAATACGGTTTTTCAATGCCGACATGCAGACCCGTGCCGAGGCCCACGCCGAGTTGCTGCAAGACGTGCGCCGCGCCATCCAGCACCACGAATTCATCCTGCACTACCAGCCCCAGCTTGACGCCGATGGTCACCTCTGCGGCATCGAGGCGCTGGTGCGCTGGCAACACCCCGACAAAGGGTTGGTACCCCCTGCGACCTTTATTCCCGACATCGAACACACCGACCTGATGGTGCCGCTGGGTCAGGACATCCTGCACCTGGCCTGCGCCCAGCTGGCCCAGTGGCAACACTTACAACCCGCGCAACCATTGCCCAATTGGCGCCTGGCCATCAACATCAGCGCCAAGCAGTTTCACCACACCCATTTTGTCGACCATGTGAAACACGCCATCGACCAGACCGGCGCCAACCCGCACCGCATCGAACTGGAGCTGACCGAAAGCCTGCTGCTGGACAACGTGGACGCCGTCATTGAAAAAATGACCCAACTCCAGGCCATGGGCATCGCCTTCTCGCTGGACGACTTTGGCACCGGCTACTCGTCTCTGGGCTACCTCAAGCGCCTGCCGCTCTACAAAATCAAGATCGACCAGTCGTTTGTGCGCGACCTCGACAGCAATGCCAACAGCCAGGCCATTGTGCGCACCATCGTCGCCCTGAGCGACAGCCTGGAGCTGAAGGTGATTGCCGAAGGCGTGGAGACCTCCGCCCAAAAAGCCCGGTTACTGCAACTGGGCTGCCGCCAGTACCAGGGCTATTTGTTCAGCCGCCCCGTGGCGGCGGCCGAATTGCAGACAGGGTGGATGGTGTGACGCGGCCCCTGCCTTCAACGTTCCCTTTGCAATACCTGATCTTCGACGCCAGCGACGATGGCGAAGGCACCGGCACCTGGGACGCCATGGCCAGCCTGCGCGCCGCCGACCTGCCCGCCGTGCAGGCCGAAGTGCAAGCCGTGCTGGCCTGGGCCGAACGCCACAGCCCCGGCCCGCGCGGCCCGCTCGACGACGGCGGCACCTGGGACGCCGACGAACACCAGCAAACCGATGGCGACTGGACCACCGTCACGCTCACCCTCACCGGTCCTTGGGAATGGGGCGAAGCGCTGGTGGCGCGGTGGTCGGGGGATTGAAGCCCGGCTGTCATCGTTTGCCGGTGTTTCATGATGGTGCGTCCACGCCATCCGCGCCGTGATTCGCGTGCATGGCGGGTGCGCAGCCCAGGCCCTCAATGCCCCGCAAACAACGCCACATTCCCGCCCGCCGCCGTGGTGTTGATGGTCAGGGTCTGCTCGGCGCAAAAGCGCAGCAGGTAGTTCGGGCCGCCGGCTTTGGGGCCGGTGCCGCTCAGGCCTTCGCCGCCGAAGGGTTGCACGCCCACCACCGCGCCGATCATGTTGCGGTTCACGTACACGTTGCCTACCCGCGCCGCTGCGGACAGGGCTTGGGCGCGGCTGTCGATGCGGGTCTGGATGCCGAGCGTGAGGCCGTAGCCCAGCGCGTTGATCTGCTGGATGACGGCCATCGGGTCGCCACCCCAGCGCACCACCTGCAGCACCGGGCCGAAGATTTCGGCTTTCACCTCGGCGATGGCTTGCACCTCGAACATCTGCGGCGGGATCAGGTTGGGCCGCGCAGCGGGCGGCGTGGCATCGGGCAGCAGCGGCTGGGCCTGGGCGTGCAGGCGGTTGAGGTGGCGCTGGATGTGGTCAAACGCTTCCGTGTCAATCACCGGCCCCACATCGGTGGCGAGGTCGGCGGGGTTGCCGCACACCAGTTCTTGGGCGGCGCCCTGGATCATCTGAATCACGTGGTCGGCAATGCCTTCGTGCAGGCACAGCAGGCGCAGCGCCGAGCAGCGTTGGCCCGCGCTGCGGAAAGCGCTTTGCACCACCGCGTCGGCCACCTGCTCGGGCAGGGCCGTGCTGTCTACCAGCATGGCGTTGATGCCGCCGGTCTCGGCGATCAGCGGCACGATGGCACCGTCTTTTGCGGCCAGCGCGCGCTGGATGATCTTGGCCACCTGCGTGGAGCCGGTGAACACCACGCCTGCGATGCCGGCTTGCGCGACCAGCACCGCGCCCACGGTCTCGCCCGGGCCGTGCAGCAGTTGCAAAGCGTTCACCGGCACGCCCGCTGCGTGCAGCAGCTTCACGGCTTCGAGCGCCACCGCAGGCGTCTGCTCGGCCGGTTTGGCCAGCACCGTGTTGCCGGTGGCCAGCGCTGCGGCCACCTGGCCCATGAAGATGGCGAGCGGGAAATTCCAGGGGCTGATGCAGACCCAGGCGCCACGGCCTTCCAGGCGCAGCACATTGCTCTCGCCCGTGGGGCCAGGCAGCGTCTGCGGCGCCATCACGCGTTCGGCATCGTTCGCATAGAAGCGCAGGAAGTCCACCGCCTCGCGCACCTCGGACACCGCGTCGCCCCAGGTCTTGTGCGCCTCTTTCACCAGCAGGGCGCAGAAACGCGGCAGCTGCTGTTGCAACGCGTCGGCGGCGCGGCGCAGGGTGGCCGCGCGCTCGACCACCGGTGTGTGGTTCCAGCCGGCGAAGGCAGCAACGGCTGCGGTAGTCGCTGCGTCCACCTCGGCGGTGCTCGCTTCGGCCACGGCGGGCACCGGCGTGCTGGCAAGCGCGGCCAGCAAGGGCTCGCGCATGGAGACCACCGCCAGATCCAGACCCTGGCTGTTGGCACGCTTCGCGCCGTACAGCTCAGCCGGCAACGGCAGCGCGGGCTGCGGCTCCAAGCGCAGCGGCGAAATGAGCAGTTCGTCCATGCCCACCGATTCGTCGGCCAACTGATGCACAAACGACGAGTTGGCGCCGTTCTCCAGCAGGCGGCGCACCAGGTAGGCCAGCAGGTCGCGGTGCGCGCCCACCGGGGCGTAGACGCGGCAGGCCACCAGCGGGTTCTTCAGCACCTCGCGGTAAATGCCTTCGCCCATGCCGTGCAATCTTTGGAGTTCGAAGGGCACGCCGTGGCGTGCCGACATCTGCAGGATCGCCGCGATGGTGCCCGCGTTGTGCGTGGCGAACTGCGGAAAGATCGCGTCCGGCACATCCAGCAGGGCCTTGGCGCAGGCCAAGTAGCTCACGTCGGTGTGGTGCTTGTGGGTGAACACCGGGTAGGTGGGCAGGCCCAGCTCTTGGGCGCGCTTGATCTCGGCGTCCCAGTACGCGCCCTTGACCAGGCGGCACATGAACCGGATCTTGTACCGGCGAGCCAGCGCGGCCACGTGTTCTATCAGCTCCACCGCGCGGCTCTGGTAGGCCTGCATCGCCAGGCCCAGGCCAGCCCATTGCGGGCAATGTTCGGCCACCAGTTGCGCCAGTGCCTCGAACACGTCGAGCGAGAGTTCGAGCCGGTCCACCTCTTCGGCGTCGATGGTGAGGTTCAGGTTGGCCGCCGCCGCCGCGCGGCACAGCGTCCACACGCGCGGCACCAGCTCCTCCATCACACGCTGATGTTGCACGGCCTCAAAGCGCGGGTGCAGGGCGCTGAGCTTGATGGAGATGCCGTCGTTGTGCGCGGGCGAGCGTGCCGGGTCGGCGGTGCGCGCAATCGCGGTGATGGCGTTCTCGTAGCTCGCCAGATACCGCAGCGCATCGGCGTCGGTGCGAGCGCCTTCGCCCAGCATGTCAAAACTGAAGCGCAGCTGGTCCAGCTTCTTGCGGGCCGACGCGGCTTCCTTCATGCCCTCCTCGATCGTCTGCCCCAGCACGAACTGGCGGCCCAGCAGCTGCACCGCGCGCAGCGTGGCGGCTACCACGGTCTTGGCGCCGAGCTTGGCCATCAGGCCGGGCTCCTGGCCTGCGCCCGGCAGGAAGTGCTTGGACATCGCAATCGCCGTGGACGACAAGCGGGCCAGAGTGGAGTCGGCCGCACCGTCAAAGTCGGCTCGGCCCAGTTGGTCGGCGGTGAGGGCAATGGCGGTTTCGGCGTCCGGCACGCGCAGCAGCGCCTCGGCCAGGCGCATCAGGGCCAGGCCCTCGGCGCTGGAGATGGGGTACTCCTTGAGCAGGCTTTCCATGGCCCAGAACGGTGGCGGGTTGTTGCGCACCGCGCGCACCCAGGGCGCGGCCAGGGCGGCGGCGGCGGCCCAGTCCAGCGCACCCTGCAGGGCGGCCAGGCGCTGGGCCAGGGTGGCAGCTTCCGGGCGGTAGGGCGAGGGCAGGCGGTCGGTCAGGCGGGGCATGGCGGTCTCCGAAAATCGGGGGTGTTGGTGAATAGCGAGATGGTGACCGCCTTGGTAACGAATTTTTATCGGTATTTTGTGATCTGACCGGATAATTCACACCCCATGACCGATACCCCGCACGACCTCGACCGCATCGACCTGCGCATTCTGAAAGCGCTGCAGGCCGATGGGCGCCTATCCAACCTGAAGCTGGCCGAGGCGGTGGCGCTCTCGCCCACCGCCGTGCTGGCGCGCACGCAGCGCCTGCAGCGCGAGGGCTACATCCTGGGTTTTGAAGCGCGGTTGAACCCGCTCAAGCTGGGCCGGGGCATGATGGTTTTTGTCGAGGTGTCGCTGGACCGCACCACGCACAACGTGTTTGACGAGTTCAAAGCGGCGGTGCAGGTGCACGACACCATCATGGAATGCCACATGGTGGCCGGCGGCTTTGACTACCTGCTCAAGACCCGCATGGCCGACATGGCCGCCTACCGGGCATTTGCCGGCAGCGTATTGTGGCAACTGCCCGGCGTGCGCGAAACGCGCACCTACGCGGTGATGGAAGAGGTGAAGAACAGCACCCGGTTGCCGCTGTAGGCGCCCAGCGCTGGGGTGGATCAGGCCCGCGCCGCCCGGCTGCCAAAAACAGCCCGGCCCACACGCACCAGGGTGGAACCCGCCGCAATGGCGGCGTCCAGGTCGTCGCTCATGCCCATGGACAAGGTGTCCAGCCCCAGGCCCTGTGCGTTGAGTCGGTCAAACAAGGCTTTGGCCTGCAAAAACACCTCGCGCTGCGCCTCAAAACTGTCGGCAGGTTCGGGAATGCACATAAGTCCGCGCAATGTCAGGTGCGGCAACCGCGCCACGGCCTCGGCCAGCGCGGGCAACTCGGCCGGGGCCACGCCCGATTTGGTCGGTCCACCGTCCACATTCACCTGCAAACACACCTGCAGCGGCGCCAGGTCGGGCGGGCGCTGCTCGCTCAGGCGCTGGGCGATCTTGAGCCGGTCCACCG
>Ga0209066_10004695_pt1 | contig 14695 bp, 14 predicted proteins | sample All_14_2_FD_187198 | JGI IMG/M metagenome (GOLD analysis project Ga0209066, IMG submission 187198) | Freshwater microbial communities in response to fracking from Pennsylvania, USA - Allegheny Zone_MetaG_DW_15 (SPAdes) (version 2) ...
GTCCACCATGGAGGTGGCGATCCTGGATGCGAGCCGCCCCCGTCGAGCGTTCCGCCGGATCACCGGGCCCGCCCTGGAGGCACTCGTGCCCGCCGAGCGCGGCGACGGACCCGACGACGCGCAGCCCGAAGCGCCCGCCGCGCAGTAATCCGGCGGGATCGGCACGAACGAACCGCCGACCAACCTTGCATGCCGTTACCGAGAACCACCCCGTAAGCTCGACTGTGTGCAGCGACGGATCATGGGGATTGAGACTGAATTCGGTGTGACCTGCACGTTTCATGGTCACCGTCGGCTCAGTCCGGACGAGGTTGCCCGCTATCTGTTCCGGCGGGTGGTGTCCTGGGGGCGCAGTTCCAACGTGTTCCTGCGCAACGGCGCCCGGTTGTACCTCGATGTGGGGTCACACCCGGAGTACGCCACCGCCGAGTGCGACAACCTCGCCCAACTGGTCACGCACGACCGGGCCGGGGAACGCGTGCTCGAAGATCTGCTCATCGACGCCGAGCAGCGCCTCGCCGATGAGGGCATCGGCGGTGACATCTACCTGTTCAAGAACAACACCGACTCCGCGGGCAACTCCTACGGCTGCCATGAGAACTATCTGATCGTGCGGGCCGGTGAGTTTTCCCGGATCTCCGACGTGCTGTTGCCGTTCCTGGTGACCCGCCAACTGATCTGCGGTGCCGGAAAGGTGCTGCAGACGCCGAAGTCGGCGACCTTCTGCCTGTCCCAGCGCGCCGAACACATCTGGGAAGGCGTGTCCAGCGCGACGACGCGGTCGCCGACGCCGAGAAGTACCGCCGCCTGCACGTCATCGTCGGCGACTCCAACATGAGCGAGTCCACCACCATGCTCAAGGTCGGGACCGCCTCACTGGTGCTGGAGATGATCGAGGCCGGCGTAGCGTTCCGGGACTTCTCCTTGGACAATCCGATCCGGGCGATTCGGGAGGTCAGCCACGACCTGACCGGGCGCCGTCCGGTGCGCCTGGCGGGCGGGCGGCAGGCCAGCGCGCTGGACATCCAGCGCGAGTACCACGGCCGGGCGGTGGAGTACCTGCAGACCCGCGAACCGAACACCCAGATCGAGCAGGTGGTCGATCTGTGGGGGCGCCAGCTGGACGCGGTCGAGAGCCAGGATTTCGCCAAGGTCGACACCGAGATCGACTGGGTGATCAAGCGCAAACTGTTCCAGCGCTACCAGGATCGCTACAACATGGACCTCGCCGACGCCAAGATCGCGCAGCTCGACCTGGCCTACCACGACATCAAGCGCGGCCGCGGGGTGTTCGACCTCCTGCAGCGCAAGGGGCTGGCCGCGCGGATCACCACCGACGAGGAGATCGAAGCCGCCGTCAACACGCCGCCGCAGACCACGCGGGCCAAGCTCCGCGGCGAATTCATCAGCGCGGCACAGGAAGCGGGCCGGGATTTCACCGTCGACTGGGTGCACCTGAAGCTCAACGACCAGGCCCAACGCACGGTGCTCTGCAAGGATCCGTTCCGGTCGGTCGACGAGCGGGTGAATCGGCTCATCGCGAGCATGTGAGCGGGTCGCGCCGGGATCCTGGCGCCGGCACCACCTAAGCTGCTTTGGTGGCGACATCCAAGGTCGAAAGACTGATGAATCTGGTGATCGCACTGCTGTCCACCAGTTCGTACCTGACGGCGGAGAAGATCCGCAAAAACGTGGCCGGGTACTCCGACAGCGCCAGTGACGAAGCGTTCTCACGGATGTTCGAGCGGGACAAGAACGAGCTGCGCGACCTGGGCATCCCGCTGGAGACCGGGAAGATGTCGTCCTTCGACGCCACCGAGGGTTACCGCATCAACCGCAAGGACTACGCGCTGCCCGCGGTCGAACTGACCGCCGAGGAATCGGCATCGGTGGCCGTCGCGACCCAGCTGTGGCAGTCCCCGGAAATGGTGACCGCGACGCAGAACGCCCTGCTCAAGTTGCGCGCCGCCGGGGTCGACGTCGACTCCGAGGACGCCGGGGTGGCGTTCACCTCCACCGCCGCCTTGCCCGGGCTGCGCGGTTCGGAGGAGGTGCTCGGAGTCTTGTTGGCCGCCAGCAACTCTGGGCGGGTCGTCCAGTTCGAGCACCGCGCCTCGCGCAACGATCCGTACCGCACCCGCACCGTGGAACCCTGGGGCGTGGTCACCCACCGCGGTCGGTGGTACCTGGTCGGCCATGATCGCGACCGCGAGGACACCCGCACCTTCCGGTTGTCGCGCATCACCGGCGCCCGACCGGTCGGCGCCGCCGGGGCGGTCACACCGCCGCAGGGGGTCAATCTGCGCCGGATCGTGCAGCGGGTGGTCGCCGATGTGCCCACCGGTGAACGGGCCCGGGTGTGGATCGCGCAGGGGCGGGCCACCGCGCTGCGCCGCCAGGCGACGAGCTCGACCCCACGGGTCTGGCGGGGCCGGGCGGGGGAGGAGATCACCGTCGACCTGGGCACCTATGACCGGCTGGCGCGGGAGATCGCCAGCTACGGCACCGATGCCGTCGCGCTGGACCCTCCCCAGCTGCGCGACGACGTGGTCGCCCGACTGCGTGCACAGGCGGATCGCGCATGAGTCAGGTGTCGACGCGGCTGGTCCGGCTGCTGAACATGGTGCCCTACTTCAAGGCGAACCCCCGGGTGACCCGCGACGAGGCGGCCGCCGCCCTCGGAGTCACCCGCACCCAGCTGGACGCGGACCTGGAGCAGCTGTGGATGTGCGGGCTGCCCGGTTACGGCCCCGGTGACCTCATCGACTTCGATTTCACCGGTGACACCATCGAGGTCACGTTCGCCGCCGGGGTGGATCACCCGCTGCGGCTCACCTCGACCGAAGCGACCGGGATCCTGGTCGCGTTGCGCGCCCTGCTCGACGTGCCGGGCATGGTCGATCCCCGCGCCGCGCGCTCCGCCATCGCCAAGATCGAATCGGCGGCGGGCACCGCCGGGGCGGTCGGAAACGCCGACCTCTACGCGTCCGGGGGCGACGAACCCGGCAGCGAGGAACCCGAGAGCGCCACGGCGGCCGCCGTCCGCGAGGCCGCGCGTACCGGTCGAGCGCTGTCGCTGGAGTACCACTCGGCCTCCCACGACACGGTGTCGAGCCGGATCGTCGATCCCATCCGGGTGGTGCTGGTCAGCGATCGCAGTTACCTCGAGGCGTGGTGCCGCAGCGCCGAGGGGGTGCGACTGTTCCGGTTCGACCGCATCGTGGACGCCCGCGTGCTCGACGAGCCCTCCCGGCCGCCGGCCCCGGCCGTGCAGGCCGGGCCGGGCACCGCGTTGTTCGACGCCGACGCCGAGGATCCCTCGCTGCACTCGGCCCGGCTGCGCATCGACCGGTCGGCGGAGTGGATGTTCGATTACTACCCGCTGCGGGTCCTCGCCGAACTCGACGACGGTGCATGCGAAGCCGCGATGACCTACGCTTCCGAGGAGTGGATGACCCGGTTCGTGCTGGGCTTCGGGTCGGCGGTGCGGGTGCTGGCACCGCACTCACTGGCCGAGAAGGTCCGTCAGACCGCCTCGGCCGCGGTGCGCGCATACGAAGACGAGTAGACTCGACCACAACTTGCGGAGGTGTTTGAATTGGGCGGACTTCAACCGTGGCACTGGCTGATCGTTATCGCGGCTTTCATTCTGTTGTTCGGTGCCAAGAAGCTCCCGGACGCAGCGCGTTCCCTGGGTAAGTCGATGCGCATCTTCAAGTCCGAGATCAAGGAGATGCAGGCCGACGGGGCCGAGAAGCCGGAAGCCTCATCGCTTCCCGCCACCCCGGTCGCCTCCGAACGCGTGGAGACGGCTGCGCCCGAGCAGTCCGGCGACAAGCGACCGGCCTGATAGCTGCCAAGTCCGTCCCATCGCGGTGTGATGTCGCGTCGATAGCGCGCGCCTGCCTGCATCGACGTTAAGGCTGCCCGTGCACACCCCTGGAATCTTCAAACGGTTCGACCCGCGCCAGCGCCGCGCCCGGGCCAATCCCGACGGCACCATGTCGCTGGTCGACCATCTCGCCGAACTACGCAACCGGTTGCTGATCGCGACCGCGGCGGTGGTGCTGACCACCATCGTCGGCTTCTTCTGGTACACCCACGGCATCCTCGGCTTCCACAGCCTCGGCGAGTGGCTGCGCGGCCCCTACTGTTCGCTTCCGGAGTCGGCGCGGGCCACCATCGCCCCCGACGGACAGTGCCGGCTGCTGGCCACCGGCCCGTTCGACCAGTTCATGTTGCGACTGAAGGTCGCCCTCACCGCCGGTATCGTGCTGGCCTGCCCGGTGTGGCTGTATCAGCTCTGGGCCTTCATCACCCCCGGCCTGTACCGCAAGGAGCGCCGCTTCGGCATGGCGTTCGTCGGGGTCGGTGCGGTGCTGTTCATCGGCGGGGCCGTCCTGGCGTACGTGGTGCTCTCCACCGCGTTGAGCTTCCTGCTCACCGTGGGCAGTGACGTCCAGGTCACCGCGCTCTCGGGCGATCAATACTTCGGCTTCCTGATCAACCTGCTGCTGGTGTTCGGCATCAGCTTCGAGTTCCCGCTGCTGATCATCATGCTCAACGTGATCGGCGTGCTGCCCTACGCGAAGCTCAAGGAATGGCGCCGCGGCCTGATCTTCGCGCTGTTCGTGTTCGCCGCCTTCGCCACGCCGGGCTCCGACCCGTTCTCCATGCTGGCGCTGGCGCTGGCGCTCACCCTGTTGCTCGAGTTCGCCATCCAGGTCACCCGCGTGCACGACAAACGCAAGGCCCGCCGGGAAGCCCTTGCCGAGGTGCCCGAGGACGAGGCGGCCCCGATCCCGGCGACCGAACCGATCGCCCCGCCGACCCCGGTGTCCTCCCAGGCATTGTTCGACGACGATGTCACCTGAGTCCCGGCCACCTGAGCCCGGCCCGCAACTGCGTGGTTTCGTCGCGGAACTCCCGTTCGGGCTCGATCCGTTCCAGGTGCGTGCCTGTGCCGCCCTGGAGTCCGGCCATGGCGTGCTGGTCTGCGCCCCCACGGGAGCTGGCAAGACCGTCGTCGGGGAATTCGCGGTACACCTGGCACTGGCGGCCGGCCGAAAGTGCTTCTACACCACCCCGATCAAGGCGCTGAGCAACCAGAAGCATCTCGATCTGGTGCGTCGCTACGGCGCCGACCGGGTCGGGTTGCTCACCGGGGATCAGTCCATCAACTCCGATGCCCCGGTGGTCGTCATGACCACCGAGGTGCTCCGCAACATGCTCTACGCCGACTCGCCGGCACTGCAGGGGCTGTCCCACGTGGTGATGGACGAGGTGCACTTCCTGGCCGACCGGATGCGCGGTGCGGTGTGGGAGGAGGTGATCCTGCATCTCCCCGAGGAGGTGCGGCTGGTCAGTCTCTCGGCGACGGTGAGCAACGCCGAGGAGTTCGGCGGCTGGATCCAGACCGTCCGCGGGGACACCACCGTCGTCGTCGACGAGCACCGCCCGGTGCCGCTGTCGCAGCACATGATGGTCGGCAAACGACTCTTCGACCTGTTCGAGGGCGGCGGGCAGACCACGCTGGTGGACCCGAACCTGCTGCGTCACATCGCGCACCGCCGCGAGGCCGACCGTCTCACCGACTGGCAACCCCGGGGCCGCAACCGAGGCAGGCAGAACCGGCCGAGCATGAACCGCGGGCCTTCGCGACCCGATGTCATCGCCACCCTGGACGCCGAGGGTCTGCTGCCGGCGATCACGTTCGTCTTCTCCCGGGCCGGTTGCGATGCCGCGGTGAAGCAGTGCCTGCGGGCGCCGCTGCGGCTGACCAATGACGAGGAACGGGCCCGCATCACCGAGGTCATCGACCGGCGCTGCGCCGACCTCGCACGCTCGGACCTCGATGTGCTGGGCTACTACGAGTGGCGGGAAGGCCTGCTGCGGGGGCTGGCGGCCCACCATGCGGGCATGCTGCCGGTGTTCCGGCACACCGTCGAGGAACTGTTCACCGCCGGGCTGGTGAAGGCCGTGTTCGCGACCGAAACCCTGGCGCTGGGCATCAACATGCCGGCCCGCACCGTGGTGCTGGAACGGCTGGTGAAATACAACGGCGAGCAGCACGCCCCACTGACACCGGGGGAGTACACCCAGCTGACCGGGCGAGCGGGCCGTCGCGGTATCGACATCGAGGGCCATGCCGTCGTGCTCTGGCACGCCGACGACGAGGCATCCAACCCGGCCGAAGTTGCCGGACTGGCGTCCACCCGCACCTTCCCGCTGAAGAGTTCGTTCGCGCCGTCGTACAACATGACCATCAATCTGGTGCAGCAGATGGGCCCGGAGCTGGCCCGTCAACTGCTGGAGCGATCCTTCGCGCAGTATCAGGCGGACCGTTCGGTGGTGGGCTTGGTGCGCGGTGTCGAGCGCGGCGAGCGGATGCTGGCCGAGATCGCCGCCGAGCTGGATCCGGAGATGCTCGAATACGCGCGGCTGCGGGCCGAGATCACCGCCCGGGAACGGGCACAGTCGCGGGCGTCCCGGCTGCACCGGCGTCGCGCGGCCGACGAGGCGCTGGCCGAGTTGCGCCGCGGCGACATCATCACCATCAGCCAGGGCCGTCGCGGCGGGCTCGCGGTGGTGCTCGAGCCCGCGCAGGACAGCGACGATCCGCGGCCCTTGATCCTCACCGAGCACCGCTGGGCGGGCCGGATCTCCTCGGCCGATTACTCGGGGGCCTCCGCACGGCTGGGATCGATGACCCTGCCCAAGAGGGTCGAGCATCGCCAACCGCGGGTGCGTCGTGACCTGGCGTCGGCGCTGCGGTCGGCGGCGGTCGGCTTGGATGTGCCGTCCCGACGGCGGGGGCAGGACGGGGAACGGGATGTGGATCCCGACCTGGCCCGGTTGCGTGACCAGCTGCGCCGCCACCGCGCACACGACGCCGCCGACCGCGAGACCCAGGTCCGCGCGGCCGAGCGCTACCTGCGCATCGAACGCGACAACGAGCAGACCCGGCAGAAGATCGCGGCCGCCACCAATTCGCTGGCCCGCTCCTTCGACAAGATTCTGGAGCTGCTCACCGAACGCGGTTTCGTCGATCGCACCGGCGACACGCCGAAGGTCACCGAGGACGGTCGGCTTCTCGCGCGGATCTACAGCGAGAGTGACCTTTTGGTCGCCGAATGCCTGCGCCAAGGCGTCTGGGAGGGCCTGGCACCGGCCGAGTTGGCGGCGGTGGTCTCGGCGGTGCAGTTCGAATCGCGCGGTGACGGCACCGGCCCGCAGGGTCTGCAGATCCCCACCGGCGGTATCCGGCGCGCCCTGGCGGACACCCGCCGGCTGTGGGCCCGCATCCGCAGTGACGAACAGCGGCAACGCATTGCCTACAGCCGCGAACCCGACGACGGCTTCGTCGCGGCCATCCACCAGTGGGCCAGCACCGGTGACCTGGCCTCATCGCTGGCCGCCTCCGATGTCAGCGGCAGCGGATCGCCGCTGTCTGCGGGAGATTTCGTGCGGTGGTGCCGCCAAGTTCTCGATCTGCTGGACCAGGTCCGCAACGCCGCGCCGACACCGGCACTGCGGAGTGCGGCGAAACGCGCCATCACCGACATTCGACGAGGCGTCGTAGCAGTTGATGCAGGGTAGTGTGGCGGCGTAGATCCGCGGCGGCGGGTCACGATGTCGTAGAACGAGCCCGGATCAAGGAGACACGATGAGCGGACCGCAGGGATCTGACCCCACGCAGGCGTGGTCAGGTCAGCCGCCGCAGTCCGGCGGTACCCCGTCGCCGGGCGAACAGCCCGCCTGGCAGCCGCCGCCCACGCCCGAGCAGCCCGCAGGCGACGCCCCGGCGTGGCAACAGCCCGCCTACCAGCAGCCGCAGGCGCCGCAGCAGTACCCGCAGTACCAGCAGCCCGCGTACAACCCGCCTCCGCAGCCCGATCAGTACGGTCAGCAGCCCACCGCGTACGCGCCGCAGGGTTACCCGACCTACGGTCAGCAGCCGGGGCAGCCCTATGGGCAGCCGCAGTACGGCCAACCGCAGCAGTACGGCCAGCCCGCGCCGTACGACCAGCAGCAGTTCTCGCCGTACGGCCCGACCGGCAGCGAAGAGGGGTCGAAGAAATCGCTGGCCGTCATCGGCAGCGTGGTCGGCCTGCTGGTCGTCGTGATCGTCGCGGTGGTCCTGATCCTCGGCTTCTGGAAGCCCGGGTTCTTCGTCACCACCACCCTGGATGTCGAGGCCGCCCAGACCGGTGTGCAGCAGATCCTGACCGACGAGGCCAACGGCTACGGGGCCAAGAACGTCAAGGACGTCATCTGCAATGACGGCGTCAGTCCCGTGGTGAAGAAGGGCGACACCTTCACCTGCCAGGTCAGCATCGACGGCACCAAGCGCCAGGTCACCGTGACCTTCCAGGACGACAACGGAACCTACGAGGTCGGCCGCCCGAAGTAGTCTGCTCGCGATCAGGGCAGGGTGTCCAGCGCCTTCTGCAGGCGCCCGACCGAGGACACCACGCCGTACTCCTCGGCGAGCGCCGCCACCCGGGCCGGGTCGGCCGCCGAGAGCGGCAGCACATCGTCGTCGCGGGACAGCGTGACGGGTGCGTCGGTGGCCACCCGTACCACGGGTTCGGCGGCCACGATGTAGTCCGCGGCGGCCAACAGCTTCTTGCGTTGCGCGGCAGCCATTTTCGACGACGGGTCCGCGGCGGCCGCGACGATCGCCGCCAGCGAGCCGTGCTGGGCCATCAGCGTCGCCGCGGTCTTCTCGCCGATACCCGCCACGCCGGGCAGACCGTCGGACGGATCACCGCGCAGCAGCGCCAATTCGGCGTAGGCCGGCCCGGCCCGGCCCACCGGCACCCCGTAGGTGTCGGCGACCTCGGCGGGACCGAACAGGACGGCCTTGGCCAGGCCCCGGCCGATGTAGAACACCCGCACCGCCACCGGGTCGTCGCCGACCAGTTGCAGCAGATCGCGGTCCCCGCTCACCACGATGACGGGGTCGCGCCGCTCGACGGCCGCCAAGGTGCCCAGCACATCGTCGGCCTCGAAGCCCGGCGCGCCGGCGGTGGCGATGCCGAATGCGTCGAGCATCGCCATGATCATGTCGACCTGCGGGGTCAGCTCGTCGGGCACTTCCTCCACATCGGGGGCATCGCCGGGACCGGCCTGCTCGACGCGGTGCGCCTTGTAGGACGGAATGCGGTCCACCCGCCACTGCGGGCGCCAGTCGTCATCCCGGCAGACCACCAGCCGGGACGGCCGGTGCTGGGTGACCAGGGTCGCGACGGCATCGAGGAAACCGCGCAGCGCGTTGACCGGGCGGCCATCCGGGGCGGTGATCGAGGACGGCACCCCGAAGAACGAGCGGAACCACATGCTGGCGCCGTCGAGTAGCAGGACGGGGGCTTCTCCGGTCATGGCACTAGCCTATGGGTATGGCGACCGGCTCCGACACAACCCGTTTCGACACCGAGGTCTATGCCCAGCGCGTCCGGGCGGCCGCCGCGAGCGCGGCGAGCGCCGGACTCGCCGGGCTGGTCATCACCCCCGGCTACGACCTGCGCTATCTGGTGGGCTCACGGGCGCAAACCTTCGAGCGGCTCACCGCCCTGGTGCTGCCGGCCGACGGATCGACGCCCACCGTGGTGGTGCCGCGCCTCGAGTTGGCCGCACTGCGCGAGTCCGCGGTGTCCGAAATCGGTGCCACGGTGGTGGATTGGGTGGACGGTGAAAACCCCTACGAGTTGGTCGCGCGTGCACTGCGGGGTACGCAGGTGGCACCGGTGACCGTCGCGGTGACCGACTCGATGACCGCACTGCACCTGCTGCCGCTGGCCGGCGTCCTGGGCGCGGTGCCGGTGCTGGCCACCGATGTGCTGCGCACCCTGCGAATGGTCAAGGACGCCGCCGAAATCGACGCACTGCGCAAGGCGGGCGCGGCCATCGACCGGGTGCACGCGCGGGTTCCGGAGTTTCTGGTGCCCGGTCGTACCGAGGCCGACGTCGCCGCCGATATCGCCGAAGCGATTGTCGCCGAAGGCCATTCGGAAGTTGCGTTCATCATCGTCGGGTCCGGGCCCAACGGCGCGGACCCGCACCATGAGTGCTCGGATCGGCGACTGCAGGTCGGCGATGTCGTCGTCGTCGACATCGGCGGACCGTATGAGCCCGGGTACAACTCCGACTCGACGCGCACCTACAGCATCGGGGAGCCCGACGCCGAGATCGCACGCCGGTACGCGGTGCTGCAGCGGGCCCAGGCCGAGGCGGTCCGGGCAGTTCGCCCCGGTGTCACCGCCGGTTCCATCGACGCGGTCGCCCGCGATGTGCTGGCCGCGGAAGGACTGGCCGAGGTGTTCGTGCACCGCACCGGGCACGGCATCGGCCTGTCGGTGCACGAGGAGCCATACATCGTGTCCGGCAACGAGATCACCCTCACGCCGGGTATGGCCTTCTCGGTGGAGCCCGGCATCTATTTCCCGGGCCACTGGGGCGCACGCATCGAGGACATTGTCATCGTCACCGAGGACGGCGCCGAATCGGTGAACCGGCGTCCACACGACCTGGTCGTGGTGCCGGTCTAGGGCACTCAGGCCTCGGTGCGGTCCAGCAGCGTCGAGGATCCGAGCACCCGCTCGATACGCACCTCGATGACCACCCGGCGCGGATTGACCCGCGGCGTGCGGTAGCGCTGCGCATAACGCAATTCGGCGTCGCGCACATCGTCGGGATCGCCGCTCACGGTGGCCGAACCCTCCAGGGACAACCACCGCGCACCGTCGACCTGACTGAGCACCGCGACCCCGCGCTCCTTGGCGTTGACGGCCTTCTGCGAACCGCCGGTCGTGATCACCCGGGCGATATGGGTGGTCGGGTCGAAGGTGAACCCCACGGCCACCACGTGCGGCGAGTTGTCACCGCGCAGGGTGGTCAGCATCGCGAGATGACGCTCGGTCAGGAACGCCAGCGCATCAGTGGTCAGTCGGGTGGTTGCCTTGCCCATCGGGGTCCACGCTAGCGCAGGACATAATCACTGCCATGGAGGACACGGGCTACGTCGTGATTTTCGGCGGGCGCAGCGAGATCGGCGTGCAGGTGGCCACGCGGTTGGCGCCGGGACGGACCGTGGTGTTGGCCGCCCGGCGGGCCGATGAGCTGACCGCCGAGGTCGAGGCCGTGCGGGCCGCGGGCGCGGCGGAGGTCCACGTCTGTGAGTTCGATGCCGACGATATCGGCTCGCACACCGCCGTTCTGCGCTCGATCGTCGACCGGCACGGCGCGTCCTGGAGCACGGCGGTGTTGGCGTTCGGGGTGCTCGGCGACCAGCAACGAGCCGAGCTGGACGCGGCGCACGCCGCGGCGATCGTGCACACCGATTACGTGGCGCAGGTCAGCTTGCTGACCGCACTGCTCGCACTGTCGGCCCGTGGGCCCGCGACCATGGTGACGTTCTCGTCGATCGCCGGGGTACGGGTCCGCCGCGCCAACTACGTGTACGGTTCGGCCAAGGCCGGTCTGGACGGATTCTGCAGCGGCTTCGCCGAGTACGCCCGCGTCGCCCACCACAAGCGCCTGCTGGTGGTCCGCCCCGGTTTCGTGGTCGGGCGGATGACCGAGGGAATGGCAGCGGCACCGTTCTCCAGCACTCCCGCCCAGGTGGCCGACGCCACGGTGCGCGCCCTGGCGGGCCGGCGCCGGAGTGTCTGGGTGCCGTGGCAGGTCGGCCTGATCGCCGCGGTGTTCCGGATCCTGCCCGGGCCGATCTGGCGGCGGTTGCCGCGATGACGAGTGGAGGAGCCAGATGATCGTCGTGGTCGGGATCGGGGCCGACGGCATGTCCGGCCTCGGTGCGGGAGCGCGGGCCGAACTGGCCGGGGCCACCGTGATCTACGGCTCGCCGCGGCAATTGGATCTGCTCGACGACACCGTCGGGGCGCAGCGCCGGACGTGGCCGTCGCCGCTGCTGCCGGCGCTGGAGCAGCTCGATCCCGGCGGTGACGGCGATGTGCACGTGGTGGCCAGCGGTGACCCGCTGCTGCACGGTATCGGGGCAACCCTGATCCGCCGATTCGGCGCGGATGCGGTGCGCGTGCTCCCTCAGGTGTCCTCGGTGACGTTGGCGTGCGCCCGGATGGGCTGGTCCGTGCAGGACACCGAGGTCATCAGCCTGGTGACCGCACCGGTGCACACCGCGGTGCGCCGTGGCGGGCGCGCAGTGGTGCTCAGCCGCGACGGCAACAGCCCGGTGACGCTGGCCGCTCTGCTGGCCGATACCGGCCGCGGCGATTCCGAACTGGCCGTGCTCGAGCAGCTGGGTGGACCGGGCGAGCGGCGCCGGGTCGCTTCGGCGCGGGACTGGGCCGACGGCGCGATGGGCGATATCGACGACCTGAATGTCGTTGCGGTGCACTATCTTCCCGATGACAGGCGCTACCAGGTACTGCCCGATGAGGCTTTCGCCCATGACGGGCAGATCACCAAACAGGGCATCCGCGCGGTGACCCTGGCCGCGTTGGGCCCGCGGCCCGGTGAACGACTGTGGGATGTCGGTTCCGGCTCGGGCAGTATCGCCGTCGAATGGTGCCGCAGCGGGGCGGCGTGCACGGCGGTGGCGTTCGAGCGTTCCGAGCAGCGTCGCGCGCGTATCGCCGCCAATGCCGTCGCGTTCGGGGTGAACGTCGAGGTGCGCGGCCCGGCCCCGGCCGGCTTCGACGGCGCCGCGGAGCCCTCGGTGATCTTCGTCGGCGGCGGTATGACCGAGCCGGGTCTGCTCGACGCCTGCTTCGACCGGCTACCGGCCGGGGGCCGATTGGTGGCCAATGTGGTCACGGCAGAATCGGAGGCCGCGGTCATCGATCGCCATTCGACGCTAGGAGGCCAGTTGCGCCGGTTTCAGCACTACCGCGGCGAACCGATCGGTGGGTTCACCGGCTTCCGGCCCGCCTACCCGGTCACCCAGTGGGCGGTGGTCAAGCCGTGACGGTCTACTTCATCGGGGCCGGCCCGGGTGCGGCCGATCTGATCACGGTGCGCGGCCAGCGCCTGCTCAACCGCTGCCAGGTGTGCCTGTACGCGGGTTCGATCATGCCCGAAGACCTGCTCGCGGAATGCCCCGACGGCGCCAGGATCATCGATACCGGTCCGCTGGACCTGGAACAGATCATCGACGAGCTGGCGGCCGCCGACGCCGCCGGACTGGATGTGGCCCGGCTGCACTCCGGGGATCCGTCGATCTACAGCGCGCTGGCCGAACAGTGCCGCCGGCTCGATGCGCTGGGTATCGCCTGGGAGATCGTGCCCGGGGTGCCGGCGTTCGCGGCGGCGGCGGCCGCCGTGGGCCGTGAGCTGACGGTGCCCGGTGTGTCGCAGACGGTGACGCTGAGCCGGGTCGCGACGTTGTCCACGGCGATGCCCGAGAAGGAGACGCTGGCCGCATTGTCGGCACCGGGCAACACCCTGATCCTGCATCTGGCCGCCGCGCAGATCGACACCATCGTCGAGCAGCTCACCGCGGGGGGCTATACCGCCGACACCCCCTGCGCGGTGGTCGCGTTCGCGAGCTGGCCCACCGAGCAGGTTCTGCGCAGCCCGTTGGGCGAGCTCGCCGCCCAGATGAAGGCCGCGGGAATCACCCGCACCGCGGTCATCATCGTCGGCGATGTGCTGGCGGCGGAGGGTTTCGCCGACAGCTACCTGTACTCGTCGGGTCGCCGCCGCGGAAGCCGGCACTGAGGATGCGGGTTCTGCTGCTGGGCGGGACGGGGGAGGCGCGCGCGCTGGCCGCCCGGCTGCACCCGGATATCCCGGTCATCAGCTCGCTGGCCGGGCGGGTGCCCGACCCGGCCCTGCCGGTCGGCGAGGTGCGCATCGGCGGCTTCGGCGGCGCCGCGGGACTGGCGCAGTGGCTGCGCGGTAACGGCATCACCGCGGTGGTGGATGCCACCCATCCGTTCGCCGCGACCATCACGGCCAATGCCGCGCAGGCGGCCGCACGGGTCGGTCTGCCGCATCTGGTGCTGGCCCGGCCGGCCTGGCCGGACGGTGACGCCATCGCGGTCGGCTCCGACACCGAGGCCGCCGAGGTGGTGGCGCGTCGCGGCTACCGGCGGGTGTTCCTCACCACGGGGCGCTCCGGGACGGCGGCATTCCGGGACTCCGATGCCTGGTTTCTGATCCGCGCGGTCACCGCTCCCGAGGATGAGCTGTTGCCTGCGCACCGTGAGGTGCTGCTCTCGCGCGGCCCCTACCGCGTCGAGGGTGAACGGAAACTGTTGCGTGAGTTCGGTATCGACGCCCTGGTGACCAAGAACAGCGGTGGCGCCATGACGCGGGCCAAGCTGCAGGCCGCCGCCGAGACCGGGATCCCGGTGGTCATGGTGAGCCGGCCGGCGCTGCCCGCGGGTGTGCGCGTGGTGAACAGTGTCGACGGGGCCGTCGACTGGCTGGCCAACCTCAGATGAGGCCCAGGGTGTCGAGTTCGCGGATCGCGCGGCACGACCGCTCGGCCATCACGAGCATCATGTCGTCACCGCGTTCGGTGGAGGTCGCGAACGCCACCCCGAACACGATGATCAGCGGCGCCTGCAGCATGCCCAGGCGGTAGTCCCGCCAACAACTGTGTTCGTCGTACCCGGACACACCGAGGGCCACCAGCGCGGCGTGATAGTCGGCCACCAGGTCCCGTTCGATGCTCCCGCGGGTCACCGGGTCCAGGCTGGTGCCGATGAAG
>Ga0209066_10004697_pt1 | contig 14695 bp, 8 predicted proteins | sample All_14_2_FD_187198 | JGI IMG/M metagenome (GOLD analysis project Ga0209066, IMG submission 187198) | Freshwater microbial communities in response to fracking from Pennsylvania, USA - Allegheny Zone_MetaG_DW_15 (SPAdes) (version 2) ...
GGAAGCCGCCCTCGGTGCCGATGGCGATCCAGCTCGGACCTTCGGTGCCGGGCAGCGGGGTCGGGAAGACCGTTGGATCGTCCAGAGCCGCCGCGACCTCAGCTGGGTTCAACGGGGCTTCGGTGCAGGCCACGCCGGTACTCTCCGCTGCCGGGGCGGCGTTGTTAGCATCGCAGACAATGCCATTGGCGTCGACCGCCTTGTACAGCGACAGGTTGAAGAAACGGTCGTTGGCAGCATTCAAGATGCGGAAGCGGTACGATTTCGGTTGAACGGTAATGGTCGGATAGACAGTGCCGTTGACCACCGGGGTGTCCATGAAGGCTTCCATGCCCATGGAGTTGAAGGGCACGCCGGGCATCTCGGGCGGCTCGCACCAGCCCGCCTCGGGGTCGCAGGGCGTACAGGGTGTGGTACCATCAGCCATAAAACCACTCGGGCTGCAATAATAAGGATTATCGATCGGGCCGTAATCGATATTCGTCGTCGGTGGCCAGAACCAGGGGCCGTAAGCCCAGCGGCCGAACTGGTTGACGCCGGAGCTGTCGCCCGGATTCTGCGCCGGAGAGTAGACATGCGGCAGCCACAGGTTGCCGGTGCCGCCCCAGCGGGTAGAATCCCAGGTCTCGTCGCTGACGGCGAGCTGCAGTTCGCTGGGCACGAAGGTCTTGTCCTGGATGACCAGCGGGATGGTGTCGTCGGCGCCGGGGATGAGTCCAAGCCCAGTCGGATTGTCAACTGAGGCGGGCAGCAATTTCTTCTCCATATCATCGGTTATGATGTACGGTGCAGCCTCGCCGGCATAGACATTGAGGCGGGTGATTCCCCAGGCGTGGTCATGGTAGAACATCAGCCGGGCACTCTGCTGGTTGGTGTAGTAGAAGGTCATGGTGCCGTCATCGGGAGCACCTGAGTCGCCCATATCGGGCACAGGCTCAACACTGACACCTTCGGGGTAGAAGGTGTTTTCACCGGCGGGGGTGATCCACTGGTGCGGTGTGCCGTCGCTGATCCATGGGGAGACCCCGCCGTGCAGATGCAGGGTGGCACGGTTCTCGGTGTAGCAGCCATCCATCTTGGGGACCATACCGCACATCGGGTTCTGGGGGTCTGCCTCGACCATACCGTACAGGTCAGCACCCATTCCCGAGCCCATCACGGTGGTGTCAACGGGGATGAACAGGTTGCCACCGGCGCCAGTCGGCAACAAGTTGTAAAACTTGATCCGCACCGGGCGGTCCTTGGTGGCCACGATGGTCGGCCCCAGGTAGTGGGGCTTGGTCACGCCGGACTTGCCTGTTGGCACATCGAGTCCCGTCAGCATGGCGTTGCTCAAGGGGACGTTCTCTCCGGGTACTTTACTGGTTGAGATCTGCACATAGCCGCGCAGCAGGGTGGAGGGCAGGTCGGAGTGCATCTGCTCGCGGTACTGCACCACGGCGATTTCGTAGTAATCAGCAGGGACACAATCCGTTGTCGGCGCCTCCGGTCTGCCACACCATTCCTCAGGAACGGCCACCGGGATATATTGCCCCAGATTGTTGATTTTATCCGCGCCAAGGCCGGGCAGTCCGTCCACGAACTTGCGGATGCCGAAATTGCCGAGAACATGCGTGCCCGGTTCAGCCGTAGCTTGGAAGTAACTCCCAAAAGCGTTGGTCACGATGGTCTGCCCAAGGCCGACCGCCAGCTCCGAGGAGCTGCGGAAATGCAGGCCGCCCCAGGTTCGGGCGTCAATGATCTCGGTTCGCATATCTGCTGCAGAGGCATAGTGCCGCGTGGTGCCTGTGACGCTGCTGTCGAGATCGATTCCGCTCTGGGGGGCCAGCGGATCGAAGAAGCCGAAGTGATCGTAGACTTCAGCCTGGGCCGAAACAAAGGAGCCGTGTCCGGCCACGTACTCGGGGAAGTTCGGCACCATCAGCAGCGGCATCCAGGTATTGACTTCCGTTGCAGAGTAAGTGCCGTCCGGGTTGGTATGCCGGATCGCCGTGTGCGGCCGCCAGAAATTGTAGAAGTATTTTGCGTCAAACGTGGCGATCAGACTGTCGCTGGCGGCCATGTTGCCCATCGCCATCAGGCGGGCGGTGTCGATCAGGTTCAGGCCTCGTGTCACTGCAAGCTGCCGGTACGAGGCGTTGGTCTGGATGACCATGTTGGTGGCCCAGAACTGCGCGACTTCGGTCTGCTCGGGCGTGCGGGTTGCGCTCATGGCGCTGCCGATCTCCCTGACCTCGGCCAGGTCCGCCACGTATTGAGCATCATCCAGGGTCGGTGGAGGCAAGGGACGCAGGTCGGCTGCTCCAGTGCGCATGAACGGCTGCAAACTGCGCATCCAGGGATCCATGGGAGGGACGGGCATACCGTTCATCACATTCGGCTCCCAGACGCCCGGTCCGGGGGGCGGTACGAGGTAGCCATCCGTATCGGTCAATACATCGCCTGCACGCAGCGCGATGATCTCGGCTGCGGCGGCTGCACCAACGGTGATGCCGTCCGTCTTGGCGGTGCTGTCGGGAATCACCGCAAGCGATGCATCGTAATTTGCGGTGAGCATGGTTGACGGGAAGAAATTGTTCAGCACACCATACGCGGCAGCTGCCACGGCAGCATCACGGGAGGCATCCGGGCTTGCAGTCAGTGTCGAGTTATACGGCGTGTATCCCCCCTCGATGGCCACCAGGGCGTTATAGACCGCGGCATGCATGTAGGAGAGATATACAAAGGCCGCCGACATGGAAACGCCTCCGCCCATCGGCATTTCTCCGCCCATTCCCACCGGCTGAAGGATATCCTGGGCGATCTGGTTCCATTCGGTTACGGCATTGCCCGGCAGCGGGCTGTTGGCGTAGTTGGGATGGCTGAAATACCGAGGAGCCGCCCCGGGCATGGTCATGGCCGCTGCTGCAGCGGCCTCAGGGGCCGCCGCCAGCGGTTCAATGGCCAATCCGGCCGCCGCGGCGCGGTCCGCCGCCGCCTGCCGGTCGGCCTGGGTGATTTTATCCAGCCCCTTGGTCACCTGCTTGCCGTCGTTCTTCGCCGGAGCAAGGCCGGTGCCGTCCTTGGTCAAGGTCTGGCCGGTGCCGTCCTTCGGGGCGGCCGAAACGGGTTCGGGCCCCCCTGACAGCAGCACAAAGGCCACCAGAAAAACAATTAAAAATCGCCAACGTGTGTTCATAGTCCATTCCTCCCTGTTGTAGGCCTTCAAAGCCGGCGTTCCTTCATCATCGCTCGCCCCTCTGATCCTTCCGAGAAGGTGAACGACATGAATAAGACGGCATCGCGTGTTCCGGGAAATGGTCGACCGCAGCCGCTCCATCCCGGGCACTCGCTGTCCGCAGCGTCATCGTGCACACTCTATTTTTCATCTTTCCTCCCGTGTTGTTGTTCCGAGATCGGCAGCCGCTGCCGGGCGCCTTGTCAGCAAACCTTCAATTCCGGTAACTTTCGGTTCGAGCGCCTGGATTGCTCCATTGACTCATGATAGGTCCGGGTCCGGGAAAAACACAATATTCTAATTTTCGGTATATTATTGATATTAAATATATCATCTATTTCAAGCCGGTCAGTGTAACGATCAACCTCAGCCTGAACGAGGCAATCGCCTCCGGACTCCCCCCCCCGCCTTGACGGCAATCATTGCAGGCCCTTCCGTTGCTCGACGTCCGGCATGCATTCGCGGCGCCAGCCGCAGTCGACGCGGTCGCAGGCTTGCCTGCCCGTCTGGAAGCAGGGCTCCTCTCCCTGCATCTCCTGGATCTTCCGGATCAGTTCCCGTTCCGCCTTCCCTCCAAGCCGACTGTCGAGGCTGTTGGCCCTACCCTTGGGATGTTGTGGGTTCATACGCCCCTCCACGGCAAAATTAGCGATAGCGCTGGTGATCCTGATGCCATCGTATCAAAAGCGGGAGAAGTGACAATGGGTTAAAGTGTGATATAAATATGATATTTAAATTATCATGTTTAGCGGAGAGGGAGAATGCGCCCAGGCGGCATGGTACGGGCACGGGTGGAGCCGGGATGGCGCAACAACAGGGTCCCGCCGGCCATAGAGCCGGCGGGATTCCTCATCGCTCTTTGTTCCCGGTCACCCGTCATCGGGTGCCGGTTACGGCATCGTCATCGTGCCAGGCGCACCCGGTTGGGCAGGACCAATCCGGTACGGCCGCATCATCTCGTTGTCCTCGTGCTCGACGATGTGGCAATGCCAGACGAACTGACCGGGATTGTTGAACTGGGCCCTGATGCGAGTGACCTGTCCTGGATAGGCGATCACCATATCCTTGAAGCCGGTCTCCCAGGGTTCGGGCGGTGCTATTACGCCATCCAGCACAATCGGCTGGACGACGTCGCCATCCTCATTCACTATCAATCCTTCGCGGTTGACGACCTCGAAGACAACCTCGTGCACATGCATCGGGTGGGCGTCGCCGGTGGTGTTGTACAGTTCCCAGACCTCGGTGGCGCCCACGGCCGGGTTCTCGGTGACTGGAGCCATCCACATCTGAGGTATCGCATTCCCCTCCGCATCAACCACCCCGAGCAGAGCCTCGACCGGCCCTTCCACCGTGCCGCCGCCTGCATCCATGCCCATCCCCATCATCTCGATCAGTGCCAGCGGCCGAGTGACCGATTCCACCGGCAGAGGAACAATGGCCGGCAGTTGCAGAAATTGCGGCGGCGTGGTGGGGTCAGGCGCGACTGCCGCCACGACATCGAACCGCATGATCTGGCCGGTGGTTAGCGAGTCGGCAGGATCAAAATCAACCCCCGGTACGCCGCCGCCGAACGGTTCGTCCGGCCCGACGTTGCCGAGGACATATCTTCCCACCGGTACGCCTGTGAAGTCGACGATAATGTCGGCACGCTCGGCGAGCCCGAGCAGGAACTGATTGCCCATCGCAGTGACGTTCACCGGCGCAGCCAGGAAGCCGCCCTCGTTGCCGATCGCCCAGACCTCGACCCCGGGGATCTGAGTGAAATCGAGGATCAGGAAGCGCGACTGGCAGCCGTTGAGAAACCGGAAGCGGTAGCGGCGCTGCTCCACGATCTGGAACGGCCAGGTGTTGCCGTTGACCATGATGGCATTGCCGAAGAACTCGGGGTTCCAGATCGGCGAAAAATAATCTTCTTTTCCAGATTCTCCGCCAATGTACTCTCCGGCAAGCCCGTCAAAAAATTCTCTGGTATCCGGATAAAACAGCGACCCGTCGCTGTTGAACGAACGGTCCTGGATGGCGATCGGAATCTCGTAGTAGGTCTTGTTCGGCGGAAATTGATCGCCTGCCTTCGGGGCCGGGCCGGGGAGGACAGCGGGAAGGTTGAATCGGGTATCCAGCACCGCCTTATCACCGTCCGGGCCGCCGCGGACGATGTAGAATCCGGCCGGACCGGCGTAGACGTTAAGCCGGGTCATACCGAGGGTATGGTCGTGGTACCAGAGGGTCGAGGCCCGGTTGAGGTTGGGATACTGGAAGGTGGCGTATCCCGGCCCCCAGGTCGCCCCGAATTTGGTCGCGGCCTTGCCGGCGAAAAATTCATACCAGGTGCCCACGGTGGCCGCGGTAGAGTATTCTGTCTCATTAAGGTTCACATCCGGCAGGTACCAGGCCTCTGGATAACCGTCGCTCTCGTCGCCGACCCCGACCGCGCCATGGACATGGGTGACGATCGGCACCGGTCCGGTGTAGCGATCGGGGGTCACTTCAAAGGTGGGCCGGGTGTCCCGCCCCATTTCCCCTCCGGGCGGGTTGGCCCAGTGGAGGGTCGGGTCGACCGGCAGCAGGTGCGGCAGATAGTTTCCAGCGGCGTCTTTCAGATCGTTGATCCACTTGATCCGGACTGGCCGGTTGTAATCGGCCTCGATCGTCAATGATGGGGCGTTGTGGAGCAGCAACCCCTTTTTGCTCTCGCTTGCGATCGCACCATAGCCCCAGACCGTCGTTGCCGGCAGCCCGGCCGGCAGGATCTGCTGCGCGAACTGTCGCACCGAGATCTCATAATAATCGGCATTTTTCCCGCCATTGATCTTAACCACCCCGGCCTTCGGCATGACCGGCGGGATCAGCATCGGCGTGACAAATTTTGGTACAGTAGTCAGATCGAGGGTGCCGCCGGGAATGGCCGCATAGGCCTTCTCCAGTCTGAACTGCCAGGGCAACGCCAGCCCGGCCGCCCCGATCAGTCCGGCCTTCAGAACCTGCCGCCGGGTCCAGGCAATGGTCACGGGATTCTTGATCTTTTTTCCTCTTCTGTTGTTCCCAGTCATGGCCAGCCTCCTTTATTGGACGTCAATGAAGCCGATACCGTTGAATTAAACGGCGGTTTGCGGCCGGGCCCTGCACCGCCACCGATGGCAGCGGCAAACAGGATCCGGCGGTCATGGAATATGGTAATAAAACAGGAACAACACACAATGGACTAAGATATGGTATATGTATGATATTTAAACTATCATATATATCGCGACATGGGAGGAGGGATACGGAACCGGGTATATGTGTTCAGCCTTCTGTGAAACAACAAGATCGTTTGCGGGCACAACCGAAAGAGACGTGGGGTTCTGTCATTCGGAACACTTTTTTTGTCATTTCGGGGGATAGAGAGAAATCTCGTTGTTCCTGGCAGGAGATCTCTCCCTTCGGTCGAGATGACAGCGGGGGTAGGTCGAAATGGCAGAGGATGAAAGGGCATAAGCCAGGGGGAAGGTCGAAATGACAGAGGATGAAGGGCATAAAACCAAGGGGAAGGTCGCGATGACAGAGGATGAAGGGGCATAAAGCCAAGGGGAAGGTCGCGATGGCTGTGCATGAAAGGGCATAAGCCAGGGCAGTGGTCGTGATGACAGTGCTCGATGTTCCCGGTAGCGCAAAGGCCAAAATCCCGCCCCCGCTGTCATTTCGAAGCGAAGCGAGAAATCTCGTGATGCCGAGGATGCCTTGCTCGGAGCGGATGATGGCTGCATGAGATCTCTCCCTTCGGTCGAGATGACAGCGGGGGTAGGTCGAGCCGACAGAGGATGAAAGGGCATAAGCCAGGGGGAAGGTCGGGAGGACCGTCGCGGTCAGTTCTCGATCGACAGCATCGTCTGGAGGTTGGTCTTCTGGTGGGATATCTCGAGTTTTTTCCTGATGTTCTTGCGGTGGACGTTGACCGTTCCCGGCGACAGCCGCAGGATCTCGGCAATCTCCTTGCTCCGCTTGCCCTGCTTGACCATATTGGCGACCTGGATCTCCACCGGGGTCAGCCGGATCATTTTGGTCGAAAAATTGCTGGCGAATGGCGAGGTCAGTTCCTTGATATTGGTGCGGAGAATTTCCACCAGCACCCGCTGCTGCTCGGTCAACCTGCATTCACTCAAACGGTCGAAAAACGGTTCGACCAGCCTGGTGACATTGGCCAGGACCTGTTCGGCCAGTTTCTCCCGGTCTTCCTCCCGTTTTTTCAGCAGCACGGTCAGGGCGACGTTCGATGCCGACAACTCGGCGGTCCGTTCCTCCACCCGCTGTTCCAGCTCGGCCTTCATCCGCTGCAGTTCGGCCTTGGCCTCCTTCAGCCGGGTGATGTCGGTGATGGTGCCGATAAACCGCAGCGCCTGCCCCTGCAGGTCCCGGGCCACCACTTTCCCCCGGGACAGCATCCACTGCCAGCCGCCGGCCTTGTTGCGCAGCCGGTACTCCACCTCGTAGCGCTCGGTTTCTCCCCGCAGATGGGCCTGTCGCCGGGCCTCGACCTGTGTCCGGTCGTCGGGATGGAGAAGGTTGTCGAAGGACAGATCGCCGCTCATCTCGCCTTTCCCGGCTTCGTACCCGAGGCTGGTCAGCCAGTTGGCGCCGTGATAGGTCTCGCCCGTCACCAAGTTGCGATCCCAGACGCCGTTGGAGGCGGCATCGAGCGCCAGGTGGAAGCGGGATTCGCTCTCCCGCAGCTCCTCTTCGATCAGTCGCCGCCGCCGCATCTCCTCTTCCAGCTGCCGGTTTTTCGTGGCCAGCATCTGCAGCAGGCTCTGTTTCTCAAGGCAGCGCCGGATACGGAAGACAAGCTCTTCGACCTCGCAGGGCTTCAACGTGAAATCATCGGCCCCGAGACGCAAGGCATCGATCGCCGCGCGGATGTCGCCGTACCCGGTGAGGATGATGACGCTGGTAAACGGGGTGTGTTTCTTGACGTACTTGAGGACGCCGAAACCGTCGATCTCGGGCATCATCAGGTCGGTGATCACCAGATCGTACTGCCTTTTCTCCAGCTCGGCGATCGCCTCATTGCCGTCGGCGACGGCGGTAACCGCAAAACCTTCGGCCCGGAGTTCGTGGGTGAACGATCTGCGGATAAGCATTTCGTCGTCGGCGAACAGTATGGCAACTGTACTGGCGTCATCATGGTCCATAAAGCTTCATGCCCCCTTGCACTGCGTTTATCCAGTGAAACAGCCTCCGCCATATACCGGTGGTCATCGGCTCAAACGACACCGTTATTCCTGATCGGCAGGAGGATGGTGAAGGTCGATCCCCGCCCCGGTTGACTGTCGACACAGATTGCCCCGCTGTGTTTCTTGATGATACCGTAGCAGACCGACAGCCCCAGGCCGGTGCCTTTGATCTCCGGCTTGGTGGTGTAGAAGGGATCAAAGATCCTGTCGAAATCGTCGGGCTTGATGCCGACCCCGGTATCCTTGATCGCCACCGCCACCGTCTCCTCGTCTTTCTGCCAGGTGCGGACGGTGATCTCTCCGCCCCGCTCCTGACAGGCGTCGGCCGCATTGGCCAGCAGGTTCAGCAGCACCTGTTTGATCTGGTCGGCAACCGCCTGGACCTGCGGCAGCCGTTCGGCGTACTGAAGCGCCACCGCGATCCGTTTTCTCTTGAAATCGCTTTTCTGCAGCAGCAGCATGGAATCGAGGACCTTGTGGAGGTCGACCAGTTTCAGCATCCCGGAGGTAGGCCGGTTGAACTCCTGGAGGCTGCGGATCAGATCCTTGATCCGGTCGCTCTCCTTGATCGCCTCCTCCAGCAGTTCCCTGTCTTCCGCCTCCAGTATCGCCCGTTTCCTCAGACCCTTGAGAACCGACTGGATTCCCTGCAGGGGGTTGTTGAACTCATGGGCGATGGAGGCCGACAACTTGCCGATGGCCGCGAGCTTCTCCGCATGCAGAAACTGGCGCTGGGTCTCCTGCAGTTCCAGGGTCCGGCGCTCGACCCGCTGTTCCAGTTCGTTGTTCAGGGCCTGCAGCTGTTCCCGGCTTTCCCGCAACGCCTTCTCCGCCAGCTTGCGTTCAGTGATATCGCGGCTGAAAAAGGCGACCGCCGTGATTGTGCCGTTGTCATCGCGTACCGGGTACGCGGTATGATCGAAGCAGATCCCGTTGCGGACATCTTCGAAGGAAATCGGCTGGCCGCTGTTGATGATCTCGTTGATCTGCGCGGTACGTGACGACACCAGCTCGGCCGGCACAAAGCTCTGCCATTTTCTGCCGACCACCTCCTCCACGCTCATCCCGAACCGTGAGGCCCCGGTCTCATTGACAGCGAGAACCTCTCCATGGAGGCCGAACAGCCAGATCGACTCGTTGGCGGAATCGATGAGGGTGCGCATCGTGCGTTCGTTTTTGCGCAGTGCCGCCTCGGCCTCCCTGTGCTCGGTGATATCCTCGAACACGGTGTAGACCTCGGATGGAGTATCTTCGCCTTGCGAAAATACCGGCATCGCGTCGATGCGGATCCAGCGGTACGCGTCGAGCCTCGGGTTGAAGACCCCCATGACGACGTTGCGGAAGGGTTTGCCGGTCTGCAACGCCACCATCGCAGGATGCTCCAGGCCGGGAAAGGGGTCGCCGTTGTCGCGGATGGTGTGGTGCTCGGTATCGACCGAGGTGATGTTCAGAAACTCCTCCCGGCTCTTGCCGAGAATGTTCTCGGCCGCCTGGTTCATCGCGATGATCGTGCCGTCGCCATCCTGATGGACCACGCCCTGCAGCATCGTCTCAGCCAGCAGGCGGTAGCGTTCCTCGCTCCGGCGTAACGCCTCCTCCGCCAGCTTGCGTTCACTGATGTCCTGGGTGATGCCGAAACCGCCGACGATCCTGTTTTCGTTGTCAAACTCCAGGTAGGCTTTTTCCCGCACCCATTTCACCTGGCCATTGACGACGATCCGGTGCTCGATATCGTAGGGCTTGCCGCGGAGCCCCTCTTTCCACCTGGTGTTGACGCCGGCCCGATCCTGTGGATGGACCTTGGCAAGAAACGTCTCATAGGTCAACGGCGTCCCTACCGGTATGCCGAAGATACGGTAGACCTCATCGGACCAGACCAGCACGTTGCGCCGGACGTCGAAACGCCAGCTGCCGATGCTCCCGACTCCCTGGGCCCGGGCGAAATCCTCTTCTTTCTGGCGGAGGGTGAGTTCGGCATGCTTCATCTCGGTGATATCCTGGATGGCCACCGCACTGCCGACGATGACGCCCCTGCTGTCGTAGATCGGCGAGGCGCTGTTGATGACAAAGATCTCGGAACCGTCGAACCGCTGCAGGCGCATGACCTGACCGACCGCGGCTTCCCCTTGCCGACTGGCGACGGCCGACACCCATTCCTCGGGGGCGACCGGTTTTCCGGTGCCGTCCCACCACGCCCGGTAGGCGGCATAGTCATCGACCGATCGAGCCTCCGGTCTCGGGTTGCCCCACACCTGCTCATAGGCGGCATTCGTCATGATGCAGCCGCCCTTCGTGTCGGTAATGGCGACCCCGATCGGCAGGGCATCGAGTATGACAGACAGGAGTTGCAGACCGCTCTCCGCCGTTTCTTTGACCGGATGGAGCCGGCATTCCCCCGCCTCCATCCGGTTCAGGTGCTCGATCCGCGATTCCAGCTCAAGCTGGCGCGTCTGTATTTCCTGGAAGATCTGCAGAGCTTTGTCAGGCGACAGCGCCTGCAGGTCCTGTTCCGACAGAGCGGCCAGCTGGTTCCTGATCTCGCCGGCCTGGTGCGCCAGCGTCTGCATGGCCGGCGCCGATCCGCCCCGATCCGGGCATGCTTGCGCCAGGCCGATCGTATCTGCCAGGGCGGCAGCTTGATCGCTACGGTTCTCCTTGCTGTTCAACTCCGCCCTCCTTCAAGTTTACGGCGACGACCCTTCCGCCCCGGTTCCGGATTATCCGCAGGATACGAGGATACGAGTGATTGGTTCATTATACCCGGCATACATCGCCCCGCAAAGCGGTGTCTGCGTTATGGGAGATGAAGCCGAGGTGGTGTGTTGCTCCGACCCGCCTGAGAGGAGCAGGTCGGATCGATCGCGGCAGAACAATCTTTACAACCGTGGCGGCGGATGGTATCACAGGAGCCGGTTGCCCCGGCACCGCCTGCGCGCCCTCCTGCTGCAGGGCGGATCAGGCAAAGGCACCGCCCCATCGACCCAGCGATGTATGGCAGCACCAGAATCGAAACCGACTACCGTGAAACGCCCATGTCACAACCGAAAGCACCAGCACCGCATGCCACCCCGGCGCAACCGATGATCCAGGCCATGGTCTGGTATAAGGAAGAGCACTGGGAGACCTTGAAATCGCTCTTCACCGATGCCGATCGCCTGCCCCGGACCTACGGCGATTGGCTGCAACGGGCGGAAGAGATGAAGGCCCAGGTTCAGGCAGCCGGGGATGTCGTCATCAAGGTGTATATCGATCCGGAGACCTTCCCGGCCTGGTGCCGGCACAAGGGCCTGGCGATGGATGCCGAAGCCCGGTCGCAGCTGGCCATCGAGGTCGCCCAGAGCCAGTCGTTCATCATCTGAGCCGCCCGAGCGCCGCCCCCTGGTCTCTTACCGGCCGTAGCCCCTGTCGGGGGGGAGATTGCTGCCCCGTGCGGTTGTGGTGGCGAGGACATCGCAGCGTTCGTTGCGGCTGTTGCCGGCATGGCCTTTCACCCAGACGAAACGCACCGCCATCGCCTCCGTCAGCCGGAGCAGTTCCGCCCACAGGTCGGCATTGAGGGCCGGATGACCGTCCGACCGGCACCAGCCCCTGTTTCTCCAGCCCCGCGCCCACCCCTTTTCGATGCCGTTGACGACATAGCTCGAATCCGAGTGGACGACGACCGGCCGGCCCGACCCTTCAAGCTGCTGCAGGGCAACGATGCAGGCCATCAACTCCATGCGATTGTTCGTCGTCAGACTGAAACCGCCGGAAATTTCCTGTTCCGCAGCACCATCGACGATGATGACGCCATACCCGCCCGGACCCGGGTTATTGATGCAGCCGCCATCGGTGAATACGATCAGCGTATCGGCAGCGACACCATCGTTCTCCGGCGCTGCCGCCACAACTCGCGGCAGCCGCGCCGACCGCGGCGAATACAGCGGCGCCTCCAGCCAGGCCTCGGCCTCGGCACGCGAGGCGAATCCCTTGAATTTCGCACCCGGAAAACCCCTGACCTGGCGCTCGGCCTCCGGCCACTGAGTGTAGATCCCCGGTTCCCGCCCGGCCGCCACCGCATAAAATTTCTTTCCCATTCCGTCCTGATCCATCCTCTGTTTCGTGTTCCGTGATCCGCCCCGCCTTTACCGGGCGACAATCCCGGTAACCTGGTTGCCCTGCTCATTGAAGACCAGCGTATCGAAACAGAGCATGTTGGCCATGGCGATCCCGCGGCCATGGTTGTCGGTCGCCCGGGCCGGATCAAACTCCAGATACCGCTGCCAGTCGAACCCGTCCCCGTCATCGGTGATCCGGATGGAGCAGGCATCCTCCCGGCGCTCAAAAAGCACCTCGACTTTGCGAACGCTGTAGCGCGGGTCGACGAGACGCCTGGCAATCTCGTCATCCCAGCTATTGTCGCGGATCAATCTGCCTTTGGCTTCGTAATCAATGGCGAGATTACCGTGCTCGACGGCATTGACCAGCAGTTCCGAGATGCCCGTGAGGGCCCGCTCCGGCACGGGAAAAAAATTGGCCAGCATGGTCGCCAGGCTCTCCCCCTCCGCGATCGTCCGAAACGTGCAGCTGAGGGCCTGGACAAGTCCGAAGCCGATCTTCCACTGGTGCATTTCGCCCCGCAGTTGCCTGAAGAGCTTGACCTGTTTGGCGGCGGCGCCAACGACCGACAGCAGGGTATCCTTGTCCAGCGGCTTGGTCAGGTAATAGAATACCCCGGCCCAAATGCCCTCGACGATTTCTTCCGGCCGGTCCGCCGCCGTCTGCATGATGACCGGAATATAGCGCAGCCGCTCATCGGCCTTCATCGCGGCGCAGACCGCAAGGCCATCGATCCCCGGCATCATCCGGTCGAGCAGGACGATGTCTGTCGCGTCGGACCGGCTGCGCAGGTGCTGAAGCGCCTCCCTGCCGTCGACCGCCGTCCGGACCACGTACCCATCATGGCGTCCGAGCAGCTTCTCGAGCAATAGCAACGCGACGGGATTGTCATCGACGGCCAGGATCCTGATCTGCTCCCTGCCGAAATGCTCAATTTTCATCATCGCCTCCCTGGCCTTGTCCGCCGCGGGATGGCCCAACCGGAGCGGAATCGGCCCCAAATCGAGCCTCACCGCCGGTGCCACCGCCCCCAGCCACGATCGACGGCGCCGATGCTGCAATAGCGCCCATATTCAAACGATCGACGGGGAGAGCCAACAAAAAGGCTGCAGCGCCCGGTTGGACGTGCAGCCTCTCAACTGTTCCTGCACACTGCAGGGATTCAGCAGCCCTTGATGCCTCAGCCGCCGATTTTCTTGGCCTCGCTCTTGTCGGACTCCGGGATCCCCTCTTTGGTCAGCGCCCCGGCGATGGCATCACGGGAAATCTTGATCTCCACGCCTTTGGCGACCTCGAGGATCACGACCTTGTCCGTCAGGCTGATGATCTCGCCATGGATCCCGCCCTTGGTGACGACCTTGTAGCCTTTTTTCAGATCGTTCAGAAATGCCTGGTGCTGTTTTGCCTGTTTCTGCTGCGGCCGGATGAGCAGAAAATAGAAGACGACAAAGATGAGAATCAACGGGATGAACTGGCCGAATGCGCCCATGCCCCCGCCTGCGGCAGCCCCGGCAACGGGATCGGCCGCAAAAGCAACTCCTGTCATGGTATTTCCTCCGAAAATTGAAATGGAATGCGGACGTGACCACAAATTTCGCCGCAAGAGACCGAAAATTCATTGTCCTGGTATCGCGCAATGATAATCACTGATCGGTCAGCCTGCTATAAAAATCTTTCCGGAACCGGGCATAACGGTCCTCCTCGATCGCCGTGCGGATCTGGTCCATGAGATTGATATAGTAATGAAGGTTGTGGATGGTGTTGAGATGGTAACTGAGGATCTCGCGGCTGACATACAGGTGCCGCAGGTAGGCCCGCGAGTAGTTCCTGCAGGTATAGCAGGTGCAATTCAGATCAAGCGGCGCCGGATCGTCGCGGTAGCGTGCATTCTTGATCACGACCTTGCCGTGGGAGGTAAACAGGGTGCCGTTTCTGGCGTTGCGGGTCGGCATGACGCAGTCGAACATATCGATGCCGCGCCACACCCCCTCCACCAGATCGGCAGGGGTCCCGACCCCCATCAGGTACACCGGATAGTCGGGGGGCAGAGCCGGGACCGTCGCCTCGGTCATCTCGTACATCAGGATCTTCGATTCGCCGACGCTGAGCCCGCCGATGGCGTAGCCGTCGAAGCCGATATCGACGAGGGCCGCCGCCGCCGACTGCCGCA
>Ga0209066_10004701_pt1 | contig 14689 bp, 15 predicted proteins | sample All_14_2_FD_187198 | JGI IMG/M metagenome (GOLD analysis project Ga0209066, IMG submission 187198) | Freshwater microbial communities in response to fracking from Pennsylvania, USA - Allegheny Zone_MetaG_DW_15 (SPAdes) (version 2) ...
CACGCGAACACGGCGGCAACTGCGACATCAAGGACTTGTCGCGCGGCTCCAAGGTCTACTTCCCCGTGTACGTGGACGGCGCTGGCCTGTCAGTCGGCGACCTGCACTTCAGCCAGGGCGATGGCGAGATCACCTTCTGCGGCGCCATCGAGATGGCCGGCTGGGTGCACATGAAGGTCACGCTCATCAAGGGCGGCATGGCCAAGTACGGCATCAAGAACCCCATCTTCAAGCCCAGCCCGATCAAGCCCGTCTACAACGACTACCTGATCTTTGAAGGCATCTCGGTCGACGAGCAAGGCAAGCAGCTCTACCTCGACGTGAACGTGGCCTACCGCCAGGCCTGCCTGAACGCCATCGAGTACCTCAAGAAGTTCGGCTACAGCGGCGCACAGGCGTATTCGATCCTGGGTACGGCCCCGGTGCAGGGCCACATCAGCGGCGTGGTCGACGTGCCCAATGCCTGCGCCACCTTGTGGCTGCCCACCGAGATCTTCGACTTCGACATCAACCCGAATGCGACCGGGCCAACGAAGTTCCTCGATGGCAGCATCGACATGCCGATCTCGCCCGACGTCAAGTAAGCCAGGAGCACGCCATGCCCACCTACGACTACGCGTGCCCCAGTTGCGGCGGCTTCGATGCCTTTCGCAGCCTGGCCCAACGCAACGACCCAGCCGTCTGCCCCGCATGCGGCACGGGTTCACCCCGCGTGTTCGTCAGCGCCCCTCGGCTGGCGTGCGTGAGCAGCGACACGCGCATGGCCATGGACACCAACGAGCGTGCCCGCCACGCACCGATGTCATCCAAGGAGTACGGTGGGTATCAAAGGCTCAAGCACCCATCGGGTTGCGGGTGCTGTTCGACCGGCAGCAAGAACAGCGCGACGGTCAAGGCACCCAACGGGAACAAGGCCTTCCCGAGCAAGCGCCCCTGGATGATCAGCCACTGAGCTGATCGGCCGCATACCGCAGAGGATCAGTCGTCCTCGGGCTCCCAGTCACGGACTTCTACAAAGTGGTCCGTGGCTTCTTTCTTTTCAAAGGCTGAACCGACCGGCGCATCCAGCAAGGGGATGATCGTCGGGTCATAGTTGGCCAGGGTGTTCAGCTCATGCAGACCATGGTTGCCGGCCTTTTCCATGTAGGCGTCGCTCTCGAAACCCGACAAGAAGCGCCAGCCGCTGTCCGTACTGCTCATGGGCTCCTCACGGTACATGAAACGCACCTTCAGGCCCTCCACCGTGATACGGTCGGTCGCGATGCAACTGCCCCCGTTGGCCACCAGGGGCTTGATCTCGTCAGCAGACAGTTTGTATTTTTTGGCCATAGCGGGCTTTTCTGGGTGAAGTGAAACGGGCGACCCGGATCATAGCCATGCATCGCTGGCCATCGGGCTCAACGGTCTACATCGTAGTAATAGCCATCGGCTGCAGCCCGGTCCCGCCCGGAGAAAATGCGCCGCACCAGGCCGGGCTGGCGCACCAGATGCCAGTCGCCATGGGTGTCGAACTTGCGGCACGAGGTCTTGATGCCGCCACGCCAGACGGTACCGAAACGCTGACCACGCTGGCGGCCCAGCGCCTTCATGCGCAAGGCGAAGTCCAGATCTTCCACGCTCACCAGCCCTTCGTCAAAGCCGTTCAAGGCCTCGAAGGTGTCACGCAAGAACCAGAACATGCCGCCCGAGACGCCACGCCCCATCACAAAGGGCGCGATGAGCAAGCCCGTCACCACGATGCCCGCCGACCAGCGCTCGGGCAACATGAACGCGCCACCGCCAATGAAGCGCCGGTCATGCACATGCTTGAGCACCTCTTGCACACTGTGGGTTGTCATCCAGCTGTCGGCGTCGATGGTGGTGATGGCCGGTGCGCTACTGGCGCGCACCGCCGCGTTGCGCACGGCTGCGATGCACTTGCTGTCCTCCACCACACAGCGCGCGCCGAGCGATTCAGCCAACGCCTGCGTGCGGTCCGTGCAACGATTCAGGGCCACGACCACTTCGACGGCCTGACCGGCACTGCTTGCCGAGGCCCAGACACTCTCGATGCAGCGCCCGATGTAGCGCGCTTCATTGTGCGCAGGGATGGTCACAGACAAGGCAGGGGTGCTCATATCAGGTGTTCTTGTCGATGATGTGCGTGGGCAGGCCATCCAGGCTGGTCTGGTTTTTCTCTGCCCAGTACTGCCTGATGCCGTCTTCGCCCTTTTGCACCGCCCAGTTAGAGAGCTGCTCACGCTCCCCCTCGTACGTGAAGTAGGGCACCGCCATGCCGCACGAGGTCTGTACCGAGTCCACAGCCAGATCGAATATCTGACGCACACCCGGCGTGGGCTTGAACCGGCCATACAGCTCGGCCCAATCTGCATCGTTCTGATGAACGGCGCGGGCCTGCCCATACAAGCGCAGGATCAGCGGCGCGCCCTCAAACGAGCAGAACATCATGGTCATTCGGGGCTTGAGCTCAACGTGAGCGGCCGTCTCATTGCCGCTGCCCGTCACGTTCAACCAGACGACCCGGTTGGGCCCCAGAACACGCAAGGCGTCCATGCCTTTGGGTGACACATTCACACGGCCCTCATCGGTTGCCGTGCCCACAAAAAAAATCTTTTGCTCTGTGATGAACGCGACAAGCCGCTCATTCAGTTCGGTGTACAGCTTGGCCATGTGCGCTCCCCGGTTGGCATCTGGTTGAATTTTCAGCCCTTCTTGCCCCCCAACAACAGCAGCAGGCCACCCGCCACGATGGCGCCAACACCGGCCCAGATGGGTATGTTGACGGTTTCCTTTTCCTTGACCGACAACTCCAGCGGGCCGACCTTCAACGCGGTCGTGTCTTTGGTATAGCTGAAGCCGCCGTAGGCCAGGCCGAGCGTACCGGCCACGAGCAACACAATGGCAATGATTCTGATGCTGTTCATATATTCCTCTTTCGGTGCTTGACGCAATGGTGTGCGGACAAGTGGACTGTAGTCCCCAGGCGCGGATCAGGCAGGCTTACCCGAAAGCAAGAGCGTGCGTTTCAGATAAACGCGTGAGCCAACCTGGATCAGCACCGCGCAGACCAGCGCCATGAAAAAAGCAGCCCCACGCCCCACTTCAGGTAACGCCAAGGACAGCACCAGGCAGAAAGCAGCAAAAGCGTAGTACCCCAGCACCGACCCTCGCAACAGCTGGATGGCGAAAGGTGCGCCCGAATGACGATGAGAAAAAACGGCAAGCACCGAGGCCATGACCGGGAACATCGCCAAGACACCGCTGAGCCGCGGCCCCAGTTGCGATGAAAAATGTGTGACCAGGCACACCAGCGCCGCGCCCGCCGCCATGCGCCACGGGATGTCGTTGGCCTTGGCTGCGGGTGAAGCCATCTGCACACCCCCGGTAGGGAACAGCCTGGGCGCCAGCAGCAGCGCCACCAACACGACAGGTGCCGCCACGAACAAAGCCGGCGCCCACAGACGCAATCCCATCACCGCGCAGGCATAAGCTGCCAGGCCCAGCAGCAAACTGGGCCCCCACGCGCAACGGGCCGCGGTCCAGGCATAGCAGATGGCAAACACCAGCATCGCCAGTACCGCAGACAAGGTGCCGGCGGCAGCCGTGGCCACGAAAGCGTCACCCTGCTCGATGGCGATGAACCACAGGATAGGCGCCGACACCACAGGGAAGGCAGACAACCAGCCTGCCACCGATGGCCCCCAACGGCGACCGGCCAAAGTCACCACCGCAATCAAGGCGGGGACCAAGGTCAACTTGAGACCGAGAAGGATGCTCACTGATCGCCTGCCTGGGTGGGGTGCATGGATCGACCGTCACATGGCAACCCAGGACGATCAGAACGGGCATGCTACATCCGCAGCATGCCCTGCCCACCCGCATCCCCTTCAATTGGGCCTGGGTGCAGGTGGCACCTCGGGAGGTTTGGGTGACTCATCCGGTTTGGCGCTCTTTTGGTTCAGTATTTCCGTCACGGCGTCGCTGGCGTCCTTTTTGATCGTATTGGACGATGCACCTGCCGACTTGGGTTTGGCGCCCTCGTCCTTGCCGCCCTGATGCTGATACATATAGGACAACTCGGTGGATATCAGCGGCTCGACGATTTTCAAAGTCTGAAATTGCATTTCCAGCAGCTGCCGCTCATCAATGCCCCCGTTCATATACATCTGGCAAGTGAAATAGGCATTGGCCAGAAACAACTGTATCCCCTGTGTTCTTTTATTGAGCGCCATATTCTGACTGCTGACCTTGGTGTTGACGCCGCCATCCACGTTGACCGCTCCGGCTTGCCCGCCGGACAATGTGGCACTCAAAAGACTTTTCAGATCGACGCCGATCTCGGTGGGCGCTTCGGCACAAAACCGATTATTGCGAAAATTCACCAGCACCACGCGACGCTCGGGCGTCAACGACAGCGTGCCGACTGTGGCAGGCGCCCCCCAGTCCGGATTCAATTTCTCTTCAATAACCGGCCGCTCAAGTGGCTTTGTGAATAAAGCGCACCCAGGCATCAACACCGAAAGCACCGTGATTGCTGCGATATGTTTCATGACGACCCCTTTAATCAAAGAATGAGCATGTATCTCTGCTTCACCAACTCACGTGCCACAGTGTGAAATAAACCAGATGCAAGGAGAAGACCTGTTGTCTAAACCGAAGCCCTAAGCCGACGTCGAGCAAGGCAGGTCATCAAACAAGCCATTTTTGTTGGCAAGAACGGCCATACGCCCTCAAACATGGCGCCAAACGGCCTTTGAACAGGGGGAGGCACATTGCTGGAACAGGGTGCGCCCAGTTATGATGATTGCCCAATCAAACGCGCGAGCAGACACCACAGGGTGGCATGCGATGCTGATTTGCCATGAAGCAGCGAACAAAATGAATTACAGACGAGAAATAGATGGGCTGCGCGCACTGGCTGTTTTACCGGTCATCCTTTTTCACGCTGGCTTTCAAACCTTCAGTGGCGGCTTTGTCGGCGTGGATGTTTTTTTCGTCATCAGCGGATACCTGATCACCACCATTATCCTGACGGAAAAGCAGGCTGGCACCTTCACACTGATCAACTTTTACGAACGCCGAGCACGCCGCATTCTGCCCGCCTTGTTCACGGTCATGCTCGTTTGCCTGCCATTTGCCTGGATATGGCTACTACCTCAGGACATGAAGAATTTCTCGGACAGTCTGGTGGCTGTTTCCGGCTTTGCTTCTAATATTCTGTTCTGGCGCACCAGTGGCTATTTCGAGCCGGCGGCCGAATTGAAGCCATTGCTCCACACCTGGAGCCTGGCTGTTGAAGAACAATACTATGTCTTCTTCCCGCTTTTCCTGATGCTGACCTGGCACCTTGGTCGGCGCTGGATACTGGTCTTGCTGACCCTGGTTGCCGCGGCCAGTCTGGCTGCAGCGCAATGGGGTTCGGTGGCCAACCCTGATGCCAATTTTTATCTGCTGCCCACACGCGACTGGGAACTGCTCATCGGTGCATTTGATGCCTTTTATTTTGCGAGCGGCGACAGGCCACATATCAGCGACACGGCGGGCCAGTTTGGCAGCATCACCGGCCTGGCGATGCTCGCATACGCCACATTCGCATTTGACAAACAAACACCTTTTCCCAGTCTTTATACCTTGGTGCCGACCATTGGTGCCGCACTCATCATCCTGTTCGCCACCCAAAGAACCTGGGTTGGCCAGTTGCTCGGCAACAAGTTTTTTGTAGGTATAGGGCTGATCAGTTACAGCGCCTACCTCTGGCACCAACCTTTGTTTGCATTTGCCAGGCAAAGCAGCATCTTCGAGCCCAATCAACTGCTGTTCGGCATGCTATCGGCGGCGTCCATCGTGCTGGCCTATTTCAGCTGGAAGTACATTGAAAACCCGTTCAGGAACAAGCGCCAGTTCAGCCGGCGCCAGATATTCCTGTTCGGGGCGATGGGCAGCGCCTTTTTTATCGGCTTTGGCCTGATCGGACACTTCAACAAGGGCTTTGAAAACCGGATTGGTCAGGAACAAAAAGCCTTCCTCGCATCATTCGACAACGAATTGCCCGAGTGGAAATACTTCATGCGAACCGGCATACCTCAGAAGTATCGCAACGAGTGCAATTTCTTTGACATCCCCAAGTACCGGGCAGGCACGCCCTCCCAGATCCCGGTCGACACCATTGCGCCTTACTGCTACACCCGGGAAATTGGCAAGAAGGCTGTTTTCATCTGGGGAGACTCCCACGCACAGCAGCTGTATTACGGCCTGAAGCAGGTTTTGCCCACCGATTGGCAAATATTGCAGGTGGCCAGTTCAGGCTGCGTGGCAACAACCCATGCCACCGAGAACCGGCAAGACTATTGCGAATACGCCAACTGGTTTGCTTTCCAGAAGATTGCACAGACCAGACCAGATATCGTGATCGTGGGGCAAAACCTGGGGCACAACCCACGGGATATGCAAGAGGTGTCCGCGCGACTGTTGGCAGCCGGCGTTGGCAAAGTCGTCTTTACCGGACCCAACCCGCACTGGTCGACCGACCTGCCCAAGGTCGTGGCCCACAAGCTCATGCCTGATACGCCGCGGCGCACTTTCATCGGTGCAGACAGAAGCGTCATGCATCTGGATGAAACGCTCAAGTCCCAGGTTGAACAGTCCGCAGCTGTCCGCTACGTGAGCATCGTTGACTACTTCTGCAATGGCAGCGGCTGCCTGGTGTATATCGGGGATGACCTGAAAAATGGCATCACAAGCTGGGACTACGGTCATCTGTCACCGATTGCGTCCTATCACTTTGCCAAAGACGTGCTGTCCAAGGCTGTGCTGGACTGAGCTGCGCGCCCGACGTGGGCGGCCGCACCATACGTGGCGACCTGCTCAGCAGGCGAGCGATTCGCGGCTCTACGTGGCGGTTGACCCAAACCCCCACCACAAACGAAATCGTGAGACACAAGATAACGGATGACAGATGCCCCCAGGCCCCACTCAAGCCCAGGCCTCGGATGATCCGGCACACGGCACTGACCACGCCGATGTGAATCAGAAAAATGGCATACGAGGCATCTGAGCCTGTACGAACCAGGTGACCAACCCAATTCTTGACATCAAGATAGGCGTAGGACCTGACGGCAACAATCAAGCCACAAAAGGCCAAACCAAAGATAAGCTCTTCAGCAGACTCGCTGATGTAGCCCAGGAGCCTTGCCGACAGGGCTGCGGCAAACAGGCAGACCGCCCACACTGCAGCCATGCCGCGATACTGCTTGCTTGCAGGCAAGACCTGCCCGAGCACCACGCCAAACCAGAAAATCAAAAACCACTGCGAGCCCAGAAAAGACAGCAGCCAGACATCGCTGCCGGTCAAAAATATGTACACCAAAGGCCATGACAAGAGAAACAGGCCAAAAAATGCACGGCTCAGCAAGGACAATGCGATCAATATATAAGCCACCATTTCATACTGCAGCACCCATGCAGGATAAACAATGGGTGCCCCCGTGCCACCGACCACCCTGGGGTCCTGCGGCATCAACAGAATGGTTTTAAATAAAATACCCAGGTCTTCAAATGGCAGAAAACCAATGGCCAAAAATGTGGCCAAGCTCATGATACCCAGCATGGCCCAGTACAGTGGGTATATTTTCTTCAGGCGCTTCAATAAAAAGTCCATGGCCACGTCCGACCCTACCGCCTTGCTCAGATACAGCGTGGACATCAGGTAGCCACTCAATACAAAGAACAGTGGCATGCGGATGCTTTCCACTTCAAACAGCCAGCCATATACCTGCTGGCCAAAATATTTGGGCATGGAGGCAGTAACCGACGCATGAAATGCCACCACCATGACGCAGGCGGTCAGCCGTATGGCATCCAAGCCAAGACTTCGTTTTGACATATCACCCGCCCGCAACATTTAGAATTAAATATTTACATTCAGCATCATTATTTTGTGCTGACCCGGGAATAGTGCCACCAATTGATAAAATTGGGAATCCCTACCATGTAAGGCAACGATACCAATTCATGAGGGTGTAAAAAAAGGCACCCCACTGGGGCGCCCGTATCCGCATATACCCTGATGTCACCTGCCGCCGTCCACCTGCGCGGTCAGGTCACGCGTTTGTAGGCGGCAATGCGAGCGTGGTGGCCAGCAGACCCATGAACACGCGCGCAGTGGCAGACACCATGGTCGCCCGTGGCTCTCGGTAGTGGCCCAGCAACCAGTGCATCACGGTCTGGCTGACAGCCCCAACTGCCGCAATGCCCAGCACCTGAGCCTCATCGTCCCCGATGGTCCACTGAGGAAAGTGCGCCCGCGTGAAATTGAGGATCAAGGCCGCAAAGCCGTTGACGTTGTCGTTGTACATGGCGTCCACCTTGGGGCTCACACCCAGGCATTCCAGCCAGCAGACCCGGGCCAGACGGGCATCCGACACCATGGTGAAGAACACGTCCAGGCCTGCCAGGATGCGCTGGTTTGGCTCGCCGCCGTCCTCATGCATCACCGCTTCGAGCACGGCGCCTTGCAGGCGGTCCATGCACTGCAGATACACCGCCATCAGCAACTCTTCGGTGTTCTCGAAGGACTCATAGAAGTAGCGGTCGGTCAAACCGGCCTGTTTGCACAGCATGCGCACGGTGGCGCCGCGGTAGCCTGTCGTGCCAAATACCTGCAACCCTGCGTCCAGGAAAAGCTGGCGCCGACGCGCCACGCGGTCGCTGAGGCTTTCTCCGCCGTAGATGCGCCCTGCCTGAGACGGGTCGCCGCTGGAGGTGTGAGTGGTCATGCCCGTATTTGACGACAAACATCGTCACATGTAAACTGACGTTACCCATCTTCACTTTAACGAGCCATGCAGACCTACACCGTCATCATCATCGGCAGCGGCTTTGGCGGCCAGTGCGCCGCGATCAATCTTCGCAAGATCGGCATCAACGATTTCCTGATCCTGGAGCGCCGTGCGTGGATGGGTGGCACCTGGAGCCAGAACAGTTACCCCGGTGCGGCCGTGGACGTGCAGTCGCCGCTGTACTCCATCTCGTCAGAGCCTTACCAGTGGACGCAGATGTTCGCCGAGCAGGACGAGTTGGTCGAGTACACCAACCACGTGATCGACAAACACAAGCTGCGCGACAAGGTGAAGCTCAATGCCAATGTGGCCCAGGTTCAGTGGGATGACGCCCAGCAGCTCTGGCAGGTGACGACCGATGAGGCGGGTACCTTCCAGGCCAGGTTTCTGATCAATGCCTCTGGCCCTTTGAGCACGCCGGTGATCCCCGACTTCAAAGGCAAAGACAGCTTCCAGGGCCGCGCCTTCCACACCAACAGCTGGGACCACAACTACGACCACAAGGGCAAGCGGGTGGCCATCATCGGCAGTGGCGCCAGTGCGGCGCAGGTCATCCCGGCCATCGCGGGCGAGGTCCAAAGCTTGCACGTGTTTCAGCGCACACCCCATTGGGTGCTGCCTCGACCAGACCACGTCTTCTCACGTTTCGAGCGCGCGCTGCTGGGCTCCAAGCTGATCTACAAGGTACTGCGCACGGCCATCTACTGGGGCCTGGAGAGCCGCGTGATCGGCTTCAAGTACTCCAAGACCATGCTCAACATCGTGGCGCAGCAAAAGGCGCTGCGCCACATCAAGGCGCAGCTCAAAGACCCGGTGCTGCAAGCCGCCGTCACGCCCGAATACACCATTGGCTGCAAGCGCATCATCTTGTCGAGCACGCTTTACCCGGCGCTGGCCCGGCCCAATGTCAGCCTGCACACGAAAGACGATGGCATTGGCGAGATCAATGAGCGCGGCATCCTGACCCGCAAGGGCCAGCAGCTTGATCTGGACTTGATCGTTTACTCGACCGGCTATGACGCCACAGATGGCGTGATCTCCTACCCCGTCATCGGCAAGGACGGCGTGTCGGTGCAGGACTACTGGCGCGAATTCCCGCGCGCCTACCTGGGTACCGCCCTGCCCGGCTTCCCCAATCTGTTCGTCGTAACCGGGCCCAACACGGGCATCGGGCACACCTCGGCCATCTTTGTGATTGAGGCACAGATGGAATACATCATGCGGGCCATCCAGGCCGTGCAGAAAAAGCAGGCCAAGTCCATCGAGGTCACCGCCCAGGCCGAGGCCGACTACACCGGCATGATCCACCGCGAGATGAAGCAGACCGTGTGGCAATCAGGTGGTTGCCACAGCTGGTACCAGAGCAAGAGCGGCCATGTGATCGCCATGTTCCCGGGCTTCAGCTTCACCTTCAGAGGCCTGGCCAAGGCCTTCAAGCCGGCGCACCACGTGTTCCGCTGAGGCACGCACCGCCAGCGCTACCGGGTCAGGGCACCAGGCTGAGGAACAGGAAGGCCGCAAAGATCACCAGGTGCACGGCGCCCTGCATGACGGTGGTGCGCCCATGCGCCATGGTGAGGGTGCCCACTGCAAAGGTCAGCATCAGCAGGACGAGGTCCTTGCCTTCGATGCCCAGGCGCAAGGGAAGGTCCAGCCACACAGCCACGCACACCACGGCCGGAATCGTCAGGCCAATGCTGGCCAAGGCCGAACCAATGGCCAGGTTCATGCTGCTTTGCAACCGGTTGGCATGTGCGGCCCGCATGGCAGCCACCGTTTCCGGCAGCAGCACGAGCAAGGCGATCACCACACCGATGACGGCCTTGGGTGCGCCGGCCTGGGCCACCAGGCTTTCGATGGTGGGTGACAGCACCTTGGCCAGACCGATGACGGCCACCAGCGACACCAGCAACAAGCCCAAGGCACCCCAGGCTTGAGCGGCCGTGGGCGGCGGCGCGTGCACGTCTTCGTTGGCCACATCCACAGCGGGCAGGAAGTAGTCCCGGTGGCGCACCGTCTGAACAAACACGAAGACCAGCCACAGCGCCAGCGAAGCCAGACCGGCAAAGGCCATTTGCGACGCGGTGTAGGTGCCGCCTGCGGTACTGGTGGTGAAGGTGGGCAGCACCAGCGACAAGGTGGCCAGCGCGATCAGGGCGCTCAAACCGGCATTGGCGCCTTCGACCCTGAAGGTCTGCTCCCTGTGCCTGATGCCACCAATCAGCAGGCACAGCCCCACCACACCGGTGCAGATGATCATGATGGCCGAGAACACGGTATCCCGGGCCACGGCTGCGGCGTCGGCGCCACCCGCCAGCATCATGGCCACGATCAGCGCCACCTCGATCACGGTGACGGCCAAAGCCAGCACCAGGGTGCCCAATGGCTCACCCACTTTGTGGGCAATGATCTCGGCATGGTGCACAGCGGCCATCACGGCAGCCATCAAGGCCAGGCCTGTCACGCCCAACACGATGGGCCCGGTTCCTGCATAGGTAGCGACGCCCAGCATGATGCTGGCGGCGATGGGTACGATGATCGCCCAAATTGGCATGTTCTCTCCTGACTGCGTGCTGGCATTGTAGGAAGCACATGAACCGATCCCAATCGACCACTTTGTTTGGCAGCCTTTTCCTGATCGGTTCCGCCGAGGTGGTGGCCAGCCCGATGATGGGCTTCATGGGCGTGCACTTTGGCGTGCCCTCGGCCCAGATTGCCTACCTGCCAGCAGCGTACGGGCTGGCTTATGGGCCTGTGGCGCTGTTGGCCGGCCCCTTGTCTGACCGACTGGGGCGAAAGCGGCCCTTGCAGTTCGGCTTGCTGGGTTTTGCCTTGCTGTGCGCGCTCATGCCCAGCGCTGGCAACCTGATGTGGGCCGTGCTGATCGCGGCCCTGACGGGCGTGTGCGCCGCCATCATCCAGCCCAACGCCCTGTCGCTGGTGGGTGATGCGGCCAGGCCGGAGGAAGTGTCGCACCGCATTGGTCAGGCCCTGGCTGGCTTGATGCTGGCCTTTGTCGTCACGCCCGTGTTGGCTGGCTGGCTGGCCGACGTCTGGGGTTGGCAGGCTGCCTATTACGGCTTGGCTGGGTTGGCTGCGGCGGCCTTGCTCGCCGTGACGCGGACCTTCCACATCCCCGTCAGGGACAACAGTGCGCACACCGCCTTCTGGGCGACACACCAGGGCGCGTGGCGCACACCCGGCGCACTGCGGCGCCTGTTGGCCAGCTATGCCTGGCTGGGCTGGGTCGCGGGCTTTGGCGCGGTGGTGGCCGAGGTGTGCGCGCGCAAGCTGGCGCTGTCACCCACGCAGGCGGGGCTGATCACGGGCTGGTTTGGCGTGGTCATCATCGCGGGCAACCTGGCCAGCACGCCTTTGCGGCGCCGCCTGGGCGAGGCGGCCTTGCCTGTGCTCGCACTGATGTCGGCCGCAGGAGTGGCCGCCTTCCTGCTGCCCGTGGATTCGATGTTGGCGCTGGCCCTCGCCGGCGCTCCTTGGGCCTTTGGATATGGCTGTGCAGGGCCGCTGCACCATGGGCAGCTCAGCAGGCTGTCGGATGCCTACCGAGGCACGATCAACTCTTATCACGCCAGTTTGCTGAACCTGGGCATCTTCTCGGTGTCGTGGCTGATGGGCAGCCTGGTATCGGGTACCAGCATGCTGCTGTTTTGCGTCGTCGTGGCCGGCGTATCGCTGCTGGGTGCCCTGCCCTTGCTGCCCTGGGGCTACACGCGTTCGAGCCCAGGGGTTCAGGGTGTGGATGAGCCGTAGACCTTTTCGCGCAAGGCCTGCAACTGGTTCTCCAGGGTCACCGGGTCGCGACTGGCCTCAGGTGTGGCCTGCCACCGGGCCACGATCACCGCCTCCTGAGCGGCAAAGTCTTCGTTTTTCGCTTTCTCTGCCTTCAGGGCCTGGGCTTGCGCTTCGGTCTGTGTGGCCTGCATGCGCGCTTTTTGTTCTTCAAGCCAGGCCGTGCGGCGAGCTGGGTCGGGCTCTACATCGGGCGCCAGGCTGGCCAGAATGGTCAGGGCCTCACCGGCGTGGACCTCGCCATTGGCGACATGGCCGGGCAACTGCGCCACCACATCCCGCGCCAGGCTTTGTCTCTGGCTCGTGACGGGCCCTGACTGCCATTCGCGCCATTGGGCCACGGCACGCTGAAACCGCAGATAGGACACCAGGCGTGTGCGCTCCTGTGCCTGGTTGGGCTCGTTGGCCAGAGCCCGATTGAGCGCATCCCAGTCTGCCTGCGAGAAGTCGGCGGGGCGCGCGTCGCCCACCACTTCTGGCAAGGGCGAGGCACCACTGCTGCCCACCTGGGCAGACAGGGGCCAGGCGCCCATCCCTGATGCGGTCGATGGGGCTGCCGTCGCTTGCACCTCGGCGCCCTGATCAGGCCACCACCACATGGTTGCGGCAGCGGCGGCCACCAGCAAGGTGGCCAGGGCCAGGCCATATCGTTGACGAGAGGTTTGGATCCAGGTTGCAGACATGGTTTGCAGCAATGAGGTGGTGCCAGATGACACAGGCGGTCTGCCATGATGGCACCGCCGACCGGACCATGGGCCCTTCGTTTGCCCTGTGCCGTCGGGCCACACGCAAACCGGGGATGCGCAAGTGTCAGGCGCCTGACATTCAGCGCGCATGTGGACGCAAGTTACCGACAGCACTGCGGGTTTTCTTCAATAAACAAAGCGGGTTCAAACCCCTAGTCTGAAAAACATTGTTATTTTTTCAATGCTTTGTTTTCACTCAAGGGAACCCGCACATGAGCACACCCACGACGCCGTCCAGACGACGCTTGTTGACCGGCCTCACCGCCACGGCCGCAGCCACCCTGATGCCGGTGGGCCGCGACAACCTCGCGCAAGCGGCCGCCGGCCCAGCTGCGTCTGGCGACATCAACACGGATGTGGTGGTCATCGGCGGTGGCTACTCGGGCCTGGCCTGCGCACGCGCGCTGGTGGCGGCGGGGCGCCAGGTCCTGCTGCTGGAGGCACGCGACCGCGTTGGCGGGCGCTGCGTTAACCTGAACCTGCCGGCCCCCTATGGCCAATACGTGGTGGAAGGTGGCGCCGAGTTCATTGGCCCCACGCAGGACCGCATGTACAGCCTCGTGCAGCAACTGGGTCTGAAAACCTTCCCGGCCTACAACACGGGCAAGCAGGTGAACTACCTGGGCGGCAAACGCAGCACTTACAGCGGCGTGTTGCCCTGGACCAATCTGTACTCGACGGCCGAGATCGGCATCGCCATGCTGCGCATTGACGAGATGGCCAAGACCGTCCCACTGGACGCGCCCTGGAACGCCAGCAAGGCCGTGCAATGGGACAACCAGAGCGTGCAGACCTGGATCGATGCCAACCTGCTGAGCGCCGACGCCAGAACCCTGCTCAAGCTGGCGGTGCTGGCGCTGGTGTCGGTCGAACCGCGTGATGTCTCCATGCTCTACCTGTTGTTCTATGTGCACTCGGGTGGCGGCCTGAGCAGCATGCTCAGCACGGCCGGCGGCGCCCAACAGGATCGCATCGTGGGCGGCTCGCAAGCCATCGCGCTGGGCATGGCGCGTGAACTGGGTTCGCGCATCCTCTACAACTCGCCTGTGCAAGCCATCAAGCAAGACGCCTATGGCGTGAGCGTGTCAGGCAGTGGCTTCAATGTACGTGCCCAGCATGCCGTGATGGCCATGGCGCCGTGGATGGCTTCTCGCCTGAACTACGAGCCGCTGGACGGCCCGACCCAGTTGCGTCTGCAGATGATGCAACGCGTGCCCATGGGCTCGGCATGGAAGGTGCACTGCGTGTACGACAAGCCCTTCTGGCGCGACGACGGCCTGTGTGGCCAGGTCACCA
>Ga0209066_10004702_pt1 | contig 14688 bp, 12 predicted proteins | sample All_14_2_FD_187198 | JGI IMG/M metagenome (GOLD analysis project Ga0209066, IMG submission 187198) | Freshwater microbial communities in response to fracking from Pennsylvania, USA - Allegheny Zone_MetaG_DW_15 (SPAdes) (version 2) ...
GTCATACGCCGCGCCTTGGGTCACGCGCACCAGCTTGCCCTGCGGATGCGGGGGCAACTGGTAGTGCAGCCCGCGCAGCACGCCCGCCTTGCTGCAGGAATGGTTGTCCTGCACAAAGGGACGCGGCGCCGGCAGGCCCAGTTCGGCCAAAGCCGCCACGAACTTGCCGTGGTGGTAGCTTTCCATGAACCAGCCGCGGTCGTCGCCGAACACAGCCGGCTCGACGATCACGACGTCGGGGATGCGGGTGGGAATGAGTTTCATGGGGTTCAGAAAACCTGGTCGTTGAGAACCTTGAGCAGGTACTGCCCATAGCCGTTCTTGAGCATGGGTTGCGCCAGCTTCTCGAGCTGATCGGCCGTGATCCAGCCTGAGCGATAGGCAATTTCTTCCAGACAGGCGACCTTCAGGCCCTGACGCTTTTCCAGCGTGGCGATGAACTGGCCGGCTTCCAACAAACTGTCGTGTGTGCCAGTGTCGAGCCAGGCGTAGCCACGGCCCATGATCTCGACGCTGAGTTGCCCTTGCTTGAGGTACACGGCGTTGACGTCGGTGATCTCCAGCTCACCACGCGGGCTGGGCTGGATGCTGGCGGCGATGTCGCACACCTGCTGGTCGTAAAAATACAGGCCAGTGACGGCGTAGTTGCTCTTGGGTGCCTTGGGCTTTTCTTCGATGCTCAGGGCCCGATGCTGTGCGTCGAACTCGACCACGCCATAACGCTCGGGATCGGTCACGTGGTAGGCAAAGACGCTGGCCCCGGTGGACTGGCTGTTGGCGTTGTGCAGCAGGCGCTGCAGGTCGTGGCCGTAGTAGATGTTGTCGCCCAGCACCAGGGCACTGGGGTGGTTGCCAACAAAGTCCTTGCCCAGGATGAAGGCCTGCGCCAGGCCGTCCGGGCTGGGTTGCACGCAGTAGCTCAGGTTCAGACCCCACTGGCTGCCATCGCCGAACAGCGCCTGAAAACGCGGCGTGTCTTGTGGCGTGCTGATGAGCAGGATGTCGCGGATGCCGGCCAGCATCAGGGTGCTGAGCGGGTAATAGACCATGGGCTTGTCGTACACCGGCAGCAGTTGCTTGCTGATGGCCAAGGTGGCGGGGTGCAGACGGGTGCCGGAGCCCCCGGCGAGGATGATGCCTTTGCGGTTCATGTGTGGATCACTTCCCTGAGATTTCAATGAGCATGCGCTCGACGCCCTGTTGCCAGTGCGGCAAGGTCAAGCCAAAGGCCTGACAGACCTTGGCGGTGTCCAGACGCGAGTTGAGCGGACGCCGCGCCGGGGTGGGGTACTCGGCGGTCGGGATGGGCAAGACCGCCTCGGGGGCCACCTGGATCGGCAGACCGTGCGCACGCGCCCACTCGATGACGAAACGGGCGTAGTCATGCCAGTGTGTCTGCCCACTGGCCACCAGGTGGTACAGCCCCAGCAATTCGGCACGCGTGGGCTGCACCTGCACGGCGCGGATGGCATGGGCGGTGACGTCTGCGATCAGGTCGGCCCCGGTGGGGGCGCCGATCTGGTCGGCAATGACCTTGAGCTGGTCGCGCTCGGCCGCCAGGCGCAGCATGGTCTTGGCAAAGTTGCCACCGCGCGCGGCGTACACCCAGCTGGTGCGGAAGATCAGGTGCCGGCAGCCGCTGGCCTGGATGGCCTGCTCGCCGGCCAGCTTGGTCTGGCCGTACACGCTCAGCGGCGCGGTGGCGGCCGTTTCAGCGCGCGGCTGGTCGCCGCTGCCATCGAACACGTAGTCGGTGCTGTAGTGAACCAGCAAGGCACCCAACTGGGCGGCTTCCTGGGCAATCAGGCCCGGCGTGGTGGCGTTGAGGGCGCGCGCCAGTTCGGGCTCGCTCTCGGCCTTGTCCACGGCGGTGTGGGCGGCTGCATTGACGATGACGTCCGGGCGCACCGCGCGCACCAACGCGGCCACCTGTTCGGGCTGGCTGAAGTCGGCGCGCAGTTCGGGACACTGGACGGGCCCCGGGCTGTCATGACCGAGCGCCGTCACCACGCCCAGGGGGCTCAGGGCGCGTTGCAACTCCCAGCCGACCTGACCGTTCTTGCCCAGCAGCAGGATGTTCATGCGCGCTCCGCGTAGTTCTGGTCGAGCCAGTCGCGGTAGGCGCCCGAGCGCACGGTGTCGATCCAATCGGTGTGGTCCAGGAACCATTGCACCGTCTTGTTGATGCCCGACTCGAAGGTCTCGGCCGGCTTCCAGCCGATCTCGCTCTGGATCTTGGTGGGGTCGATCGCGTAGCGGCGGTCGTGGCCGGGACGGTCCTTCACATACGTGATCAGGCTCTCGTAGGGCTGGCCATCGGCGCGCGGACGCAGGGCGTCGAGCTTGCGGCAGATGGTGGTCACCACGTCGATGTTCTTGATCTCGTTGATGCCACCCACGTTGTAGGTCTCACCCAGGCGGCCCTTTTCCAGCACCTGGCAGATCGCCTCGCAGTGGTCGCGCACATACAGCCAGTCGCGGATGTTGAGGCCGTCGCCGTACACCGGCAGCGGCTTGCCATCCAGCGCGTTGAGGATCATCAGCGGGATGAGCTTTTCCGGGAAATGGTACGGCCCGTAGTTGTTGCTGCAGTTGGTGGTCAGCGTCGGGAAGCCGTAGGTGTGGTGGTAGGCGCGCACTAGGTGATCGCTGCCCGCCTTGCTGGCCGAATACGGGCTGTTGGGCGCGTAAGGCGTGGTCTCGCTGAACGCCGGGTCGGTGTCGCTGAGCGAACCATAGACCTCGTCAGTGGAGACGTGCAGGAAGCGGAAGGCATCCTTGTCAGCGCCTTCCAGGCTGTTCCAGTAGGCGCGCGCCTCTTCCAGCAGGCTGAAGGTGCCCACCATATTGGTGTGGATGAACTCGCCGGGGCCGTGGATGGAGCGGTCCACGTGACTTTCGGCAGCGAAGTGCAGGATGGCGCGGGGGCGGTGCGTGGCCAGCGCCTGGCGCACGGCCTCGCGGTCGGCGATGTCGGCCTGCACCAGGGTGGCGCGGCCGGCTTGCAGGTGCTCGCCAATCGTGTGCGGGTTGCCTGCGTAGGTCAGCTTGTCGAACACGACCACGGGCTCCTCGGGCAAACCCAGGCGCGCGCAGCGCTCAAACCAATGGTGCACGAAATTGCCGCCGATGAAGCCGGCGCCGCCTGTGATGAGGATCATCCTGAGTCCTGGAACGAGAGATAGGCCAGATTATGCAAGGAGACCCCCTGCCCACCGATGACATCTCGGCCCAGAGACTCGCTCCAATGGGGGGGAGGGGCGCGGCAGCGTCATCTGGCCCACATGCATTTGTTGCATGATGTGCAGCAAACATCATCAACGCCTCAGGCGTGACGAACACCACATGGCCAAAGCAATGATCCTGGCGGCCGGGCAAGGGACCCGCGTTCGCCCCCTCACCAAACAGACACCCAAGCCGATGGTGCCCATTCTGGGTCAGCCGGTGCTGGAGTACATCATCGAGCACCTGGCCCGGCACGGCATCAAGGAGATCATGATCAACGTGGCGTTCAACCACTGGAAGATCGAGAACTACTTTGGAGACGGTCATCGCTGGGGTGTGCAAATTGGCTACGCCTACGAGGGGGTGCGCGAGCACGGCGAAATCCTGCCCCGCCCCGTGGGCTCGGCCGGTGGCATGCGCCGCATCCAGGATTTCAGCGGTTTTTTTGACGAAACCACCCTGGTGCTCTGTGGTGACGCCATCATCGACCTCGACATTGGTGCAGCCCTGGCCGAGCACCATGCCAAGCAGGCCATGGCCAGCGTCGTGGCCCTGGAGGTGCCCGAGGACCAGGTGCAGAACTACGGCATCGTCGTGGCCGACCCCGATGGCCGGATCACCTCGTTCCAGGAGAAGCCGAAGCCTGCCGAGGCCCGCTCACGCCTGGCCAGCACGGGCATCTACATTTTCGAGCCCAGCGTGATCGACCTGGTCCCCCCAGGGCAGGAGTTCGACATTGGCAGCCAGCTCTTTCCCCTGCTGGTCGAGAAGCAACTGCCTTTCTACGCGCAAAACCGCTTTTTCAACTGGATCGACATCGGCCGGGTGAGCGACTACTGGGCCGTGTGCCAGCGTGTGCTGCGCGGCGAAGTGGAGCAGATGCAGATGCCCGGCACCGAGGTGCGCCCCGGCGTCTGGGTGGGCTTGAACACCCGCATCGACTGGGACACCGTGCACATCACCGGGCCGGTGTACATCGGCTCGAGCACCTGCATTGAACCGGGGGTGACCATTGAGGGGCCGACCTGGATCGGGCACGGCAGCCTGCTGCGCGAGGGCAGCAAGGTGGTGCGCAGCGTGCTGTTCGAGTACACCCGTGTCAACCAAGGCACGGTGTTTGACGAAGTGGTGGCGTCCTCACAGTACTGTGTCGACCGCCACGGCAAGACCACCTATCAGGGGGACGAAAGCACCAGCCTGCGCTGGGGAGACGCGCGCGCCTGACGGACAATACGGGCATGCGCAAATTTCTTGTCACCGGTGCCGCAGGTTTCATCGGCATGCACGTGGCCCAGGCCCTGTTGGCCCGGGGGGACGAGGTCGTCGGCATCGACAACCTCAATGATTACTACAGCCCCCAGCTCAAGCAGGACCGGCTGGCCCATTTGCAACAGCAGGCGGGGGCCGAACACTGGCGTTTCGAGCAGATGGACGTGGCCGACAACGCCGCGCTGCAGGCGCTGTTTGCTCGCGAACGCTTTGACGGCGTGGTGCACCTGGCCGCGCAAGCGGGGGTGCGTTACTCGCTGACCAACCCGCACGCCTATGCGCAGTCCAATCTGGTGGGCTTCGTGAACATTCTGGAAGCGTGCCGCCACCATGCCACGGCGCACCTGGTGTACGCGAGCAGCTCCAGCGTGTACGGTGGCAACGTCAAGATGCCGTTTGCCGAGACCGACGCGGTGGACCACCCCGTCAGCCTGTACGCGGCCACCAAGAAGGCCAACGAGCTGATGGCGCACACCTACAGCCATCTGTATGGCCTGCCCACCACCGGCTTGCGCTTCTTCACGGTCTACGGCCCCTGGGGGCGCCCGGACATGGCGCCGATGCTGTTCACCCGGGCGATTCTGGCGGGCGAGCCCATCAAGGTGTTCAACCACGGCCAGATGAAGCGCGACTTCACCTACATCGACGACATCGTGCGCGGCGTCGTGGCCACGCTGGATCGGCCTCCGGTGGCTGACCCCGATTTCAACCGCGCCGAACCCTCGGCCGCCGGTTCGTGGGCGCCGTACAAGGTCTTCAACATCGGCCGCAGCGAGCCAGTGCCCCTGCTGGACTTCATTGGCACGCTGGAGCAGGCCCTGGGCGTGACAGCCCAGAAGGATTTGCAGCCCATGGCCCCCGGCGACGTGGCGGCGACCTATGCCGATGTCAGCGCCCTGGCGGCCTGGACCGGTCAGCAGCCCCAGGTGGACCTGAGCGAAGGCGTACGCCGTTTCGTGGACTGGTACCGCCGCTACCACGCCTGACCCTCATTCCCATTCAATTCGAGAGAAGCATCCCATCATGAAAGTTTCTGTTGTTGGCACCGGCTATGTGGGCTTGGTGACCGGGGCCTGTCTGGCCGAAATGGGCAACGACGTGCTGTGCCTGGACGTCGACCCACGCAAGATCGAGATCCTGGAAAACGGGGGCATCCCCATTCACGAACCGGGCCTGGACCTGGTCGTGGCCCGCAACGTGAAGGCCGGCCGCCTACACTTCACCACCGATGTAGCCCGTGCGGTGGCGCACGGCACCCTCCAGTTCATCGCCGTGGGCACCCCGCCCGATGAAGATGGTTCGGCCGACCTGCAGTACGTGCTGGCCGCGGCACGCAACATCGGCCGCCTGATGACGGACTACAAGGTCATCGTGGACAAGAGCACGGTGCCCGTGGGCACGGCCGACAAGGTGCGCGCCGCCGTGGCCGACGAGCTGGCAAAACGCGGCAGCGATGCGAAGTTTGCGGTGGTGTCCAACCCCGAGTTCCTCAAAGAGGGCGCGGCGGTGGACGACTTCATGCGCCCCGACCGCATCGTGGTGGGCGCCGACGACGAGCAGGCCATCTTGCTGATGCGCGCCCTGTATGCGCCTTTCCAGCGCAACCACGAACGTCTGGTGGTCATGGACGTGCGCAGCGCCGAGCTGACCAAGTACGCCGCCAACGCCATGCTGGCCACCCGCATCAGCTTCATGAACGAGCTGGCCCTGCTGGCCGAGAAGATGGGCGCTGACATCGAAGCGGTGCGCCTGGGCATTGGCTCGGACCCGCGCATTGGCACGCACTTCCTGTACGCCGGCTGTGGCTATGGTGGCAGCTGCTTCCCCAAGGACGTCAAGGCGCTGATCAAGACGGCCAGCGACGAAGGACAGGACCTGCTGGTGCTCAAGGCCGTGGAAGCGGCCAACGACCGCCAGAAGCATGTGCTGGTCGACAAGGTGACGCGCCGCTTTGGCGACGACCTGAAGGGCAAGCACTTCGCACTGTGGGGCCTGGCCTTCAAGCCCAACACCGACGACATGCGTGAGGCGACCAGCCGTGTGGTGCTGGCCGAGTTGTTCGAGCGCGGCGCCACCGTGACGGCCTATGACCCGGTGGCCATGGAAGAGGCCCGTCGCATCTTTGGCGATGAGCCGCGCCTGCGCTATGCCGAGAACCCAATGGCCGCGCTGGAAGGCGCCGATGCATTGGTGATCGTGACCGAGTGGAAGGAGTTCCGCAGCCCGGACTTCGACCGCATCAAGGCCACGCTGAAGTCCCCGGTCATCTTTGACGGTCGCAATCTGTATGAGCCCAGTCTGGTGCAGCAAGCCGGGCTGACCTACGAGAGCATCGGTCGCAAGGCCTGAATCCAGCGCCGAACTCAGCGCCTTCAGGCGGAGGGTGCGACGGGCAACTGGATCACAAAGCAGCTCCCCCCACCCTCCCGCGCTTCACAGCGCGCCTGGCCGCCATGCTTGAGGGCAATCTGACGGACCAGACTGAGGCCCAGGCCCACGCCCCCGGCATGTTCGGCGTGGCCGGGCAGGCGGTAGAAGGGCTCGAAAATGCGTTCGCGCTGGTCGTCCGGCACGCCGGGCCCGCGGTCGTTCACCCGCAGGCTGATGTGACCGGGGCCATGCGTGAGCTGCACCCGGATGTCCGGGCCACCATAGCGGCGTGCGTTCTCCAGCAGGTTGCGCGCGGCGCGACGCAGCAGTCGATCGTCGCCTGAATAGGGTTGCGTCGGGAAACCGTCTTCAATCTCCACCTCCGCGCCGACGCGGCTGGCCTCTTCGGCCACCAGACCGACCAGGTCCACCGGCCCGCGGTCGATGTCCTGTCGGGCGTCGATGCGGCTGGCCAGCAGCACCTCTTCGACGAGGGCGTCAAGCTCGCGGATGTCCTGGTGGATTTCTTCCTTGATCTGCGCCGACCGCTCAGGGGGCAAGTCCGCCATGATGGAGACCGCCATTTTCAGGCGGGCCAAGGGGGAGCGCAGCTCATGGCTGGCATTGGCCAGCAAGCTGCGGTTCGAGGTGATGAGATCTTCGATGCGCTGGGCCGCTTCGTTGAAGCTGCGCGCCAGGGTTGCCACCTCGTCGCGCCCTTCCACGGCCACACGGTGGTGCAACTCGCCCGCCCCGAACACCTCCACCCCACGGCGCAAGGCCTGCAGGCGCCGGGTCAGGTGATGCGCCACCGGCCAGGCGCCGACGGCCACCGCCACGAAAAGCAGAATCAACGACAGGATGAGGGCGGGCGCACCATGGGCCAGCCACGGCGGCAACATGGGCGACAGGGGTTCCAGCCAGGGCTGCACGGGCAGCGAGGAGGCATCCGGTGGCGGTGGGCCGTCCGGGATCGATGCCGCCGCTCTGGGGTGCATGCGGGGACCACCGTTGAAGCGCTTGGCCATCCACAGGCTGCGACCGTCCGAGAGCTGAACGCGGTGCAGCACGGGGCGACGATCGCCGCCCTGGCTCAGGCGCTCTTGCAGCAAGGTGGACGTGGCGATGCGTGTGCCCTCGGGCGACTCCAGCGCCATGGGCAGGCGCAATCGGTCAGCCCAGTCCAGAAAGACCTGGGCTTGCAGCGCGGCGGGCGCCGTGACGGGTGGCAGGCTGTTTTCCAGCAACTCGCCCCAGGCAGCGGCACGCTCGGTCCAGGCCGACTGGGTCTGCACCAGGGTGCGTTCATGTTCGAGGTTGTGCTGGGCCAGCCAGCCAGTGATCAGCGCAAAAATCAGCAAGACCGCCACGACGGTCAGGTAAATGCGCAGCGCCAGCGTTTTCATGCGGCCCTGGTGTCGGCGTCCTGCTTCTTGGCAAAGACATAGCCCACGCCCCGCACGGTGAGAATGCGGCGCGGCTCCTTCGGATCGGCCTCGATGGCGGCGCGGATGCGCGAGATGTGCACATCGATGGAGCGGTCGAAGGCTTCCAGCGGATGACCTTTGAGGGCGTCCATGATCTGGTCGCGGCTCATGACCCGACCCGGGTGCTGGGCCAGCACATGGAGCAGGTCGAACTGATAGGACGTCAGATCGCAGGACTGGCCGTCCAGGCGAGCCTGTCGCAGGCCGTTGTCGATTTCGAGTCGGCCAAAGCGCAGCACATCATCGCCGTCGTCGGGCGCCTGTCCGGCACGGCGCAGCAAGGCACGGATGCGGGCCAGCAACTCGCGCGGCTCGAAGGGTTTGGGCAGGTAGTCGTCGGCGCCCACTTCCAGGCCGACGATGCGGTCGGTGGGCTCACCGCGCGCACTGAGCATCAACAAGGGCAGATGCCGGTGGCGCGGTGAGGCGCGCAGCTCCTTGCAAAGATCGAGGCCGTCGCCATCGGGCAGCATGAGATCGAGCACCAGCGCATCGAAGGGCTGACGGGCCAGCAGCTCCCGGCCAGTGGCCAGGCTGGGGGCGCTGGAGACCTCGTAGCCATGACTGCGCAGGTAGTCTCCCACCATCGCACTCAGGCGCAGGTCGTCGTCGATCAACAGGATGTGCTCATTGCTCATGTCTGCCATTGTCGCGTGCTCCGGCTCGATCTCAAGGCGGCGCTCAGCGCGGGGCCGACGGACGGGCCGCGGGCATGGAGGCCGCACGCTCGGCGTGGTGCGCAGCGCGACGCTCGGCGCGCTCCTTCATGCGCTCGCTCATGCGCTCTTGACGTGCTTTCATCGCGGTGGCGATCTGGGCGCGTTGCGCCGGCGTCAGCACGTTGGCGATGTCCAACTGCGCCTTGAGCATGCGCTGACTGACCTTGTCATGGCGGGCCAGCATCTGTTGACGCGCCTTCTCGGCCGCGGCGGCATCGGGCTTGGCCTCACTCAGCAGAGACATGCCATGCAGCATCGGCATCGCATCTGCGCCATGCAGTGCCTTCAGGTCGGCACGGGCCTGGGTCTGGATGTCGCGGATCTGGGTGCGCTGGGCATCGGTGAGCTTGGCATCACCCAACAGACGGTCGAGGTGGCGGCTCTCGCCCATCATGGCACCTCCCCCGTGGTGGCCAGCACCACCTTCGTGCATGCAGACTTCGCCGTGATGGCCGCCCTTGTGGCCGTGGTCGCCGTGGTCGCCGTGCGAGCCGCGGTGCCCGCCAGCCAGGGCGCTGACACTGAAGGCCGCAGCAGCGGCGCCAATCAGCAGCACGCTGCCCATGGCCCACAGACGGCCGTTGGTGGAGGGAGCAGTTTGAGTGCGCGAACGTGAGGACATGGTGACGCTCCTTGAATGAGGTGATCGATGCATGCATCTTCCGTCCAGAGCGTGAACTGTGTGTGCGCCAGGGGTAAAGATGTGTGAACCGGGACGTCATTGTTTTGTCACAATAGAGGGTTTACAGCTATCCCTTCGCCCCATGCAGCTCAAAGACTTTGCGGAAATCGAAAAAGCCACCAAGAGCGGGCGCAAGGAGTTCTTCCGACTCGGCCTTGGCCTGATTTTCGTCGTGTGCGTGATGCTGTACGCCGTGCTGGGCGTGGGCGCCAAGGGGCCGCAGGGCATCATGCTGGTGATGGCCGCCATGATCGGTGGCTACATGGCCATGAACATCGGCGCCAACGATGTGGCCAACAACGTCGGGCCTGCGGTGGGGTCGCGCTCCATCACCATGACGGGGGCGATCGTTCTGGCGGCCATTTTCGAGGTGGCGGGCGCCTTGATCGCCGGGGGCGATGTGGTTTCCACCATCCGCGGCGGCATCATCAAGCCAGAAGCGATTGCGGACACCAGTCGTTTCATCTGGGTCATGACGGCGGCCCTGCTGGCCGGGGCGCTGTGGCTCAACTTTGCCACCGCCATCGGGGCCCCGGTGTCCACCACACACTCTATCGTGGGCGCGGTATTGGGCGCGGGTGTGATGGCCGGTGGCCTGGATGCCGCCAACTGGGGCACCTTGAGCGGCATCGTAGCCAGCTGGGTGGTGTCGCCCGTGCTGGGTGGGCTCGTGGCCGCAGGTTTCCTGTTGTGGATCAAGCGGGCCATCACCTACAAACCTGACATGGTGGGCGCTGCTCAGCGCACCGTGCCCTTGTTGATCGGCCTGATGGCCTTCGCCTTTGCCACCTACCTGATCCTCAAGGGCCTCAACAAGGTCTGGAAAACCGATTTCTTGACCGCAACGCTGGTCGGCTTGGCCATTGGCGTGCTGACCTGGATGCTGATGCGGGCATCGGTTCGCCGCCGCGCCGCGAACTTGAGCAACACCAAGGAGAGCATCAATTCGCTGTTCACCGTGCCTTTGATCTGTGCGGCCGCGCTGCTGAGCTTTGCGCACGGCGCCAACGATGTGGCCAATGCCATCGGCCCCCTGGCCGCCATCACGGACGTCGTGCTCAATGGCGGTCATCAGGTGTCGGACAGCGCCGGCATCCCCTTCTGGGTCATGATGGTGGGCGCGGTCGGGATTGCGCTGGGGCTGGGGCTGTACGGCCCCAAGCTGATCCGCACCGTCGGGGGCGAGATCACCGAGCTGGACCAGATGCGCGCGTTCAGCATCGCCATGTCGGCCGCAGTGACAGTGATCATCGCCTCGCAGATGGGGCTGCCGGTGAGCTCGACCCACATTGCGCTGGGTGGTGTGTTCGGGGTGGGCTTCCTGCGCGAGTTCATCAAGACGAACTACTCGCAGATGCTTGACGAGATCAAGAGCCACCACCTGGGTGACGACAAGGAAATGGTGTCCCGTTACCTCAACGATTTCACCAAAGCCGACGTCAAGAGCAAGCGCATCATGCTGGAGCAGTTGAAAGCGCGCACGGCCGAGGCGCACCTGTCAAAATCAGAGCGCAAGCAGATGCGCAAGGTGTACCGCCAGGAACTGGTCAAGCGCTCGGCGGTGTTCAAGATTGCTGCGGCCTGGATCATCACGGTGCCGGCATCGGCCTTGATGGCTGCGGGCATCTATTTCGTGATGGTCGCCGTGGCGCAACCCTGATCGCTGCAGTCCCATGCACCCATGCAAAAGGCGCCCCCTCTGACGAGGTGGGCGCCTTTTTGTTGGCTTGAGGGCGTCTCTCACCGACACCCAACGGCGTCGGTCTCCGCTCAGTGGGCGGCGCCTTCGAAAGCAGGGAACAGCACGTTGTTTTCCAGGTGGATGTGCTGGATGAGATCGTCTGACAACTGGGCCGTGCCGGCAAACAGCGCGCGCCAGGTGTTGCAGGCGCCAGGAGGCGGCGTGTGTTCGCCGGTCAGCTCAGCCAGACGGGCCAGGTGCTCGCCATGGTCGACGTGCTCATGGCGCATCATGGCAATCGGCTGCCTGACCATCGGGTGGCCACCCGCCTTGATCATGGGAAAGAGCACGCCCTCTTCCTTGGCCATGTGCTCGCACAACTCCTCTTCCATGCGTTCCAAGTGGGCTGCCAGACCGGCGGGCACCTGCGGATGGTCACGGTGCACGGCCTCGACACGACGGGCCATGCGGATCAGTTCAGGCAGTTGGGCGCGGTGCACCTCGTGATAGCGAGAGACGATGTGATCGACCAGCGCGCCCGGCTCCGGGGTGACCGGGGTCGCATCGTCGCGCACCAGGGCCTGGAGCTCACTCACCAGGGCGTCGGCGTCCAGGCCCTTGGCAGCGCAGGCCTCGGTGAGGCGCACCTGACCACCGCAGCAGAAGTCCAGCTTGAGGCGACGGAACACGGCGGTGGCACCCGGCAGGGCCACGGCGATCTCGCCCAGAGTTTGTTGGGCCAGGTCGGCCGAGGTGGGGGTGTCTGGCGCAACGGCATGAGGGGCGTGCATGGGGGCTCCTTAAAGATTCACATAACATGCATATTCTAAACACAGAAGATTCATCTTGTGTGAAGCTTTTTGTGATGCCACACTCACATCATGCGATTGACCCAGTGGACCGACTACAGCCTGCGGGTACTGATGTACTGCGCCGCCACCGAAAGCCGCCCCACCCCGCCCACGATCAGCGAGATCGCGCAGGCGCACGGCATTTCTCGCAGCCACCTGACCAAGATCGCCATGACCTTGGCCGCCAATGGCTGGCTGGAAACGACCCGGGGGCGCGGCGGCGGCCTGCGCCTGCTCAAGCCCGCCGACCAGATCGTGCTGGGCACCGTGGTGCGTCAGACCGAAACCGACTTCAACCTGGTGGAGTGCTTTGATGCGAGCTTGAACACCTGCCGTCTCGATGGCCTGTGCCTGCTCAAGCGCACCCTGAAAGAGGCCATGGCGCAGTATCTGGCGGTGCTGGACGGGGTCACGCTGGCCGACCTGGTCACGCCGGGCCAGCCACCGCTGGGCGGACAGGTGATCTCCTTCGCACCACGCGCTTGAGTCACGGGAAGGCGGTATGGTGTACCGCTGAGACCCATGCCGTAAGCTGGGCCATGATGAGACCCTGACATGGCAGCCACCCCCACCTCCCCCAACGCTTCCCTGCAGACAGCCGAAGCCGTGGCCACTGCCACGCAGACTGACCTCGTCCGCGGCCTGAGTGCCCAGGAAGCCGCCCAACGCCTCGCGCAGGACGGCCCCAACCAGTTGCAAACCACGCCCCCGCCCCCGGCGTGGCGCCGCCTGCTCAAGCAGTTCCAGGATCCGCTGATTTACCTGCTGATGGCCGCCGTGGTGGTCACCCTGCTGGCGTGGTTCATCGAAGGCCGCGTGGGCTGGCCGGTGGATGCCCTCGTCATCGCGGTGATCGTGGTGCTCAACGGCATCCTGGGCTATGCGCAAGAGGCCAAGGCCGCCGATGCGGCGGCCGCGCTGGCCCGCATGGTCGCGGCCACCTCGGCGGTGATGCGCGACGGCCAATTGACGCGGGTGCCCAGCGCGGCCCTGGTGCGCGGTGACCTGCTGGTCCTGGGCGAAGGCGACGCCGTGGGCGCCGACGCCCGACTGGTGCGTGCCGCAGCGCTGCGTGTGCAGGAGGCGTCGCTCACCGGCGAGAGCGAAGCGGTGCTCAAGGATGCGGCCACCCTGATCGCCTCTGCGCCCGTGGCCGATCAGCACAACATGGTCTTCAAAGGCACGACCGTGGCGCAGGGCACCGGCCTGGCCATCGTCACCGCCACGGGCATGGCCACACAGATGGGCGCCATCGCCCACCTGCTGGCCGAAACCCGCCAGGACGCGACCCCGCTGCAAAAGGAAATCCGCCTGGTCGGCCAGATGCTGGGCCTGGCGGTGATCGTGATCTGCGTCCTGGTGGTCGGCGCGGTGCTGCTGGTCACCGAGGTGCACAGCGTGGCCTCGCTGGTGTCGGTGATGATGCTGGGCGTGTCGCTGGCCGTGGCCGCCGTGCCCGAAGGCCTGCCCGCCATCTTGTCGATGGTGCTGGCCATCGGCGTGCAGCGCATGGCGCGCCGCCAGGCCATCGTCAAGAACCTCTCGTCGGTCGAGACCCTGGGCTCGGCCTCCATCATCTGCACCGACAAGACCGGCACCCTCACCCGCTCGGAGATGACCTTGCAGCGCGGCATGACCGCCTCGGGCCACACCCACATCACCGGCGTGGGCTACGCGCCCAATGGCGAGGTACAGCACCAGGGTCAGCCCCTGACCGAAGGAGACGTGCACAGCGAGCACACGGCCCTGCTGAGCGGCGGCAGCCTGGCGGGCAACGCCGATCTGCGCCAGACGCCCGAAGGGCTGTGGGAAATCCAGGGCGACCCCACCGAGGCGGCCTTTCTGGTGGCCGAGCACAAACTGGGCGCGCAGGACCAGCGGGACGCGCGCTTCGAGCGCTTCAGCGAGGTGCCCTTCACCTCGGACCGCAAGATGATGTCCGTGCTCGCCCGGGACCGCGACCACGACAACGCGCCCATCCTCGTCAGCAAGGGCGCACCCGATGTGCTGCTGGCGCGCTGCACCCACCTGCGCGTGGGCCAGTCGATCGAACCGATGACACCCGAGCGACGCGCGCAGGCCCTGGTCCAGGTCGAAGAGCTGTCCCAGGCGGCGCTGCGCACGCTGGCGGTGGCCTACCGTCCCCTCGCCGCAGATGAAGACCTGGCATCCGGCCACGCGCTGGAAGAGAACCTGATTTTTGTGGGCACCGCCGGCATCATCGACCCGCCCCGCGAAGAAGCCGGCCAGGCCATCCAGGAAGCCCGGCGCGCCGGCATGCGGGTCATCATGATCACCGGTGACCACCCGCGCACGGCCGAGCGCATCGCCACCGATCTCGGCCTGGTGGAGCCCGGCGCCCGCGCCCTCACCGGTGTCGAGCTCAATGCGCTCGATGACGCTG
>Ga0209066_10004703_pt1 | contig 14686 bp, 9 predicted proteins | sample All_14_2_FD_187198 | JGI IMG/M metagenome (GOLD analysis project Ga0209066, IMG submission 187198) | Freshwater microbial communities in response to fracking from Pennsylvania, USA - Allegheny Zone_MetaG_DW_15 (SPAdes) (version 2) ...
TCAGGTGAGGCAAGGCCGTGGCCGACACGCTGCCGGCAATGGCAATCACACCGACCATTTCCAGCATGGAAAAGCCCCTGTGCACCGCACGCGAGGGCTTCTTTGGTTTTGTCATGGGGCTCCCTGGTCTGCGCGGCAACTTCAGCGCAGTGGGGCCGATTCTAGGGATGGGTCGTGATTTTTCACACACCCTGAATGCAGGAAAGGCCCGGCAAGCGTTGACTTGCAGGGCCTTCTTTGATTCATGTGGTCGGGGCGGTGGGATTCGAACTCACGACCCTCTGCTCCCAAAGCAGATGCGCTACCAGGCTGCGCTACGCCCCGACTGAAGAATGCAATTCTATACTGAAATCTGGCTCTGAATCAACATCGGGCGATCAAGATGTCATTTGCGTCCAAACTTTTTCAAGCCGCTTGATGCTCACGGGCTGGGGCGTGCGCAGCTCCTGTGCGAACAGACTGATGCGCAGCTCCTCCAGCAGCCAGCGGAATTCATCAAGGCGTGCGTCGTGCATGCCTTTGAGTTCGCTCAGGCGCCGCGTGTAGCGCTGGTCCAAGGGGCGCAGCTCGGTCAGGCGCTGGGCATCACGCGCCGGGTCACTCTTGAGCTTGTCCAGCCTCAAGGTGATGCCTTTGAGGTAGCGCGGGAAGTGCTGCAGTTGCGTGTACGGTGTTTGCGCCACAAAGCGCTTGGGCACCAGACGTTGCAACTGGCCAGCAACGTCGTCGGCCACGTCCTTGGGTGGGCGGGCGTCCTTGAGCTTGCGTGCGGCAGCCGCGTATTCGGTCAACACACCACCGGCAAGCCGAGCGACCTCCTGGGCGATGAGGTTCAGGCGCGTGCGACCCTCTTCGACGCGCGCCTTGAAGCTGGCCGCATCCGTGGGCAAGGGGTCGTTGAGGTAGGCACGGTCCAGGGCCACCTCGATGATCTGGTCGCGCAGTTCGTCGGCAGAGCCCAGGCTCATGAAGGCCATGGCCATCTTCTGCAGATCAGGGATGTTCTTTTCGAGGTACTTGAGCGGCTCTTTGATCTGCAAAGCGACCAGGCGGCGCAAGCCAGCGCGGTGCCTGGCGGCGGCCACGTCCGGCTCGTCGAACACCTCGATTTCTACGTGCTGGCCCCGGTCGATCAAGGCGGGGAAGCCGATCAGGGTGTGGCCGCCACGCTGGATTTCCATCAGTTCGGGTAACTCACCGAAGGTCCAGTCGGTCAAGGGCTGTGCAGCTTGAGGTTTGGCTGCGCCGGCATCACCTGGCTGCTTGCCGGGCGATGCGACGCGCTGAGGGCCAGGCTTCTTGTCTGGCCTTGAAGCAGACGATGCCACGTCATCCGTCGCCATCGGGCTGTTTTGGAGCACCGCTTGCGTTTTCAAAGCCGCCAGGGCCTGGAACGCGCCGCGGGCCTGAGCGCCAAGCTCAGCCTTCAGCGCAGGCAGGTTGCGGCCCATGCCCAACTGGCGACCATGTTCATCGACCACGCGGTAGTTCATGAACAGGTGGGGCGACAAGGTATCGAGCTTGAAGTCGGCGCGCTTGACGTCCAGCTGGGTCTTGTCGCGCACGGCCTTGAGCAGCGCATCCATCAAACCACCCTGGGCAAAAGCGGTCGACTGAACGAAGGACTCGGCATAGTCCGGCAAGGGCACCAGGCGCGAACGAGGCCGCTGGTGCAGGCTCTTGATCAGGGCCAGCACCTTGTCTTTCAACATGCCGGGCACCAGCCACTCGCCACTTTCGTCGTTGACCTGGTTCAGAGCGAAGATGGGAATGGTCACCGTCACGCCATCGCGCGGGTCGCCGGGTTCGTGCAGGTAGGTGGTGGTGCAGTCCACGCCGCCCTGGCGCAGCACCTTCGGGAAGGCAGAACTGGTGATGCCAGCGGCCTCGTGGCGCATCAGCTCTTCGCGGCTCAGGTAAAGCAGCTTGGGGTTCTCGCGCGCAGCGTGCTTGTACCAGCGCTCGAAGCTGTGGCCGCTCATCACCTCGGGCGGGATCTGCGCGTCGTAGAAGGCGTGGATGAGTTCGTCGTCCACCAGCACGTCCTGCCGGCGGGACTTGTGTTCGAGTTGTTCGACCTGGCTGATCAGCTTGCGGTTGGCCGCCAGGAAAGGCAGCCGCGTGTCCCACTCGTCGCCCACCAGGGCTTCGCGGATGAAAATCTCGCGGGCCGCTGGCGTGTCCACCAGGCCGAAGTTGATGCGCTTGTTGTTGTAGACCACCAGGCCATACAGGGTGGCCCGCTCCAGCGCCACCACCTCGCCGGCCTTCTTTTCCCAATGGGGTTCGAGCAACTGCTTTTTGAGCAGGTGGCCGCCCATCTGCACCAGCCAGGGTTGTTCAATGTTGGCGATGCCGCGCCCGAACAAGCGCGTGGTCTCGACCAGTTCAGCAGCCAGGATCCAGCGCCCGGGCTTCTTGCTGAGGTTGGCGCCCGGGTGCTTGTAGAACTTGATGCCGCGCGCGCCGAGGTACCAGTCTTCATCGTCGCTCTTGCAGCCGATGTTGCCCAGCAGGCCGGCCAGCAGCGACAGGTGCACCTGCTCGTAGGTGGCCACGCTGCCATTGAGACGCCAGTTGTGCTCGGCCACCACGGTATGCAGCTGGGCATAGACATCTTTCCACTCGCGCACACGGCGGGGGTTGATGTAGTTGTCGCGCAGCAGTTGTTCGTATTTGCGGTGGCTGAGCTTGTGTTGTTCAGGCTGGCCGGGCTCGTGATGGCCGTGGCCGCCCCGCGACGCATCCAGCCACTTCCACAGCTTGATGGTGCCCATGAACTCCGACTTCTCGTCGTCGAACTGCTTGTGCTTGGTGTCGGCCTGCTGTTGCTGGTCGATGGGCCGGTCGCGCACGTCCTGCACGCTCAAGCTGGCAGCGATCACCAGCACCTCGGCCAGGGCCTCGCGGTCCTTGGCTTCCAGGATCATGCGGCCCACGCGCGGGTCGAGCGGCAATTTCGCCAGGTCCATGCCCAACGGGGTGATCTCGTTGTTGTCGTCCACCGCGCCCAGCTCGTTGAGCAACTGGTAGCCGTCGGCAATGGCCTTGCGCAAGGGCGGCTCAATGAAGGGAAAGTCATCGACCAGGCCCAGGTGCAGCGACTTCATCCGCAAGATCACGCCGGCCAGCGATGACCGCAGGATCTCGGGGTCGGTGAAGCGCGGGCGTGCGTTGAAGTCCTTCTCGTCGTACAGGCGGATGCAGATGCCGTTGGCGACACGGCCGCATCGCCCTGCCCGCTGGTTGGCCGCCGCCTGGCTGATCGGCTCGATCTGCAGCTGCTCGACCTTGTTGCGAAAGCTGTAACGCTTGACGCGCGCCATGCCGGCGTCGATCACATAGCGGATGCCAGGCACCGTCAGCGAGGTCTCGGCCACATTGGTAGCCAGCACGATGCGCTTGAGGCCGCCGGTCTGAAAGACGAGGTCTTGCTCCTGCTGGCTCAGGCGCGCGAACAGCGGCAGCACATCCGCGTGCGTGCGGTGCGTGGCCAGGTGCTTGCGCAGGTGGTCGGCCGCTTCACGGATCTCACGCTCGCCGGGCAGGAAGACGAGGATGTCGCCGTTGCCCTCACGCCAGAGTTCGTCCACCCCATCGGTGATGGCCTCGTTCAGGCCGTATTCGCGGCTGTCCTCGAAGGGTCGATAACGCTGCTCAACCGGGAACAGCCGGCCCGACACCATGATGACCGGCGCTGGGCCCTTACTTGAAGCAAAGTGCTGCGCAAACCGGTCGGCATCGATGGTGGCCGAGGTCACGATGATCTTCAGGTCAGGCCGGCGAGGCAGCAACTGGCGCAGGTAGCCCAGCAGGAAGTCGATGTTCAGGCTGCGCTCGTGCGCCTCGTCGATGATGATCGTGTCGTAGGCGCGCAGGTCGGGGTCGCCCTGGGTCTCGGCCAGCAAGATGCCGTCGGTCATCAGCTTGACGCTGGCCCCGGGCTGGATGCGGTCTTGAAAACGCACCTTGTAGCCCACCACCTCGCCCAGCGGCGTGTTCAGCTCTTCGGCAATGCGCTTGGCCACGCTGGAGGCCGCAATGCGGCGCGGCTGCGTGTGGCCGATCAGCTTGGGGCGCAGGTGGCGCGGTGCATTCGGGTCACGCGGCTGGCCCCAGCCACCACGGCCCATGCTCAGCGCGATCTTGGGCAACTGCGTGGTCTTGCCAGAGCCGGTTTCGCCACAGACGATGATGACCTGGTGCGCGCGCAGCGCGGCTTCGATCTCGTCGCGTTTACCGCTGACCGGCAAAGATTCGGGAAAGGTGATGGCAGGCAGAGACACGGACGGCAAGCGCAGGCTGAGGGCGGCAAAAGAGCCGCATTATCCTGCCCAGGCAGACGCCGGCCCCGATCCTGTGCTTGACCAAACCGACAACGGGGGAAGATACCGAAGGCAATCAGGTGCGGACATGCGCCATGATCCCGGCATGCAGTTCACCGAATACACCCAATACGATGGCCTGGGCCTGGCCGACCTGGTCCGGCGCGGCGAAGTCTCCCCTGGCGAGTTGCTGGACCTGGCCACCGCCCGCGCCGACCAGACGCACAGCCAGATCAACGCGGTGATACGCCGCTATGACGATAGGGCACGCGCCAGGGTGAAGCAGCCCTTCCGCCCGGACCAACCTTTTGCCGGCGTGCCCTTCTTGCTGAAAGACCTGTTCCAGGAATGGCAAGGCGTGCCCTGCTCCTGGGGCAACAAGGCACACGCCCGCACACCCGCGCCCTTCACCTGCGACGCCGTGCGCCGCTGGGAAGACGCAGGCCTGGTGATCTTCGGGGCAACCAATTCACCCGAGTTCGGCGCGCGCAACGTGACTGAACCCCTGGCCTTTGGGCCCAGCCGCAACCCCTGGAACCTGGGCCGCACCCCTGGTGGCTCGTCGGGCGGATCGGGGGCCGCCGTGGCCGCAGGCATCCTGCCGGTGGCGGGCGCCAGCGATGGCGGCGGCTCCATCCGCATCCCGGCTGCCTGCAATGGCCTGTTCGGGCTGAAGGTGGGCCGAGGCCGCATCTCGGTAGGCCCCATGGCTGCAGAAGGCCTGTTCGGTGCAGCTGTGCCCGGTGTGCTGTCGCGCAGCGTGCGAGACAGCGCCGCCATGCTGGACCTGCTGCAGGGCCCCGAGCCCCATGCGCCGTACTGGATGCCCCGACCGGACGAGTCCTACCTGAGCCAGATTGCCCGGCCACCCAGGCGCCTGCGCATAGGCTTCAGCACGGAGTCGCCCACGGGCACGCCGGTTGACCCACAGGCCATCGCGGCCGTTGAGGACGCCAGCCGCCTGCTCAGCTCGCTGGGTCACCACGTCGAACCCGTCAAACTGCCCTTTGACGGCAAGCAACTGGCGGCCGACTTTCTGCTGGCCTGGTTCAGCACCATGGCCATGCTGATCGACGAACTGGGTCGCGCCGAAGGCCTCAAGCCCACCGACTTCGAGCCCGACACCCAGGTGCTGGCCGCCATGGGCCGCACCGTGTCCGCACCGGAATTGATGAGCTGCCTGGAGCGCTGGCACGCCCACACCATGGACCTGACCCGCTTTCATGCGCAGTACGACCTGTGGCTGTCACCCACCATCAGCGCCGCGCCACTGCCCATCGGCGCGCTGAACACCCCGCCTGCGCTGCACATGGTGAACAAACTGCTGTCTGCCCTGGGCTTGTTTGGCCTGGTCCGCAAGACCAGTTTCTTCCAGGACATCGTGCTGAAAAACCTGGGCTGGACGCCCTACACGCAACTGGCCAATCTCACCGGACGGCCGGCCATGTCCGTGCCGCTTTACTGGACGCCGGACGGCCTGCCGCTGGGCGTGCAGATGGTGGGCGGGGTGAATTCAGAAGGCCTGTTGCTGCAATTGGCCGCAGAACTGGAGCAGGCGCGGCCCTGGTTTGGGCATCGGGCGCCCCTGTAAACCGCCAAAGCCTTTAACATGGCGGGCAAAAGCGCATCCCCACCCCAGTCGGGCAAACCGACAAGCCTGCTTGACTCAATGGACCTGGTCTTCCCCCACACCTTCGTGCCCTGGTTTCGCTCCGTGGCGCCGCACATCCACGCTCACCGCGGCAAAACCTTTGTCGTGGGCTTGTCTGGCGAGTTGATCGCAGCCGGCAAGCTCGAAAGCTTCGTGCAGGACATGGCCCTGATGCAGGCCATGGGCATCAAGCTGGTGCTGGCCCACGGCTTTCGCCCGCAGCTTGAAGAACAACTGCGCGCCAAAGGCCAGGAATCCAAGTTCAGCCACGGCATGCGCATCACCGACACGGTGGCCCTCGATTGCGCGCAAGAAGCTGCCGGCCAGTTGCGCTACGAAATCGAAGCCGCGTTTTCGCTGGGGCTGCCCAACACGCCCATGGCGGGCGCCTCGGTGAGCGTGATCTCCGGCAACTTCGTGACCGCGCGCCCTGTGGGCATCGTGGACGGCGTGGACTTCATGCACACCGGCCTGGTCCGCAAGATCGACGCGATGGCTGTGCGCCGCGCCATCGACACCGGCGCCCTGGTGATGCTCTCACCCTTCGGCTTTTCACATACCGGCGAAGCCTTCAACCTGAGCATGGAAGACGTGGCCACCAGCGCCGCCATCGCCCTGCAGGCCGACAAGCTGGTCTTCGTGACCGAGGTGCGCGGCATCTTGCAAAGCATCGTGCAGGACCCGGCCCAGGCCGCCGCGCTCGAAGCCAAGCAGCACGACCCCGAAGTCGAGATTGACCAGGAGCTGGCTCTGGCGGATGCCAAGCGCCTGCTGGCCGCCCTGCCCAACCCGCTGCAGCCCACCGACACGGCCTTTTACCTGCAGCATGCCGTCAAAGCCAGCGAAGGCGGCGTCGAGCGCGTGCACATCATCCCCTTCAAGGTGGACGGTGCCCTGCTGATGGAGGTGTTCACGCACGACGGCGTGGGCACCATGATCGTGGACGAAAAACTGGAAAGCCTGCGCGAAGCCAGTTCCGACGACGTGGGCGGCATCCTGCAGTTGATCGAGCCTTTCGAGCAAGACGGTACCCTGGTCAAACGCAGCCGCACCGAGATCGAACGCGATGTCGACCAGTACACGGTCATCGAGCACGACGGCGTGATCTTTGGGTGCGCCGCGCTCTACCCCTTCCCCGAAGCCGGCACCGGCGAAATGGCCGCGCTAACGATTTCGCCCAGTGTGCAAGGCCAGGGCGACGGCGAACGCATCCTCAAGCGAATCGAGCAACGCGCTCGGGCAATGGGCCTGTCCACCCTGTTTGTATTGACCACGCGTACCATGCACTGGTTTATCAAGCGTGGCTTTGCCCCGGTGGACCCCGACTGGTTGCCAGAGGCCCGCAAACGCAGCTACAAATGGGACCGGCGCTCACAGGTGCTGGTCAAGAATCTGAAGTGACTTTTTCTCTGGACTGAAGACCATGGCACGCACCATTCAATGCAAGCACCTCAACAAGGAAGGCGACGGCCTCGACTTCGCGCCCTACCCCGGCGAGTTGGGCAAGCGCATCTACAACGAGATCAGCAAGGAAGCCTGGCAACTGTGGCTCAAGCACCAGACCATGCTGGTCAATGAAAACCGCCTGAACCTGGCCGATGCCCGTGCACGCCAGTACCTGGCCCGCCAGATGGAACAGTTCTTCTTTGGCGGCGGCGGTGATGCTGTGCAGGGCTACGTGCCACCAGCACAATAAGGCTTGACGCCTATCCTCAAAGCCGAGCCTGATGCTCGGCTTTTTCTTTGATGGGTGCATAACGCGCCACGAACGAGGTGTGCACCCCCATTCAAGCGGGGGCAGCTGGCTGCCAGCCTGTGGCACCCTTCGGGCACAACACTCACACCCCACCCGCCATGAAGATCAAATCAAGGATATGGACCGCATCGGTGCTCGCCTGTGCGGCACTGATGGCGTCACCCGCCACCCGCGCCGAATTGCCGCCGCTGCTGCTGTTGACGGCGGGCCAACTGACTGGCGTGACGATCACCCCGCCTGTCGCGTACACCATTGGTGCCAACACCCTGCTCTGGAACAGCATGGTGGCCTTGATCGGCCCGGAGCTCAAGCCCTACTCTGAAGGGTTGCGCATGCTCACCATCAAGCCGGCCCTCAAGCTGCGCCCGGTGGCCAGCCAACCCGTGCCCCCGGCGCAGGTATTCGCCAACAGCTACACGCAGACCATTTCGTTTGGCGACAGCATGAGCGACACGGGCAACCTGTTCAACACCATCGTGGCCTATGGCGGACGGGGCATGCCCGCCTACCCCAACCATGGCGGCCGTTTTTCAGACGGGGTCGTGGTGATCGAAGCCATGAGCAACGCGCTGAACCTCCCCTTGGTGAACTACGCCTTTGCGGGTGCTCGCTCAGGCAGGGACAACATGATCCCGGTCTACGGCATGCAACAAGGCATGCTCAAACAGATCGACGACTTCCTCGACAACCAGCCCAGCGCCAACACACCGGTGGATGCCCATGCCTTGTATGTTTTGTGGACAGGGCCGGATGACTTCTACGCCAACGGCAACATCTTCAACAAGCTGACGGCGGCCCAGGTTGCAAACCATGTCAACCAAGGCATGGTCAAGCTGTACAAGCGTGGCGCGCGCCATTTCTTTGTGCCGCAAATGCCTGACCTGAGCATCACGCCTTCGGCACACGATCACAACAAGACACTGAGCAACTACCTGGTCAACGCCAAGGCACGCAGCGCTGAACTGGCCAAGCTGCTGAGCAGCACGCTCGTCGCTTTCGCCAGGCAATACCCCAGTGCCACGGTGCGCAGTTTTGACACCTACGCATACTCTCAAGCGCGCCTGGCTCAGGCTGCCGCTGAAGGCAACAACGTGACGGAGCCGTGCTACGCCCCCATCTTCCCCGGTGTGCCCGGCCCGGTCTGCGCCAATCCTGACAAGTACCTGTTCTGGGACACCAACCACCCGACGGCAGCCGCGTCCATCATCATCGGGACCGACTTCGCCAAAGCCGTTGTGGGTGCGCCCTTGCCATCGCGCTGAGCAGCGTGGGCTGACTGTGCTTGTGGCCAAAGCGCACCAGTGGCCACCCATAGCGGGGGGCACCCCCTATCAGCGGGGATCTGATCAGAAATGCGGCTTCGTAAAATAAATCGCTTACCGTCATCCATCTTCACAACAGTAAAAAGGGACCGTTTCTCATGTTCAAGCACAAGCTTCTTTCGACCGTTCTGGCCTTGTCGGCTTTCGGTGCCGTCGGCCAGGCCCAGGCCTATATCCTGGGCAACAGCAACTTCAATGCGGGCAACGTGCTTACCATTGATGGCAGCACCGGCCTGTCCAACATCGACAGCGGCTGGTACGCCACGGGCTCGGGCCATGACCCCGCCAATCAAAACTACCTCGCTGGCACCTGCTGCAGCAATGGCAACCACAACAGCTTTTTCGTTTTTGACATCAGCACCTTGAACAGCCCGGTGTCCACGGCATCGTTCACGCTGTTCACCTACGACGCGAGCGAAACGTTGGACTACGCGCTGTATGACTTCACCGGCTCAGTCGATGAGCTGGTTGCTGGTTCGGGCGGCACGGCCGCTTACAACGATCTGGCCAGTGGTGTTTATTTCGGTGGCGGCGCCATCGGCGAGAGCGACAACCAGAGCTTCAAGACCTTCACCCTGACGGGCGGCGCCGTCAGCAGCTTGAACGCGGCCATCGCAGCAGGCCAGACCCGCTTCGTCATTGGTGGCACGACCACCCCGGTGCCCGAACCCGTGAGCCTGGCCCTGTTGGCCGCTGGCCTGGGCATCATGGGCTTCGTGGCGAAGCGTCGTCAAGGCTGATTCAAGTCACCCAATGACAAAGCCGCTTCGGGTGTGAACCCGCAGCGGCTTTTTCGTTGGTGCAGCGCGCGTTCACGCGGGCATCAGGAAGTCCTTGCTGATGCCATAGCCCAGGTCACCCACGCGGTCCAGGAACTGCGTCAGGTAGGCGTGCAGCCCGGTGGCAGTGATCTCGTCGATGCGGCTGAACTGCAGGTCGGCACGCAGACGACCCGCACGGCGCAAGGTTTCGTGGCTGTGGTCGTTGGCAACCGCGCGCAGGTTGCTCACCACCTCGTCCATGCAGTGCACCAGCGAGCGCGGCATTTCGGCACGCAGGATCAGCAACTCGGCCACCTTTTCTGGTCGAATCACATTGCGGTAGACCTTGCGGTAAACCTCAAATGCCGAGACCGAGCGCAGCACGGCCGACCAGTGGTAGAAGTCGACTTCCTTGCCTTCGTTGCCAGCGCCTGAGCCGAAGAACTCGGTATTGCGGGCGTGGAACTTCACGTCCAACAAGCGGGCGGTGTTGTCGGCGCGTTCCAGGAAGGTGCCGATGCGCAGGAAGTGCAGCGCTTCGTCCTGCAGCATGGTGCCCACCGTCACGCCGCGCGAGAGGTGAGAGCGAAACTTCACCCACTCGAAGACCTCAGCAGGGTCACGCTCTAGCAGCCCTTCTTTCAACAGCCGGTTGAACTCGAGCCACGTCTGGTTCATGGTTTCCCACACCTCGGTGGTCAAGGCGCCCCGCACGGCTCGGGCATTTTCACGGGCGGCTCGCAGGCAGCTCAGTATGCTGGAAGGGTTAGCCGGGTCGCTCACCATGTAGACCATGAGCTTGGCAGGCGTGATCTCGCCATGCTTCTCCTGGAAGTCCTGGGTGAGTTCGCTGATGCTCAGCAAGCCCTTCCAGCCATTGATCGCCGCTTCTTGCGATTGCGGCAGCAAGGAGGTCTGGTAGTTCACGTCGAGCAGGCGCGCGGTGTTCTCGGCCCGTTCCATGTAACGGGCCATCCAGAAGAGGTGGTCAGCGGTGCGCGACAGCATGGGCTTTATCTCCGTAAACGGGGCGGCTTGGCGCAACGCCCCGGTGTCAGTCTCGATCAGGTGGGAGGGCAGGTGTTTTTCGATGCGTTCGTTCAGCATGGCTTGACCTCCGTGTGCGGTTGATCGTGGTGCTCAGGTTTCCAGCACCCAGGTGTCCTTGGTGCCGCCGCCTTGTGAGCTATTGACCACCAGCGAACCTTCTTTCAGGGCCACGCGGGTCAGGCCGCCAGGCACCATGCGCACCTCTTTGCCCGAGAGCACGAAGGGGCGCAGGTCGATGTGGCGCGGTGCCACGCCGCTGTCCACAAAGGTCGGGCAGGTCGAGAGCGACAGCGTGGGCTGGGCGATGTAGTTGCTGGGGTTGGCCAGCAGCGCCTTGCGGAAGTCTTCAACCTCGGCCTTGGTGGATGCCGGGCCCACCAGCATGCCGTAGCCACCGGCGCCGTGCACTTCTTTCACGACCAGGTCGGCCAGGTTGTCGAGCGTGTACTTGAGGTCGTCCTTCTCGCGGCACACATAGGTGGGCACGTTTTGCAGGATCGGCTTTTCACCCAGGTAGAACTCGATCATCTTGGGCACGTAGGGGTAGATCGACTTGTCGTCGGCGATACCGGTGCCAAAAGCGTTGGCCAGGGTGACGTTGCCAGCGCGGTAGGCGCGCAACAGGCCAGCCACACCAAGGGTGGAATCCTTACGGAAGACTTCAGGGTCCATGAAGTCGTCGTCCAGGCGGCGGTAGATGACGTCGACGCGCTGCGGGCCACGGGTGGTGCGCATGTAGACGAAGTCGTCCTTGACGAACAAGTCCTGGCCCTGAACCAGCTCGATGCCCATCTGCTGCGCCAGGAAGGCGTGCTCGAAATAGGCCGAGTTGTACTGGCCGGGTGTGAGCACCACGGCGGTGGGTTCGTTGACACTGGCCGGTGCCATGCTGCGCAAGGTGTCCAGCAGCAGGTCGGGGTAGTGGGCGACGGGCGCGACGCGGTGCTCGGAGAACAGCTCGGGGAAGAGGCGCATCGACATCTTGCGGTCTTCGAGCATGTAGCTCACGCCCGAGGGCACGCGCAGGTTATCTTCAAGCACATAGTAGGTGCCGCTGCCATCGGGGTTGCAGGCACGCACCATGTCGATGCCAGCAATGATCGAGTAGATGCCGCCTGGCACCTTGAGGTCGACCATTTCTTTGCGGAACTGGGCATTGTTCAGGATGGGCTCGGACGGGATGATGCCCGCCTTGAGGATTTCCTGGCCGTGGTAGACGTCTTCCAGGAAGCGGTTCAGCGCGGTGACGCGTTGCTTGAGGCCCTTTTCCATCTCCTTCCACTCGTGGCTGGGGATGATGCGGGGGATCAGGTCGAAGGGAATGAGGCGCTCGGTGCCCGATCCGTCTTCGTCCTTGTCACCGTAAACGGCAAAGGTGATGCCGACGCGGCGGAAGATCATCTCGGCCTCGGCCCGGCGTGAACTCATGAGCTCACGAGGCTGCCTGGCAAGCCAGCGGTCGTAGGTCTTGTAGTGGTCGCGCACTTCGGCGCTGTTCACGTGCATTTCGTCAAAGAATCGCATCGTTTGGCCCTGTGAAAGGGTGGTCCTCGAAAGCTGCTGTCAGCTTGAACAATGCATGGAGTGTGCCAGCCCACCTGGTGGTGCGCCAGGGCAGGCACAGGTTTCGGGCACCCCACCCCTCATGCGCCACACAACAGTGCGAGACTAATCCACATTGGTGCGCTCTGGTGGTTTGATCGTTGGCTCGTCCAGCAGCCTGGTGGTTACACGCACCAACAAGGTGTGATGCCCCCCACCCCGGATCACGCCCCGCAATGGGGTCACGTCACCAAAATCGCGCCCATGTGCCACCCGGACATGGTGAACGGTGGGCACGCAATCGTTGGTCGGGTCCAGATCCAGCCAATCCTGGGCGCGCGCCAGCCCCAGTCCGGGGACCCACACGCTCAGCCACGCATGTGAGGCATCGGCGCCCACCAGTGGTGCCTGGCCAGGTGGCGGACGGGTGAGCAGGTAGCCGCTCACATAGCGAGCGGCCAGGCCGCTTGCCCGCAGGCAGCCGATCATCAGGTGCGCAAAATCCTGGCACACGCCCTTGCGTTTGTCGAAGACCTCCAGGATGGGCGTGGAGATGTCCGTTGAGGCTGGCGCGTAGTCAAAGTCGGCATGGATGCGGCTCATGAGTTCCATGGCCGCCTCCGCCAGTGGGCGTTCGTCCTTGAGGGACAACATGGCGTAGTCCCTCAAGGCCTCGTGCAAGGGCACAAAGGGCGAGGCGTAGAGGTATTCGCTCGCAGGCTGAAACGGTGCGCGTGCGTAGTAGGTCAGATGCTCGCGCACCTCACCGCAGGTCGGGCCCTGGTCAGGCTGAAGGTCACCGTAGCGCGAGAACACTTTGACCTGACTGCGGGCCACCACGCGCAGCTCGGTGTGGGCGGCATGCATGGCGAAGTAGGCGCGGCTGTTGCCGTGGCTGTCACGGCGGGTGCTGTGCTGCGACGGCGTCGGCGTGACACTCATGTCGAACAGCGACAGGGCCTGGCCGGCATCACTCAACGGCCGCAGGCAGGCGATGTGATGGGCCTGCTCCACCACGTGGTTGTATTTGTAGAGTGTCTCGTGTTCAACCGACAGGCGTGCGGTGTCTTCGCTCATGCGCTCACCATGGAGTCGGTCGGTTCAGCGTGGGCGAAATAGCGGCGGCCCACCTCGTCAGACAGGCGCCAGCCGGCTTCGATCAAGCGGTTGAGCATGCCCAGCACCGCAGCGTGGCCCTTTTCGGGGTCGCACAGTTCGGTGAGCGAGACGCCCACGCCCTCGTGGGGCAGCAGAGCCAGCAGGCCATCGTGCGAGGCATCTCGGGTGGGCAGCTTGACCAGTTCCGTGCGCAAGCGACGCAGCACGCAGGCCAGTGCGCGCGGGTTGCTCTCGTCCAGCACCAGCAAAGCCAGCAGGGCCGGCACCTCCAGCCTGCGCTGGAAGCGCGCCCGGAAGGTGATGGCGCTGTCAAACAGGTCGAGCACCTGGTCAAAGCCCTGCGGGTGGACCAGCGCCTCGCTGACCCAGAAAGCCTTGAGGATGGCCGCGTAGCCCGTCAGGCGCTCGATCAGGCGGCCCACGGTGAGCAGGCGCCAGCCAGGGTCACGGGTCATGCGGTCGGTCTGCGCGCCGGTGACGGCGGCCAGTTGCATGCCCAGGTGCTCCAGCGCGTCGTGGGCGTGAAGCAGGCTGTGCAGGCCGTTGGCCGGGCGTGCCTTGCCGGCATCGGCTTGGCCCTCCTCACCATCGTCGTCTTCGTCTTCCGCATCGTCGTCCAACTCAGGCAGGGGACTGGCCATGCGCGCCAGCCTGAGCTGAAAGTCGCTGCCCAAGGCGCGCAGCAGACGTGCGTGTTCGGGCGACAGACGATCGCGCAAGACCTGGGCCGATCGTTCCAGCGAGCCCAGGTTGTAGGCCAGGCTGTGGGCGCCCTGCTTGGCCAGCGGGTCGGCCAGCGCATCCAGTGCGGCACGCTCGAACACGCGTGGGGACTTGCTCAGGCTCGGTGTGCCCGCCGGCACCAGGCCGTTAGACAAGGCCAGGTCAGACAAGGCGGCCGAGATCGCGTCATCAGGCTCGTCGTCCACCGATTGCAAACCCACCAGGTTTTGCACCAGGCGCAGTTGCTGCTCGGTTCGCTCGGTGTAGCGGCCCATCCAGAACAGGTTCTCGCCGGTGCGGCTGGCGACGGGTCGCTGGCGCTGCACCAGTTCATCGAGCTTGACCGACGCGGGCAACATCGAGAAGGTGTCCACCTGGTCTTCGGTGAGGACCCAGGTGTCCAGGCTGCTGCCGCCCAGTTGCATGGAGACAGGGCC